>Ga0210390_10001906_pt1 | contig 19159 bp, 14 predicted proteins | sample IncBWH11OmetaG_FD_161050 | JGI IMG/M metagenome (GOLD analysis project Ga0210390, IMG submission 161050) | Forest soil microbial communities from Barre Woods Harvard Forest LTER site, Petersham, Massachusetts, United States - Inc-BW-H-11-O ... | reverse complement strand
TTGTTCTTGCGGTGCCCCCAGGACGCTTCGGGGTCGGCGCAGTCGCTGGTGCCGTGCGGCGGGGGCCGGGAGAAGGACTCCAGGTCCGTCCAGTCCACCGCCAGCGACGTGCTGGCATCGGTGAACCTGCCCGGGAGCGATGCCTCCAGCAGGTCATCGCAGATGCGCTGCAGCCGGTCGGAGGGCAGCCCGTCCGGCTCGTCCTTACCGAGGGCGCCGGCGACCAGGGCGAAGGTGTACTCGGTCTGCCGGTAGGTGAGCCGGTGCAGGCCAGCTTGCCAGTCCGCGAGCACCCCGAGCCGCACCTGGTCGTCGTCGGGCAGGCCGGTCAGGGCCTGGTACACGCGGGTCAGACATCCGATGCGGTTAAGTTGTCAAGTAGCTGGCGAAATTTGTTGTCAGGCTGCGGCTGGGATCGCGGCGGCATGGGCGGGAAATGCGGTGGCCTCGTCGTAGTTCTGGCCGGTGGCCAGGCAGTGGTGCAGGCAGCCGAGGAGGCGTCCGAACAGGTTTCGCTCGGCGGCGGCGTGCCGGTCGCCGTCGTCGCGTCGGCGGTCGTAGTGGGCGCGGGCGCCGGGTGAGGCGGTCAGGGCGGAGAACGCCCAGGTGTAGCCGACCGCCGCGAGCCGGTTGTTCTTGACCTTGCGGTGTATAACCGAGCGGCTCTTGCCGCTGGCGCGGGTGATGGGCGCGGCTCCGGCGTAGGCCTTGAGGCCTTTAGCATGCTGGAAGCGGGATCGGTCGTCTCCGATCTCGCCGAGCACCCGGGCGCCGGTGAGCGGGCCGAGCCCTGGGAAGCTGGTGATGATCCCGGCGTCCGGGTGCTGGTTAAAAGAGTCGATGGCGGCGGCTTCGAGGTCGTCGGCGCTGGTGCAGGCGGCATCGAGCTGACGCAGCAGGGCCAGGGCCTGCCGGCCCATGGCGCCTTCTACAAGCTTGTTGTGCGCGGTGACGCGGTCCCAGACCGCGTCCTGCTGGGCGCGGGCGAGCACCGCGATCGCCTGGGCGAGCTCGGTGTCGGCGGGCAGCGGCCGGTGCGCGTGCAGGTCGGTACGCAGGATGTTCGCCAGGACGACTGCGTCGCCGTGGTCGGACTTGCGTCCCGCGATCGAGTGCGGTCCCGGTAGCGGGCCACTGCCAGCGGGTTGACCGGGTAGACCTTGCGGCCGGTGGCGCGCAGGCACGCGGTCAGCGGCCCGCGCGGCGTCTCGATCGCGACAGGGACCGAATCGCCGGCGTTGTCGCCGTGCCCGGCCAGCAGGTCCAGCAGCGCGGCGAGCCCGGCGGCGTCGTCGCTGATCCGGCGGCGGGCCAGCAGCTGCCCGTCACGATCTACCAGGGCGATGTCGTGGTGATCCTCAGCCCAGTCGATGCCGCAGAACACGTCCATGATCTCTCCTTGCTCGCGTCCCGCTCACTGATTGTTGTCCTGTTCGTGCTGGTTTGAGCCGTGCAGGGCACGCACGCTCCCTAATGGAAGGGCTCGAAGGCACCACCATCCGATTGGCCGTTCGTGACCCCAGCAGCCCGCAGGCCCCGGTCTTGCCCGGGGCTCGGTGGCTCCTGGCGCTGGTGAGGGGTTAGTCCTGCAGGGTGGCTCAAGCCACGACCACTGTGCCGATGCGAACCGGCGATTGCGGCCGATTGCGGCCGGTGTGGCGCTTACGCTCTGGTTACGGGCTTGACGGCTGGTACCGGGACCCGGATCTGACCCGGGGGATCATGTCCCATGTGGGCAGAACGGCTTCCCGGCACCGCCGTACCAGCCAGATCCTGTCCGTCTCAAGCAAGGCATCACATACCAGGCCGGAGGTAGGCATCGATCTGGCAAGCCCAGCCCCACGGTCTGCGCCAAGGCTCTGACCCCAGATGGTGCTCGGTGGTGGGCTGTCATATGCCCCATTAGGTGGGCCGGGCGGTGATCCGCGAGCACGACCAGCATGCCCAGCTGCAGGGTGCGAGCCAGCAGCTGCCGGGCGCGCGCCGATCGGCAACATGGCCTCGATCCGCGCCGCGACGCCGGAGACGTCGATGATCTCCTCGAACACCGCCTGCGCGATCACGGCCGGGCGGCGCCGAGCAGCCGGACCGCGGCGGCTTCACCGGCGGCCTGCAGGCCGGCGATCAGGTCGCCGAGCCGCTGGGAGCAGCTGATCCCGGCGGCGTGCATGAACGTGGCCAGCCCCGGCAGTTCCGCGCAGTCGGCCAGCCACGTGGCGCGCAGCCGGGAGGTGTCCAGCCTCGGTCGGCAGCCCGCCCCCGCTGTCCAGCGCGGCGACCAGCGGGTTCGTCAGGTTCCGGCGGCCAAGATCAGCGCCACCGCAGATCAGGCTGTTCGCGGCGAACCGCGCGGCGGCCAGCAGCGCGGCGTGGTACCGGCCCAGCACCGGCACCGGCACCGTACGCGGGCGGGCGCCGCGCACGGTCACGACAACGCCGCCGCAGCGGCACGTCACGTTGGCGCCGCGCGCGTCGCGCAGGTCGCCGCGGATCAGGCCGGCGCCGGCGCCCAGGCAGACCAGCCCGGTCGCGCGCATCGCCTGCTCGCGGCTGGGCTGGGCGTCGGCCAGCGCCAGGTACCCGTCGATCTGCGCGGGACTGTACGGCTTCTTGGCCCGCTCCCGGGGCAGCGGCACGTCGGCTGGGTACAGCTGCGGCACCACCCGCGCGCCGGTGAACCGCAAGTTGGTGCGCAGCGTCCGCCGCGCCGCGCCCGGCAGGCCCGGCGCGCACCGGGTGAACCGCTTAGCGGTCGAGGGGTGCAGCAGCACCTCCGGTGCCGTCTGCAGTCCCAGCCCGATCGCGTAGTCGGCGAGCTTGCCCGCCGCCCACAGCAGGTTCTTCGCCCGTTCCCGGCCCTGCGGGCCGGTCCTGATGATCACGTCCCGGGCAAACGCCGCGGCCGGCGCGGATACCGACGACGGTTCCCACCGCCCGATATAGGCGGCAACATCAGCATTTGTCAAACAGCACTTATACTGAAGTGCATGCGCGGCACGAAGGATTTCAGCTGCGACAATGACAGCGTGTCGCCCGGACGGTGTGGGAGTCTGCGGGGCGCTCACACTCGGACCTGGACCTGAGTACGGCCATCGGCGCCTGCGACGCTGTTGTTGACCACATGGAAGCTCTCGCGAAGGCACCTCGACCACAAGGCTGGTCTCCCCCAGAGGTTCCGCCGAGCATCGGATGGGAAGCACTGAGCCACGCCGACCAGAAGCTGCTGACCAGCGTCCGACAACGCGCTCAGGCTCTGTGCTCAGATGCCCGAGTCGTCCTGTTCGGTTCCCGGGCTACAGGCCTTGCCGACCAGAACAGTGATTACGACCTGCTCGTCGTCGTCCCAGACGACATTGCGCCGGACACCCGCGCGCACATCATGGACGCCGTACAGCGCACGGTCAGGGTCGCCGGAGCAGTACCAGATCATCAATACGTCACCGAAAGTAGCTGGCAGGACCCTGAGCCAGGGAGCAGGATTCTGGTTGAGCACGCCAAGCGCTCCGGGATTGAGGTACCCCCGTCTTAAGCGTGGCGGCGTGCCCCGGCAACTGCCCAGATGCCGCCGCACAGCCAGCCTCAAAGTCGATGCACCATGAGGCAGCAGTCGAGCGAGAATCAGAACAAACATGACGGGATGGACGGTCTTGACAGAGGCAGGGAGCGATGAGGAACTCCCGTTGTGCGTGGCCGATACAGTGCAAGAGCTGAGGCCAGCTGAGGCGGGAGAGGGCTCCGGCGGCGCAGAGGGCGTCGACGTGTTCGGCGGCGCGGAGTGGCTTGGCGTGCATCTTGGCATCGGGTTCTGTGCGCTTCGCTAAAGGCCAGCGCCACAGGTCGATGCCGGTGAACGCCTGGTAGGGCTCGTCTCCGGCTAGGGCGCCGCCCGCGCCCGTAAGCGTCTCCACCACGACGCTCACGTGCACGCCGCGGCTCACTGCTGTTTGCAACGCCACGGTCAGCGGCTGGTATTGCCTGGCCGAGTAGGTCATGAGCAGCAGTTCGCCGTGGGCCTCCCGGACGGCGTCGGCCAGGACCGCGGCGGTGGCGCGGACTGGGACATGATGGGGCCCCGGGCCGCTCCATACGGTCTCGACGGACATCTCGCCCGCACGCTGCGCGTATCCGGCTGCTGGGTCGGTCAGGTAGGTCAGGCCGACGGAGCGGTCGACGCCGGCGAGCGCGTCGAGCAAGGCGGCGAGCGGACAGCTGAGGTAATACGGGGTGGCGGTTTGCTTTATTGAACTTGTCAAGTCCCGCTGAGTAGTTCAGGACCGCGACTCCTGGGTCGGCTCCGCGCTTGTCCGCCGTCTGGCGGAGGATGTCAAGGACCGTAGCGACGGTGGGAGAGTGCTCAGAGCCGGCCCGTACAGCCGCATAGATTGTGCGTCCGGCCACCGGCGTAATGGGCCGGAAGGCGACGCCTGGCTGTGCCGAGGCGGCCAGGCGGGGCACCAGCGCGATCCCGGTTCCAGCGGCGACAAGCGCCAGCACAGCCCCCCAGTCGTTCACCGTGTGCCGGATGTCGGGGGTGAAGCCAGCCATGGCGAAAGCCGCGAAGCTGACCTCCGCGCAAGGGCCGCGCTCAGCGCCGGTCACCCAGGTGGCCTGGCCCAGCTCCCTGAGGTCAGCGACCTCGGAGGCGGTGACCTGATGGCTCTCGGGTACTGCTATCACTAGCGGGTCGAAGCACAGGTCCACACGGTGATAGCGAGGCTCGGTACTGGCCGGGCCGCCTCGGTAGTCAACGGTGATCGCGATGTCGAGCGTACCGCTGTCCAGATGGCTGAAGCAGTCCGGTGCCTCGGCCTCGTGCACGGTCAGGCTGATCCGTGGCCGCTCGGTGGCTAGGACGCTGAGCATCGGGGCAACCAGGCCGACGATGGCAGAAGCGAACGCGCCGATCGCGACCAGGCCGACCTGCCCGTCGTGACATGCGGCCAGGTCGGCGCGAGCCTCCTCCATCTGACGGCTGATCAGCGCCGCGTGCGCCAGCAACAGATGAGCCTCCTCCGTCAGCCTGACCCGCCGTCCCTGACGTGAGAGCAGCGGAACACGCATCTCCCTGGACAGCTTGGCGATCTGCTGGGATACAGCTGAGGGTGTCAAGTGAAGCGCTTGACCGGTAGCCGCGATGGTGCCGCGGTCGCGCAATTCCTGGAGGACCCGGAGCCGACGCACATCGATTGTGAAGTTCCAGCTTACGGATTCCATGTAAAAAGTATAGATGGACTGCCTATTCGCGGTCCTGGATACTCGTGGCCATGGTCGCTCAACGCCAGTTGTTCTCCTCGGGGACGACCCTCGGGTGGTGTCCAGCACGCGCAATGCGCTAGCCGATCGTGCCCGGCTCAGGTTCGCAGGGATGTCGTTCGCCCTCGGCTTGCTGATCGTCGGTACGAACATCCCCAGCCCGCTCTATTCGGTTTACGAGCACCGGTTCGGGTTTTCCGCGCTGACGATCACGATGATCGTCGCGATCTATGTCGCGTTCCTCGTTCCCACGCTGTTGCTGTTCGGCTCGCTCGCCGATCACGTTGGACTGCGCCGCATACTGGTACCTTCGATCATGCTTGCCGCAGCTGGCATGGCGATTTTCGCCCTGGCAAGCAGCACCGCATGGCTGTTCATTGCGCGGGCGGTGCAGGGGGTGGCGGTCGGGGCTGCCTCCGGGCCGCTGACGGTGGCGCTGGTCCGCACCGAACCCCACGGTGACCGCGCCAGGGCGTCACTGCTGGCATCACTCATGACAACGGGCGGGGCCGGCCTCGGCCCGGTACTGGCCGGGACGCTGGCCCAATACGCCCCATGGCCGCTGTTGTTGTGCTACCTGGTGGAGCTTTTCCTGCTTGCGGTCGCGGCTGTCGCGGTAACCACCGCACCGGCCGGCTCTCGCGCGGTCGGTCGCGTGCAGATCCGCCGACCCCAGGTGCCCGCGGGAATCCGCCGGCCGTTCGCCGCGGCCAGCGCGGCCAGTTTCCTCGCCTGGGCGGTCGCCTACATCGTTCTCGCTCTGGTTCCCTCCTACGTCAGGGCGGCCATGCACAGCCAGAATCTCCTGCTCGGGGGCGGTGCCGCCGGACTGCTCCTGCTGTGCGCAGCAACCGCTCAGGTCGTCCTGGCGCGGACGCCTTATCGCCGTGCGCTGCATCTCGGCCTGCTCCTGCTCGTGGCGGGGCTAGGCGGGCTCATCGTCGCGGGCGCTTTGTTTTCCGTCCCACTGCTGCTTGCCACCATCGCGATCACCGGCGTTGGACAAGGACTCGGGTTCATGGGGGCGCTCCGCTGCGTCAACGATATCGCCCCGCCCGACGTCCACGCCGGTGTGATCTCGGCCTTCTACGTCGTCACCTATCTCGGCGGCGGCGGACCCGTGATCCTCGTCGGTCTCGCGGCTACCAAGATCGGGCTCGTCCCAGCCGTTCAGGCCGCCGCCGCGCTCTGCGGTTTGGGCTGCCTGATGACCCTGGCCATGCTGCGGTATGCCGAAATCCCGGCGGGAGCGTAGGCACCGGTGCCACAAGCCGCGCATCAGATCTTCCTGGACGGCGCAGGCGAGATGCCACCATCGGTGGATGCGAGGCACCGACTAACGATTCAGACTTCAGGTATGCGATCGCGTGTCACGTTGGTCGGGGGTATCGATGGGCCGAAGGACGCTTGAATGACAGAACCCGAGACTCAAGTCGCGGTGATCACGGGGGCCCATCAGGGCATCGGTCGGCGGATCGCCGAGGTGCTCGCCAGCGAAGGGTATTCGCTTGCGCTGATCGATCAGGTCTCCCCGGATGAAACCCTCGCTGCGGTCAAGGCGTCAGGCGCTGATTCGATCGGGATCGCTTGCGACGTTTCCCGGCAGGAGGATGTGGACGCTGCGGTGGCCACGACGCTGCGCCGATTCGGCCGGGCAGATGTCCTCGTCAATAACGCGGGGATCGGCTTGATCGCCGCGGCCGAGAGCACCACCGCCGAACAGTGGCGCCGGGTCCTGGACGTTAACCTGACGGGGCCCTTCCTGCTGTGTAAGGCGTTCTCCGAGACGCTGCTCCGGCAACGGCGCGGGAGAATTGTGAACATTGCCTCGATCTGCGGGATATGCGGCGTACCTGACCGCGTTGCGTACAATGCCAGCAAGCACGGGCTAATCGGGCTGACACGCACGCTGGCCGTTGAATGGGGTGGCCGTGGCATCCGGGTCAACGCTGTCTGCCCGTCCTGGGTCCAATCCGAAGAGGATGAAGCAGAGCTGGCGGCTCTGGAAGCGCAGGGCCCGGTCCCCTTTACCCGTGAAGACATTACTGACCGGGTAGCGCTCGCGCGATTCGCCCGGCCGGAGGACATCGCGCAAGCGGTGGTCTTCCTCGCTGATGACGCAAAGAGCGGGTTCATCAATGGTGTCGCCTTGTCGGTCGACGGCGGATGGCATATAGACGCGAGCTGGCGGGCTCTGCGGTTGGCCAAGCGCTGAGGACTCTAGCCAGGAGAAGTGATGAGCTACACCATGGCGGACAAGATCTGGAAGGCACACCTGGTGCGCAAGGAACCGGGGCGCCCTGACCTGATCTACATAGATCTGCACCTGATGCATGAGATGACAAGCCCGCAGGCGTTCGAAGGGCTTCGGTCAGCCGGCCGATCGGTACGTCGGCCGGAGTTGACGGTGGCTACTGAGGATCACAATGTTCCGACCGCCCTCAGCGGCGCGCTGGAGGGCAAGGGGATCGCCGTTGACGTCACGGACCCCAACTCGCGTGCTCAGCTAGCGGCGCTTCGGCAGAATTGCCAGGAGTTCGGTGTCCTGCTATTTCCCATGGGCGACCACGACCAGGGCATAGTTCACGTCATCGGACCCGAACTCGGTCTCACGCAGCCGGGCATGACGATTGTCTGTGGTGATAGCCATACGAGCACCCACGGTGCCTTCGGCTCGCTGGCATTCGGGGTCGGCACCAGTGAGGTCGAGCATGTCCTGGCCACGCAGACGCTGCCGCTGCGTCCGTTCAAAAATATGGCAGTGACGGTCGAGGGCCCGCTGAGGCCAGGAGTCACCGCCAAGGACGTCATCCTCGCCGTCATAGCCAAGATCGGGACCGGCGGCGGACAAGGCCATGTCATCGAGTACCGGGGTAGTACAATCCGGGCCCTTTCCATGGAAGCCAGGATGACGATCTGCAACATGTCAATAGAGGCCGGTGCCCGGGCCGGGGTGATCGCACCCGACGAGATCACCCTGAGATTTCTCAAGGACCGCCTCTACGCGCCTAAGGGCGACGAATGGGCCAAGGCCTGTGCTTACTGGGCGGAAATTCAGACCGATGACGATGCTACCTTCGACGAGGAAGTCTGGCTGGATGCCACCACCCTGAGTCCCTTCGTTACCTGGGGCACCAACCCAGGCCAGGCCACGGCGCTCGACGGCATGGTTCCTGACCCGGCCTCCTTTGCTGACCCCGCCCACCAGGATGCTGTGAGCCGAGCGCTGGATTACATGGGCCTGGCCCCCGGCACGCGGATGCGCGACATCCCCATCGACACCGTCTTCATCGGTTCCTGCACCAACGGCCGTATCGAGGATCTGCGCGCAGCGGCCGAGGTGCTGCGACACCGCCAGATCATCAAGGGAATGCGCATGCTGGTGGTTCCCGGCTCCATGCAGGTGAAACGCCAAGCCGAGAGTGAGGGACTCGACCGGGTGTTCATGGAGGCGGGTGCCGAATGGCGCTCCGCCGGGTGCTCGATGTGCATCGGGGTCAACCCAGACCGCATGACCACCGGCGAGCGCAGCGCCTCGACGTCCAACCGCAATTTTGAGGGACGTCAGGGTACCGGGGCGCGCACCCACCTGGTGTCACCTTCTGTCGCAGCGGCCACCGCGCTCGTCGGACGGCTGGCCGCCCCCAGCGACCTGCCCGCGTCCCCCTGACCTTGGGCTGACTGCGGAGGCGGCCGGCACTCGAGAATGGAGGGGGACATGTGCATCGTGGGTGCCAATTCAGGGGCGGCCGCAAACAAGCAGGCCGGCGGGAGGGAGCTTCCCCTGTCCTTTGGACAGGAGCAGCTTTGGTTTCTCGAGGAACTCTCGCCAGGCACACCTACCTACAACATCGCCATGCTCTACCGCCTGGAAGGGCCGGTAGATTCTGGCCACCTGCGCAGCTCGCTGGAGTGGGTAGTGGCGCGGCACGATGTACTGCGGGCGACGTTCGATGCCCGGGAGGGCATCCCCCGCCAAGTGATCGCAGACCAGGGACCAGTGGTCCTTTTTGCCGATGACCTGACAGGCCTGCCGACCGGTGAGCGCGAGCCGGCGGCCCTGCGTGCCGCCGCAGCCGAGGCAGCAACACCCTTCGACCTCCGGACTGGGCCGCTGTACCGGGTCCGGCTCATCCGCGTGGCCGCCGAGCGGCATTTGCTGTCGGTCGTGGTCCACCACATCGTGTCCGACGGGTGGTCGACAGGACTGCTCATCGCCGAGCTATCACAGGCCTACGCGATGCTCATGCGGGATGAAACGCTGGGCGCTGGCGCGCCGCCCAGGCAGTACGCGGAATTCGTCGAGGCTCAGCGCGCCGCGCTGCAAGACGGCCTGCTCGAGCCCCACCTGGCCTACTGGGAACGGCAGCTGTCCGGGCTGCCAGTGCTCGACATTCCCGCCGACCGTCCCCGGCCGGCGCTTGCCGGGCACCGGGGCGCCGAGATGATCAGGAACCTGCCGGCGGATCTACCCGGTCGGCTGCGTGCGTTGGGCCGCCGCCACGGAGTCTCCGTCTACATGGTGCTTGCGGCTGCAGTCGGCCTCGTTCTCAGCCGCTATACCGGCGAGGAGGACATCCCGATCGGAACGACGATGCTGGGCCGCACCGAGCCAGAATTCGAGCAGATGCTCGGGTTCTGCGTCAACATGGCGGTGCTGCGCCTCGACGTCGCGGGAGACCCGACTTTCGCCGAGTTTCTCGACCGCGTGCGCGACGTTGTCCTGGAGGCCTTCGATCACCAGGCCGTTCCCTTCGAGAAGGTGGTCCACCGGCTCAACGTGCCGCGCGATCCGAGCCGCAACCCGTTGTTCCAGGCGTGCTTTCAGCTACTTGACGGGGACACCGGGGGCGGCAGGCTGAGCCTGCCCGGGTTGACCGTGACCCAGCTCAACATTGTTAGTGGCCGCTCGCGCTTCGACCTCTCGCTGACCTTCACCGACTCTTCGCCCGGGCTCTGCCTGGCGATCGAGTACTCGGCCGAGATGTACGACGCATGGCGGGTCGAGCAGCTCGGCAGGCATGTCGAGCGGGTGCTGTCCGCGGCTGCCGACGACTCCTCCGCGCACCTGTCCGAGATGCAGCTGCTGACCAGCGCCGAGCGCAGGGCCTTGCTGCTGTCCGGCACCGGACCGCACGACGAGCTACCCGCACAGCCAGTACATGTGCTCGTCGCCGAGCAAGCCGCAGCTGCGCCGGACAGTGTCGCGGTGGTATTCGAGCAGGACCAGATGACCTACGGTGAGCTGGACTGGCGCGCTGACCAGCTCGCCCGGTACCTGCGATCACTCGGGGTGCGCCACCAGGACATCGTCGCGATCGCAATCGAACGCGGCATTGAGGTCCTTGTCGCCATGCTCGGGGTGCTCAAGGCCGGCGCTGCCTTCCTGGCCTTGGACACCGAGCACCCGGTCAACCGGCTCATGACAATCCTTGACGATGCTGCGGTCGACGTAGTGCTTACCCGTTCCGACCTGCTGGCATCCCTTCCCGAGCCGGCGGGGCGGCGCTACGTGTGCATCGACGAGGACTGGCTTGCCGGGGCGGCCGGGCTGGCCAGTCAGCCGCTGGCGGAGTGGGCCAGCCAAGACTCTCTCGTCTACGCGCTTTACACATCCGGCTCGACCGGCAAGCCGAAGGGCGTGCTGATCGAACACCGGGCGCTGGTGTCCTATCTGATGTCCTTTGTGGAGATGTTCGGCCTGCGGCCCGGAGACCGGATGCTGCAGTACGCGTCGTTGACGTTCGACCTGTCGGAGGCGGAGATCTTCTCGGCCCTGATACGCGGGGCCACCCTGGTGTTTGCCCGGCGTGACACCCTGCTGTCTGCCGATGCGCTCGCCGCGCTCATGCGTCGCGAGCGCATCACCTATATCGGTGCGCCGCCGGCCATGCTCGCCCTCTTGGAACCGGAGCCTTATCCGGATCTCCGGAATGTCCTGGCCGGTGGCGAGGCGTGTCCGCCGGATCTGGTCAACCGGTGGAACCTGCCGGGCCGGAAGTTGGTCAACGGCTACGGACCGACCGAGGCGGCGATTGGCTGCACGATGTTCGAGGTGCCGAAGATCGCCTGGCAGTCGTCCCCGCCGATCGGCGGACCGCTACAGCACCGGCGGCTGTACGTGGTGAATCGTTCGGGTGATCTGGTACCGATCGGCGTCCTTGGAGAATTGCTCATCGGTGGCGACGAAGGCTTGGCCAGAGGGTACCTTAACCGGCCAGACCTGACCGCCGAGCGGTTCATCAAGGACCCATTCCGGCTGGAAGGGCGGGTATACCGCAGCGGGGACCTAGTGCGGTGGACACCAGATATGCAGCTTGAGTTCATCGGGCGCGTCGACACGCAGGTAAAGCTGCGGGGGCTGCGCATCGAACTCGGGGAGATCGAGTCGGTGCTGGCCAGGCACCCACGCGTCGAAAATGTGGCCGTGACGCTCCGGCAGGACGCCGCCGGGCAACAGGCACTCGCGTGTTACCTCACGGCCACCGACGGGCAGGTGCCCTCAATCACGGAATTGCGTGCCTTTCTCGGCCAGTACCTGCCGTCTTACATGGTGCCAACGGCATGGACGGTCCTTAACGCGATGCCCCTGTCGGCCGCGGGCAAGATCGATCGCGCCGCCCTGCCCCGGCCCACATCCTTCGCCGCCACCGAGCGGCCGGTCATCGCGCCGGAGAGCGTGGCCGAGCGCCATGTCGCCGCAGCGTTTGCCGAGGTGCTCAACGTCCCCGTGGATCGGCTCAGCGTGAACGACGATTTCTTCGAGCTGGGCGGCAACTCATTGCAGGCGATGCGCGTCATCAGCCGGATCAACAAGGCCTTCGCCCTCGATCTCGGTGTCCGCGTTCTCTACGGGGCGTCCCGGCTGCGCGTCATCGCCGAACTGGTGGATGATCTCGCCACAGTGACTCCGCCGGAACCGGACAACACACGACTCACTCGCGCGGAAGGCCCAGGGACCACTGCCGAGTTGATAGCGCGGATCATCGGCGAGGTGCTGCCCACCCTGCGGTCGTCCAGCGCCGTGCCGTCGCACGCCAATCTTTACGAGCTCGGCGGCGATGATTCACATGCTGTTGCTGTGCTGCGGCTCATTGCCGAGCGCACTGGAGTCATCGTCACAGAACGGAGCCTCTACTGCGCCAGCACGCTGACGGCGGCGGTAGAAGCGGAACGTGCGGCGCTCCGGGCCCGGCAGCAAGGGTCCCCCGCCCAGAAGTCATTGCTGGTGCGGCTGGAGGCGGGCAACAGCGACGGGCCAGCCCTGTTCTGTGTCCCTGGGGGATCCGGCTCGCCTTTCGTTTACGCCGGCCTGGCGCGGATGCTCAGCCCGGACCGGCCGGTTTACGGATTCGAGGCACCTGGACCCGAACATGACCGGGCGCCTCTCGGTCGGGTCGCCGATCTCGCCGCGGCCTTCGTAGCCTCGCTCGGGCCAGGTGATCCGCAAAGACCTCGGCACCTCCTCGGCTGGTCGATGGGCGGCTTGGTGGCATTCGAGATGGCCCGTCAGCTCACCGAGGCGGGCCAGCCGGTCGGCTTGTTGGCAGTCGTCGACGCCCAGCTTCCTAGCGGCGCTGATGTGCCGACGGACTGGGAGCTGACCAGGCAGTTCGTCCGCGATCTAGCCGCGGGGTGGGCGCTGCCAGTGCCCGAACTCGTCTCGGTATTGGACGACGCCGGCGAGCAGCCCTGGCTATCGTCGCTCGACGCGCTGATCCGCGACGGCGCGCTGCCGCCCGAGATCGACCAGCAGCAGGTACGACACCAGCTTGCCGTGTTCATGGCGAGCGCCAGGGCAGCTTACACATACCGTCCGGGATGGGTCCATCCGGGACGACTGACGGTGATCCGTACTGCGGAAAACCCCACCACCGCGCAGGACTGGGCACCGCTGGCTAACGAGGTGACCGAGCACGTGATTCCCAGCGATCATTTCTTGATCTGGACACCGCAGGTGGTGCCGGTACTGGCCGCGATCATCGCCGACTGCCTGGCGTCCCCTGGCGGGCTGGCATCCCCCGGCGAGAACCTGGCCTCAGGCAGGCTGGTCAAACCATAGCGGGACCTGGCAACACCTTTAGCCGGGGGATCCCTGAACGGAATAGCGGCGCGACCGCCAGGATGGAACATATCCCCGCCACCCACAGGGCTGCGCGTAGTCCCAGCGAGTCCGCGAGGAGCCCGCCGGTTATTGAACCGGGAGCGGCAAGTCCGTACACCAGCATGCGCATCGTAGCGTTCATCCGTCCCATGAGCTGCGGCGGGGTTATCGACTGCCGCAGACTGAGCACGATCACGTTGGCGCTGCCGATACCGATGCCGGTCAAGAAGAAGGAGCAGCTGAGGGTGGCGAGTACAGCCAGCCGGGGACCGCTCGCCAGAGGAATCAGGATTGGTGCGGCGAAGCCTACAAGCACCCCCGCTGAATAGACGACGCCCACGCCGAACCGGTTGCTGAGAATGCTGCCAAGCATCGCGCCGATCAAGCCGCCGATACCACCTATTGACAGGACGAGCCCGATCGCCGAGGGCCTCATTGACAGCGACCGTGTGGCGTAGACGAGAAAGTCGGTCTCGATGAAGGTGAAAAAGAAGTTATACGAGCCACCCAGCAGGGCGAGTGCGCGTAGATATCGGTTCCCGAATACCCAACTCAGGCCCTCGCGGGCGGACTGGAACAGGTTGCGCTGCTCGCTCGGTACGTTCAGCACGGTCTCGCGGGTGCGGATGGTCAGGAGCGAGATGACCGAGAGCCCATAGGTAACCGCGTTGGCCGCCAGAGCATATGGGGCGGTCAGCGCCTGGACCAAGGCGCCGGTGAGGCCGGGCCCGGTGACGTCCGCAGCAGATGAGGACGTGCCCAACTTGCTGTTCGCCTCCAACATCTGCTGCCGGTCCGAGATAATCGCCGGGACGTAAGACTGCCAGCACACGTCGTACAACACTGCGCCGGCACCGACGAACAACGCGATGACATACAAGAGACTGATCCGGAGCTGGTGCACGGCCGCGAGGATGGGAACCAGGCCGATCAGGACTGCGCGGGCCCCATTGGCGATGATCATCAGGGGACGCCGTCCCCGGCGGTCCGCCAGGATGCCGAACAGCAGCGCCAGGAAGAGGTACGGCAGCAACTGAAGCGCCCGCAGCACACCAACTTGCTCCGGTCCCGCATGCAAAACCAGAATGGCCGCCAGCGGCAAACCAAGTATGCTGACCTGAGCGCCGAACAGAGAGACTGTTTCGCCCGCCCAGAATTTCAAGAAATCTGTATTAGTCCATAATGCGCCGAAACGTCTGTGGATCGGCGCCGGATCAGCATCCGCGTGGTTTCCCTTGGCCGGGTCCTCAGTGACTTCCTGGTGGTTCTCCATATAACACGCCTTCCCTGAGTTCTCACAAGCTAACCTTCTCCAGCAGTCGCACGGCGTCATCAATTGTCTTCTCCGTGACCGAGAAGCACGCGCGCACGAAAGGCTTTCCCGGATCGCTCAGGTAGAACGCCTCCCCTGGGACCGCGCCTATGCCAACGTGGTCGAGCAGGTAGTCGGCCGCCTCCCAGCCCGTCCGTGCCCCGAGCGCCGAGCAGTCGATGAGCAGATAATAGGCGCCTTCTGGCTCGTTCGGGGCAAGCCCCGCAGAGGCGAAGGCGTCGGCGATCCGCCTCCGCTTGGCGTCATACGTGGCGCGCAGTTCATGGTAGTACGAGTCGGGCAGACCCAGCGCGTGCCTGCCGAGCTGCTGCAGCGGCGTCGGCGCACAGACCATGAGGATATCTGCCGCGGCCCGGATCGGGGCCAGCAGCTCGGCCGGGGCCATGGCATAGCCGAGCCGCCAGCCCGGGACGCTGTAAGACTTGGACAAGCCCGAGATGGTCACCGTCCGTTCGGCCAGGCCGTCGATAGTGGCAGGGGACAGATGCGGTGCCCGGGTGTAGTAGATGTACTCGTAGATTTCGTCGGTGATGACGATCAGGTCACGGTCCCGCGCGAGTTCGGCGATATAACCAAGTTCAGTGCGGTCGAAGCGGCGTCCGCTGGGATTCGCGGGGGTGCACACGACGATCGCGCGGCTGCGCTCGGTCACGGCCGCGTAGAGCGCATCCCGGTCCAGCAGGAAGCTGGGCCCGGTCAGCCGCACCGGTTCCGGGATCAGTTCGAAGAGCTTGATGGCCGAGAGGTGATAGCCGTAGTGCGGCTCGATCAGCAAGATGCCGTCGCCGGGATCGAACAGAGCCGCGAGCGTCGCGGTGAACGCGCCGGTTGCTCCTATGGTGGTGACGATCTGGTTCGCCGCGTCCGCGATGATCCCGTTGTCTCTGGCCAGCTTCGCCGCGATAGCGTCCAGGAAGCCCGCATCGCCCTGCGCGTAGCTATAGGAGTGATCGAGCCCAGTGAACCGGTCCGCGGCAAGACTAAGCAACGACCTGGGCGGGTCGACCCTACAGAGCCCCTGGCCGAGATTGATGGCGCCGACGGCCTCACAACGGGCGGTCATCCTGCGGATTGCCGACTGCTGTACGCCCGTCATGCGTTTCGCCATGCGTGTCATGCAGTTGTCTCCGTACTTACCGGGTCTGGCGGCTTACCGGCCGGATGACACCTCACGCTCGTCCACCTCCTGTTATGACAACCTGAGGCAACCAGCTGGGCCGACGTTCTTCGTATTCGGCGATAACCTGCGAGTGCTGTAGCGTGGCGTCAATTTCGTCGATTCCGTTTATCAATTGCCATCGGCTGTAGTCGTCGAGTTCAAAGCTTCGGATCAGCGGTCCGGCCTGTAGTTGGCTGGTCGTCAGGTCCACCGTGATGGTGGTCTTCGGTAGATCTTCGGCCAGATCCCACAGCCGGGCGACCGTCTGCTCATCGACGCGTGCGGTGATCAGCAGGTTTTTGGTTGCGTTGGCCCGGAAGATGTCGCCGAACGATGGCGCGATGATCACCAGGAAGCCGGAATCTCGCAGTGCCCATACGGCATGTTCCCTTGATGAGCCAATACCGAATTCCGGTCCCGCAATCAGCACGCTGGCCCCAGCGTACTCGGGCTTAGCCAGCGGATAGTGCGGGTCATCTCGCCAGCGGAAGAACAGCGTATCCGCGTACCCCGTGCGGCCGAGGCGCTTGCAGAACTCCGCCGGGATGATCTGGTCGGTGTCGACGCTGCTGCGGCGCAATGGAACGGCCCGGCCGGTGTGAGAGCGCACTGGGGTTCCCATCACGCCTCCTGTGCTGCGCGCAGCAGCCGCCGTACTGCCGACCGCAGGCAACGGGCAACGGCGTCTCCTTCGGTGGCGCCCATCCCGACGCCCCAGCGGACTGCCTCGCCGGCCCCCACTTCCGCATAGGCCACCCATCCCGTCGAGAACTCCTCCGCCGGAGGCTGACATTGCAGGTCCTGTACGAGGCCGGTCAGCTCGTGCGGGCGCAGTAGCTCGGCCAGCACAGCCTGCGCCTCCGCCGCACGAACCGGGGCAGCGTCTGGCTGGTCGCCGGTGCCGGTGCGATACTCGCTCGCGAATGCCGCCCAGATCTCAGGCGCAGTGATCTCCCCTCCTTGATCAGCCCGATCTTGCACGAGGGCAGCGAACTCGATCTGCAGGCGACGGGGCAGGTCGAGGCCATGCTCGACCCGGAGGATGTAGGCGATGCCGCCCTTACCCGATTGACGGTTGATGCGTATCAGCGCTTGGTAGTCGCGGCCGACGTCGCGCGGGTCGACCGGCAAGTAAGGCACGTCCCAAATCTCGGTGCTTGACATGGCACGTGCGTTCAAGCCTTTGCTGATCGCGTCTTGGTGTGAACCCGCGAAAGACGTGTAGACGAAGTCGCCGACCCACGGATGCCGGGCGGACACAGAGAGCTGATTGCAGAACTCTACGATACGGCGAGTCTTGTCAAGATCGCTGAGATTGAGCTTGGGGTCGATGCCCTGGGAGAACAAGTTCATTGCCAGCGTGATGAGACAGACATTCCCGGCCCGCTCGCCGTTGCCGAGCAGCGTCCCCTCCACCCGTTGAGCGCCGGCCAGCAGTGCCAATTCAGTCGCGGCCACGCTGGAGCCCCGATCGTTGTGAGGATGCAGAGTGAGAGTGATCGCATCCCGGTACAACAGGTTGCGATTCATCCACTCGATCCGGTCGGCGAACTCATGGGGCGGGAAACACTCGACGGTTGTCGGGAAGACGACCCGCACCTGGTCTGCCGGAGCCGGATTCCACCGTTCTAGCACGGCGTTGCAGACTTCCAGGGCGAATTCGGGCTCCGTCTGGGTGAAGGACTCTGTCGCGTACTGGAGATAGATCTCCGTGCCGCGCAGGGAATCCCGCAGTTTGAGTGCCCTCTCCGCCCCCCGCAGCGCAAGATTCCTGACCTCGGAGCGGCTCATCCGCAAGACGTCGCGGCGCTGCGCGGTCGATGTCGGATGGTAGATCTGGAGGATCGCCCGCGACGCCCCCTGTAGGGCCGCGACCGTGCTTTCAATCATCCCCTCGCGAACCGGGGTCATGACCTGGATCGTCACGTCATCGGGAATTAAATCATGCTCGATGACGTGACGGGTGAAATCCCAGTCGGCCTGGCATGAAAGCGGAAACCCGACCTCGATCTCCTTGAACCCTAGCTCGATAAGATGACCATACATCCGTCGTTTGCGCTCTATGTCCATCGGGTTGATGAGAGCCTGGTTGCCGTCTCTCAGGTCTACGCTGGTCCAGATCGGCGCGTGACTCAGCGTCTTGTCTGGCCACGTGCGGTCCCAGAGCGAGATCGGCTCGTAGTGCCGGTACTTGTGCAGGGGCATGCCGCTCGGCTGTTGCTTGTCCACAGGACTCATCATGTGATTGGCCCTCCCCCGTTGGCATTTTGCCCGGCCACGTCACCAAAACGATCTGTACCAGTGTGACCTCGAGGATCATTGATGGCATCACCCGAAGGTGACAGGTCACTACGACCTATGGCGCATGCGCGGTGAGGTCGTCAGGGCTCGGGACGCCCGGGTGCCGTTGCGCTATCGCGGGCGGCGGCCACTGCGTCGGGACGGTTGAGCCGGGCTCCGGCGGCGTATGCCCGGTCGAACCGGTCGGCCCAAAGCGCCGGGCGGAACTGGGCGGCCAGTCTGGCCTCCTCCCTGCGCACCGCTGGCCACACCGCCAGGCCGGTTTGCCGCCGCAGGCCCTCGACCGCCCCGGCCAGCAGCGCGGCCCGCTCGAGGTCATCCGCAGCGAACGCTAGCCGGGCGAACGCGGCCAGCGCCAGGGTTACGTTCTGAGTGCTGTAGGCGGCCAGGCTCACCGCCAGCCCCTCATCTAGCAGCGCCTCATCCAGCCGGCCCCGCGCCACCGCCAGGGTTCCCAGCTGCAGCTGGGTGAAGGTGGCCGGTAGGGTTCCAATACCTCGCCATTGTCTGTGACCTGCAGCGTTATGACTGGGCTGGTGTTTGTTATGCGGCCCGTTGGTACTCATGGATCAGCCCGCCGAGTACCGTTCGGCGTCGTATTCGCGCCGCCGCCAAGCCGGTGACAGACACCGCCACTATGTCGTCACCACTGTCCGGTGGCCGCAGGTTCCTGGCCCGGTGTGGGCGATGGCGGTTATAGTGCGCGACGTACTCGTCCAAGACCTGCGCCGCTTCAAAATCCTGCGGCTACCTTTGACGTGCGGATTCTTGAAACTGTTCACGCGGCCTGGTGGTACTTTCGCGCACGCTCACCGGCCCGCTGCCTTGTCGGCTGCCTCCCGCTCGGCGATCTCGGCCCGCTTACGGGCGACATTGGCAGCTCGCGCGGCGGCATTGGCCACCAGCCTCCGGACCGTCTCCTCGCGGCTGCTGGTACCAAGCAACTCGGCAGCGGCGGTCAGCTCGTCCTCATCCACTTCCACCGTGACGGTTGTGGTCATCAGAACCT
>Ga0210390_10001905_pt1 | contig 19166 bp, 14 predicted proteins | sample IncBWH11OmetaG_FD_161050 | JGI IMG/M metagenome (GOLD analysis project Ga0210390, IMG submission 161050) | Forest soil microbial communities from Barre Woods Harvard Forest LTER site, Petersham, Massachusetts, United States - Inc-BW-H-11-O ... | reverse complement strand
CTCGGCCGATCTCGTCAGCGCCGAAGGCGAGCTTCTGACCGCCAGCGCCGATCGGCACCCGGAGCTGTTCTGGGGCCTGCGCGGCGGCGGCGGCAACTTTGGTGTCGTCACCTCGTTCGAATATCGGTTGCATCCGGTGGAGCCGGTGCTGGCGGGAATGGTGCTGCACCCGATGGCTCACGCCAAAAAGGTGCTGCAGTTCTATCGGGATTTCGCACGCAGCTGCCCGGACGAGGCGCTCGCCGCCGCCGCGTTGATGACGGCGCCCGACGGCGCCCCGGTCGTCGCGATCATCGCCAGCTATATCGGCGACATCGCGGCCGGGGAAAGGGTGCTGGCGCCGGTCCGCAAGTTCGGCGCGCCGCTCGTCGATACGATCGCGCCCACTTCCTACGTCGCGCTCAATACGCTGTTCGACGCGGCGGTGCCGTATGGCGGCGTCCAGCGTTACTGGAAATCGAGCTTTTTGAAGGAGCTCGGCGACGATCTGCTCGACATCATGGTTGCTCGCGCAGCACCAATGCGCTCGCCGATGTCGATGGTGCTCTTTTTCCATCTCCACGGTGCGGCGGCCAGGGTGCATCCGCAGGAGACCGCGTTCGGCGCGCGTGAAGATTTGTGGGATTACGACGTGATCTCGCAATGGAATGATCCCGCCGAGACGCCCGGTCACATCGAGTGGACCCGGGATTACTGGACGGCGGTCGAACCGTTCGCGAGCGGCGAGGTGTACGTCAACCATCTCGACGCCGAAGAGGCGACGCGGATCAGGGCGGCCTATGCCGGGGGCAATTACGACCGGCTGGTCGCGCTCAAGAACAAATACGACCCGACCAACCTGTTCCGCATGAATCAGAACATCAGACCGACAGTTTGATCAGGTTTCAGCTTGAACCCTCGATAAAAAAATCGCGCAACGCCTGATAGGCGTCGTCGGGCGCTTCCTCGGGGATGAAATGGCCGCTGTCGATCGCATGGCCGCGGACGTTCTCGGCGTGCTCGCGCCATACCGCGAGCACATCGTAGCCGCTGCCCTGCGAGCTGCGCTTTCCCCACAGCATTAAGAGCGGCATCGTCAGCTTTCGGCCGCGGTCGGCGCGGTCGTGTTCGAGATCGATCGAGGCGCCGGCGCGGTATTCGTCGCAAGTGGCGCGGATCGTGTCCGGGTTCTTGAAGCAGCGCAGATAATCGGCGAACGCTTCGGGCTCGAGCTTCGCCGGCTCGCGCAGCAGCGCGGCGAGCTGGTGGCGCAGAAAAAACTCGGCCTCGGCGCCGATCAGCCGCTCCGGAAAGCCGCGCGGCTGGATCAGAAAGAACCAGTGCCAGCTCGAAGTCGCAGCCTTCTGGTCGATCGTCTCGAAGCGGTAGAGTGTGGGCACGATGTCGAGCAATGCCACGCGCTCGATCTGCTCGGCATGGTCGCGCGCCAGCCGGTGGGCGACCCGCGCGCCGCGGTCGTGGCCGGCAACCATGAACTGCTCAAAGCCGAGCGCCGCCATCGTCTCGACCTGGTCTAACGCCAGCGCGCGCTTGCTGTAGTTCTCGTTGTCGGGGCCGCCGGGCGGTTTCGAGCTGTCGCCGTAGCCGCGCAGGTCGGGGATCACCAGCGTGAACTCGCGTGCGAGCCGCGGCGCCACCTTGCGCCACATCAGATGGGTCTGCGGGTAGCCGTGCAGCAATAGGAGCGGCGGCCCGCTGCCGCCGGTGACGAGGTTTACCTCGGCGCCCGAGGTGTTGACCCGACGCTCGTCAAAGCCGGGGAAGAAATCCGCCATTGCTGTGCTCCGAAGACGGCGCGGGCTTGGCCCTACCCCGGCCGTCTCCGCGCGAGCGGGGCGAGGGCGTCGCGGCGGGCTAGAGGCCGCGGGTCGCCTCGCCCTTCAATTCGACGGTGTTGCCGTCAGGGTCGGTGATGTAGAGCGACGGCCCGTAGCCCTCGGCGCCATAGCGCTCGCGCACATCGCCGGGATCGATGCCGTTCTGGTGCAGGTGGGCTTTCAGTGCCGCGGCGTCGAACCCCAAGACGCGCACCGCGAAATGATCGACGTTGCGTCCCGCCTGGTCGAGCGCCTGGTGCGGCGAGATCGAGGCCGGGACAAGGTCGATCAACGAGGCGCCGGCGCGCAGCTGGACCAGCCGCGGCTGCTGTAACTCGCGCTCGACATGGCAGCCCAGCACGGTTTGGTAGAACGCGATTGCGCGACCGAGGTCGCCGACCCGCAGCACCACATGGTCGAGCCCGCCGATGCGGACGGCACCTTCGTGCGGCCGCGCCTGCGTCGTGTCGATCGTCGCTGAATCGGGCATTGTCGGCTCCTTTGCTTTCGCCTCTGGCTGCCGATCATGACGCATCGTCGCGCCACGCGGCAAGCACCACCCGCGTTTGCCGCTGTGCCCGCCGCTTTCAAGATCGTCGCGCGGCAAGGCGAGCCGGCCGCCGTTAGAAGCGGTGACGAGGCTACTCGACCGGAATAAAGACCGAGTGGCGGATCTTGCCCTCGACGTGCTGCGAGAGGTGGCCCTTGCCGGTGGTGTCCTCGACCAGGATCACCTCGCCGGTGCCGATCAGGCGGCTCTCGCCGTCGCTCGCGGTGATCTTCACGCCGGCGTCGAGATTGATGATGTATTGCCGGCGCGGTGCCGGATGCCAGTCGACGTCGTGCGCGGCCTGGGTCTCGCGAAAGATGACGCCCGACGCCGGCAGGCGTTTTGACAATTTGCTGCCGCGCCGCTCCTCGGCCCATTCGACCTCGATGTCGCGGAAATGCGACTGGCCATCGGCGTCGGTGTAGAGATTGTGGATGCGCATCGCGCTTTCCTCCCGGGCAGGTCGATCCGACGGACTATACACGTTGGCGGTGCGGTGGGCGACCGGCGAGCGCGCCCCCTGCCTTGCGCGGGGGTGACATGAGCTCTCTGCATTTGCGCATGGTCTAAGCATTCTCTATCCGCCGCTTCCGTCTGCCGGACTCCGCCCCCGGCCCCTGGAGGAACGCCAATGATTCGCACGGTCGAGCATTCGACCATGCGCAAAGTCTATTTGCGCGTGTTGCCGTTCGCGGTTCTGACGTACTTTTTCTGCTATCTCGACCGGATCAACGTCGGCTTTGCCGCGCTGACGATGAACAAGGACCTCGGCCTCGACCCGGCGATCTACGGCATGGCCGCCGGCGCGTTCTTCTGGGGCTACGTGCTGTTCGAGGTGCCGAGCAATGTGATCCTCGAAAAGCTCGGCGCCCGGTTGTGGATCGCGCGGATCATGGTGACCTGGGGGCTGGTCTCGGCGGCCACCGCGCTCGCCCGCGGCCCCTACAGCTTTATGGCGATCCGCTTTCTGCTGGGGCTGGCCGAGGCGGGGCTGTTTCCCGGCTTTGTGCTGTATTTCACCTACTGGTTCCCCGACGCCCACCGCGCCCGCGTCAATTCCGGGTTTACGTTGGCCTTGCCGATCGCGGTGGCGAGCGGCGCCCCGGTGTCGACGGCACTCCTCGGCCTCAACGGCCTTTTCGGCCTGCGCGGCTGGCAGCTGATGTACATCTTCGAGGCCGTCCCGACCGTGCTGATCGGCATTGCCGCGTTTTTCTACCTGACCGACCGGCCGAGCGAGGCGCGCTGGCTGACCGCCGACGAGAAACGCTGGCTCGATGCCAGGGTCTCCGCCGAGCGCCGGCACATCGAGACGCTCCATGGGATCGGCCTGCTGCGCTCGTTCTTCGACCCGAAGGTGATGCTGCTGTCGCTGAACTATATCGGCATCGTGACCGCCAGCCTTGGCCTGCTGCTGTTCCTGCCGCAGATCATCAAGCAGCTCGGGGTTTCCAACATGCAGGTCGGCTGGGTGACGATGGTCCCCTACATCTTCGGCGGCATCAGCATGGTCGTGTGCGGGTGGATTTCCGACCGCGTTGGCGACCGGCGCTGGAGCCTGTTCGCGACCTGCGTGATCGCGACCGTCGGGCTGGTGTTTGCCGGCATGACGGTCGGCACCTGGTGGTCGCTTGTCGGCATCGTCCTCGCCGCGATCGGCTTTTACGGCACCAAGGGGCCGTTCTGGTCGATGCCGACGATGTTCCTGACCGGCCCCGCCGCCGCGGCCGGCATCGCCTGGATCAACTCGCTCGGCAACCTCGGCGGGTTTTTCGGGCCGACGATCGTCGGCTGGGCAAAGCAGCTGACCGGCAGCTTTGCCGGCGGGCTCTACGCGCTGGCGCTGTGTGCGCTGGCCTCGGCGGTGGTCTCGCTGTTCGGGCTCAACTTTCCGGGGCGGGTAACGGCACCCGAGGCCGCGACGATCCTCGCCGAGTAGGCCCGCTCCCGGTTTGCTGGCGTGCGCCGCGCGCTTGGGCAGTTGCGCGCCGGCTGGGCATGGCAGGGAGCTGGTCCGGGAATGAGGCCCGGATACGATCCGGCGATCCCGGCCCGGATCGGCCTCGATGTGCGTCGCACGGGCCCGGACCTGCTGTTATCGGTTCAAGGATCGTGCCAACCGTACCGGCTGGCGGCGCTTGCGGGCGGCGCGCCGGCGCCCGTAGGATCGGCGATCCGCCCGCAAACCCGAGGGAAGCGCGATGCCCCACCTGACGACCGACGACGGTGTGCGGCTCTATTACGAGGAGACCGGGTCGGGGACGCCGATCGTCTTTGTCCACGAATTCGCCGACGACTGCCGCGGCTATGAAGGGCAGTTGCGGTATTTCGGGCGGCGCTACCGCTCTGTCGCCTACAACGCGCGCGGCTACCCGCCCTCGGACGTGCCCGAGGAACCGGCGCGCTATTCGCAGGAACGCGCCAGGGACGACATCCGCGCCGTGCTCGACGCGCTCGCGATCGAGAAGGCGCACGTCGTCGGCATCTCGATGGGCGGCTTTGCGACATTGCATTTCGGCTTTGCCTATCCCGGCCGCGCGCTGTCGCTCGTCGTCGCCGGCTGCGGCTATGGGGCGGAGCCCGGCAAGCGCCAGCAGTTCCACGACGAGACCGCCAAGACGGTGGCGCTGATCGAAGGGCAGGGGATGGGCGAGGCCAGCAAGGCCTACGCGCAGGGACCAAGCCGCGTCCAGTTCCAGAACAAGGACCCGCGCGGCTGGCGCGAGTTCGCCGCGAACCTCGCCGGCCATTCGACGACGGGCTCGGCCTTGACGATGCGCGGCGTCCAGGCGCGGCGCCCGTCCCTGTGGGACTTGACCGCGGAGATGGCCAGGCTCGACGTGCCGACCCTGGTCATGACCGGCGACGAGGACCACCCGTGCCTCGATCCCGGCATCCTGATGAAGCGCACGATCCCGTCCGCGGCCTTGGTGGTGTTTCCGAACACCGGGCACGCGGTCAACCTCGAAGAGCCGGATCTGTTCAACCGCACCCTCGACGAGTTCTTCCATCAGGTCGAGTGCCGGCGCTGGCCGCGCCGCGACCCGCGCGCCGTCACCGGCTCGATCCTCGGCGTGCGCTAGCCCGGCTGGCGGCAATCGCCTGGGCAACGGCATTGCCGGCGAGCTTAACCGGAAGGTGTGCAACGAAATTCGCCAATTCGGATAGCTGGTTTGCCATGGTTGCCGCCCTTGTCCGGAACTCGCGGACCGCCGTGCTCCGGCTTGCGCTTTGACAGCTAGCACGGTCCGACGGAGCGCGCGGATGGCGGGCTTATGAGCAACAGCAGGGGGCGCCGGGCAGCGCACCCGCCGAGGCCGGCCGCGCCGTCGTTCTCGCCGCAATTGGCGGCGGCCCTGCAGCGCGCGTTGGCGCTTCATCAGCAAGGGCAGCTCGCGCAAGCCGAAGCCGCGTACCGGGCCATTCTGAAGCAGGCGCCTGGTCATTTCGACGCGCTGCATCTGCTCGGCGTCGTCAAGCACCAGCGCCAGAATTTCGCAGCATCGGTCGAGCTTATCGGCAGGGCGTTGCGGCGGAACCCCAATTTCGCCCCGGCGCATTTCAACATCGGCAATGCCCTCGCGGCTCTCGGACGCCATGCCGAGGCGCTCGCCAGCTTTGAGCGGGCATTGGCGCTTCAACCCGGCTATGCCGAGGCGCTGAGCAACCGCGGCAATGCGCTCCTCGCGCTGCGCCGTCCCACCGACGCGCTTCAAAGCTACGACCGGGCATTGGCGCTGCAGCCTCGCGACGCCGAAACCCTCTACAATCGCGGCAATGCGCTGCTCGCCCTCCAGCGTGCCGACGAGGCGCTCGCAAGCTACGACCAGGCGTTGGCGATCGAGCCCGGTTTCGCGCTCGCCCGCACCAGCCGCGGCAATGCCCTCGTCGAGCTCGGGCACTACGCCGAGGCGGCGCGGGAATTCAAGCTATTGCAGGCGGCAAGCCCCGATTTCGACTATGCCGCCGGGCAACTGCTCTACGCGCGGCTCGGCTGCTGCGATTGGGACGATTATGACCGCAACGCGAAAGTGATCGTGGATCAGGTCAGCGCGGGAAAACCCGCCGCTTCTCCCTTTACCTTTCTGTGCCTGCCGTCGTCGCCGATTGCCCAGCTCAAATGCGCGCAAACCTACTCGACGGACCGGCATCCCAGGTCAAAGGACGCGGTCTGGAAAGGCGAGCGCTATCGCCATGAGCGCATTCGGGTGGCTTATCTGTCCGGTGATTTTCACAATCACGCGATCGCTTACTTGATCGCCGGGCTGATCGAGGCACACGACAAATCGCGCTTCGAAACGACCGCGATCTCGTTCGGCCCGGACAGCACGGACGAGATGCGCGCCCGGCTCGCAAGCGCGTTCGACCGGTTCATCGATGTCCGGCCAAGAACCGATCGCGATACGGCACTTCTGCTGCGGGAACTGGAAATCGACATCGCGGTGGACCTGAAGGGACACACGCAGGGCAGCCGCACCGGGATCTTTGCGTTTCGGCCGGCGCCCGTTCGGGTCAACTGGCTTGGCTATCCGGGGACGATGGGGGTCGACTACATCGACTACATTCTTGCCGACCGGGTGGTGATCCCCGAGGGCCACCATACCTTTTACAGCGAAAAAGTCGCCTACCTGCCGGACACCTATCAGGCCAACGACAACAAGCGGCCGATCAGCGGGGCGACACCGTCACGCGCCGTAGCCGGGCTTCCCCACGCCGGCTTTGTGTTCTGCTCGTTCAACAACACCTACAAGATCGCGCCATCGGTGTTCGACGTTTGGATGCGGCTGTTGCGCGAGGTCGAGGGCAGCGCGCTGTGGCTGCTCGAAACCAATCCGGCGGCAGTCGGCAACCTGCGCTGGCACGCCGAAGAGCGCGGGGTTGCCCCGCAGAGGCTCATTTTTGCCCCGCGCGTGCCGCTCGAATATCATCTGGCGCGCCATCGGCTGGCCGGCGTCGTCCTCGACAACCTGCCCTACAACGCCCACACGACGGCGAGCGACGCGCTGTGGGCGGGGGTGCCGGTCGTGACCTGCATCGGCTCGAGCTTTGCCGGGCGGGTGGCGGCGAGCCTGCTCAACGCGGTCGGCTTGCCCGAGCTGGTCACCGGCAATCTCACGGAGTACCAGGCGCTGGCACTCCGGCTGGCGCGCGACGAGCGCCTGCTCGCGGCGCTCAGGGCGAAGCTCGCCCAGAACCGCGAGACCCATCCGCTGTTCGACACCGACCGCTTCCGCCGCCACCTCGAGAGCGCCTACCAGACGATGTGGGGGCGCGCGCAACGCGGATTGCCGCCCGTAAGCTTCGCCGTCCCGGAGGCGGCCACAGGGTGAGGGGGGACACCGTTGGCGCCGCCCACCCCAAACCCGGCGCCCCGCCCGGGCGGCTGGCGGGTTCGCCGGCGATCGGCTAGCTTTGCCACGCACATGCAAGCGCGATCGCCGTGCCCCCCGCCGAACCCGAATTCACCCTCGGCATCAGCGGGCGGGGGCCGGACTGTGGTATATTGCAAGCGCCAACCGCAGAATTGTGACGACGCCGGTGCCGAAATTCCAACCGAAGCTCGACATCCCGCCGCCGCCGCAGCGGGCTCTGTGGCCGGAGCTCGACGCCACGCCCGATTATTTCACCCGCTACGGCGGAACGGCGTTGGCGTTGCGGCTCGGGCACCGGCAGTCGGTCGACTTCGATTTCTTCTCGCGTGCCGCTTTCGACCCCGAGGCCCTCGCCGGCGAGCTTCCTTTTCTTGCCGGCGCCGAGCGGGTGCAGGTCGAGAGTCACACGCTGACCTGCCGCGTCGAACGCGGCGCGCCTGTGCTGGTCTCGTTCTTTGGCAACCTTGGGCTGGGTGTGGCTGCCCCCTGTGAGGACGCAGAAGATTTGCGGGTGCATGTCGCCTCGCTACTCGACATCGCCGGCACCAAGGCGGCGGTGCGGCTTCAACCCGCTGATCACGCTGAAGGCGCTGAGCTATTTCGATGACGTGTGGATGCTCCCGGCGGAGGTGCGCGCGCGCCTGCGAGCGGCGGTCGAGGCGGTCGACCCGACCCGGCTGCCGGTGCTGACGCCGCATGTACCGCGGCCAAGCGACAACGGGCGGCCGCAATGAAGAAACTGCCCGCGACGCCTGAGCTGCTACGGGTCGCGCGCCGCGTCGTGTGGTTTGAGGAGCCCTCTCGAGCATTGGACGATCCGCTGCAGTTTCTCGCGCATGTCATGGTGTTCGGCACCGTCGAGGACCTGCGGGCGCTGGGGTCGTCGGCGACGACGACTATCGCGAGGTGCTGGAGCATGCGCCGCCGGGCATTTTCGATGCGCGCTCGTGGGCTTACTGGCATCTGGTCTGCGGCCGCCCCGAGCCGCCGTTGCCGGTGCGCGCCGGGATCAACGACCTAAACAGCTGAGCCATGACCCCCGCCGAACCCGAATTCACCCTCGGCATCGAGGAGGAGTACTTTCTCGTTGACCGGGCGACGCGCGACGTGGTCGAGGACCCGCCGGCCGCGATGCTGGCGGATTGCGAGGCGCTGCTCGCCGGCCAGGTCAGCCCCGAATTCCTGCGCTCGCAGGTCGAGATCGGGACGCGGGTGTGCGCGAGCCTCGCAGAGGCGCGCGCCGACCTGCGCCATTTGCGGCGCACCGTCGCCGAGGTCGCGGCACGTCACGGCATGGCGCCGGTCGCGGCGGCGACCCACCCCTTTGCGTTGGCGATCGCCCGCCAGTCGTCCCAATGCGACTTTCCTTCGCTGCCTCAGGCCGTTACGGACGAGCGGCATCACATGTAGGAAAATCGGAGATCTGGCGCCGGCGCGCTCAAGACCGCCGGCGCAACCCGCGGGTCACAATCCAGCGCATTGGCCGACCTTGCGGCCGCCCACTGTATTTGGAGAGCCGTTGTTCGTCGGCGGCGGGGCGTTGTCCACGCAAGTGAGGCTGCCCGCGATGGTATTTGCTATGAGCGAGTCCTCAGAGCTCGTGACGTTATTCCCACTGAGGACTACGTTGGTGCCCACCGTGTTAAGAAACACCAGGATCGACAGGCCCGTCGTTTCGGCGATCGTGAGATTGCCGCCGATGATTGAGTTCGTGATCTCGATGCTGCCGGTCGTGCCGACCAAGCTGAGGTTCGCGCCAAACCTGCTACCCTCCCCGATCTCGATCAGATTGGCATCCTGGGACAGGACGTTGCCGTTGACCGTCGCCCCAAATCCCGTTTCGAGCGTCGTCCCTGATGCCATCGTCACGTTGCCATTCACCGTCGCCCCGAAAATCGCCAGCGTCGCCCCCGGCGCGACCGTCACGTTGCCTGAAACGGTTACAGTGGTGCCGCGCCCGAGCGTGCAGGATGCACCCTGCGGCACGCTTAGGTTGGTGTAGCTCCCCGCCGCCAGCGAGCCGGTGCAAATCGTGCCCTGCGCGCTGGCGGGACTGATGGCGAGCGCAAGGCCAATGGCCATAGTTAGCAGGGTCCAGCAAAGCTTCTTCATAACCGCTTCCTCCCACTCGGTCCTTTGACATCCAGCAGGCTCGCGGACCGCTCGACCTGCCTTGCAGGAAACCGAGAATAGTCGAATTGGAGCTCGTCCTCAATTTAAGAGAATATGCTACCTGGAAAAAGTGACGCGACAGTGATCGTGTCAGCGGCGGGGCCCGCTTAAGTTAGGGTCTTCGACGCATGGGCGGACGACCAAGTTAATACGGCTTCTGCGCGCAGATCGGCCCTTTCGTCCGGCCAAATCCCGATCGCCACTATCGGCTCGGCTTTCGCGTCGTCTAGTGAGCGCCTCGCCGATCGGCTATTTTTTGCGGTCGAAGCGGAGGCGGAAGCTGCATGACCATGGCCGAACCGGAATTCACCCTCGGCATCGAGGAGGAGTATTTCCTTGTCGACCGGGCGACGCGCGACGTGGTCGAGGACCCGCCGGCCGCGATGCTGGCGGATTGCGAGGCGCTGCTGGCGGGGCAGGTCAGCCCCGAATTCCTGCGCTCGCAGATCGAGATCGGGACGCGGGTGTGCCACACCCTGGCCGAGGCGCGCGCCGATTTGCGGCATCTGCGCCGCACCGTCGCGGAGGTCGCGGCGCGCCACGGGATGGCGCCGATCGCCGCGGCGACCCACCCCTTTGCCAGCTGGGACGCGCAGAAGACGACCGAGCGCCGCCGCTACGCCGACCTGCGCGACGACCTGCAGGGGGTCGTGCGCCGGCTCGCGATCTGCGGGCTGCACGTCCATATCGGCATCCCCGACGACGAGGTGCGTATCGATCTGTTGAACCAGGCGTCGTATTTCCTGCCGCACCTCCTGGCCTTGTCGACCTCGTCGCCGTTCTGGCGCGGCGAGAACACCGGGCTCAAATCCTACCGGCTCGCGGTCTTCGACGAACTGCCGCGCACCGGCATGCCCGAGCGCTTTGACAGCTGGGGCGAATACCGCCGCCATGTCGACATCCTGACCGGCGCCGGGCTGATCGAGGAAGCGACAAAGTTGTGGTGGGACTTGCGGCCGAGCGAGCGCTTTCCGACCCTGGAGATGCGCATCGCCGACAGCTGCACGAGCCTCGAGGATGCGCTGTCGATCGCCGCGCTGTTCCGCTGCCTGCTGCGCAGGCTGTGGCGGCTGAAGCGCGCCAACCAGCGCTGGCGCGTCTACGCGCGCATGCTGGTCGGCGAGAACCGCTGGCGGGCGCAGCGCTACGGCACCGATCGCGGGCTCGTCGATTTCGGCCGCGGCGCCGTCGTGCCCTACGCCGACCTGTTGGAGGAAATCATCGCGCTTGTCGCCGAGGACGCACGTCATTTCGGCTGCGAGGCCGAGGTGTTGCACGCCCGCAATATCCTCGCCCGCGGCACCAGCGCCCATCGCCAGCTCGCGGTCTTCGAACGGGCGCTTGCAAACGGCGCCGGCCAGGCGCAAGCCCTTTGCGCCGTCGTCGACTGGCTGATCGCAGAGACCGCGCGGGACGCCTAGCGCGCGAAGGCACCCGGCAGCGCAGGCAATGGCGGTCGGGATTACCGGAGGGACGATCTTATTTCGGTGGGGGGTGGAGACGTGGCGCTGCCAATCGAGCCGAGACCCGAGCGGCCGGCGGCAAGATGACGGCCCGCCGCGGCGTTGTCCGGCTCGGGATCGGCTTGGCGGTGCTGTGGTTGGTATTTTGGACGTGCGCCTACGTGATGATGCCGCAACCGTCGGAAAATGCGCCGTCGCTGCCCCCGGCGCTCTCATTGACGACAGCCGTCTTCGTCATAGCCGCTGCCGTTCTTGGCATACCGTGGATTATTTCGGGGTTCCGGTCAAATTAGGCACGACCGCCCGTTTCGGCAGGACCGCCCGCGGCTTGCCTCCGCCGGCCGAAGCGTTTACGAACAATTAGACCTGTTCCGGCACAATCCCGCCCCTTGGTCGCCGCGCTTGCGCGCCTGGCCGCGAGGATGTCTGCAGGATGCAGCGGTGGGACCAGACCAGCACGGGCGTTCGGCATTGAGCCAAATACGGCGGATCGGAGGTTCGTCGGCGTTCGCCGCCGCACCCGCTCGTTTCCCATGCTGCCCCGTGGGCCAGCCGGCGACCGGACTCACCGTTCGAGGTGATCCGGCCGCCGATATCGCCGCGCGGCGGCGGCGCTCTGCGGGCGTACGCCGATGATCGGCTCGGTTTCGCTGAAGCGCAGCGTCATGAGCGCGGTCGGCTGGGCGACCGCCACCCGGTTTGTCGCCCAGATGGCGACCTGGGCGATGACCTTGGCCACCGTCCGGTTTCTCTCGCCGGCGGATTACGGGCTGATGGCGGTCGCGATGACGATCACCTCGGTCATTTCCGCCCTCAGCACCGTCGGGCTGATCGACGCGGTGGTGCAGAGCCGGCGCGTCACCGAGGACGACCTGCAAAGTGTCTTCGGCCTCGTTCTGCTGATCAACGCGGCCTGTCTCGTGCTGCTGTGCGTCTTGGCCTATCCGGCGGCATGGTTTTACCGGGAGCCGCGGCTGGTGCCGCTGCTGCAGGTCGCGAGCCTGATATTTGTCGCGACCGCGTTTCAGGCGGTGCCGCGCGCGCAGCTCGACAAGCGGCTCGATTTGAAGACGGTGTCGCGCGTCGACCTGGTCGCGAGGATCACCGGCGGGGCGGCCGTTCTGGGCCTCGCCTGGAAGGGTTTTGGCGTCTGGTCGCTGATCGCCGGACCGCTGCTCGCCGCCGCCTTGCAGGCGTTGGGGTTCAGCCTCGCGGTCGGGTGGTTGCGGCGGCCGCGGCTGAACCTCGCCAATCTCTACGGGATCCTGCGCTCCGGCGGGCTGCGCACCGTCGAGCAGGTGCTGTGGTACGCCTACATGAATTCCGACATATTCATTATCGGCAGGCTGCTCGGCGCCGACACGGTCGGCGTCTACTGGGTCGCCCGCAACCTCGCCGCGATGCCGATCGACAAGTTCGCGATGACCGTCCGGCCGGCCGCGTTCCCGGCGTTCGCGCTCGTCCAGCATGATCGCAAGAACTCGCTGCGCTATCTGTGCAAGGCGACGCGGCTGCTCGCGTTCATCTGCTTTCCGGTGCTGTTCGGGCTGGCGGCGACCGCGCCGCAGGCCGTCGCCCTGGCGCTCGGGCCAAAATGGACGCTCGCCGCGGCCCCGGTCGCGATCCTCGCGATTGCGATGGCGTTTCGCCCGATCGGGCTGGTGATCGCGCCGTTTTTGATGGGGTTGGGCGAGTTTGGCGCGAGCTTGCGCAACACCTTGTTTGCGGCGGTGCTGTTTCCCACGGCGTTTGCGGTCGGCAGCCATTGGGGGCTGATCGGGGTGTGCACCGCCTGGCTGTTCGCGACACCGGTGCAGCTGATCGTTCTCATCCGTCGCGCCGCGTTGGTGGCGGGGTCGTCGATCGGGGAGCTGCTGGCGCCGCTGCTCTCGCCGCTCGCCGGCTCGGTTCTCATGTATGTCGCGGTGACGGAGCTTTCGCGCCGCCTGCCGGGCGGCTGGCATGTGTGGCCGAGCTTTCTGCTGCTGACCGCGACCGGCGTCGCGGTGTACTCGCTCTACGCGGCTCTGTTCATGCGGCCGCTCTTCGCCGAGCTCAGGGACCTGGCGCGGCGCTAGCCGACAAGTCGGGTTCGCCGCAGCGCTCAACCGGCCGGCGAGCCCATCGTCCGCGCGGCACAATCCAAGTGAGGCGGGCGGCCCGGAGATGCGTCGCGGCTCCGGCGAAGGTCGCGGCCAAACCGCGCCGGTTTGCCGCGTTCGCGCCGCCGCCGGCTGAGCCATCTTCCGGTCGCGACCCGAGTGTCATAAAATCGTAGCAATTGGGTGGCGGGCGCCACTCGCAATCGCGGGGGCGCGCGAGAATGCCGGTGATCGCGGCGACACTCGACAGGTTGGCCGCGCCGGAGCGCCGCACGATGGCGGTCGCCTGCGGCGCCCATGTGCTGCACGACGGGTTGACCGACCTGCTCTACGTGCTGCTGCCGCTGTGGCAGGTCGAGTATGGCCTCGACTATGCGGCGGTCGGGCTGCTGCGGGCGCTCTATGTCGGCTCGATGGCGGGCTTTCAGGTGCCGGCCGGGCTTATCGCCGAACGCTTTGGCGGGCCGCTCGTCCTCGGTCTCGGGACCGCCGTCGCCGGCATCGGCTACCTCGCCGCGGGCGCGAGCGTCGGGTTCGCGATGCTCGCGGTCGCCCTCGTCGTCGGCGGGCTGGGCTCGGGCGTCCAGCACCCGGTCGGCGCGCATCTCGTCGCCGAGGTGTTTTCCGGCAGCCGCTCGCGCACCGCGCTCGCCAGCTACAATTTCTCGGGCGACCTCGGCAAGATGGCGCTGCCGGCCATGACCGCGTGGCTGCTGACCTTGATGCCGTGGCGCGCCGCGACGCTGGCGATCGGGGCAGGCGGGCTCGCGGCGGCGGCGGCGATCCTCGCGGTGCGCGGCTTGCCGGTCCGTCGCGCCGGGGTCGAAGGCAGCGCCGTCGCGGCTCCGGTCACGGTCGGCGCGGCGCCCGGCGGGCGCGGTTTTGCGCTGCTGCTCGCGATCGCCATGATTGACAGCGCCACGCGCATGGGCTTTCTGACCTTTCTGCCGTTTCTGCTGAAGACGAAAGGCGCCGATCTGCCGACGATCGGGGTGGCGCTGACCTTGATTTTCGCCGGCGGTGCGGCGGGCAAGCTGGTCTGCGGCTGGCTCGGCGGTCGGCTCGGGGTGGTGCGCGCCACCTTTGTCACCGAGGGGCTGACCGCGGCCGGGATCCTTGCGCTGCTGCCGTTGCCGCTGACCGCGGGCTTGGCCGTGCTGCCGCTGATCGGGATCGCGCTCAACGGCACCTCGTCGGTGCTGTACGGCACCGTGCCCGAACTCGTGCCGCCGCAGCGCCGCCAGCGCGCCTTCAGCATTTTCTACACCGGGGCTGTCGGCGCCGGGGCGTTGGCGCCGGTGCTTTACGGTCTGGCGAGCGACCTCGCCAGCGTCCCGGCGATGATGGTGCTGGTCGCCGCCGTCGTCCTCGTGACCTTGCCGCTCGCGTGGCGGCTCGGCCCATACCTTCGGCCCGCGCCGTGACGTCCGGGGCGTGGCGCCACTGGATGCCGTCGCGCCATTAGAGCCGTTTCAGATCAAGGTGCTCCGCGCTCGCCCCACCCCAATCAGGGGGCCTCGATCAGCACTCCTTTTGTGCTCCCGCCCCGTCGATGGGGGCGGGTCCGCGTGGGGGTGATGCATGCCGAGCGCGTCGACTCGGTCGAAAACCGCTCGAGCCGGTGAGCCAAGCGCACCGACAGTGAAGGCGGCAAGGCGGGCTCACGGCCGCTCGACAAACATTTGTAAACATCCCCGACGTGCCGCCGCGCCCCGGCCGGCGCGGCTTTTGATACGCTTCCCGAAAGCCGGAGTCGCGCCGGCATTGCTGCGCCGGTGACGGCGCATCGCAGCGAGACAGCGCGCGGCTCTGCGGTCCCCAACCCGATCCGCCCCCGGCGGGGCCTCGGCCCTGGGTCCCCGCTTTAACCAGCATCGGCGGCCCCGGCCAATAAATCTCCGACCCCGGCTTGGTAGCGACGCGGGGTCCTGCCGGTCGCGGGCGAGAGGGCGCCATCGCCAGCGGTCGGCGGCGCATTGCATCGCGAGAGCTTCGAGCGCCGGCCCCTGACGCGCCCGCCAACCTCGCCGGCCCGGTGTTTCTCGCGCCGCCCTAAGGCTTGAGCGCCCGTCTTCCCGGCGCGCCAGCGTCGGGGCGATTTACAGCACGGGTGCTCGCTTGCGGCCCAAAGATAATCATTCCAATAGGATATGCGAGTGGCACGCTAATTGCTCCCGTATTCCGAGAGGTTTAAGAACAAATTCGCGATAATTAACCATTTAGTCCAGGAGCAAGTGATGCAAGCAAATTCTGTGGTACTGGGGATTGCTGCCGCCGCTGCCCTCGGGGTCGCCGCGCTTCCCGGGTCTGCACTCGCCGCAGCCTGCACGACGGCCCCGCTGTCGACCTATCTGGCGGGTGGCGCCAACGCGACCTGCACGGTGCTGGACAAGACGTTCAGCAATTTCACCTATACCGGAACCAACGGCAACGCGCCGCCGGCGTCGTCGATCGAGGTGACCCCACTGACGGCCTCGCTGACCTCGCCCGGGCCCGGGTTGCAGTTCAACGGCAATTTCAGCGTGGCGGCCGGCAAAACCACCGACATTGCCCTCGATTTCGACGTGACGGCCGGGGCGGGGTTCAAGATAACCGGGGCGAGCGTGACACTCGTCGGCACCACCACCGGGGGCGGGGCCGCCGGCTCGTTTAGCGATTCCGAGCTGATCGCGTCGGGCATGGCGGAAATCGCCTCGCTCAACACCTCCAACATCAACAAGGTCGCGAGCACGACCTTTGCCGGGGTCACAGGCGCCACGGTGGACGAGGACATCCTGCTGATCGGGTATGAAAACCTGTCGACGATCATCAAGCATTTTGCCGAGAACTCGACACCGACACCCGAACCGGCGTCGCTGGGGTTGCTTGGCGTCGGCCTTGGCGCGCTCGGCCTGATCCGGCGCCGCAAGCGCCGGTCGTAGCGCCCCGCCCCGCCCCGGGGCCGCAGAGGCGCCGCTGCACGGCGGGGCGGCGGTGGCGACGGACATTGCCGTGTGGCAGCATGCGGCGGTACTATCTGAGATTGTTTGCCCTGGCGCGTTGCGATCTATGCTATCATTTGCGCTCCCCTCGATTTGGCGTGTTATCCGCATGGCATCTCTCGACGAGCGGACAAGGGAGCGCGGGCGTCCGGTGTTTGAGGTGCCGGAGCAACCCGATCGCGCGCCGGGGGGCGGCGCTCGGCGCTGAGCCGAACGCCTTTGAACGCGACCGCAAAGCTGCCCGACCGGCGATGCCGCGCGATCTTCCTGCCGTCGGGCTGAAGCCGGCGACCCCCGCGCGCCGGGCGGCCGGCGTCGCGCGCATTTTGCGCGCCGGTCTTGCCCACCACCGCGCGGGACGGCTCGACCGCGCCGAGGTGCAGTACCGCAAGATCCTCGAAACCGACCCTGAGAATGCGGACGCGCTGCACCTGCTCGGCGTCGTCGCCCATCAAAGCGGTCGGATCGGCCCGGCGCTGGCGCTGGTCGAGCGGGCATTGCCGGCGCTGGCCGAGCTGCCCGAGGCGCACCTCAACCACGCCAACCTGCTGCGCGACTTGGGGCGCATCGACGAGGCGGCGGACAGCTACCGCCGGGCGATCGACCTCGACCACGACTGCGCGATGGCGCACAACAACCTCGCACACCTCCTTGCCGAGGCCGGCCAATACCCGGCGGCGCTCGACCATGCGCGGCGCGCGGCGGCACTGATGCCCGACTTCCCCGGAGCCCAGGTGGCGCTCGGCACGGCACTCCTCGGGCTCGAACGGCATGCCGAGGCCGAGATGCCGCTGCGGCAGGCGCTGGCGATGAGCCCGGAACGTGCCGAGAACCATCGCAATCTCGGCTGGGCGTTGACGCGGCTGCTGCGGTTCGACGAGGCGCTGTGCTCTCACCGTCGGGCGGTGGCGCTCAACCCGGCGGACGCCGCCAGCCATTACGCGCTCGCCGTCACCCAGCAGGAGGCGGGCGACCCGGCGGCCAGCGAGGCGAGCCTTCGCCGCACCCTGGCGCTGGTCCCAGACTTCGCCAAGGCGTGGCAGGGGCTCGGCAGCGTGCTGCGCAGCATGGGCCGTTTCGACGAGGCATTGGCGTGCTTTCGCCGGGCGCTCGAGCTCGACCCCGATCTGCCGGAGGCGCATCGCGGCCTCGCCACCACCGGCGCCCGCGGCGACGACGAGGCGCAGCTGCAGCGCCTGCGGGCGGTGCTGGCGAGCCCCGCGCGCCCGGTGCTCGACCGGGTCGCCGCCGGTTTCGCGCTGGGCGCGCTGCTCGACAACGCCGAGCGCTATGACGACGCCTTCCCGGCGTTCGCGCGGGCGAATGCGCTCTACCGGCAGCACCGCGCCGACGCCGGCGAGCGCTACGACGCCGAGGCGTTGCGGCGCGAGGTCGACGGGCTGATCGGCTCGGCCGACCCGGCGTTTTTCGCGCGCGTCGGCGACTGGGGCGACCCGTCAGGGCTGCCGGTCTTTATCGTCGGCATGCCGCGCTCCGGCACGACACTCGTCGAGCAGATCGCCGCCAGCCACTCGCAAATCCGCGGCGCCGGCGAATTGCGCGACATCGGCAGCATCGCGGCCGCGATGATCGCGCACAATTGCGGCCGCGCGGTCGCCGACTGGGACCCGGGATTCGCCCGCGCGCACGCCGGGCGCCACGTCGCGAAGCTGAACGAGCTCGGCGGCTCCAGCACCCGGGTCATCGACAAGATGCCGGACAACGTCTTCACGCTGTGGCTGATCGCGGCGCTGTTTCCGTCGGCCCGGGTGATTTTGTGCCAGCGCGACCTGCGGGACACCGGCCTGTCCTGCTACTTCCACCGTTTTACCGACGGCCATCCGTTTGCCTACGACCTTGCCGACTGCGGCCGCCGGGCGATCGAGGTCGACCGGATCGCGACGCACTGGCTGCGCGTCCTGCCGCTCGAGATGCTGGTCCTCGAATACGAGGAGCTGATCGCCGACCCCGAGGGCGAAAGCCGCCGGCTGATCGAGTTTCTCGGCCTCGACTGGGAGCCCGCCTGTCTCGATTTCCACAAGACCGAGCGGCCGGTGTTCACCGCCAGCAGTTGGCAGGTCCGCCAGCCGCTGTTCACCCGGTCGGTCGGCCGCTGGCGGCACTACGAGCGGCATCTGGGCCCGCTCCTCGAAGTGCTGGCGCAGGCGGGCTTCGAGCGCTGAGCGCCGCGGCGGCTTTCGTGTTCCTGGCCTCGCGTCAGCCGGTCAGCACCGCCTTGCCGATCACGGCGCGGTCGATCAACGCCTGGACCGCCTCGGCGGCTTTTTCGAGCGGATAGCGCCGCCAAATCCGCGGCTTCAGCTTGCCCGCGGCGGCAAGCCCGATCAGGGTCCGGATGTTGGCGGCGGCGATTTCCGGATGGTTTTCGGCGAGCCCGCCGATGCGCACGCCGATCGCCTCGATGCCCTTGATCAACAGGTAATTGGTGCGCGCCGACGCTGGCGGGCCGCCCAGAAAGCCGAGGATCAGGATGCGCCCGCTCCACGCGAGGCAGCGCAGCGACTCCTCGAAGGTCGGGCCGTTGACCGGATCGTACACGATGTCGACGCCACGGCCGTGGGTCAGCTCCATGACCCGGTCGCGAAACCCGTCATGGTAGGGGATCGCGTGGTCGGCGCCCTCTTCGAGGCAAATCCTGCGCTTTTCGTCGGTGCTGGCGGTGGCGATAACTTCGAAGCCCTCGAGCTT
>Ga0210390_10001904_pt1 | contig 19171 bp, 15 predicted proteins | sample IncBWH11OmetaG_FD_161050 | JGI IMG/M metagenome (GOLD analysis project Ga0210390, IMG submission 161050) | Forest soil microbial communities from Barre Woods Harvard Forest LTER site, Petersham, Massachusetts, United States - Inc-BW-H-11-O ... | reverse complement strand
GGGATTTTTTTGTGTGCGCTTGGCGCGGGATATCGCACGGGAGGCTGCTTCTTGTAGAATTGCGCGTGGCGATGACTTTGGGAGGGAGCGAATTATGAGCGAGCTGGCGAAGAAGAATTGCGTGCCGTGCAAGGGCGGAGTACCGCCTTTGGCTGGAAAGGAATTGGAGACGCTTGCTAAGGAAGTGCCGGGGTGGACGGTGGTGGACGGGCATCACATTGTGCGGAAGTTTACGTTTCCGGATTTTAAGCAGGCGCTCGCGTTTGTAAAAAAGGTGGGGGCGATTGCGGAGGAGCAGGGGCATCATCCGGATATTTTGTTGTCGTGGGGGAAGGCGGAAGTCACCACGTGGACGCATAAGATTAATGGATTGACGGAGAGCGATTTCATTTTGGCGGCGAAGATTGATGGGATCTAGGGTTCGTCGTCGCCGGTGGTTTCTTGTTCGGGGGCTAGCGTGGCGGCTAGATTTATGGCGGGGAGGTTGGCGCGGCGGAGTTGGTCGTTGAGGGCGTTGATGTCGCGGGCTTTCAGGTCGTCCCATTGAGTTTGTAGCGCGGTCAGGGAGCGCTGCAGGTCGCCGGTTGTGTCTTGTGCGGTTTGGGTGGGGGCGGCGTCGGCGCCGTCAACTACCGCGAGGAGCTGGGAGAATTGGATGTTCAGTTGCGCGAAAGTTTGCTGACGGGTAGCCGCGCCCGATCCTGGGGCCGCTGCTTCTTCGAAGGGCGCGATTTTTTGTTCGAGGGCGTGGATGGCGTCGGATATTTCGCCTTTGGGGGCTTGGTGCGCGAGGTCACGCAATTGCGCGCGGACGGCGCGAACCTGGGCAAGGGATGCGAACGTCAAATTCATGGCGTCGCAAATGCGCGAGGCGAGGCGGAATTGCTGGTCGAGATGATCCACGGGCGCGGTGATGCGCGGATCCATTTTGATTTCGAGAGGCTGGGTGAAGATTTGGCCGGCGACGTCGAGTTTCACGGTGTACATGCCAGGCATGACGAGTGGGCCGACGGGAACGCGCGGCGTATCGTGCACGATGGCGGAGATGGGATATTCGTGGCGGAACGAGGCGGGCGGCGGAGTGCGCAGGTCCCAGACGAAGCGATGCTGGCCCGCGGCGTCTGAAAGAATTTGCGGCGGCCGGATCCAGTAGAGCGGGACGTTTAATTCCTTTCCTAGTTCCTCCATGGTTGCTTCCGGTTTATCGGTGCTGGAAAATGCGCGGACGATTTTTCCGCTGGCGTCGAGAATTTGCAACTTCACTGCCGCGGGGGCGGCGGATTGCAGCGTGTAGTCAATGATGGCGCCGTCGGGCGGATTTTTTCCCGCAGGTTCTTCGGGAGGCAGAGGTGTGTCGGTGTTGACGTTGCGACGGACGCGAAAGGCGATGCCGGGTTTGAAGAGGAACGCGGGGGAGGCTGCGATTTGTTCGTTAAGCTGACGCAGCGGAGTGATGTCGTCGAGGATCCAGAAGGAGCGGCCGTGGGTGCCAACTACGATGTCGTCATTGTGAATGACTAGATCGCGCATCGAAGTGGCGGGGAGATTTAGCTGGAGCGATTGCCAGGAGTCGCCGTCGTTGAACGAGACGTAGATGGCGCGCTCGGTTCCGGCGAAGAGCAAGCCCTGGCGGACGGAATCTTCGCGGACTACGTTGACCGGCGCGTCGTCGGGAAGGCCATTGGTGATTTTTTCCCAGGTTTGTCCGCCATCGTGGGTGCGATAGATGTACGGGTGGAGGTCGTCGAGGCGGAAACGATTCACGGCAGCGTACACGCCGTTGGGATCGAAATGCGAAGCGTCGAGTTGCGCGATTTTGCTCCAGGCGGTGAGGTCGGGAGGCGAAACTTCGCGCCAGTTTTGGCCGCCGTCGCGAGTGAGCCAGACGAGGCCGTCGTCGGTGCCGGCCCAGATGAGGTTGGCATCAATCGGGGATGGCGCGAGCGAATAAATTACGCCGCGAAGTTTGACTTGCGCTGGGTCGTCCGCGATCATGCCGGCTAGATTTGGGGGCACGCCAGGATCTTCGCGCGTTAAATCGGGGCTGATGATTTGCCAGCTATGTCCGGCGTCGGTGGTTTTGAACAGGACGTTTGAGCCGAGATAGAGCGTGTGCGGCGCGGCGGGCGAAAAAATCAGCGGCGCAGTGCGATCGAAGCGAAATTTTCCGGTGCGCAGGAGCACGGGCGAGACGTCTTGCGTTTGACCGGTGATCGTGTCGAAGCGCGTGACTTTGCCGCCATAAATCAGATTGGGATGCAGCGGGTCTGGCGCGACGTATCCATATTCTTCGGCGCCGACCGGATGCCAATCGCGAAAAGTGATTTCTCCCCAGTCGCTGCGGCTGGCAGTGCCGGCTGAGCCGCTTTCCTGTTGTCCGCCATAAACCCAGTAGGGAAATTGATTGTCGGTGATGACGTGGTAGAACTGCGCGGTGGGCTGATTGTACCAGCTACTCCAGGTTTCGCCGCCGTTGACGGTGATGGTAGCGCCTTGGTCTGCGGCGAGGAGAATAATTTTCGGATTTTCGGGATTGATCCAGACGGAGTGGTAGTCGTCGCCGCCCGGGGCGCCTTTAATGGCGGTGAAGGTGGCGCCCGCATCGGTGGAGCGATAGGTGGAGGTGTTGCAGATATAAATGATGTCCGGATTTTCCGGGGAGACGCGGACCCAGGCGAAATCGAAGCCACGTCCCCAGATGCGGTCTTCGTGATTGATGCGCTGCCAACTTTCTCCGGAGTCGTCGCTGCGATAGAGGCCGCCGACTTCGGGTGCGGCGTCCACCAGCGCGTAGATGCGATTCGGATTGCTGGGGGAAATGCCGAAGCCAATGCGGCCGAGGCCTTGTGCGTTTGTGGGGAGGCCTTTGGTGAGCGGACGCCAAGTATCGCCGCCGTCGGTGGATTTGAAAAGGCCGCCGGTGTGGCCTTCGAGCGGGCCACCGGCAGTCCATGGCGGGCGGCGGGAAGACCACATGTCCGCATAGAGAGTTTGCGGATTTTTGGAATCGAAGGCGAGGTCAGTGGCGCCGGTATCGTCATCTTTGTAGAGAATTTTCTGCCAAGTCGCGCCGCCGTCGGTGGAGCGGAAGACGCCGCGCTCGGAATTGGGTCCGTAGGGATGGCCGAGGACGGCGACGAAAACGCGATTGGGATCTTGCGGGTCTATCAGGATATTTGTGATTTGTTGGCCGTCGCGCAGGCCGAGATGTTGCCAGGTTTTTCCGGCGTCGGTGGATTTGTAGATGCCATCGCCGGTGGAAAGATCGGGGCGGCGCAGGCCTTCGCCGCTGCCTAAATAAATAATGTCGGGATTCGATGGGGCCACGGCTAGCGCGCCGACGGAACCGGTTGGTTGGCCATCGAAAATGGGGACCCAGGTGCGGCCGGCGTCAGTGGTCTTCCACACGCCGCCGTTGTTGACGCCGATGTAAAAGAGATTGGGATTGTTGGGGACGCCTGTGGCGGCTACGGCGCGCCCTCCGCGGAAGGGGCCGATGCATCGCCATCGCAGATTTGCGTAGAGACTGATGGGGAATTGCGGGGAAGTTGCGGGTGCGTTGGCGTTGTTCGTTGGGTTTGATTGCGCGGCGGTGTCGGAAGAAGATTGCGCGCGGGCGGGCAGCAGCATCGGACCGAAAAACGCCGCAAGAAATGCGATCGTCGAAATTGGTGAGACGATCCGTCCGCGAAATTGCATGGCGCCGCCCCCTGTATCTGCAAAAACTATACTACCGGAGGGGTGATTCGCTGCATCGCAAGAAGGGTTTTCTACCACGGGCCGGAGTCATTTGTTTTTTGTTCGCGTGAGCAGCGGCGTGTGAGGTGAGCTAAATGCTTTCTTGCGCGTGCGTTGCGCGACGAAAGTTCCACTACGCTTACACTACAGCGTTATCTGTACGCACCACTTCGCGGCATGTTCGTTGACCATATCGTTAACAGCGCCTACGTTGAGTTTGTACCTCTCGGAGGATTCTGTGCGATCGATGGCGCGTTTGTGTCTCGTGGTGTTGCTGGTGGCGAGCTTGCTGGATATTCCGGCGTTCGCGGCGGCGGAAAAACCGCTGGGGATGGTCGTCCAGGCGCAGGAAGCGCAGCTGGATAATGCGAAGCTGGCGGTGGGCACCACTGTATACGCCGGCGACACGGTGGTGACCGATGCGGGCGGCGGGCTGCGGTTGAAGCTGGGCGGCAGCCAATTGTACTTGCTGGCGGACAGCGCGGCGACGCTTTCACAAAATACGACGGTAGTGCATGCGGTGGTGGCGCGCGGCACGGTGGGATTTTCTTCGAACGGCGCGGACAACGTGGAGCTGGAGATTCCGGAGGGAATTTTGCGCGCGGCGGATGGGCAGCCGGCTTACGGGCAGGTGACGATTTTGAGCGCGCAGGAAGTGGTGATTTCGGCTTATCGCGGGGCGCTGGTGCTGGATAATGATGGCGAGATCCATACGATTCCCGCGGGGAAAAATTATCGCGTGACGATGGAATTCGATCAGTCCGAGCAACAGGCGCCTGCGGCTAGCACGGGCGGAGATAATCCGATTATTCAGCCGCGGAAGAGGCGGCGGCGAAAGTTGGCGTTTTATTTGATTTTCACGGCTGCGATGGCGGGCATAAGCGTCGCAATTTGGGATCATCTGGACCAAAGCCCTTCGAATTTCAAGTAATTCGCTTTTCTTTTCGTCGTGCCTAACAGCGCGATTTCAGGGTTTGACCGCGAACTGCAAAGATTCACTGACCGTTTCCGCAAGGAACAGATCCCTCCTTACGTCCCGCGCCTGCCAGAATGCGGCGGGAAAGAAAAAGCGCGGGACTCCGTACGGGATGACACGCCGTTCCTCCTAGCGATTGTCAGGATTTTCTGCGGCGCTTGGCGCTGGTGGCTTTGCGCTTGGTGGGGGATTTTTTCTTGTTTTTCTTGGTGGGCGTGGTTGGGGTGGCTAATGCTGCCAGCAGTGCTGCGCCGTCTGGTGTGCCTAGTCCTGTACAGGCGTCCCAGCCTGGGCCTGCGGAGTACGTTCCGTTGTTGCCAACGGTAATATCGTGCAGCGTGGCTTCTACATTTTTGGTGTAGAGCAGCGGATTCAGGTAGCCGACATTTTTTCCCAGCGATTGATTGATGCGGGCTAGCAGGCCGGCCCAGAGCGGGGCTACCGCGCTGGTGCCTCCGATTACAGTTTGCTGACCGTCAACGAGGACGTTGTAGCCGGTTTCCGGATCGGCGTCGCCGGCAACATCGGGAACGCCACGGCCTACGAAACCGTTCGGAGCTTTCGGGACATTTGCGGATTGCTGATAGCTCGGCAGGCCGAAAACTTCGCTGACGCCGCCGCCGGTGGCGCCTTCGTTAGCGGAGAGTTCGTTCCAGGCTTGCTCGCTGGAAATTTTTGTGCCGGAGAGCGTGAGTTTGGTGCCGCCGCAGGCGAGGACGTAGGGACTGGACGCGGGAAAATCCACGGTGGGCGTGCCGCTGGATGCGCCGTCGGTGGAACCGTCATCGCCGGAAGCTACGAGGATGGTGACGCCGATGGTCGAGGCGTCTTCGCAGGCGGAATTGAATGAAGTGAGCGCCTGTTGCGTCCAGGAACTTTCCGGGCCGCCCCAGCTGATGGAGACAACGCTCGGCTGAAGTTTGGTGTCGTGCACGGCGGTGGTGAGCGCGTCGAGAAATCCCTGGTCAGTGTTTGGAGTGAAGTACATCGCGATTTGCGCGGAGGGCGCGACGGCTCCGGAAACTTCGATATCGAGCTCGACTTCGCCGTCGGCGCCGCTGGGATCGCCCGTCGGAGAATTTGTGGCGCCATCTACGGAGACAGTGGTGACGGTGGGCGTTGCGATGCCAAGATTTTTGAAATAGGTGGCGAGATCCGTTGCGTTATAGCCGCCGGATAATTCCAGGATGGCGATGGTTTGTCCGCTGCCGGTGGTGCCGGCGGGGAAGTCGTAGGCTTGGGCTACTTGTGGAGCGTTGAAGGAGGCGCTGGCTGCGTTCGCACGTGTTGCGTCTTGCAATCGTTTGCGGATGCGGAAATGCGGCTTGGCTTGGGGGCGATTGTCGAGGCCGAAGATGCCTTCGATGATGCTGCTGAGCGCGGCCGGAATTTGGATTGCGCCGCTCCGCATGCGGCTGGTGCCGGTGGCGTGTTGATAGTTGTTAAGTTCGACGCTGAATGCGCGGCTGAACGCGGCGACGGATCCACTGAGGAGGACGGAACGGCGCGAGCGGCTGACTTCCACGACTTTCAATTTATTTTGTGCGGCGAAGGCGCGAATCTTTTTTATGTCGGCGGGGCGCGCGCCATGGCGGGTGGCGAATTGCGCGCGGGAAAGATGTTTGCGCTGCGCGGGCGGAAGCTTGCCGATTTTTGTGACGTCGGGAAACTGATTGGGCGACCCGCCGCGGCGGAGGAAGACTGTTACCTGGATTTGTTCCTGTGGGTCGCATGGTCCGATTTCGCGTGAGCCAGGTAGCAGGGTGCGTTCGCTGCCGGGCAGGTCTATGCGTTTTTCAATCTTTGGCATGAATTCCTCCTGAGTATTTCAGACGTCGAGAGGCTTGAAGATACGTACTGGGGAAATTGTATTTGCGGGTTCGGTTCTGGGAGACGCGAAGCCCACAACGAGTATAGACTTGTGGGCGATTGTTGCGCCACTGCGTGAGCTGACTTCTGCTGCGCCTGCCCGAAGTGGTTCTCGTTTAATTCGCTGGGAATTTTTCTTGATCAAGCGCCTGTTCTCACAATATATCGCGGAAGAAGCGCGTCCGATGCTGCGCCTGGCGCTGCCGCTGGTCGCGGCGGAGCTCGGGTGGATGACCATGGCCATCGTGGACACGATGATGGTGGGGCGGCAGGCGAATAGCGCGGTGGCGATTGGCGCGGTGAGCCTGGGGAGCATACTTTTTAATGCGGCGGCGATTTTTGGAACCGGATTGATGCTGGGACTGGACACGCTGGTTTCACATTCTTATGGCGCGGGAGATGTGGAGGATTGCCACCGGTCGCTGGTGAACGGAGTTTATTTGAGTTTGGCGATCAGCCCGATTTTGATGGGTGCGGTGTGGCTGTTCGAGCCGGTGCTGCGGTCGCTGGATATTCAGCCGGCGGTTTTGGATCAAGCGCTGCCGTATTTGCGGACTTTGAACTGGGGAACTTTGCCGCTGCTGCTTTATTTTGTTTTCCGGCGCTATTTGCAGGGAATGAACATGGCGAAGCCCGTGATGTTCGCGCTGATCTCGGCGAACATTGTGAATCTTGTGGGGAATTGGGCGCTGGTGTACGGGCATTTGGGATCTCGCGCGATGGGCACGGTGGGGTCGGGGTGGTCCACGTTCGGGGCGCGCGTGTATATGACGTGCTTGTTGCTGGCTTCCGCACTGTATTACGACCACCGAAATAAAACCGGCTTACGGAATGCGGCGCGGCTGCCGAATTTTCCGCGCGTGTGGAGATTGGTGTATCTTGGATTTCCGGCGGCGACGCAATTTGGGATGGAAGTGGGCGTGTTCGCGGTGGCTACGATGCTGATTGGCAGGCTGGGCGCGGATGCGTTGGCGAGTCATCAGGTGGCGCTGAATACGGTGAGCTTGACGTACATGGTGCCGCTGGGAATCAGCGCGGCGGCGGCGGTGCGGGTGGGGCAAGCGCTAGGGCGCGAGGATCCGCACGGGGCAAGCCGCGCGGGATGGACGGCGATGTTGCTCGGGTCGACGTTCATGGGTTGCATGGCCGTGGCATTTTTGCTGGTGCCGCGGCAGATTGTGCGGGTGTACACGGCGGATTCTGCTTTGATTCCTGTTGCGAGCAAATTGCTTTTTGTGGCGGCGTTTTTTCAGTTGTTCGACGGGATGCAGACGGTGGCTACGGGAGCTTTGCGCGGAGCCGGGGATACGCGGACTGCGATGCTTTGCCATTTGTGTTTTTACTGGCTGGTGGGATTGCCGCTGGGGGCGGTGCTTTGCTTTCATTATGGGTGGGGCGCGCCGGGAATGTGGGCGGGGTTGAGCGTGGCGCTGATTATGATTGGCAGCGCGCTGGTTTATTTTTGGCGGCGGAAGGAAAGAGCGTTTGCGAATTTGGCTTTGCGTCGGGCTGACACGCGGGATGCGATGGTGTGATGGCGACGCTTGACGCGCGCGCATCGCCCACCTTGTACGTCTCGCGCGATGGCGCGACATTCTCATTCCTGCAGATGTGGCGCGCTGCGCTACAATCACGGGCAGCGAATTGAAGCGTAGCAAGTGAACTGATGTCCGATCGAATGCTCAATCCATTGTGTGGCAGCTTTATGGGGCGCGCGCTGGCGTTGTCGCTGGAGAACGTGCGTTCGGGGCGCGGCGGGCCGTTTGGCGCGGTGATCGTTCGGGCCGGCGAGATCATCGCCGAGGGTGTGAATTGCGTCACCGCGACGAACGATCCCACGGCGCACGCGGAGATGGTGGCAATTCGCGAGGCTTGCCGGAAATTGCAGAGTTTCGAATTGGCGGAGTGCGAAATTTATACGAGCTGCGAGCCTTGTCCGATGTGTCTGGGAGCGATTTACTGGGCGCGGCCGGCGCGTGTTTATTTCGCGAATTCGGCGGCGGACGCGGCGCAGGCGGGGTTTGACGATGCGTTCATTTATAAGGAACTGAGCGCGCCGCACGTGGGGCGGAAAATTCCGATGATTCAGCTGACGCACGACGAGGCGCCGGCGGCGTTTCGCGCGTGGCGGGAGAAGTCCGACAAAATTCGGTACTAAGGCCGGCTGATTTGGAAACGCGTGTGATTGGAAAATCGGTGCCGCGCAAGGAAGGGCGCGAAAAAGTCACCGGGCGCGCGTGTTATGTGGATGATTTGAGTTTTCCGGGGATGCTGCATGGGGTGACGGTGCGCAGCCCGGCGGCGCGCGGAAGGATCCGCGCAATTCATTTTGCAGATGGAATTCCCTGGCACGAGATTACTGTTGTCACCGCACGAGACATCCCCGGAAAAAACTGCATCGCGCTGCTGATTGAAGACCAGCCCTGCCTGGCTGCTGAATTTGTGAATCATCTTGAAGAGCCTGTGGTGCTGCTGGCGCATCACGATAAATATTTGCTGGAGGAAGCGCGGCGGGCGGTGCGGATTGAGATCGACCCGCTGCCGGCGATTTTTTCTATTAAGGATTCGCTGGCGCGCAAGGAAATTATTTGGGGGCAGGACAATATCTTCAAATCGTTCTACGTGGAGAAGGGCGACGTGGAACGCGCGTGGGCTGGGGCGGATTTCGTGGTGGAAGGATCGTACGAAACCGGAGCGCAGGAGCAGCTTTACATCGAGCCGCAGGGAATGATCGCGCAGGTGAACGAGGCGGAAGGCGTGACGGTGTGGGGCTCGCTGCAGTGTCCGCACTACATACACAAGGCGCTGATGATTTTGTTTGGGCTACCGCGGGATCGCGTGCGCGTGGTGCAGACGGAAACAGGCGGAGGATTTGGCGGCAAGGAAGAATATCCGTCGATGATTGCGGCGCACGCGGCGCTGCTGGCGCGGAAAGCAGGGCGGCCGGTGAAAATAATTTACGACCGCGCGGAAGACATGGTGGCGACGACGAAGCGGCATCCTTCGCGGACGCGGCATCGCACCGCGGTGACTCGCGACGGGAAATTGCTGGCGATGGATATTGATTTTACGGTGGATGGTGGGGCCTATGAAACGCTTTCGCCGGTGGTGCTGTCGCGCGGGACGATTCACGCGGCGGGGCCGTACGCTTGTTCGAACGTGCGGATAGGCAGCCGGGCTGTGGCGACGAATGCGCCGCCGCACGGGGCGTTTCGCGGATTTGGCGCGCCGCAGAGTGTGTTTGCGCTGGAGCGGCATTTGGATCGCGTGGCGGAGGCGGTGGGAATCGCGCCAGAAGAATTGCGGCGGCGGAATTTTATCCGTGAGGGGCAGACTTTGGCGGTGGGGCAGGTGGTGAAAGAAAAAGTGGATATGAATGGATTGATGGAGCGGGCGTTTGAGCTGAGCGATTACTACTTGAAACGGAAAAAGTTTGCCGCGGAGAATTCTGCTGCGCGCAGCGCGATCCGGCGAGGGATTGGGTTCGCGTCGTTCTTGCATGGCGCGGGATTTACGGGATCGGGGGAAGAATATCTAGCTTCGGAAGTGGCGATGGAGGCGATGGCGGACGGCACGGTGCACATTTTGGCGGGCAGCACGGAAATGGGCCAGGGTACGAATACTATTTTCGCGCAGATTGCGGCGGAGGCGCTGCGGCTGGATTGCGAGCAGATCAAGATCGTGCAGCCGGATACGGCTTACGTGCCGAACAGCGGGCCGACCGTGGCTTCGCGCACAGCGATGATTGTGGGGAAGCTGGTGGAAACAGCGGCGGTGAGATTGCTTGGGACATTGCATGACAGCGGATTGTTGGAGCAAGGCTACAACGCTTCGGATTTTACGCGTGCGTGTGGCTCGTACATTGCAAAATGTGGCGCGCTGAAAGCTTTTGTGAAGTATGAGCACCCGCACGATTTGCATTGGGATGATCAGAAATATTCCGGCGATGCTTACGGGGCCTATGCGTGGGCGGTTTACGTTGCGGAAGTTTCCGTGGACACGCGGACGGCTGAGGTGCGCGTGGAAGATTTCGTGGCGGTGCAGGAAGTGGGGAAGGTGATCAATCCGGTGCTGGCGGCGGGACAGATCGAGGGCGGCGTGGCGCAGGGAATTGGTTTTGCGTTGTACGAAAATGTGGTGTGGCAGGAAGGGCGGATGGTGAATGCGCAGCTGACGAATTATGTGATGCCGACGTCTGTGGATCTTCCTGCAATTCGTGTTTATTTCGAGGAAGTTCCGTACGGGCGTGGGCCGGCGGGCGCGAAGGGCATTGGCGAGCTGCCGCTGGATGGGACCGCTCCGGCGATTGCCAATGCGATTGCGCACGCGACCGGCGTGGACGTGCGCGCGATTCCGATTACCGCTGAGGCGTTGCTGGAAATGTTGGAGGCGGTGCATGCCGGTTGAGGGTGCGCGGAAAATTCCCCTGTCGTGCGTGGTGAATGGCGCGGCGGTGACGTGCGAAGCGTATCCGATGGCGCGGTTGCTGGACGTGTTGCGCGAAGAGTTGAAACTGACCGGGACGAAGGAAGGTTGCGGCGAGGGCGAGTGCGGGGCTTGCTCGATTGAAATGGATGGCGCGCTGGTGAACAGCTGCCTGGTGCCGGCGTTGCAGGCGGAGGGCGCGACGATACGCACGATTGAGGGCGTGACGTGCGGCGGGTCGTTGCATGCGGTGCAGCAGGCATTTATTACTCACGGCGGGGCGCAGTGCGGAATTTGCACGCCAGGAATGATTCTGGCGGCGGTGAATTTATTGGCGCGTTATCCGCAGCCGGACGACGCGCAGATTCGCGACGGGCTTTCGGGGAATTTGTGCCGTTGCACGGGGTACATGAAGATTTTCGAATCGGTGGTGGCGGCAGCGCGAGACGCGGAGATTCGCGCGTGAGGGCATATCTGCCTGCGTACGAAATGGAAACGCCGCGGGATCTGGCGGCGGCGCTTTCGCGCATGGCTGCGGAGCCAGGAGCGTGGCGGGCGTTTGCGGGTGGGACAGATTTGATGGTTTTGCTGGAGGCGGGGAAATTGCCGCACCGGAAATTTCTGAATATTTGGAATTTGGCGGAGTTGCGCGGGATCGCGGCGAGTGCGGAGCATGTGACGTTGGGGGCCCTGACTACCTACGCGGAAGTGCAGCGGCATGAAATCCTGGCGCGCGAATTTCCTTTGCTGTGCCGGGCAGCGGCTGAAACAGGAAGCGTGGCTACGCAAAATCGCGGAACGCTTGGCGGGAATATCGCGAATGCTTCGCCAGCTGCGGACTCGCCGCCGGCTATGATCGTTTACGACGCGGAAATCGAGATTGTATCGGCGGGCGGGGCGCGTTGGGTGCCTTACGCTTCGTTTCACACCGGGTACAAGAAAATGAACTTGCGGGCTGGGGAACTAATTCGCTCGATTCGCGTGGCGCGACCGCGCAGCGCTTGGAAACAGTATTTCCGCAAAGTGGGGGCGCGGCGGGCGCAGGCGATTTCGAAGATTTGTTTCGCGGCGGCGGGGTGCGTGGAGGCGGGGCGGATCGCGGAAGTGCGGATTGCGTTGGGGAGCGTCGCGCCTACAGTGTTGCGCGCGGCGCGCACGGAGGAATTATTGCGCGGGCAACGGCTGGAGAGTGCCGCTCTGCTGCTGGCTGCGCAGGACGCATTGGGCGCTGAGATCACGCCGATTGACGATATGCGTTCGACGGGACGTTATCGGCGTAACGTGGCGCGGAATTTGCTCGCGGAATTTCTGGAAGTTCTGGCAAGCTGAGCGCGAGATGCAAAACTCCTCGGACACTTCGCGAAGTTCGTCGGCCGCGGCGGATTTAATTGTGCGCGGGCAGCGCGTGGTGACGCTAGACGGCGAGCGCGCGGCGGCGATTCACGTGCGTGGCGGCGTAATTGCAGCCGTTTCCGGGTTTGATGAAGTCGTGCAGGGGGCGCCGGTGCACGAGGCCGGCGATTTTGTGGTGATGCCCGGCGTGGTGGATACGCACGTGCATATCAATGAGCCGGGGCGCGCGGACTGGGAGGGATTTTCTTCGGCGACGCGCGCGGCTGCGGCCGGTGGCGTGACTACTTTGATCGAGATGCCGCTGAACAGTATCCCGGCGACCATTTCCGCGGCGGCATTGCGCGAGAAGCTAGCCTCGGCGGCGGGGAAACTTTGGGTGGACACGGGATTTTGGGGCGGCGTGGTGCCGGGAAATTCCGAAGAGCTGCAGGCGCTGTGGGACGCGGGCGTTTTTGGATTTAAATGTTTTCTGGTGCCGAGCGGGGTGGATGAATTCGCTCACGTGACGGAGGCGGATTTACGGGTGGCGTTGCCGAAACTGGCGGCTTTGGGCGCGCCTTTGCTGGCACACGCGGAATTGCCGGAGCCGATCGAGAGGGCGGTGGCGGGATTGGCGAAGAATGCATCGCCGCGAAAGTATGCTACGTGGCTTGCGGCGCGTCCGCGCGAGGCGGAGGACGAGGCTGTGGCGCTGCTGCTGCGGCTCGGCACGGAATTTGGGGCGCGGATTCACATCGTGCATGTGTCTTCGGCGGATGCGCTGGCTTTGTTGCGCGGGGCGAAGGCCACCAGTGGCGCGGTGACGGCGGAAACTTGCCCGCACTATTTGACTTTTGCGGCGGAGGAAATTGGGGACGGGGCGACGGAATTCAAATGCGCGCCGCCGATACGCGAGCGCGAGAATCGCGAAAAATTGTGGCAGGGGCTGGGCGAGGAGACGCTGGATTTCATTGCCACCGATCATTCGCCATGTCCTCCGGCGATGAAGCTGAAGGAGGAGGGCGATTTTTTGCGCGCGTGGGGCGGCATCGCTTCCTTGCAATTGAGTCTGCCGGCCGTGTGGACGGAAGCACGCGAGCGCGGCTATGCTGTGACGCATCTGGCGAAATGGTTGTGCGAGGGGCCGGCGCGGCTGGCGGGTTTGGCTAAAAAAAAGGGAGCGATAGCAGTGGGTTGCGATGCTGATTTTGTGATTTGGGACGCGGAGGCGAAATTTCGCGTAGAGCCGGCGGATTCGCATCACCGGCACAAAGTGACGCCGTACGCGGGGCGCGAGCTTGCGGGGCGCGTGGAGGCGACATTCTTGCGCGGGCGGAAAATATTTGAGCGCGGAGAATTTTCGGCGGGGCCGGTGGGGCACGTGTTGCAGCGAGGCGTTGCATGAGTGAATTCACGCAATTCGTGGATTTGGCATCGGAGCGGCTGGGCGGCCGCGTGGTGCTGGCCAACGACGAATTTTTCGCGCCGAAGGAAAATTTGCTGATGCGCGAGAAGCCAGTTTTCATCGAGGGGAAATATACGGACCGGGGAAAGTGGATGGACGGATGGGAAACGCGGCGGCGGCGGACTCCGGGATGCGACTGGTGCATCGTACGGCTGGGGTTGCCGGGAATTCTGCGGGGCGTGGTGGTGGACACGAGTTTTTTTACTGGGAATTATCCGGCGCGGTTTTCTTTGGAGGGATGTGATCTGGGCGACTCGGCGCCGTATAGGGACGAAAAGAAAAAGCTGAGGGCGGCGGCGACGCATTGGGAAGAGATTTTGCCGGAAACAGCTCTGAAGGGCGATTCTGTAAATCCGGCGGTGGTGACGCATGCGGGACGATTTACGCACGTGCGTTTCAAGATTTATCCGGATGGAGGCGTGGCGCGATTGCGGCTTTACGGCGAGGTGGTGCCGAGCGCGCGGGGAATCGCGAAGCGCGAGCTGGATCTGGCGGCGGTGGAAAATGGCGGGCGGGTGATTGCCACGAGCGATCAATTTTACAGCGAGCCGCTGAATATGTTGATGCCGGGGCGCAGCAAGATTATGAGCGACGGCTGGGAAACGCGGCGCCGGCGCGGGCCGGGGCACGATTGGGCCATCGTAAAATTGGGAATGGCCGGAACGATTCAGCGCGTGGAAGTGGATACGGCACATTTCAAGGGGAATTTCCCGGACAGCTGCTCGATCGAGGTCTGCGAGGCGGAAGGAGTGGGGGCGGAAATTGCGCGGCTGGGCGCGGCGAATTGGCGGCAGCTTTTGGCGCGCATGCCGCTGAAGGCGAATCGGCTGCACACGTTTCGGCGGCAGCTGCATGAAGCGGGCGCCGCGACGCATGTGCGGCTGAATATTTTTCCGGATGGTGGGGTTGCGCACTTTCGTGTATTTGGGCGCGCCGCGCAGGCTGCAGACCGTTTGACGGGGATTGCGCGGCTGAATCGTCTGGCGCGCAAGCAGGCTGCGAGCGCTTTGTACGATTGTTGCGGCTCGAAGAAATGGGTGGAGCGCGTGTTGGCGCAGCGACCGTTTGCCGACGCGTCCGCGTTGCTGGATTCTGCCGAGGAAGCGTTTGGTGCGCTGGGCCGGAAAGATTGGTTGCAGATCTTTTGCAGCCATCCGGCGATTGGCGCGAGGAAGGCGGCGGGGAAGCAGACGGCGACGGCGCGCGAATGGTCCGCAGGTGAACAGTCCTTGGCGCAGAAAGCTTCGGCGGAAACGCTGAAGGTGATGGCGGCGGCGAACGGGGCTTATAAAGCTACGTTCGGGCATGTGTTTATAATTTGCGCGACGGGAAAATCGAGCGAGCAGATATTGAAGAGTTTGCAGGAACGCCTGGGGCACGACGCGGAAACCGAACTGCGCATCGCCGGCGAAGAGCAACGCAAGATCACGCGGCTGCGCCTGGAGAAATTATTGGAATCATGAGCCAGATCACCACACACGTGTTGGATACTTCGCTGGGACGGCCTGCCGCGGGCGTGCCAGTGATTTTGGAAATACAAAAGGCTGGCGGCTGGCAGGAAATCAGCAAGGGCGCGACGGATGCGGACGGGCGGCTGCAGCATTTGCTCGAGCCGGGAGCGCTCAAGGTGGGGATTTACCGGTTGACGTTCGAGACTAGCGTTTATTTTCACGCGCGCAAGATTCACGGCTTGTACCCGCAGGTGACAATCATGTTTCAGGTTGCGGATGCCAAGGAGCATTACCATATTCCGCTGCTGCTGAGTCCTCACGGATATACGACGTATCGCGGGAGCTGACGAATGGCCATCAAGCTCAGCAAAAATAATTACGGCAAATCGCGCGTGCGGCTGTTGCGTGTGGTGCGTCACGATGGCCGGCACGACATTCGCGAGCTGACCGTGGGGATTTCGTTCGAGGGGGATTTCGAGGCTGCGCACACCAAGGGCGACAACCGCAAGATTTTGCCGACAGATACGATGAAGAATACGGTGTACGTGCTGGCGCGGCAGTATCCGGTGGATTCGATTGAGGATTTCTGCACGCACCTGGTGGAACATTTCTTGACTTACAACCCGCAGGTTTCGCGCGTGCGCATTCGCGCGGAGGAGAATCTGTGGGGGCGGATTGCGTTGGGCGGGAAGCCACACGCTTCGGCCTTCTTGCGGGGTGGGCAGGAGCGGCGGACGGCGGAGTTGGACTCGACGCGCGAGGGGACGGCGATTCGCGCGGGGATTGCGGGATTGGTGGTGCTGAAGACTACGAAATCGGCGTTTGATAATTTTTTGCGCGATCCTTACACGACTTTGAAGGAGGACCGCAACCGGATACTTTCGACTTCGATTCACGCGGATTGGCTTTATGAGGGGAGCGAGATTGAGTTTGGGCCTTTGTGGCATGGCGTGCGGCAGATTTTGCTGGAGACGTTTGCGGAGCATGACAGCCAGTCGTTGCAGCACACGTTGTATGCGATGGGCGAGGCGGTTTTGAATAATTTCGATCGGGTGCGGGAGATCCATCTTTCATTGCCGAATAAGCATTTTAACTTGGTGGATTTGTCGCCGTTTGGAATGGATAACCCGGCGGAGGTTTTTTTGCCTACGGATGAGCCGCATGGGCTGATTGAGGCTACTTTGCGGAGAGAGTAGGGCAGGGCCATTCGAGAGTCAAAAGATTTAACCCAGAGGGCACAGAGGAAAGGCGGAGAAAAATCTGAGAAAGATAGAGGCGTTCACCGCATAGGCGCTGAGGGGGCGGAGAAAACCTGAGAGCACAGCCAGGAGTGGCTGTGCCACGAATGTGCCAATCAGGAGATTGGCGTTCCCAGGGGTGCGGAGAACGGTAGCAGCGTTATGCAGGGTTGAATCATCTAAGTAATCGGGGGTTGTTGGAAGTTTGCTTACAGGTTACATTGGACTAGTTGCGGAGCTTATCTCGCCAGAAACTCCGACTGCACCGTGAGCTGTGGGGCATGGGGCTTGCGGTGTGCGTCACAAAAATGCTTGAAAATTAGACGCTGTGGAAAAGCTTGAGGGCCTAAATACGCATTTATGTACGAAAAAATTCTAATTGTGGATGACGAATCGGGAGCGCGGGCGGCGCTGGAATTTTTGCTGCGGCGCGAGGGATTCGAAGTGCGCGACGCGGCGGACGGCGCGTCGGCGATTCAGGAGTGCGCGACGTTTCGTCCTGACCTGATTTTGCTGGACATCATGATGCCGGGGATGGACGGATTCGAAGTTTGCCGGCACATCAAAGCCACGCCGGAAACGCGCCTGACGCCGGTGGTGCTCATCACCGGGCTGACCACGACCGAAGACCGCATCATGGGGATCAATTCGGGCGCGGATGATTTCTTGAGCAAGCCGATTGATCTGAACGAACTGCTGGCGCGCACGCGTTCGCTGCTGCGATTGAAGCAGTACACGGACGAGCTGGAAAATGCGGAGGCGGTGCTGTTCAGCCTAGCGCACAGTATTGAGGCGCGCGATCCTTATACGCATGGACACTGCGAGCGGCTGGCGGAAATGTCCGCGCGCATGGGCGAACGGCTGGGCGTGCCGGAAGAGCAAATCAAGGCGCTGCGGCGCGCGGGAGTGGTGCACGACATCGGCAAAGTGGCGGTGCCGGATTCGATTTTGCTGAAGCCTGGGCCGTTGACGGCGGATGAGACGAAGGTGATGCAGAAACATCCGGTGGTGGGCGAGCGGATTTGCGCGCCGTTGAAAACTTTTCGTTTAGTGCTGCCGATCATTCGCCATCATCACGAGAAACACAACGGGAGCGGGTATCCGGATGGGTTGTCGGGCGACGAAATTCCGCTGACCGCGCGGATTTTGCAGCTTTCGGATGTGTATGACGCGCTGACGACCGACCGGCCTTACAAAGTGGCGTTCACTCCGGAAGTGGCGCTGGATTTGATGGGGGAAGAGGCGGAGCGCGGGTGGTGGGACCGGGGATTGTTCGAGGCGTTTCGCGAAATGATTCGGCTGCACCACAAAGAATTGGCGCCGGATGTGTTTCGCAAGGTTGTGAATTAGATTCGCTGCGCTTTCACGCATCAAGCTTTTTGGGTTTTTCCTGCCATGCGTTCTTCACCTGCGTAAATCACGAAGCGCCTTCCCCGTAAGAAACCGATCAGCGTCAGATGCAGTTCGCGTGCGAGTTGCACGGCGAGGCTTGAGGGCGCGGAAACTGACGCGACCACTGGCACGCCTGCTACGATGGCTTTCTGCACGATTTCAAAGCCGCCGCGGCCACTTACGAGCAGCACGGAATCCGAAAGTGGCACGCGGCCCTCGAGTAGCGCCCAGCCGATTACTTTATCTACTGCGTTGTGACGGCCGATATCTTCGCGCAGCACTAACAATTTTCCTGTTGAATCGAAGAGGGCTGCGGCGTGGAGGCCGCCGGTGCGCTGGAAGACGTCTTGCGACGAGCGCAGCACGTCCGGCAGGGTTATCAGCAATTCCGCATCGAGACGAAAATCGGGATTGGGAGCGGCTAACAGACGGGAGCGGATGGAATCAATTGAGGCTTTGCCGCAGATGCCGCAACTGGAAGCGGCGAAGAAGTGGCGCTTCATTTTCGCGAAGTCTGGAGCGACTTCGGGCGCCAGTTCGGCTTCGATCACATTTCCGCGATTCGTGCCATTTTGTGGCTCGGCGGTTTCCAGTTTGAGGATTTGGCCGCGATGCTGGATTAGTCCTTCGGTGAAGAGGAAACCGGCGGCGAGTTCGCGGTCGTGGCCGGGGGTGCGCATGGTGACGCTGAGGGGCTCCGCGCCGATGCGAATTTCCAGGGGTTCTTCGGCGGCGAGGCAATCGTCTTTGCGACGGAGGTGGCCGTCGTCCCATTCGGAAACCTGCGTCAAGTCCACGCTGCGAGCATTACGCGGCAAGGTGACCCTCCCCGCGGACCATTATGCCCGCAGATCGATTGTTTGCGAAATATGACCGGGCACCACGCTGCCCTTGGTGTGTGCCGGCAGCCGACAGCCGACGGGCTAGGGGTAATAGGACTTCGATTGAGCCAGCTTTTGTCTGGGGTGGCAGGGGAAACCGGCATTGCGAGACGAGAATTTTACAGGAGGTCACCAACCTGATATGGCATTTTCACGCGACTGTAAAGTTGCGCAGCTAGGCTTCGCAGGCTCGTTTTGACTGCAACGCGTAGTCGAAATACCTACAGAAGCTAACCGGAGGATTTGAAGATGCGGAAAGTACTTGCGACATTACTTACGGGAGTGTTGCTCAATCCCGCGATGGTGGCGGGCGCTCCGCTGCCAGGAAACCCAGGAAACGGAAACGAAGGTAAGACCGCCACCCCGATCAAACACCTTGTCGTCATTTTCCAAGAGAACATTTC
>Ga0210390_10001903_pt1 | contig 19171 bp, 22 predicted proteins | sample IncBWH11OmetaG_FD_161050 | JGI IMG/M metagenome (GOLD analysis project Ga0210390, IMG submission 161050) | Forest soil microbial communities from Barre Woods Harvard Forest LTER site, Petersham, Massachusetts, United States - Inc-BW-H-11-O ... | reverse complement strand
CGTCTCTTACTTCGCATTTCGAAGGATCGCGAGGTGGCCGTCTCGCGTCACGGCGGCGCGCCGGACTAAGACAAACCGTCACATCGGGATCAGGAGCCTCATACACCACATCCCTGGACGCAAACGCCGACGGCAGGTCAGCACTGAAGTACCACGACCCGTGCAACGGCGAGCCCAGGCCCGGGCAGCGCGCCCCCAGCAGCCTCCCCGTGAACTCATCCCGGCACCCGCACCGGCGGTACACCGAACCGTAATCCATGACCCCTCCCCGAGGTAGGCGATCCCGGCCCAGCAACTACCACCATGCCTTTGATGCGATGAATGAGCGGCTCTCCGCTCCTGGCGGTGGCTGGAAGCTGCAAAGCATCCGTCTCCACCAGGCAAAGAGGCTCACAATGACGGAAGCATACGACGGCCGGCAGGTCGTCGGCATGGACCTGCACCGGCGCCGCAGCGTGCTGGCGCGGATGACCGAGGACGGGCGCAAGCTGGAGACCGTCCGGATCGACAACAGCCCGGCTGCGCCGCGCGGTGTGCTGACGCGGGCAGGGATGAACCGCCACTTACGGCTGGTACCGGGCCGCTGACACGCTGGCGGGCCGCCGGAGCGGTTCTGGCCGAGTTCGCCCAGCACTACAACGGGCATCGTTCCCATCAGAGCCTGCTGAAGGCACCTCCGCGGCGAACAGGCCACGCCGTCGATGTAACTGCCCGGATTGAGCGGACAGGTTCTCGGCGGCCTGATCAGCGAGTACCGCGGGCAGCCTGATGAACGCGAAACGGCACGTCAGCATCTATAGACGAGTTTTGGCACAGCCACGGGTCCCGGGCGGGGTGCTGGGATGGTTGCGGCCAGGCTAATTTCTAGCGCGGCTCAAATACTTTCTCGCGGAGCCGGTTTCGGAAGTTGCTTTTCACGTAGTTCGGGCAACCATTGTTAATGCACTCATAGACAACCCATGAGCCTTTCTCCTGGCGTTGTTCGCTGACCTTGCGATTCATCATCCGGTGGCATGCTGGACAAACTGGCGCCATTGACATTGTGGTTACCTCCCATGGTTGCCTAACCTGGCCAATCGATGGTTTAAATCGTCGGTGCTGGAAGCGGGAAATACAGCTCCAGCTGCGGATCAGCCCAATAGCACGGCACTTGGAATGCCTCGCCGATCCGAATGTATAGCTGATGCAAACTTCCCGCTGCGTGCCAGTCGTTCTGCACGTGCCGTGGGTCTTCTTCGCTCCACTCGCCATCGATCATGGCAACGTACCGGTCAGGTGCATCCTGGCGAACGTAGATGAGATTCGAGTGCTCTCCGGCGAAGACCTGCGCGACCTTGCGTATTTCCCCGGGCCTGAGCGGCGTCAGCCTGTCCGGTGGCACCGGTCTGCCGGCCAGCCACGGTGTGTCTTCGCCTTGTATCCGGTGCCAGATTCTCAGGTCGAACTGACTCACCCGGTTGGGGGGCACGCCGTGCGAGCGGAGGAATTGAAGGCCCGCCATAGCGATCGCATTGAAGTCCGGCTGGTCCATGTCGGCGCCGAACATCTCCCACAGCAGCTTCAGCGCGCCGTAGGCAGACCAACCCCCAGCTGGCACCGCTACCGCCGCCAGATCAGCCAGGAAACCGTCCCGATCGTCTTGGCTGAGCGGATACATCGCAGCCACGAACTGCCATGGCGATTCGTAAGCCTGCGGGTGGAAGCTGGAGCGCCCGAGTAGCTCCAGTTGGCTTAAAGCGTCAGCGGGAAGTCGGGTGTGTGCCCGGCGGCCAATCAACGGCATGACGCCCTCCTTCCAGCTGAGAGGTCGACGACGTAGATATGATCGACCATCTTGGTAGTGCCGCGCACCTTGCTGTAACCGCGTATTAGCGCACCCGCCTGCCAGACCGGTCTGCCGTCTATGCTGTCGAAATGCGCGGATGGCGGCGTAAAGTATTCGAGTCCGCCCGTTGCACGCTTGGCCGTTACGATGTTGACGCATGACTCACGCATGTGCCGTCTTCCCTGGTCTCGATGGTAGTGCGGGGCCGGGCGTCGGCCGTGGCGCAGGTACGGCCGCGTGCTGCCACATCTCACTCCTGCTGCCGAAAGCGACAACCGACGCCGCTTGCCACCGCAACTCTTCACCGTGTCTAGAAGTCGAGGCTCACTTTCGCAGTTTTGTCCTGCTCAGTGAACATCTCCGTAAGCCGCTGCAGGATCTTCCTGGCGTGCAGCGCCCCAGTCATGAGGCCATGCCCCGCAACAACCACGACCTCCCTCTTCGGACCGCGGTCCCAGACGTACATGTGCAATTCGGTCGGGTTCGGAGCACTTGCTCCGTTGCGGATATATGTCCCCGCAGTAAACGCCGGAGCATCGTCGTTCAGCGCGGCGAAGGGGCTTGAGTCAGTCGGTGTGAAGAAGTCGGCGGTGAAGTTCCCGCCGGCAAGCTTGGCAGCGAAGCCCTGAAACTTCGCAGCTCCACTCATAAGCTGCTTGGGTGACGCCTGGAACAGCGCCGCGCACTGCTTCACCGTCAGCGTCGTTTCCAGCCGTGCCGCTTTCTCGCCCATTGGACCCCCAGTCGGTTCGTGCGCTTTCAGCGCGCTCGCTTGCCACATTTGCTGCCCGGGTGTGCCCCTGGCCACCCTGGCATGTAAGAAGCGGTCTACCGCACTTACAGTAAGACCTACGCCAGCACTACCCCCTCGGATGTCTGGCTAAGATGCGTCGTTACCGTATAGACGCGGAGATGGCGACAAAGGATGACATGCTCGGCTCGATTCCAGGAAGAATCTCGCCGCACTGTGACCGTCCAGTGGCCGCATGCTCTCGCACATCCAGCCTGAGCTGGGCATCCGCCCTACCTGAAAAGCGGAAGATAGCGATCCGACGGAACCCAGGTTGTCACGCTCAAGAGGGACGAGTACGTCTATGTGGCTGGGGATGACTCCCGAGACGCAAGCAAAGCGTACGGGCTAAACCAGCCTGGCCAAGGTCGGCGACGAATTCCTGAGGAAGGTGATAACCGTGAGGTTCTCGTCAGGATTGCTGACCACGACGGACCAGTTCGTCGATTACGGCATGCCAGCGCCGGTCTATCTCGCGATGGTCGTCTCCGCTGATGTTCAGGGGAGGGTAGGTGGGCCGGTAGCCGATGTACACGAAAAGGCGGTCGATGAACTGCCGGTTCGGGGACCAGAAGCTGTGGCCATCCCATTGGCGGCGCACATCCTCGATCCGCGAGTCGTCCCTCGTGTAAAGGCCGTGGACCAAGTTGGCCGCCCACTCGCGCCAGCGCGGCGGTGACGCGGTGGGAGCACTGGTAATCGCGTCGATCTCGGTGAAGGCGCGGCGAGCCTCGCTGTCGTTCCCTGCCAGGCACACGATCTTCGCAACGAGAGCTTGACGCATTATTGACCGCAGACCATACCTGTCTGCCGAAGTGATCAGCTCATCGCAGTCGGCGACCGACGCCTGGCGGATGAGCGCTGCTCTCCACAGGGCAGCCGATGCGTTTTCCAGCGCGACCCGGTGGCTGCCGATCGAGCGCAGGTAATCAGCGCGGGCAGCGGCGCCCTGCAGGGCCTCGGCTAGCTCGCCGCGATCGTAGGCCAGGTCGCTGCGTATCCGTGCGGCTGCGGTTGAGTCGGTGAGCGGGTAATGGTCCAGGTGCTCGCCGAGTTCGTCATACTGGCCAAGCTGGCGGAGGGTTCTGGCCACCTGGTAGCGAAGCAGCGGGGACTCCGGTTCCTTCGACAAGAGCTCCCGCAAGATCGCCAGCGCCTCCGGGGCTTGTCCTTGCCTGTCGCGGAGGGTGAAGGCCAGCCAGCGGCGGGCAAGCGCGTCAATGTCGTCGTAACGGGGCACCGAGACGAATTGAGCAAGGTAGCTGACACGCTCGTCGCGATTCCGGTCTTGCCAGGCGCGGAAGAACCCGGAGAGCTGCCCGATCCAGGTGCCGTCGTCCGCAGGCGGCAGCCGCGCAGCCGTCAGGGCCAGGCCGGGCAGGTCCATGAGCGCTCCGCGAAGCCAGAACGGCCGCAGATCGTAGTCGGCGCAGAGCCCGGCTGCCAACTCCAGTATCTCGCGCCTGTGATCGATGTCGGGCACCTCATCGTGGCGGGCGCGCAGCGCCTCGGCTAGCCGGCCAGCGTAGACCATCCGGTCAGCGGTCACCCAGGCTCCTTGGCTGGTGACGGGTTCGTCGGTGATGGCCGCCCGGACCGTATCGTGCAGCCGGTAGGGGAACAAGGGGTGATCATCCCTGGAGACCATGGATCGACGGCAAAAGCGCTCAGCGTCTCCGAGGTGGCCCCCTGCCGCCTCGGCAATCAGCCTCGGATCGAATCGCGGAAGCAAGCTGGCAGCGCGAGCGGCATCCCGCTGGGGCTCGGGCAGGTCGGCGAAAACCCGGGCCACTAGCTGTGGGAGCGGGCCGCCGAAGTCATCTTTCTCCAGCACCCCGAGCGCGGTCTTGCCAGTCTGTCTCGCCAAGGTCATCGACAGGTCCAGATACAGCGGCAGGCCGTGCGCCCCGCTGCGGATGCGATCAATCACTTCCGTACCCAGTTGGGGGTTCCCGCTGCTGCCCGACGCAACCCGGAGGTACCGCGTGACATCCGCCTCCGCCAGGTCGCGCACCCGATGCTGGCGGGATTCACCGTTGGTCCCTTGCCTCAGTCCCGGCCAGGTACGCGGGCCGACTGCCGGGAACGCCCCGATCAGATCGCTGGCGTCCCAGTCAAGGCTGTTACGGACCGTGATCACCCACATGATCTGCGGTGTGAGCGAAACGATCCGGTTGAACAAGCGCTCCTGGGACCGGTCAGCGGCCTGGATGTACTCCACGGCATCAGCGAACGCGATCAGCAGCGGCGCCTGGGCCGGGTGCAACTGCTCCAGATCCCATGACAGCAACCCGGCGAGCGTGGCAGCCACATACGGTGACGCATCCCGCTGCGCCTCTTCGATCACCGCGGCCAGCGGGGCACACTGCCGCAGTGTGGCGCCCCGCAGATGACGGGAACGGATGGCGTCGATCAGGCGAACCCCCATTCGCACGGTCAACGGACCTATACCGAACCGCAATCCCGCATCGCTGAGAATGTCGTTGAGCGTGTCGGTCATCTGCGCCCGGACATCTGTCCCGGCCCGGCCATGTATCTCCGGCAGTGGCATGCCGGGGTGGGCAAGCGACCACCACGCCGCGAACCCCAGATCGAACGCGGCCATCCGCCGGGCAGATCCGGCAGCAGCGGCACGCAACTTGAGAACGATCTCGGCCGGGTCGACCACACCGCTACCGTGGAAGTCCACCCGCACCGACCGGACGTCCTGGTCGAATCGCGGCGGTTCTCCCCACTCGCCGGGCATGGCCAGCTCCCCGAGCAGCCAGCCCTCCAGACGGCGCGACAGTTCCGTCTTACCGATACCACCGACCCCATAGAATGTCAGGACGTTCCGGCGCGCCACATCACCCAGCGTCGCGTTACCGCTGAACACACGTTCCGCGTGCGCGAACAGAGCCCGAGCGAAGGCTTGGGACTCGGGCAGGCGGTTTACGAAGAGATCCGGAGCCGAGTACCCAGGATCGAAGACGTGATCAAAATTACTCACCGCACGGCTACGACTTTACAACCGTCAGGCCGGGATCTACCTTTCTGAGCTGCTCTTCCACCGATCGCATGTACGGGCGGAAGAACCTGCCATCTGCGGTGAAGCCGAGGACTGTGCCTCCCTTGCTCAGCCACATCGCACAGGTCACCTGGCCCGCTGGTGCATCCTCAATCGTGAAAGTCACTTCAGAACCGATAGCAGCCGCCTCCTCTGAGGAGGCCCGCTGCGACAGCAGCGTCACTCCCTTGACCAGCCCGGCTCTGCCACGATAGATAGCCACGGCCCGGTCGCCCGATCGGCGGACTTCCCACTTAGCCTTAGCCAGGAGGCCACCACTTCCAGGTTCGGAAAATGCCCTGCCGAAAGCTGCCATACATTCCTGGGAGGAACCGTGAACTTGGAACCGCCACGTCTTGCGATGATCGGTGATCCCCACCGATAACTCCTCTCGTCCGTCAGACTGGCATTGTTCGCCCCAGCCTGTGTAAATGAGACACCTTACGAGCCCGCTTGGTTGACATGCACCCGTTGCGTCGCCGAAATTGGGCACTCGATGCGACCTTGGCATATTCGCGGATCAGGCTGCCCGGCGGGTCTCAGCGCAGAATTTGTAGGGTCCCAGGACTATGCCATGGCCTCTGAAGTGTGGCGTCATGGCCTCACGGTGAGCTTCATGCCGCTTGTTCAACTTCCGCTGACAAGTCGAGACGCCGAGCTGAGGTAAGAGCAGGCCCTGGAGAGCCCGCGGGGCCGCCAGACTGCGCTCACAGCCTACGGCCCGCAGCTTCCCGAAGCTGACGGCGTACCAGCGGGCAGTTGACGACCGGCCGGTTGGCAGTTACGGCACGTCTGTGCTACCGCGCGACGGCGCGCTGAAGAAGTTGCTGCCTGCCTCCTGGTATGCCCCATCCTTGCCCAGCCGAAGGCACCGGTACCCGGGCTGGCAGCGGGAGCAGCCCCGGCTAGCACGAGCACCTCTCCAGTTCCCGGCCGCATCCGCTCTGACTGCGCTTGCATGACGTTCGCTTTCTCGTTACCGCTCCAGCTCAGACCAGACGCTGCCCTCGCCGTCGCCTGCGCGCGCCAGCAGGATCGACCGGATCCGCACCGGGAGGTCCTGGACGTACGGCAGGACGGCTGGCTCCCATTCTGCGAGCAGCCGAAGCGGCGCCTGGAGCAGGTCAGCCAGCGACGGGAAACCCTGCTGCTGCCACCGCTGGTGGGTCGTCATGAAACGGTCCGCGCCGCGAGCGCCTTCCCGGCTGCTGACGAACTCCTGGCACCTGACCAGGAACAGCATGGTGAACTGCTGTGCCATCTTGGCCACGTTTCCCGGCGTCACCGGGTAGCCTGCCGTGTGCAGCGTCCCGTAGACGAGGGACTCGTCGACGGGCGGCGGGGTCAGGCAAACCGTTCCGGACGGCCAGGAGCCGACCGAGGTCAGGGAGTGGTCCCGCTGCTTCCAGTGGCCCGCCACGGCCAGGTTCCCGTCGCGAAGCGGGAAGATCCCGGCCTCAGTGCCCCGCCCGGCGGGCGCGAGCGTGAACAGCACGAAGTTGTCGGACTCGTCGCTGCCGGACACCGCGATCGACGGGGCACCGTCCGCCGCCATCCAGCGGATGCCCGTGGGCACGAGCGGTTCCATGTCCGGGCGGCGGCGCGGCCGGTAGCCGTCGAAGACCTGCCGCAGCACCTGGACACAGTGTCCTGGGCTCAGGTCGCTGCGCAGCCGCCGCCCGCCGCCTAGCGGCATCGCAGCCGCGCGGGCGGCACCCCCGTCCTGCTGGCGCTTGTCTCGCGTAAACATTCCCATGCTCATTCCTCCCCAATGCCAGCGAGCGGCTGGCGAAAATTTCTAGTCGTTTGACGACGACCCCTATTTTCGGTTTACATCGAACATCAAATTGCCGGAAACCTAAATCTAAGAAAGCCGGTGATGTGGTGCCCTGGGGTGTTCGGCTCGGATTGGTTTCCGGCTTGAGGGTTGTGTCAGGCTGCCCGGCTGTCGCGCCGGGTGGGAGCGGCTCCACGGGCACGCAGCCACGGCTCAACCCGGAGAACGGCCGACCACTAACGTGAGGGCCATCCAGCCTCGCGGCATACCAAAAAAGCCTAGATCAAGAAGTGCGGCTGGATCGCAAACTAAGCAACATTCGCTATAACCAGTGCCACCCAAGCCCGAAGTCGAAGTTCTCATTGCCCAGTCAAAGGAGTCAAGGATAACCGGCGAAACGTTAATCCCACGAATTCCCCTTCTCCTTTAGCTACGACTCCCCGAATGCATGCTTCCGCTGTTGTCTAATTAATGCACCCACGCCTTGTCCTGTAGTCAGTCTCCATAATCAAAGTATGTCTCCCAGTCGAACGGCCGCCAAGGCGGGCTAGCCGCGGACGGTTGGCGGGCTTTTTCGGTGCGGGCGTTTCGGGCGTCCTGCCGGTAAATATCCGCCATGGGGTCACGGGCCAGCTCCGCGACTTGAGCCCGGGCATTGAGACGGTCCAGATACTGACGGTCGCCCCGAGAGGTGAGATTGCAGATCATTTGCAGTGGCCCCATAAGCTCCTGGAGCCGTTGCCGGTTCGGGCGACGGCGCCGGGCCTCCTGAGCGACTTGGGCCATAACACTGGCAAAAAGCTGCTGGACCTCGTTATCAAGACGCTTTCGCACCGGCTCGGGGAGGTCGGCTGGCCTGGTTCGGTACTGGTCACGGAAGAGCTGCTCGACCTGCTGGCGGTCAGCCGCGCCACGGGCGTCGCCGAGCACCTCAAAGCGCAGCCAGTGGAGCCAGGCGCAGACATGCCGGGCATCGCCCCAGGTAGCCGACCCGGTGGCCCAGCCTGCAAGCGCCCTGGCCTGAGCCAGGGCATCAGGGGCGAGGATCAGCTGCGGATCCCCCGTGGCTTGGCAGCGGTCGAGTAAAGCCTGGCATCTGGACATCTGCTCGTCAAAGACGGCACGTTCCTGTCCGGTTGTCACACTGCGCCGCCTTTGCCGAGCTTCCATACGATGACCGGATCCCAAGGGCGGTCTATGGCACTCAGGTTCCCTTATTGTAGGACGCTCTGGCCCCCTCGGGAGATTACGTGCCCGCCCCTTGCTCTTGCCCGGTCCTCCCGCCAGCAGCGCGCCCGGTGTCACGATCCGGTACAACCGCGCGCACCGCAGCCAGTAATCGATGAGGTCGGCCTCGCACGTGAACCGGAATCCGGCGGCGTTCTCGTCAGGAAAGCCCACCGAAGTGCCCTTGATCTTGGCCGCGCGAACTGACTGACCTTCGTGGCGGCATCGACGAACTCGATATGCCGACCGTCGATCCCGAAGTCGCGCGGGGGTGCCACACGTGCCCGGCATCAGACAGGCCTTGTCCGCGAACGCCTCGGTACTGAACCCGGTCCGTTCTTGCGGACAATGCGGAGCATGCGCACCTGGTCCGGACGCTGATCCCGCCTAGGCGCGGTCACGTCCGGAGTTCCCGCTCCCGTCTCGCGTCCTCATGATGTCGAGGATCGCCAGTCCGGCACCGATGATCGCGCAGATCGTCCCCAGCACCGCGCCCACCTGCGGCCACTTCAGGGTGATGAGCAAGCCGGTCACGCCGCCGCCGACAAGGACCGCGAGGACCTGCAGCACGCTGTACGGAATGAACAACCCAGACCGGCGGTGAGGACAAGACGCCGGCCCGGTGCCAGCCGGGGGGCGCCGTGACAGCACGGGCCGCAACTGGACGGCGCGTCCACGGCGCCGTCGCCGCGGTCGGTGGCGCCGGTCCGCATCGAAATCCAGAAGATGACCGGCCGGCCGTTCTGAGATGATCCGCTCATGGGAGCATCGAATCCCAGGGTCATTTTCCCTCGCGATTGCGAATCCTGGTCCCCTGCCGGACTGCGCGGGGGCGGCGATGAGTGACCCACGAGAGGGCCGAAGGCGCGGCAGGCGCAGGCAGGCGCTGAACCCGCCCACGTCGGCCATGGTGGAGCTCGGGCATTACATGCGCCAGCAGCGGCTGACTGCGGGGGTCAACGACATGCGGTACGCGGCTGAGCTCGTCGAGCGGGCGATGCGCCGCGACGCTCCCGGTGAGCCGGTGACCGCCGGGCACCTCGCCAATGTCGAGCGCGGCAACAGCGGGCGCAGCGACGAGTTCTGGAGGAAGGAGGCCAAGGCACAGCCGGCCCCAGGACCTCCCCGCGTGTACGTCCCCTACGAACTGGCCGAGGCATACGACACCGCCTTCGGCGCGGACGGCTACCTGGCCGACGTGCATCACTGGGCCAGGGTCCGCGACCAGGAGCACGCGAAGTCCCCGCCGAGGGCCATGCCGCCCATTCCCGCTTGAGCTCACCCTCGACGCCGCTCTCAGCGTGCTGTGGGACGGATTCACCTAACACGATGAGATGGCGGGCCCCGTCCTGGCCGAGCACGAGGCAGCCCTGCGGATGGCATACCCGAGATGGCTTAATCCCGCGCGCCAGGAGACCTGGGCACTCACGGAAGGCCAGCGAGACCGATCCGCCTTTGTGAACGAGCTGAACGAGTTCAGGGACGGCCAGCTCGTCGCCCCCGGCGCTGTCGTGGTCGGAAGTTGGCCCCTGCGGAACAAGGGCGAGGTTTCCTGGCGTGACCGGCTGCTCTTCCGCGTCAGCGAGCGCGATGCGGCCGGCATTCACGCTCCCCGCTTCGTTCCCGTCCCGGACACCGATCCCGGCGAGGTAGCCATCATCCGCGCGCCGCTGCGAGCTCCGCGATGGCCCGGCACCTACCAGGTCTGCTTCAAGATCGGCTGGCCCGACGGCGTGTACTGCCACCCCACCACCACGACTGGAGTCATGGCCACGCTGGTGCTGCCGCCGCGCGAGCTATCGGCCTGGTGGCCCGATCCTCCTCCAGCCAAGGAGAGCGGCCAGGCCCCCGAAACGCCGATGACCGATCCTGAGCTGGGCCCGCTGCTGTCCGCCGCGCGTAAGAAGGCCCGACTCTCCTAGGCCCAACTGGGCGCGCTGCTCACCGACCTGCCGGACGGAAGGAAGACCTTCCAGGCGATCAGCTACGTCGAGCACGGAATCCGCCAATGGCCACTGTCGGCATGGCACGCCGCGGTGAGGGCGCTGGAGCGCTTTGATGACGCCGCTCCCGAGGTCGCTGACCTGCGCTCACGGCTGCCTCTGGTAGGTCGCCCGCCCGCTCCTGCGGCGATGTGGAGCACCGACGAGCGCCGTGATCACCTTCGCGCCCTGCTAGCTGACCTCACCGCGAACCCACCCCGGCGGCGGTTCACGCGGACGGGGGAGCAGGCGCCCTGGTCTCCGTACACCACAGCCGGGGAGATCCTCAGCAGACTGGACGCTGGCTCCGCGGAGCGCCCTAGCGCGCAGGATCGATGGGAGATGCTTGAGTCCTAATCGCCCGAGGGGACAGACATCGGCACGAGCGAGTACTTCGCGATCCGGGTGACCCTGCAGAACACGGGCGAGGTTCCCTGGAAGGGACGGCTGCTAAGCCGCATCGGCGCCACGGTCAGCACCGTCATGCCCGTGACTCCACGGGTACTCAGCGTGCCCGACACCGAACCGGGTGGCAGTTGCTCCGTGATCATCCCAGGCCGGCCCGCGCACCTCGTAGGGGTAGCAGACATCCACTTCATCATGACGTTTGCCAACCTGCTGCCCTGCTTTCCCGACGATCGGCGGACTATCCGCCTCACCTTGGCGACGACCACCACCGTCGGCGCGCAGGAGACCATGCCCGTGCCTGTCATGCTGGTGCAAGCCGCTCATGCCCTGATCAGGCGACTACAGAGGACAGAGGATTCCCAGCCTTTCCTCTCCGGCGGCCTTCCGCGATCGGTTTCCCGGAGTCAGATTGCACGGACATACTGAGCTGACGGCTCTGATAGCGTCAGTTGTTGCCGACCGAAATGGCAGGTTAAGCGTGTCTGAAGCTCAAGTCGCGATCGCGGCGGTTCCTGTTGATGCTGTAAGTGAGCTGGAGAGCAGGGGGCTGGCGTTCTCGGTTCCGGTTTTCCGTGGTACTGCTCTTGACGCGCTCGTGGCGGTTGGCACGGACGCGGCGGCGCTTGTCTCGTTGCTTCAGGCGCCGGATGCCATCCGGGCTTTTGCTGCTTGGGTGCGCGGCAGGTGCGAGCGGTCCGGGGATTCGATTGAACTGAGCGCGCGGTCTGGTGACCGGCAGGTGCACCTGAAGGTGGATGGCAGTATCGATGTCGCTGTTGTCGCGGACTTCATCGCCACGGCTTTGAAGGACGAGGGCCGTCAGGGTTAGCCCGTTTACCATAGTCGGGTTCGACTGCCTGGCGTAGTTCTGGTGGCGGGTGCGAACGGTGATGCCGAGGCTGCTGTGACGCATTGCCGTATAGCCGCAGACGTGCGGCTGCGGTCAAGCCATGTGTGCATGGTGACTGGTGAGAGATTGACGCCGCTTGAGTGATCGGTATCAGTTCGTACCGTGTAATCCAAGCCAGACCCTCATGCGTCGTATCTGCAGGGGGCAGCAAGGCCCGGCAGGGAAGTACGAGGCGGCCGGGATGCTCTGACTACTGACTGGGCGCCTGTGGTGCAGATGGTGAGCGGTAATGGGGATTTTCGGGAGCAAGAAGCCGAAAACAATGGAATGCGATGCGTGTGGCGTCGTCTATACGCCTGGCGAGGGCCGTTCGCATGTGTATACGCACATTGCGAAGATAAGCCAGGCTGAGCCAGCCTGGCTTCCGGAGGATCTGCGGGCACAAGCGCAAGGTGAATATACCTTCCGGTGCGGCCGGTGTAATTCTTTCCCAACTATGAAGTGGCCTGGTGAGGGCGGGGCGTACTCAGGGCTGATGCTTCACCTTGGCGTTGCTCATCATGTCGGGATGTTCGGCGCCTCGGGCTCTAGCATGGACATGCGCAGGAGGGTCACGTTTGACATGCTCCCGGCCGACTGATGTCGACTGCGGGCGGGGGAAAGCGGACGGGTGGTGCGGAGATAGCCGCTGATCAGCTTGACGCTGAGATGGCGATTGTCCGTTCGCTGTATGAGAGGGCTCGCTATAGCGGGGAGGTCGTTTACCTCGACGACGCGCTCGCCAGGGCACGGCGGGTGGCCGCCTCTCTTACCGCGTCGGGGGTGAGCCATCTGGGAGTCAGCGCTGACCTTGGCAGGTGCCTGAGTCTGCGGTACAGGCTTGTGGGCGATGCCGGGATGCTGCGGGAGGCGATTAGTTGCTTCCGGGCGGCGGTCCTTGACGCAGACCGCGCCGATCCTGACCTGCCGGCGTGCCTAAACAATCTCGGGAACGCCCTGGCGGACTGGTACGAGCTCACGCGAGATCCGGCTGCGCTTGCCGACGCTGGGCAGGCCTTCCGCGCGGCAGCGGAACTCCTCCCGGAGAGCGATCAGCGGCTCTGCGTCGTCCTTACCGGACTGGGTGATGCGATGCATCAGCGGTACCTGGCCACTGGCAACATCAGTGATCTGGACGAGGCCATCACGGTAGCGGAGAGGGCTGCTGCAGCTGCCGTGCCAGGACACCCTGCCCGCCCGGTAATTCTCAATGGCCTGGCCAACGTCCTGCGCGAGCGCTACCTGAGGTCGGGGGATGCGCGATGCCTCGCCAGGGCCGAGTTGGTCCTGCGGCAGGCCGCGACGGAAGCCGGGTCCAGCGCTCCCGACCGGGCGATGGCACTGAACGGGCTGGGGATCGTCCTCAACCTAAAGTACGAGGCGAACGGGGACCGGGATGCCCTGGCCGAGGCCGAACATGTCGCCGTCGAATGTGTCACGCTCACCCCGCCTGATGATCCGGCACGCGGCGGGCAACTGAACAACCTGGGCAATATCCGGTGGAATACCTACCTGGCATCAGGGGACCTGCGAGCCCAAAGCGGATCAGCCGATGCCTACCGTGCCGCTGTAGCCGAATTGCCGGAAACCCACGAACACTATCCGCTGAGCCTGGGGAACCTGGCAGGCGCGCTGATCGACAGACACGAAACGATCGGGGATCTCAGTGCCCTGGAGGAAGGCATCGCCGCGCTCCGACGGGTAACGCAATTGATGGCTCAGCCCGATCCTCGCCGCGCCCTCTACTTGTCGCTGCTGGGCGGCGCTTTGCTGCGCAGGTACGAACGCCTAGGCGGCAGCGATGTTCTCGACGAGGCCGAGGACATCGCCCGGCAGGCCGTGGAGATATCCGCCGGGGAGGCGGACCGGTCGATGTTCCTGAGCGACCTCAGCAACATCCTCCATCGCCGGTATAAGGATCAACAGGATCCGGGAGCACTTGACGCTGCTGAGAACGCACTGCGGAAAGCGCTCGCCGGCGCTGCCGGCGACGACGCGCCCGTCAGGCTCCTGTTCATGTCCAACCTAGGCAATGTGCTCCTTGACCAGTACCGGCGTTCTCAGGACACAGCGGCGCTGGACGAGGCCATTGGCGTGCTGCGGCAGGCCGAACAGCGCGCCGGCCACCGCGATGGCCACCGCCCTGCGATCCTCGTGAATCTCGGTGAGGCACTCCGGCGACGCTACGACGCAGATCCGGCGCCGACCCTGCTGGCCGAGGCTTTGACAGTGCTAGGCGAAGCGGCCGCCATACCAACGGCGGGGCCACGTCAGCGGGCAAAGTGCGCACGGTCGATGGGTGAAATCGCAGCGTCCGCTCACCGATGGCCGCAAGCGGTCGAGGCGTTCCGGCTCGCGATCAGCCTGTTGCCCGCAGTTGCGTCCGAGGAACTGGACTCCGGGGACAGGGAATACGGGCTGGCTGAGTTCGCGACGCTCGCCAGCAATGCGGCGGCTGCGGCGGTGCAGGCCGGCGACCCGTACCAGGCGATCAGCCTGCTCGAAAGCGGCCGTGGCGTGCTGTTTGCCCAGGCCCTCCAGCTCAGGAGCCCGCTTGATGACCTGCGGGTTGTCGCACCCGAGATGGCTGACCGTTTCCAGCAGCTCAACCGCCAGCTCAGCGCCGCCGGCATGCAGAAACGACCGCCGGCCCCGATAGCTATCGGCCCTCATGCGCGAATCCTGGGCATGACTGACCAGATCAACAGGCAGCAGCAGGTCGCATACGAGCGAGACCGGGTGCTTACTGAGATCCGGAACCTGGCAGGCTTTGAGGACTTCCTGCAGCCGCTGACCGCGCAGCGAGTGCTGGACGACGCGGGCGCCGGCCCGGCGGCCCTGCTGAACGTTGGCAGGTACCGCTCCGACGCCATCATCGTGTCCAAGCGCGGCATCCAGATCGTTCCGCTACCGGCGGTCACGCCGCGGACTCTGACAGACGAGGTACTTGCACTTCTCGGGGCGCTGAAAACCCTGACCGAATCAGCAGCTCAGCACGAGCAAGCCGAGGAGGATCTGCTGAGGGTCCTAGACTGGCTGTGGCATGCGATCACGCAACCGGTGCTGAGCGCTCTGTCTATGCCGGAGGCAGTACCCGGGACCCGTAGACCGCGACTGTGGTGGGTACCAACCGGACTGCTGAGCCTCCTGCCGATCCACGCCGCCAGCAACGCCGCCAGCCCGGACCAGTGCGTCGCCAGCCGGGTGATCTCGTCCTATGCACCGACCATACGCGCGCTCGGATGGGCATCCCGGCGCGTTCCCCCCGACAATGACCGTACCCTGGTCGTCGCAGTGCCGTCCGCACCAGGTGGAATCACCCTGCCCGCGGCGCAGGCGGAAGGGCAGGCCATAGAATCACTGAATCATCACGCCACGCTACTGGCTGGAGAGGCAGCCACCCGCGATCGGCTTCTCCGCGAGCTGCCCCGCCACGAGAACCTGCACTTCGCCGGGCACGCTATCGGCAGCCTCTACAGCCCGTCCGAAAGCGCGCTGCTCATGCGCGACAGCCCGGTAACGGCACGCGAAATCTCCCAGCTCAAGCTGACAGGAGGAAATATCGCCTACCTGTCCGCATGCGAAACGGCAGTATCAGAAATAACTGTGATCGACGAGGCCATCAACATGGCGTCCGCGTGCCAGCTCGCAGGATTCCGGCACGTCATCGCCACGTTGTGGCCCATCCGCGACGACATCGCCATTCGGGTCGCAGAGCAGATATGGCAGACCGCCAAAAGCTCCGGGGGGCCAGCAGTATCGGTTGACCACGCTATCGAGGGCCTTCGCCGAAAACACCCGCGGAAACCTTCAATATGGGCGGCATACATCCACTCGGGCCCGTAATCATGTCCGGTTAGAGAAGTAACCTCATACTCAGCAGGCGCCAGCGATTATGAAAGGACCAGCGGGATGTGCTGCTTGCGGATGGCGCACCAGGCCGCACAAGGCATTTGGACAAGTGCGTGTCCGGCTCGCCGTGGCCCGTTTCACGGTTCATGGTACGGGTTCCTGGCTACGGGGAAGCGGGAGATGTTCGGTAAACCGTCACTGAGAGAGCTGGCGAACAAGGCAGGACAGGCCGGGTTCGCTTCATGCGCAAGCCTATGTGCGGCAAATCTGTGCCGCGGATTTAGCTAGCTACGAGGGAAATGGCTCCGTCTGCGGCGACGCAGGCCACTAACGCCTCCCGCCAACGGCTCAGATCACGATCTAGTGCTGGAGTATTAACCTAACGAGTGGAAGCTCGGATGACAGAGGACATCCCGCGGCTCGATGGCCTGTACGTCAAGCTCGGCAAGGATTATTCGAATTACATAAGATTCAGCCCGGGGGGCAAGGTAAGTGAAGTGTCGGCTTCGGGTGGCGCGCCGTATGAAGTATTCAAATGGCTTACCCCAGATGACCCCCAACTCTCTCAGGGAACCTACACAGCTGCAAATGGAAGTATTCACTTTAGTACCACCTCTCCTTCGGGGGAAGTAGTCTATCAAGGCCAGGTAAACCGAAACGCCACTGAACTGCACCTTAATATTTACAGCAGGATAAACGGAAGGCGCAGCGAGGCATTCTATATCTTCATGCCAGTTGACGAAAGTAGAGAGACTCGCTCTTCTCGAGGACGTTTCGCCGTCATGAGCAAGGTCAGAGGACAGCTAAACATCGGCCCGCACGTTAGCCGCATCGACGGTGACTACTTGTGCCGCTCGAAAATAGGATTCGCGTCGTGACCTGCGGTCTTCGGGATATCAGGCGACGCGCGCATACTCGTTGATCAGGCCGCCCAGGACGGGTTTTCGGAGGATCCATTCGCGGTCGAGGTCGGCAACAGATAGGTGACCACCGTCGTGTTTGCTATCGGGGACGCGCTGGGCGATGCCCTGGTGCGGCCGGGCCATGTTGTAGTGCACCTGGTATTCAGCCAGGACGGCGCGCAGATGGCCTTCCCCGATGATCAGCACGCGGTCCAGGAGCTCACGGCGCAGGGTACCGACGAGGCGCTCGCAGATCGCGTTCATCCGAGGAGCCCGGACGGCCGTCCGCAAGATCCTGGTGCCGACTGCCTGGAAGACGGCGTCGAACGAGGTAGTGAAGTTCGATCCGCGATCGCGGATGAGGAATCTGATGTCCCCGAACCGGTTGCCCAGGGTGAGAGCGAGGTTGCGGGCCTGCTGCACTGTCCAGTCCCCGGTCGGGTGCGCGGTTACGCCGCCCAGGTGCATACGGCGCGTACCGTGCTCGATGAACACCAGGACGTATAGGCGCCTGAGCAGCACGGTGTCCACATGCAGGAAATCAACCGCGACGATCCCGGCGGCCTGGACTGCCAGGAACTGCCGCCACGTCGGGCCGGACCGACGGGGCGCCGGATCGATGCCCGCAGCACGCAGGATCTCCCAGACTGTGGACGGCGCGACTGTGATTCCGAGCTTCATGAGCTCGCCGTGGATCCGCCGGTGTCCCCACAGCGGGTTCTCCCTCGCCAGGCGGACAACAAGGCAGGAGACACCCGGGCCCGTCGGCGGGCGTCCCGGCTTGCGCTGCTTGCTCGTGTCGTACTTGCCCGCTGCCAGCCTACGATGCCAGGCCAGCAGCGTCGCGGGCGTGATAGGGAAGACCCCGGCCCAGCGCTTGCGCGGGACGAGCCGCGCAAGCGCGGCGAACCAGGCCCGGTCAGCCGGCTCATACCGCACCCGGCCGACGTGCCGACGCAGTACCGCGTTCTCGTGCCGGAGCACTAGCAGTTCAGCTTCCTTCGCCAGGTCACCGCGGAACACCAGGACGGCCAGGCTGAGCACCCGGCACGTGAGCACGTAGACGGCCTTGAGCAACACCCGGCAAGCTAATCAGCACCACGCCACGCCTGCTGGCGAAAGCGCAGATCAGCCGCTCAATCGAGTATTCGAGCGGTACAGGTTATACCAGCATTCTATCCACTCAAAGATAGCATTCGCTAGCTCTTTCCGGGATTTCCATACCTTCCGGTCAAGAAGTTCCAGCTGCATGGTTCCCCAGAACGATTCCATCATCGAATTATCGTAGCAATCACCGACGGTTCCCATGGAACCGAGCAGCCCCGCCTCACGCAGACGCTTACCGAACGCCCACGAAGTATATTGCGTTCCGTGATCCGAATGCAAGATAGTGGACTCCCCGTCCGGCCGGCGCCGGACAATAGCCATGCCAAGCGCATCAACGACCAGCCCGGTTTTCTGGCTGGCATCAATCGACCAGCCGATTATCCGCCGCGAGCACGCGTCCATCACCGCTGCGCAATACAGTTTTCCGTCGTTAGCGGAATGCTCAGTGATGTCGGTCAGCCACAGCCGGTCCAGAGCATCGACATGAAACTGGCGATGCACCAGGTCCTCCTCGGTCGCGGCGTTGACCAGGTTCTTCCTGCCTCTGCGCCGGTAGATGCCCTGCAGACCGGCCTGCCGCATGGGCCGGGCGACTCGCTTGCGGTTCAGCTGCTCGCCTTTGCCCAGCACCAGCTCGGCGTGCACCCGCGGCCACCCGTAGGTGCCCCGGGATTCGGTGTGGATTTCGCGGATCAGCTTCATCAGCTCCCGGTTGCGCGTTTCCCTCGGCGATTCGGGCCGGCCGAGCCATTCGTAGTAGCCGGACGTGGATAGCTTCAGCACCCGGCAGGCCACCGCGACGGGAATACCATCGGCAGCGAGCTCGCGGACCAGCCGGAATGTTACTTTGGGAGCATGTTCTCCCGGGCGAAATACGCGGCAGCGCGCTTGAGGATCTCATTTTCCAGCTCGAGTTGCCGCGTTCTGCGGCGCAGCTCTGCCAGCTCCTTTTTCTCGGCGCTGGTCAGCTTTGCCGGACTGCCGTTCTCGTCGGTGTCGGCCTGGGCCATCCAGTTCCGCAGGCACGAATCGCTGATGCCCAGGTCCTTAGCGATCTGAGCGACTGGTTTGGCGCCCTGGCGGGCAAGCTCGACGGCGCGCTGCCGGAACTCTGGGGGGTGTGGTGCAGGCATGAGGACATCCTTCCTGATGGCCGAGGCCACCTCAGGTCAGGTGTCCGGACTACGGGGGCAAGCTCATTGTGGGGGGTAGCCCGGCGGCTGCGCGGTGCTGGGTTTGTTCTTGCCGGGTGGTCCAGGCTGCCAGGATGCGCTGGTTGCGGACGATCAGCAAGGTGGCGGTGAACAGCATCAGGGGTGTCAGGCCCATCAGGCGGCACCAGCCGCGGCTGATGTCGTTGCTGGCG
>Ga0210390_10001898_pt1 | contig 19213 bp, 14 predicted proteins | sample IncBWH11OmetaG_FD_161050 | JGI IMG/M metagenome (GOLD analysis project Ga0210390, IMG submission 161050) | Forest soil microbial communities from Barre Woods Harvard Forest LTER site, Petersham, Massachusetts, United States - Inc-BW-H-11-O ... | reverse complement strand
CGCCGAGGCTATTTCGCGTGCCCGGGTCGGCGCGCAAAAACTCTGGGCCGGAACGGTAGTAGTTCATCCCAATGCCAAGACCGGTCCCCATCATCATGGCGAACTGGAAACTGTGATCTACGTGGTGCGTGGACGCGCGCGCTTTCGCTGGGGCAATCATTTGGAGTTCGTCGATGAAGCGGGTCCGGGAGATTTCGTTTACGTCCCTCCCTACGTTCCTCATCAAGAGCTCAACGCGCGTAAAGATAAGCCCGTGGAAGCAGTGATCGTGCGCAGTGGTCAAGAGCCTATTGTTGTTAACTTGGATATTCCGAGCCCGGAGGACGCTCCGGAAACTTCGCAGGGCGATCCCTTCCACTCCGCGCCCGGAAAGCGATGAGGCTCAGGCGGTCAGTCTGCGGCCGCTGCCTTCTCGCCGAGTCCGGCCTTCAAATCCGCCGCCAACAACCGGTGGAACAGATGTTCTCCCGCCTCGCGCCGCACTGAAAGTCTTCCCGCGCCGTACGAACGCGACTTCAACCCACGCTGCACTGCCTCGCAGATTCCCAGGTCTTCGTCTTGCACTCGAGCCCCTACGGCAACACTCTGCTGGTTGTATTCGCGATGTGACTCGTTTACATCGGCAAAATAGAAATCGAAAATCACGCGGCAGTGATCGACGTCCACTGGCAAGACTAGATTCGTATCCATGTAACCTTCATAGCAATTGATCATGAGGTTGGGATACTGCCAGAAATACCAGGCGCGATCGCCTTTGCGAGTTGCTCCGGTCGCCGCATCCTCGCTCGAAGTCACCATCGGACTCGATTGCAGGCAATACCGATCTTCATTTTCGATGGTGTATTGCTTGTAATCGAGCACCGAGTTCAGGCCCTTGTGCAGATGGGGTACGTGGTATCCGCCATCCAGATAATTGTCGACAAACACCTTCCAGTTGCAATGAATTTCATAGACGCGAGTATCGAAATAATGCAATTTGCTCACGCCGAGCGGAGCCATTCGCTTCACTAACCGGCCAAGAAAATCTGTGAGCGGCACAGCTTGCGGATCGAGATTTACAAATACGAACTTTTCCCAGGTCTCGGCTCTTACCGGAACCAAACCATTCTGTTGGCGGTCAAAGTTCTTCACTCCATCGAATTCCGGCATTCCCTTGAGCGAGCCATCCAACCCATAATTCCATCCGTGATACGGACAATGCAGGATGGAAGCCTGGCCGCAAGCTTCGGTCACCACTGCGGCCGCATGGTGCCGGCACACGTTGTAGAAGCCTCGCAATGCGCTATCAGCGCCGCGCACCGCGACGACCGGTTCGCCGGAAACATTTGCGGTAACAAACTGTCCCGGCGTCGCAACCTGTTCGACGCGTCCGACCATCTGCCAGGTTTTGCCGAAGACCGCGCTGGATTCGAGTTCGGCAACACGCGTGTCCACGTACCAGGGAGCAGGAATGGTCGACGCCTCCGCCAGCGGCGCATTAGCGTCGTAAGCGGCAAGAATATTGAGGACTGTTTTTTGTGGAGTCATTGATTGCCCCGACAAAGAAGCGCCACAAAGTGAAGGGCCGTGCGGCATGACTAAAGTCATACCCTCCCAAAACCTGCCGATTTCTCACGAGCTCGGCGATACTGGCGCCACCATTCAGGCGGATGCCTTGATCGGGTTGTCTTTCGGCTCCGTCCCTATCGCTCTTCTCAACACATCGAGGAACTGCGCGATTCGCGCTTCTTTTTTCTCCGCGGAGTTGCCCTGGCGCCGAAACAATCCCGGATCGAGCTCCTCGATCAGCAGAGCATCCTGAAATCGTTCCACCACCCAATCGAGAATGGAAACGACCATCTCAATATCCAGATCCCGGCGAAGCTCGCCGCGATCCAGGCCAAAACGCACGAAGTCCACGCGTCCATAGGGGTCTTCGGCAATCAGAAAGCGATTAATTTCCCTTCGTAAACCCAGGTCGGTTCCGTACTGTCCCAGCAGATAGACGCGATATGGAATCCAGTCTTCGCGAAGCATGTGCTCAGTCCGCACCAGCCAGTAGTAGAGCACTCCGAAGAAACCGCCGTCCCGAACCTCCGCGGGAACGTTCAGGTATGGAGAAAAGGAACGCACCGCTTTCTTGTAGGCCTCGAAAAATAAACCGTCCTTACTGCTGAAGTGCTGGAAAATCGAGCCTTTGGCAATGCCCAGGCCCGCGGCGATATCGCCCACCCGCGCCGCGTGGTAGCCCTGTTCGGCAAAATGGCGCATGGCCGCATCGATAATCTTGGCGCGCTTATCTTCCGAACGGGGCCGCGGAGGCAGGTTTCGATAGCGAGGGGGAGAAATAAGACTGCTGCTGATGCCACTCATGGTTTGACCTCAAGTCATGGCAATGTAATCAATAAACGTTTGAAATTCAACTGTATTCTTCGGGTGTCGCAGCTACGCCGCAAGACACGCAATGACCGACGGTCGTGGATCGGCTTTAAAAAACTCTCGGTGGGTTGAGTCAAATGAGGAGCGCGGAATGAAAATCGGAGGTCCCGCGGGACCTCCTACCGGGAACGGGCCAGCAGCGGATCACCCGTTCGCGTTTGCAGACAATCCTAGTCCAAGGCGAAGTGCCAATTGTCAAGGGAGCATCACGGAATTGTCATTTCCTTGTTTACATCGACGTTAGCTACTCGCGAGCGCTTGCTCCGCGAAATTCCTCACCATTCAGTGTCGTTCATAGCTCGGAGTATCCGGCAGAGGTGGAGGATAGTCGCGCCCGTACATGTTTTGGTGGCCCGGCGGCATGCTGGTTACGGGAAGGCGCATGGCTCCTAAACTTGAAGCATCCGGGGAAACCTTGACCTCCCGAGTCAGGTTGTTCAATTCTTCGGGCAGCGCGTCCTCATACCAGATCTTCAGCGTATAGCGGCCACTGGGCACGCGAGGAATGGCAACCCGTCCACTTCGGTCTGAAATCCCGTAGTAAGGGCTGCTGACCGCGATCACCACCGCGCTCATTTCCGAATGGATGTTGCAGAAGATGTAAGAAATTCCCGGCTTGTCAAAAACAACATTGCGCGTGCTCCCAGCTTCATAGAGGCCGAGATCGAAGCGCTTGCCCTCAAAAAGCGAAAACACATTGTGAAAAAAGGGATCGCGGTTGGGAAACTCCACCGACGAACCCACCGGCACAACAAGAACGTGAGGCTCGAAACTTTTATTCTTCTGAACCAGGCGCGGCCGATTGGAGTCCTGCATGGCCGACGAACTGGGAGGAGTTGCACCTCCAACTGCGGTAAGCCACAGCACCACGTTGCCGGCTTTCCGAGCCTTGGTCTTTTTCCCGCCGTTTATCAAAGCGACATCCGCGGTAACCGTAACTTCCTGCGCACAGGCCAAACCGCCACACAGCATCAGCATGGAGAGGCAGGAAGCGATTGTGTTTTTCATCCTCAAAACAAAATTCCCATCATCAAATTGAATTGGTCTGCGCTGTTGCTTACGTCGTTGACCTCAAACGATCGTAAGCGCCCATACTCCGCGGAAAACAGCAGACTCGAGCGCGGACGAAAGACGAAGTTCACCAAAGCTCCGCGATTTTGCACCAGTAGCGGATTGCCTGCCTCCCGCACTTCCGCTGCCGTAGGATTGTCGACTCCAGCTGCTACGTTAAACTCCAGCGTATTGGTGGCCTTGAATTTTAATTGTGACCAGCCGCCAATCGTATCGAGGCCGCGCACCGGGGTATAAGGCAAACTTGGATTGCCTTCGTATACCACGCTCTGGCTGATGCCGCCGCCAATCCCGCCAATCGCACGCCCGCGATAGAACTCGCCGGTAAAAAGCACGCGCGGGGCCAGCGGAATCTGCCAGTCAGCCATGCCTGCCCAGCCGTCGACGTTGTTGGCAATCCAATTCTGACGACTGTAGTAGCCGGCTGCGCCGAAGGTTAGCGGCTGGCCAAATAAAGTATGCGTCCACGCCGTGCGCACTGCATAAGCGGGTTGACGTGAGAGTTCTCCAGGGCCGGGCACGCGAAAATACGGCATTGCGGGAAACTCTCCGATGAGGTTGTCCATAATGCCGCCCTGGATCAGGACGCTCTGATCCGAGGAAATTTCGAATCGATGCTCGACTCGCAGTTGCGGAGTCCAGGCCCACAAGTTCCCGGCGTAAGTCAGCGCAGGAACCGCAAGCGACGCAAATGAAGTTGGCGAAAGCGGCGAAAAGAACGAATTGTCCTGCCCAATGACAACCGATGTGTCTTTCCAATCCATCCGCATGCTGGCCGTGCGCAGCCGGAAAATGCCAGAGTTAACCCCGTTCCATGTAGTGGGAGATCCACCAGCAAAGTCGGCAGTCAGGCTGCCGGACGTCTTTGCCCCCGCCAGGGTGGGCCCGAATACTTCCAATCCAATTTCGGACTGCCGCATGGTGGCGCCGAAATTTCCTGTACCGGTGCTTGGCCCGGTTACAAAGTTTGGAAAATCCTGGTTGTCCGTCGCCCCATGATTGTTGAAAAGGTTCAACAGCACGATGCCGGAAAGCCGGACGCGATACTTGGATGCGCTCTCGACCTTGGTCTGATACTGATCGTCAACTTTACTGTTCACTAACTGCGTCGAGTCCTCGAGCGCCGCCACGCGCTCTTCCACCGACCCCGTGTGCTTCGTGCTCGACGGCTCCGATTGCGACGGAGCGGGATCAGGACCGGACGACCCTCCTAACCCGTATGAATCCGCTGGCGCGGGAGCGACCGCCGCTGACGCACCGCGCGTAGCCTGCAACTCGTGCCGCAGTTCCGCATTCTCGGCGCGGTATTGCTCCGTTTCCGAACGCATCTCGGCCACGGCCGAGCGCAGCTCCTTTACCTGTTGTTGCAGTTCGTGAATCGCGGTCGCTGTCGAATCGCCCTGGGACGATGCCACAGTCGAGCTTGATTGTTGTGACCACCCGGCGACACTGCCCAGCAGCAAAAGCAACCCGGCCCAGCTTGCTCGCCGCATGCCATGAGACAAACCATTCCCCTGCTTCAAATCGCCCTCCCGAAGAAAGACTGTGGAAGTCCGTTGAATGATATCTAGCGAATCTGCGAGACGGTCTTGGACCAAGCGCGCGCGTACTTCCCGAACGGGAAATCTTACTCCGACTGCACTCTTTTTGCCCGGGCAAGCGGTGGCAGATCTGGTTTCCCCGCCCCACCGCTATCAGCGCTCGACGACGCAACAATGGGCAGGGTGATGCAAAACACCGTCCCTTCCTCGGACGTCTTCTCTACAATGACATCTCCTCCATGATCCTGGATAATTTTCTGCACCACCGTCAGTCCCAATCCAGTTCCGTTTTCCTTGCCATAGCTGATGAAGGGCTCGAAAAGCTTGCCTCGAATGGACTCTGGGATGCCACGGCCATTGTCAGAGAGCCGAATCTCTAATCCCCCCAGAACCTCTCGCAAATCGATGCTGATCTGCCCATCCTGTCCAGGAATGGCCTCGCACGCATTCAGCAGCAGATTGTAAAGCGCGCGCTCCAGTTTCTTGGTGTCAAACCAGCCGGTGCTGCTGCCCTCCTGCCGGACCGTGACCCGCACCGCATGAAAGCGGGGGTGAGTGCGCACGGCATGCACCACGCGTTCGACCGATTCTTTTACGCTGCCATACGTGCGCCGGAGGGATTCCCGAGTGCGCGAGAACTCTAGTAAGGAATCGATCAACTCCGTCATTTGGTTTACGGCGATCCGAATTTCCTGGTACAGTTCCTCTCGTTCATCGGTCGACAAGCGGCTTTCGCAGAGAAATTCCGCGTTCGCCACAATGGCCGCCAGAGAATGCCGCAGGTCATGCGAGACGGAACTGGCCATTCGCCCAATCGTTGCCAACCGCTCAGCATCGATTAATTCCTGTTGCGTTTTTAGCAGGCTGTCGCGCATCCGGTTGAACGCCCGCGTCACTTCCGCGACTTCATCGCCGCCCCGCGCATCCAGTTGATAATTGAAGTCGCCTCTTCCTAAAGCCCGCACGCCCGCCACCAGATGCCCCAGGGGCCTGGTGAACGTATGCGATATGAAAAACACCAGCGCGCTCCCGCCCAGAACCGCGGTCAGGCCTACAAACAGCAGCAAGCGATTCAGGCTGTCGAGGAAAGCTGTGGCTTGGTCGTAGGATTTGAGCACACTCAAGCGAACCGAGGGAGCCTGGTCGCCCGCCAATTCCAAAGATGTCGCGAGGAAACGTTCGTCGCCCAGTTGCACCTGTTCCGGCTCTGGAATGCCGGGAGCGGAGCGCACGACAGGATGCCGCGAAAGCTCGGCCTCGTGGGTGGGATCGAGGGTGCTCCTGACGATGGTGTCGCCGTAGTAGAAAGCCACCTGACTGGCGGCGATCCGGCTCACCTGCGCCGCCACCGAATCGTCAATTTCATAACCGATCACCAGGAATCCCAGCAGATTATTTTCCGCCGCCGGACCCGCGTAGATCGGCTTCAAAAACACCTGGTACAAATGCTGCGCGCCGAACCACCACTGCGCTGAACCTTCCTGATTCGAGGGACGGTTCAGCGACTGCTGCGCCATCTCCCGCGAAAAACCCGGAGTCGCTGTGTGCAGGGCAACCACTTTGCCGGTCCGGTTTGCCAGCACAAACAGGTCGCTGCCTCCGAGCCGCCACAAATCCGTCGACCCATCCTGAATGGTGGCCTCATGCTGCGTGGTCATGAGCGCCCGCAAATTAGGCAGGTCCGCCAGTAACTCAGCCAGGTGAGTCAGGGTCAGTTCGCGTTCGCGATGAAAGTTCTGGTAGGTGCTAACCGAATTATGCAGGTCTGCGAAGATGCTCTTCTTCACCTGCGCTTGCACGGTGCGACGCACCAGCAGCAGGCTCGTCCAAGTGAGGCCGGCGGAGATCAGCAGCATGGAGAGCAGAAACTTTGTCCGCATCCGAAGTTTCATCACTCTCACCTCTCCCCCCACCTGAACTCGCGGCCTTGGGAGTCAACGCACAAACTTGTAACCCATGCCGTGGACCGTCCGAAAATGCGTCGGATTGGTCGGATCTTTCTCCAGCTTTTGCCGCAGCTTAAGAATATGATTGTCCACCGTGCGCGTGGATGGATAATTCTGATATCCCCATACCTCATTCAGCAACTCATCCCGCGAGATTACACGTTCCGCGTTTTGGATCAGAAATTTCAAGGTCTTGAATTCCTGCGCCGTGAGCACCACCAGTTCCCCGTTGCGGTTCACTTCCATCTTGGTAAAGTCCACCGAGATTCCATCAAAAGTTACTACATCCCCGGTTCCGGTCCGCACGGTGCGCCGCAATGCCGCCCGCACCCGAGCCAGCAATTCTCGCGGGCTGAAGGGCTTGGTCACATAATCGTCCGCGCCCAGTTCGAGAAGCAATACCTTGTCGGAAACGTCGCTGGCGGCGCTTAGAACAATGATCGGAACCGAAGGCGCCTGCTGTTTGATTTCCCGGCAAACGTCCCGTCCGGACATGAGCGGCAAGCGCAGGTCCAGTACGATCGCAGCCGGTGCGGCTCGGCGGAACGCCTCCAGGGCCGACTTGCCGTCCGCACTGATTTCAATTTCGAAGCCTTCGGTCTCAAACAAACGCTTCAGCGCCTTCTGGACCGCATGATCATCTTCGACGACCAGAATTCGCTCCATCGTGTTCGCTCCCGGACTAATGTAAGGTGCTGCCTTCTGCAGGGTAACAGGGACGCGCTGTGTCGTATCTCGGGTTGTTTCTACTCGAATCATATCTGCTCCGGAACGATAGATTAATCTCGTCAATACTGCATAAGCTTACTACCCAGGCGTTGCCAACTAACCTCTGCTACAAACTGTTGACAATGTTTTTACAATTAGCAGACAAATGCGACCTTTTCACCGCACTTTTGGAGCACGCCAGCGTCACGTAGCCCTGGGCGCCTTGTTCGGCAGTCGGTGCGAAACTCAAGAGGCGAAGAAAAAACTCGGCACTTATTCCGGATTGGTTCTGTAGGACCAAGAGACCTGTTCGCGGTCCGACTTCGGCACGGCCCGAGCGCTTTCGATCAAATGATGAGTGGGCGCAAGGGTGCAGACTGGATCCGTCGCAGCGGCATCCCCGGCGATCAGAAAAGCCTGGCAGCGGCAACCGCCGAAATCCTCCGTCCGGCGCTCGCAGCTTCGACATGGCTCAGACATCCACTGCTCTCCGCGAAAACGCTGGAAGGCAGCGGACTCTCGCCATATCCATTCGAGCGAATGCTCGCGCACATTGTCAAAGCTCATGCCCGGAATCACTCCCGCCGCATGGCAAGGAAGCACTTGTCCCGAGGGATCAATCAAAATCAACCGCCGGCCCCAACCGCCCATGCACGCCTTGGGGTAGCGCGCATAATAATCCGGTACCACGCAATCAATTCTCATGCGGCCCGAGGACCGCTCCTGCGCCGCTTCCACGATGCGCAGACAAGTCTCAAGCTGCTCGCAAGTAGGAATCAACATATCCCGATTCTTCAAAGCCCATCCGTAATATTGGGCATGCGCAATTTCGAGACGATCCGGTCGTAACTGTTCCGCAAATCCAATCATCTCCTCGAGATGATCGAGGTTTTGCCGATGCACAACCAAGTTCATGGTGAACGCGATAGGAAATCGGCGAATCGCCTCCGCGAGATCAATTTTGTGTGCGTGCGCCTTGGTGCCCGCAATCCAGTTTGCCGGTTCGTCTCGTGAATCTTGAAAACTCAGTTGAATGTGGTCGAGCCCGGCGTCTACTAACTCGGCCAGTCGCGCTTCGGGTAAGCCAATTCCCGATGTGATCAGGTTGGTATAAAGTCCGGCAGCATGCGCGGCTTCCACCAGATCTTTCAGGTCTTTGCGCGCCACCGGCTCACCACCCGTTAAGTGGAGATGAAGAATTCCGAGGCCACGAGCTTCCTGAAACACGCGCACCCAGTCATGGGTCGAAAGTTCGACCTTAGTCGCAATCATCTGCAGCGGATTCGAGCAGTACATGCAATGCAACGGACAGCGATGCGTGATCTCAGCAATCAACGCCAGTGGGTTCGCAATCATGGAACAACCTGACTGGGCGTTATTTCATAAATGGGATCGATCTGTGACCCGCCATAATGAGTGGTGTCATCACCTGATTTCGTAAACAATGCAGCACGAAAGTTACTTGGAGTTAGGTAGCGCGATGATTCAACATGCTCTCTTGGGGTATCCGTTAGAAGAAACAAGCCACCAAGTTTACGGTAGCACTCGACGCGGCCATGAGGTGTTTTCTTGATGTGTGACGATACCAAGTCGGGCAGGCGAGTCCTCTCGCCAGGAATGCGGAAATTCTGGCAAGTGTTGTCCGTCATACTGTTCGTGCTCTTGGCCAGCTGCTTCTTAATTGGCCTTTCCATGTACTGGTGGCCAGGCATTCCGTCTTCACCTCGACCCGCCGAAGGTCGCGTCTACCCGCTGAACAACCACGCTACATACACCTACATGAATCGACAAGAACACCTTTTGAACGAATCAGTGAAGTGGATCTTTTTCGCGCTCTTCTGGCCGTTCGCCGCGATCATACACTTCATAGACCCGTTCGACGAAAAACCACGATGGCGTCCCGTGATTCCGCTCCGTCCGTGGTGGCAATAGGGCATTGGGGATCGCAATCTTCCACTTCACTAGCAACTCCTCGAAACCGGATTCATGAAATCAGTAATGGCTTCTAGTAATCGACAATCCGCTTTTGCTGCAAAGCTTCCAAAAAACTGCTCACATCTTCCCGAATCTTCACCGGATCTGCGCTATACGTCGCTGAAAGCGCAGTCACAATTTGCTGCACTGTGCGTTGCCCATCGCACAGTTCCAGAATTTTCTGCCCCGTGCCCTGAACCCGAATCATGCCCTCAGGAAAAAGCACGACTTGCTCCTCGCCCTGATTGCTCCATCGGCAACCAGCGGCGAAGCGAGGCTGGCTGGAATCGGAAGGACGCACGCTTACGACTCCTGCATCCGAAATGCCCCCGGCGGCGGCCATCCCGGCTGCACATAGGCAAAGTAGAGCGCGTCCAACTGCGCCCACAGAATGTCGCACTTCGCCCGCAGGGCTGCGATTGCCATTTCCTGCTCCGGCAGCGTCCGCGCGTTCTCGGTTACCCACTGCAGCGCGAACCGCGCATCCTCCGGCGCCTGATCGAGGCGCGCCCTAAAATAATCCAGCCCCGCGGAAAGCCACGGATAATGCTGCCGCAAACGATCCATACGCAGCGCGATCAGGTCGCGCGAAAACAATTCCGTCAGCGACGAAGCTACTGCTTCCAGGAAACTTCGATTCCTGACTAGACTCAGATAACCATCCACGGCGTAGCGTGTAGCCGGCAGCACCTCTTCGCCGAGCAACACGCGTCCGCGTTCAAGCCCGGTAGCTTGCGCCAGCCGGATCCAGCGCTCGATGCCGCCTTCCTGGGTCGCATCGCCATCGTGATCGATCACGCGCTTTCGCCACGCGCGCCGAAAATCCGGATCGGTGCTGCGCGAAAGAATAATCGAATCTTTGATGGGGATGATGCTCTGGTAGTAATAGCGATTGAGCGCCCAAGCCTGCAACTGTCCCCGGCTCAATTGCCCTTCATGCATCATCAGATGGAACGGATGCCGATGATGGTAACGCTCCTCCCCCACTTGACGCAGGCGAGCTTTCAACTCTTCAGGCGAGAGCATAGGGGCTTCGCGCGTTTCTGTGCCTGTTTTTATGGCTCCCTCCAAACATCGCCATCAACAACTTGTACCCGCCAAGTTCACACCACTTTAGCCCTCGAACGACGTCATCCCGAACCCGGCGTTAGCTGGATGAAGGATCTCGCGCGGAGTGCCAACGACATGGCGGAGGGCTTTCCGTCAGCCCTCCACCACATTCCTGCCAGTCCGCGCCAGATCCTTTATGGCCTGACGGCCACTCAGGATGACATCATTCTGTTCTGGGCGCGCTACAGATCGAAACTCCATCCGTCCTCGGCGATCTCCCAACCCGCGGCTCGTACTTCCCGGTACTCAGGACCGGATTCATCCAGCATGGGATTGGTGTTGTTGACGTGCACAAAAACTTTGCGCGGACGCCGCAATCCCGCCAGCAGGCGCAAGCTTCCTGCCGCACCAGAGATAGGGATGTGACCCATTTCACGCGCTGTCGAACCTCTGCCCTGCTCCCGAATCAATTCGTCGTCGCTCCAAAAAGTTCCATCGAACAGAAGCAGGTCTGTTTCCTGCAGGCGCCTCAGCAGAGGTTCGTCCACCGCCGGAACCGCAGGCATGTAGGCCAACTGCTTGCCTGACGATGACTCGGCAATCACCCCCAGCAAAGCCTCCTCCGGCTTTAGTGCAGCAGAGCGATCCCGCGAAACATACACTGGAAAGTGATTCCCCAGAGACAACACGCTGCAGTTGATGCCCGCGCCCCTCTCGGCTTGCAAGCAGAAGCTGCCGTCGCAGTTAATTTCCGTCCACGATACCTGGTCGGGCACGCGATTCAGCATCGCGAACACGCTGTTGTCCTCCTGCAGAATACGCCGGATCGAAGATGTGCAATAAACGCGGAAAGGCTGCAATTCACGGAGAGACAACAATCCGGCGATTTGATCGATGTCGGCGCTGGTTAGCAGTACCGCGCCAATGGGAGAGTTCCGCCCGTGGTTTCCCGGATGAAGCACCCGCGGATGAAGCACCGGCGTCGCTTCAATCTGCATCCGCAAATCTGGTGAGGCATTCAGCAAAAACCAAGCGCAATCATCCTTGCATATCGCCACCTGGGTCTGCGTACGGGGCTTGCCCGTGACGGTTCCGTCACGCGAGGACTTGCAATTTCTGCAGTTGCAATTCCACTGCGGAAAGCCCCCGCCCGCGGCCGAACCCATGATTTTTATTTGCATCCTTGCCGAAACTTACAGCGCGGCGGAGGCGTAAGAGTTGATCTCACAATTCAACGCCACTTCTTCGAACTGCGGTGCCGTCCATTCCATAATTTCCATCCTCTCCTACAGGGAGCGCGAAACTCCCACATAAGTATACATTTTGATGCCAGTTTTTTCTTGGCGAAATTCTGCGGCCGGAAACGCGCTCCTTTCAAGGACTTAGCGCAAGGTTACTTTGGGGTATGTCCCTTATCTAGTTAACGTCCTGCCCTTACGACAGGCTTGTGCTTCGACTGAGCATCATTTTAACTACTCTTAGCCCTCTCCTTAAAATCCAAGGGATTCGTGTGCAGGAGCGACTGTGGTAGAGGATCCGAAGTGGGAGTTGGCTATTCTGGCAACCGTCCAGGGCTTCTATGAGAAGCTGCTGCAGGACGCGGTGCGGGGCGAAGTTCCGGTCCCCGCTGGACTTGAGGCCATCTCGCTGCAGAGCGACGACAGCGTCCTCGAAACTTTGTCCAGCATGCACCGCTGGCTGCGTCTGCTTGATCTCGCCATCACGCCAGCCATGCTGCGTCGCGCTTTCACGCCCGATACCGACCCAGAAATTGCCGAAGCCATGCTCCGCTATTTCACTCGCACTAAAGATACCAGCGAGGTTCATCGCGACAAGACCGACCTGGTTGCCACTTTCCTTTACCGTCATCCGCGCGTGCCTGGCCAGTGGGAGCGCCGCGGCTATGGCCTCGATGGCTCGCTGCCTCTTTCTCCCTTCGAGATCGCGTTGCTCGAGATTCTCGCCGACGCCGACGTTCCCGCGCTCACCGAGGAACACGTGCAAACCCTGCGTCTCTTCGATCAGTTGCAACAGGAAGCCGAGGGCTTTCGTGATCTGAACGCGCTGCTCGAGTCCGGAATCATTCCTCGCGTACGCGACCTCAAGCAATCTTTCGATACTTCTTTCTACCATCCTGGCGTGCTGGCCACGATCGCTCCTTACAACACTGCCTTTGGCACGAAGTTTGACGCTCTGTTCCATCAGTCCGCCGCCGAGATCAAGAACTTCGCCGAAGTCGTCGAAGAGCAGGGTGGAAGCATTCTAGGCAACGTCGATGGCGTGGATGTGACCGTGGAACACGTGGCCGCGCTCGAAGAGAGTGAACTGCTTCGCATCGACTACGACTCCGCGCTCGATAAGTTCCGTCGGGTGTCGAAATTGAAGAAGACGCTTGACCAGCATCCGCCGGTGCGCCGCAGCCCGCGCCTGGTGCGTCCTCCGGCGAAAGCGATCGTCAATCCGCCTGGCAAAGTGGCCTCCTTCCCTAGCCGGCGTCCTGTGCTTGATGTTCCGGCGATGCGCTCGGCGGTAACTCCGCAACAGATTTCTACGGAAGAAAGCAAGCTTCTTCGGATCGAGGAATCGATTCGCATCTTCGTGCGCGTGGCCGACCCGAAATTCCGCCAGATTGTTCCGATGCGCTTCTTCAATCTCCTGCTCACGGGCGCTGAAGCCGATGCTTATTGCGCCGACTATCTGGAAGAGAAGAGTGTTCGCGCCGGAGTCGCCCGCGTGATGCTACGCCTGGTGGCTGTGGTCGCGCGCATGACGACTGAGCTCGAAGAAATGAAGCGCGCCGAGAATTCCGCGTCGTTGTGGAAGCTGCACGCTGACTCGATGGTCGTACTGCTCGAGATCGGCCGCACGGTAAATCAGAATGCCGAACGCGTTATGGCTTTAGCCGAACAACGCGGCGCCAAGGTTGAAGCTGACAAGATCCGTCCACCGCTGCAAAAGCTGCAAGATTGCTCCGAGCTAGTCGAGAAGACCCTGACCGGAGTTCCACAGGAAAAGACGCTGGGTGCCAGCAACGCCAGTTGAGTTTGGATTGAGGGCCGCGCTGCTGTTTACTTATAGGTAAACATTTCTGAGTCTGTGTTTATCGCGGAGTACAGGGTATATACCCGAAAAAACACACTTTCTTGCCAGACCTATGAAAACAAAGGTTCTGTTTTAGAGATACCCTCGTAAAATATCCCTTCTAAAGGACTTATGGAGGGGATATCCCGAAATTTTTCTGCTTCGTAAGTCTATGAAAACAGGCAGCAAGTTGAGATACCCCTCTAAAATATCCCTTCTAAAGGACTTAGCGGGGGTGTTTCGGAGGGATAGGTCGTTCTTGCGAGCAGATCGACGCGCTTTGCGCGGGAAATCTCGAATTGTCAAAGAGCCGAACGAGCCACTGTTGTTATCAAACAGCTAATGAAGCTGTCGTTATGTTAGCCATTTGTGGACGCTCGGTCAAGCGAAAAATGCTCAAGGCGTAAACTTGAAGACGACGCCGAGACCGTAGGCGCCGCCGCCACCTGTGCCGTACAGGTTCCCTTTATCGTCGAAGATCATGGGGCCACCGCCCGTGCCGTCATAACCGCTGAAGGTGTGCAATACCGTGTATTTCCATGTGCCATTGGCCTGGGGCGATAATTCGTAGATTACCCCGCAGTAGCACTGTCCCCCGCCGTAACCTGTGCCCCCGTACAGATTGCCTTTTGCATCCATGACGATGCTGCCGGGGTAATTCCCGCCAGAACCAGCGTGGAATCTGTGCAGGATGGTCTCTTTCCAGTGCCCGTCAGACTGAGGCGACAGCTCATAGATCGTGCCCGCATTGTAGCCGCCCGTCGCACCATAGAGGTTTCCCGCTGCATCCATCACGAGAGGACCGTCAGGATATGAAACGTCATTCCCCAGACCGAAGTCGTGCAGAATCGTTTCCTGCCACCGTCCGCTTGACAGAGGATGCAGCTTATAGGCCGTACCGCACCCTCCACCACAGTTCTTGCTGGTACCACCTTGCTCGGTGGTACCGTAGAGGTTCCCGGAAGAATCCCGGACCAGACCTGCGTAGACGCCCCCACCGTCGCCTCGAAACGCAGGGAAACAGTGGAGAATGGTCTCTTTCCAACCAACGAGGCTGGGAGAGAGTTCGAAGGCGCATCCCTCGGCGCCATAGAGATTCCCAGCAGCGTCCCTGATCACGCCGGCCATCGGCCCGCCCGTTTTGTCATTGCGGCCGAAGCGGTGAATTACTGTCAGTTTCCAGCCATTAGAGCCCTGTGCGAGCGTGAAGACGGTGCCATATGTGTACGGACCACCCCCTTCCTGGGTCGCGAAATATATCTTGCCTGCGGGATCAAAGACCGGTGTGCCGTTGGGTTCGTCCCCGCGAGTGTCGTTCACTTTAAAATTTTCCAGAACGCTCTCGCTCCATTTTCCGTTGGCACGAGGCGTCAGTTGCCAAACCGTTCCATACTGATAAAGACCACCTCCGCTTGTCGTTCCGTACAGCTTGCCGTCAGAGGCGAGGCCAACACCGCCATCTATTCCCCCGCCGTCGTTGCCGTCCCCAAAAGAGTGCAGCACTTGATACTTCGGAGCACCCAGGGCAATGGTGCTACAGACAGACAAGATTGAGATGAGCACTACGAGTCTGCCAGTCAGAGCAAAATCACGTCGGCACCGCATCGGGAACCTCCCGAGAAAAAAGAAGAAGTCGGTCAGCAAAAACCGAACGGGGACACGGTTTCAGGCGGTTGAGCATACCACACGAGTAGGGCATCTGGAAGAGCCCCCGTCCGGTGCTGGACCGGAATGAACGCCGCTCCGGACGGGAGGTATCGCACTTGCATCAGTTGCTTGGCGGGTCAATCGCATCGTCATCCGGGTCGGTGGGATTGCCGCTGCAAAAGCTGCATGATTGTTCGGAGTTGGTCGAGAAGACCCTGATCGGCGTTCGTCAGGAAAAGACCTTGGGTGCCAGCAATGCCAGTTGAGCTCTGGTTCGTTGCTGTGAAGTGAACGGAGTACGTCATTCAATCAATCACTCTGCCGTTCACCTGCCCTATGTCGCAACCACCGTTGTCTTCCGGGCGCCAGCCGACAATGTTCACGCTAACGTTGGTTGTCGGCTTCTCCTCATAGGTCGCGGCGGCGACCCTGGATTGAATCGCCCGGTTGGGACGCCAGCAACCCGCTAGCAGGTGCAAACCCTCGGCTAAGGAGTAATGTGAAACAGCGTTCCGAAACCGACGGACCCGCCGAGCATCATGCTCCCATAGAAATCGCCATGCGACCCTAAAGTCACGCCCACCGGAAAAAATCCATCCTCGTTTCGTCCCGCTGTGTGCTCATCGAAATCGTATAGGTCCGTATACCTCCCCTTCGTATCAATTCTGAACAGGCACCCCGAACTGTGAGCACCGCCGAACCATGGGGCGCCATACAAGTTGCCTTTCGAGTCCCTCCCCAAAAGGCTGGCATAGTACGCGCCGGAACCTGGGAGGTTCGGAGGGCGCGTAAACACCACGCTGAAGACGCCGGTCTTGGTGTCCAGCTTGAAAATGGTCCCGTAGCCACCCGGGTTGCCCTGATGATTTCCACCCCCTGTTGCAATGCCATAGAGGTTGTCTTCCGAGTCGATAATCAGACCCAGAGGACCTGAGCCGTCTTTGTGATTGGCGAAGGTGTGCAGCACTGAGAATTTGCCGTGGACATCCACCTTGAAGATGGTCCCGCAGCCGGGGGAATTATCGCGACCGTTGCCGCCAGCCCGGCACGTGCGGATGCCGCCAAAGACAGCCGCGCCGTAAAAGTTGCCCTTGCTGTCCCGCACCAGGCCACTCTCAGGCATCATTCCGTCCGTGCCGGTAAAGTTGTGGACTGTTGTGAACTTACCGTTTGGGGTCATCTTAAATAACGTTCCGCAGCCCAACCCATGATATTCCCAACCGCAATTGGGCGTGCCTCCGTAGGGGACCATTCCATAGAGGTTGCCTTTCGCGTCCAAGGCGACAGGAGAATCTAAGGAGCCGAAATTGACGTCGGCCGAAGGGGCGTAGGATGTCTCCTGGCCTCCTGGAGTAAGCTTGAATACCACCGACAAGCCAGAGAAGCCGCTGCCCTGCGTCGTTCCATAGAGGTTGCCGCTGGCGTCCCGAACTAAGGCGGCGACCGGATAGACTCCATTGTTCCCGCCGGTGAAGTTGTAGAGATCAGTGAGCTTGCCAGCGGGGTCGACCTTGAACACGTACCCGCAGCCGAAACCACACAGGGTGTTGCCACCAGCTTCGGCGGCGCCATACAAATTGCCTTCCGCGTCCCGGATCAGCGGAGTAGGATTTGAGCCGTCTGCTGAACCCGTGAACGTATGCAGAACCGTGAGGTTGTATTGCGCGTTCGTTAGCGGCGCGGCAATGGTGAATAGCGTCAATGCCAGTACTGTGGAAATCAGCGACTGTGATGTTCTCAAGGTTTTCCTCCGTCAATTGCAGTCATCCCAAAAATGCGGGCTACCCCTATCCGGCGGTGACAGTACCACCGCTGCGCCGGGAGTTTGTCAAAGGATTGTAAAAAGGTAAAGATTAAGGTCGGCCAGGAGTGGCCCGTCGTACCGCCTAGCTTTCTCGCCACGCTCCCAGGTCTCGAAAGGCGCGAGATCTGGCACCCAGTTCTTGAAAAAAGGAAAGAGAAGACGGGCTCGCCGCCCGTCTTCCTGAAAACTGATGGCTGACAAGCGCTAGTTGATGTCGAACTGCTCCTGGTGCAGCGCGGGGTCGCTTTTCACGATTACCGTGCGCTTGGTCAGCTCTTCCATCTCGGTTAGGGCGCGGCCGTTGTTGCCTTTTAGCGCCTTAGCGATTTCGGGGTTGACGCGCAGCATTACGTCGGCGTGATCGAGGTGCTTGGCCATCTTGCGCATTTCTACGTAGATGTCGTTGCAGACCGTGGTCACCGATTTCACGTAGCCGGTTGCCTCGCAGTATGGGCACGGCGAACCGATGGTGCGCTCCAGCGATTGCTTTACTCTTTTTCGCGTGATAGCGACTAATCCAAAATCGTTGAACTGCAAAACTTTCGACGGGGCGCGGTCGCTGCGCAGCGCTTCTTCGAGAGCCTGCATGACTTTCTGGCGGTTGCGGCGCTCGTCCATGTCAATGAAGTCGATGATGATGATGCCACCTAGATCGCGCAGGCGAATCTGGCGGACGATTTCCTTGATGGCGTCAACGTTGGTTTTGACGATGGTGTCCTCGAGGCGGGCGGTCTTGCCGACGTACTTGCCGGTGTTGACATCGATTGCAACCAGCGCTTCGGTTTGGTTGATGACGATGTAGCCCCCGCTCTTCAGCCAGACTTTCGACTTGAGGGCTTTGTTGATTTCGTCGTTCAAGCCGAATTGCTCGAATAGCGGGACTTCTTTGCTGTAGAGCTTGACGCGGCGCACCAGCGCTGGTTGAAAACGGTTGGCGAAGCGCAGGACGCGTTCGTATTCCTGTTCGGTGTCGACCCAGATGGCAGTGAAGTCGGAGGTAACCTGATCGCGGAGCACACGCTCGACTACGTTCAAGTCGTGATAGATCAGGGTTGGGCCTTTGCCGTTATCGGCGCGGGTTTTAATTTCGGACCAGAGATTTTTGAGGAAGCGGATGTCGGCGCGCAGCTCTTCTTCGGATGCGCCTTGCGCGGCGGTTCGTACGATGAAGCCGCCATGTCCGTTTTCGCGCTCGCTGATGATGATGCGCTTGAGGCGCTGGCGCTCTTCTTCGGCAGCAATCTTGCGCGAGACGCCAGTGTGATTCACGGTGGGCATGTAGACCAGAAAGCGTCCGGGTAGGGCGATGTGACTAGTGATGCGAGCGCCCTTCTTGCCGATGGGTTCTTTGGCGATTTGAACCAGAATCTCCTGACCTTCTTTTAGCAGTTCGGTGATCAGCGGGACATTCTGCGGTTCGTGACGGCGAAAGCGCCGGCCGCCTCCGCCGCGGCGCCCACGCTGTCCGCCACGCTTGTCAAAGGCTGGACGAGGGGCGCGCTGGGTATAGGCCGCGGTGCCGGACGGGGCGCGGACTTCGACCCGGGCGTCGACTGTGCCGTCGCCACGAGCCTCGGCGTCGAGCAGGGCTTCGGCTTCCGCCTGGGCCTCCTCTAGTTCGGCCTCCTCGGCTTCTTTTGCTTCTTGTTCCGCAACTGCGTCATCGACTTCTTCGCCGGCGACAGGCTCGTCGATACCGCCCTCGATGACGAATGGTGCGGGTGCTGCGGTCTCGGTTGCCGTTTGTGGGGACTCGCTCGAGGCTGCGATTTCCTGCGGGGCCTGCTCGCGATAATCTTCGGCATGTCGAGTTTCTTCTTCCAGTTCTTCTTCCTCGAAGGCCTCGTCTTCCTCGAGATCCTCAATGTAGGGAGCGATCTCGGCTTCATCCTCTTCGATGAGTTCTTCCTCCATCGTGCCCTCAGCGGCAGCGGAGACCCGAATTTGATCCGCATGCACGGGAGCGGCAACTG
>Ga0210390_10001897_pt1 | contig 19217 bp, 18 predicted proteins | sample IncBWH11OmetaG_FD_161050 | JGI IMG/M metagenome (GOLD analysis project Ga0210390, IMG submission 161050) | Forest soil microbial communities from Barre Woods Harvard Forest LTER site, Petersham, Massachusetts, United States - Inc-BW-H-11-O ... | reverse complement strand
CACGTGATCAACAACGCTTACGCCGAGGGCTGGGCAGTTTATGCGGAGGCGCTTGGCAAGGAGATCGGTTTTTTCCAGGATCCAGCTTCCGATTATGGGCGGCTGAACCTGGAGTTGATGCGCGCAATTCGTTTGGTGGTGGATACCGGGATTCACTCCGAGGGTTGGAGTCGTGAGCAGGCCGCCGATTACTTTCGCGAGAGTGGCGCCGCCGATGAGCCGACGATTAAGGCGGAAGTTGACCGGTATATCGCGTGGCCGGCACAAGCACTCAGCTACAAGATCGGACAGCTAAAGATTCTGGATCTTCGCAGCCGCGCCAAGCAGCGGCTTGGTACGCGCTTCGATATAAGAGCCTTCCACGATGAGATCCTCAGTGGAGGAAGCCTGCCGCTTGATATGCTGGAAGCGCGCGTGGACAGCTGGATCGGAAGCCAGATTCCAGACGGCGCTGCGCGATAAAACTCATTACTCCTCCCTAAGACAGAAATCCGCATGCAGGTAAATTTTTCCCACCTCCGTACTGCGTAACTTTAAGTCTTGACAGCGCGGCAAATGAGTATTTGAATCGATTCAAATAAGGGGCCGGGGGATAGTGACCGCCTTCCAGTTCTTAGGGGCGCGTCGAAACTCAAGCAAGATTGTTGGCAGTGCCCGCCGGATGTCGTTGCAAGCAGGAATCGCGAAGGTGCCGCGAGTTGGTGCATAGGTTCGCCTATGCAAAGGAGATTCTTATGAACCGTGCTTTTTATAGAGCAGACTCCAAGCGCCTGGCAGAAATTTTCCGTGGATTGCTGTTCGCTATTCTTCTGCTTCTGCCTGTGGCCTTATTCAGCCAAGCTTATTTCGGGACCGTGAGCGGGGAAATTACCGACCCGACGGGAGCGGTCGTGCCCGGCGCTAAAGTGCTTCTGACGGACCAGGCAAAAGGTTTCGTGTTTAATGCGAAGACCGACAGCAGTGGGCGCTATTTGTTTCCCTCGATCCCGCCGGGAATGTACACCGTGTCGGTGGAAACGGAAGGCTTCCAGAAGGAAGTGCGCACAGGTATCAAGGTGGACGTGACGGAGAACGCGACGGCAAACCTGAGGTTGAAGGTGGCCAGCGCGACGCAAAGCGTTGAAGTGTCTGAGCAGGCGCAGCAGCTGAACACGGAAGACGCCGTGACAGGCCAAGTGGTCAACCGCAAGTTCATCAACGACCTGCCGCTGGTTGACCGTTACGTGCTTGATTTTGTCAGCCTCGGGCCGGGTATCACCAACGTGAGCGACCAGAACTCCGTGAGCGACACGGGAACGAACTTTGTGTCCAACGGCAGCCGCGGGGCCAGCGCAGACATTCTGATGGATGGCGCTTCGATCACCAACTTTGAGCCCAACGGCGGCATTACGTATGTGACGTACACCCCGTCGGCGGAGGCAGTCGAAGAATTCAAGGTGGAGCAGACGAACTTCAGCGCGGAATATGGATTTTCGGGCGCGTCGGTCGTGAACATGATCACGCGGTCGGGCGGCAATTCGTTCCACGGAAGCGCGTATGACTTTATTCGCAACCAGTTGACGGACGCGAACAACTGGTTCGCGAATGCAGCGGACCAGCCGCTTCCTCCGGTACACCGCAACAATTTCGGCGGCACCATTGGCGGGCCGATCGTGAAGAACAAGCTTTTCTTTTTCTTTGATTATGACGGCACGCGCCAGTCGTATATGAACACCTACCAGGCGGGCGTGCCAACTGCGGCGGAGCGCACCGGCGATTTTGGCGGATTGTGCGCAGCGAATGGCGGAACGTTCAACGGTTCCGGCCAGTGCAGCGTGGCGGCGGGACAGATTTGGGATCCCTACACCGGCACATACCAAGCGCCCGCAAATGGCACCGCTGGCGCATACCGGAGCGCATTTATTCCATTCAACAATCTGGCTACCTATACGAGCCCGGGAAATCCAAATCTGAACGGCACACCTTATCAATTGCCGCAGGTGGCCGGAAACCTCATTGACCCCGTAGCACTGAAGATGATGAGCATGTTCCCAATGCCGAATTATTCGGGTAACGGTATTTATGACAACTGGGTCGCGACAGGAGCAACCGTCAATCCCAACAACCAGTTCGACATCAAGATTGATTACCGCATCAGCGAAAAGAATTTGCTGAGCGGAAGATACTCGCAAGACACGACCAGCAACACTCCTTACAATTGTTTCAAGAATTTTACGGATCCGTGTGGAAGCGGGCCGAACAATAGCTCGTCTCATCTCTTCGCGATAGACGATACGGAAACTTTCAGTCCCACGCTGATACTGACGAGCACGTTTGGTTTCACGCGAGGCGCGACGCTGATCGATGCCTATAACGAGAGCTTGAATTCTAATCCGCTGGGCACGCTCGGCTTTCCGTCGTATCTAGGGACCAACGGATTTCTTGGCGTTCCCGCGATCGCTATTAACGACTACTATTCCGCCAGCTATACGAGCATCGGGCAGGATCCTTACGGGAATTACCGGCAAGGCCAAGACACGGGCCAGTTGACGGAACTGCTGACCAAAATTCACGGCAACCACGAGTTGAAGTTCGGCTTCGAAGGACGCATCCACCAGCAGAACTATATTCAGACCAACGCGCCACTCGGAATATTCAGCTTCAACGCGCTGGGCAGTTCGCAATGCCCGATACCCGATATCACGCAATGCGGCGGCGACAGCATGGCCAGCTTCATGATGGGCCAGATTTCAACTGGCGCGCCTTATGGCAGCACCTATGAAATCCAGTTCCAACCGGCGACGCAAAGCTTCCAGTATGCCGGATACGTGCAGGACAACTGGAAACTGACACCCAGACTGACGTTGAATCTGGGATTGCGCTACGACGTGAACACGCCGCGCACGGAACGCTATAACCGCATGAACTGGTTCAATCCGGATGCGGTTAGTCCGATAAACGGCGGAAGCATTACGTATCCCGATCCGATCACCGGAAATACAGTGACTCGGCCGCTGCTCGGCGGCGAAGTGTTTGCCAGCCCCAGCATACGGACAAACTGGGTCACGGACTGGAAAGACATCCAGCCGCGCGTCGGCTTTTCGTTTCAATATGATCCGAAAACCGTCGTCCGCGGCGGCTACGGCATTTATTACAGCCAGACGCGTTCTGGCGCCAACGGTCTGTTAAGTTACGGTTCGCAAGGATTCAACCAGTACAGCAACCTAGTTCCCACCTATCAAAACGATGGTGCGACGCCGTACTTGCACCTGGACAATCCGTTCCCCAATGGATTGCAATTGCCAACGGGAAATTCCCTGGGCCTGTCCAACGACGTGGGGTACGGAGCCATTGGGCCGATTCGCGACTCCTTCTACGCAAGAACCCCCAGCGAGCAAAGCTGGAGCCTGGGAGTGCAGCGGCAGCTGGCGACCAACCTGATTTTGACCGTGGACTATGTTGGAAAGAAGGGAACGCACCTGTATTACCAGGGCCTGAATACCTTGGACATTCTGCCGATACAGGTGGAGAACTACACGCCGGCGCAGATGAACGCGCTGGTTAGTTATGTGCCAAATCCCTTCGCGTCCATACTCACGGGACCTTATTATGCCAACAGCCCTCTGACGAGCCCGACGGTCCAAGGTTTCCAGTTGGAGATGCCGTATCCGCAATTCACGGGCGTGACCACGGATGAGCCACCGGTGGCCAACTCCATCTACAATGCGCTGCAGGTTACGGTGGAAAAACACTATTCCAACGGCTTGCAGCTTTCGGCGAATTACACTTTTTCAAAATCTATCGACGATTCCTCGATCTACGATGGCAACGTCAGCTGGCTGGCAAACACGACAAGCGGCATTTACGGCCCGCAGGATCCGAACAGGCCGAAACTTGACCGCAGCCTGTCTACCTTCGATATTCCCCAATTATTCAAACTGAACTACACCTACGACCTTCCGATCGGGCGGGGACGACCCTGGCTGAACGATATGCCCCGGCCGCTGGAACTGCTGATTGGCGGGTGGAAAACCGCGGGCGTGTGGGTGATTCATGACGGCTTCCCGCTCGCCTATATCATGGAGAATGGCGGAAGTCCAATACCGACTTACGGCCAGCAGCGGCCCAATATTACCGGCCCTATCGAGAAGACAGGCGGAGGGGATGGAAATTGGGTCAACAACTACTTCGCCGATCCAGGTGTCTTCCAGGCACCGGCGCCGTATACGCTTGGCGATGCGGCGCGCACAATCGGCAGCGTGCGGAGCCCGTTCTTCTTCAGCGCGAACTTGTCGGTCAGCAAACTGTTCGTACTTTCCAGCAGTCACGAAGGAATGAGCCTGGAATTGCGCCTTGAGGCGGAGAACGCCTTCAACCATCCCGTTTTTGGCACGCCAGACACAACCGTTGGCGATCCCACATTCGGGCAAATTAACTACACGGCGGTCAACCCACGGCAATGCCAACTGGCATTGAAGTTCAACTTCTAGCCGAATCGTATGGATGCGCGCTCGCGCGGCTATCAGGCCGGCAGGGACGCGGGCTGTTGCAGGCGGAATTCGAGCAAGGTCTCGCTGGGCACCTGGACCGATTTGCCTTTCTGGACCACGGAGCCTACCGCCCCGGCAGTGGCGCCAATTGCAGCGCCTTTGCCGGCATTGCCCGCGATGCCGCCGATTGCCGCTCCCGGACCCGCACCACCGATCAGACGCTTGGCGCTTCGCTCGGTTCTGCTGCTGCCTTTCACCTGGTAATCGCCGGTAAGAAACGGATACGCCGTGCCGCGGACGACGTTTACCTTGGAGAGTTCGGCGTCGTAGTCGCGATAGATCGGCCAGAATTTTGCGGCCTGGTCCGGATCGAGTTGCATGACCTCACTCATGACCTCGGACTTTTGCGAGCGCACGTCTTTGCGCAAGAGTTTGATGTAGGCTCCATATTCTGCGCATTTGGCGACGCGGGCGCGGCGGATTTCGCGGGCGGCTTTCTGAGGAGGCGCGGCATCCTGGGCCGGCAATGCAGAAACAGAAACCAGGAACGCAAGCAAAAGGCACAATGCCGCACTCTTCGTTGTCATCTCGATCCTCCCTGAGAACGCACGTTCAACGTTTCGACCTCACAAGGTAAAAAGCTATCTATTGCTAGAGGGACATTTCCTGTTCCAAGCAGCGACTCGAATGGCCCAGATTGTTGGAAACTTGTGGCTGGTGCGAAATGGGTGAGTATTGGCGCTAGAACGGGTGGACAGCGCTCAACTGGGTTTGCTCTTGCAATAGCGGTTCCAGTTGTCCAATGAAGTGAACGTCCGGGTGTGCATACGATCGAGGTAGAGCGTGCCGCCGAGATGATCGATCTCGTGTTGAAGGATTCGCGCGTACCATCCAGCGGCTTCGACCTGGCGAGGCTCGGCATGCTCGTTCAGGAATTCGACGCGAACCGTGTGGGCGCGCGGCACCACGGCCGAGAAACCGGGCAGGCTGAGGCAGCCCTCGAAGAAGTCGCGTTTATCCTTCGTCATTTGCACGATTCTGGGATTGATCAGGACGTGAAACGGCACGGGGGTGCGTTCTTTCTCCAGAAGATCCTGTGGGGGAAGGGTTTTCAGCAGATCCTCGCGATCTTCGATGACCGCCAGTTGCAGGGACAGTCCAACTTGGGGAGCGGCGAGACCAACGCCGGGCGCGTCGTACATGGTCTCTTGCATGTCGCGAATTAGCCTCTGCGTTTCTTCGCTGACAATCTCCTGAGGAGTGAGGGCGCGGGCGGATTGTCGTAAGACCGGGTCACCTGCTTGCACAATTTTCAGCCGCAATATTTCCTCCCGGAGACGATCGCGAATTCACGAGTCATGATTGCGCAGGGACAACCTTACGAATCTCGATAAACTCCTCGGTGTACGCGGCCCGGTCGTCGTTCAACTGCCAGGAAGTCATCTGTTGAGGAATGCCCTGATGCACACTCACGATGATGTAGCTATACCAGGGCCACGCGTGTTGGCGGTCGTATTCACTCGGTTCCGCGGGATGGTCCGGGTGCGAATGATACCATCCGACGATATCGAGCCCGCGCGACTGGGCGGCGCGATCCGCATCTATCACATCGCGCGGCGTAACCGAAAACCGGTTTTGCGGAGAGTCTTCACGGCGGTTGATCAGCGGGAATAAATCCAGAATTTCTCGCGGCCTCGATGGTCGCTCGGCAGTATTCGCGTCACGTCCGAGAAGCGCGCCACAGCATTCGTGTGGATAGGTTTCCACGCCATGCTGACGAATTCTCGCGGCAAGTTCCGCGCTAATGTAAAGTTTGCTGCGATCCGCCATTTTCAGTCCTCGTCCCAAAAACGTTCGCTGAGATATTTTGCCGCCGAATCCGGAAACATGGTCACAATAACGGCGCGCTCGTTCGCAGGGATTTGCTTTGCCACTTTGAAGCAGCCACTCAAAGCGGCTGCTGAACTAGGGCTGACGAGCAAGCCTTCCTCGCGTGCCAGCCGTTTCACCAGGCGATAGGCATCTTCGGTACTCACTTCGACGTTCTCATTGGCAAGCGTGGCGTCGTAGATCGCCGGGCGCATGGCGCTGGACATGTGCTTCCAGCCCTCCAAGCCGTGGAAAGACGCATCGGGTTGCAGGCTGACGCAGCGAATCTTGGGATTCAGTTCTCGCAAGCGCCGCGTGGTGCCCACGAAGGTTCCACTCGTGCCCAGTCCGGCAACAAAATGGGTGAGCCTGCCGGAAGATTGCTGCCAGATTTCATTTGCTGTTGTGCGGAAGTGCGCCTGCCAGTTGGCGGGGTTGCTGTATTGATCGGGATAATAATATTTGTCTGGATCGTCCGCGACGATTTTGCGGACGCGCCGAATCGCTCCATCGGTCCCTTCGTCACCCGGCGTGATCACCAGTTCCGCACCATAAGCCGTGAGCATGCGCTTTCGTTCATGCGAAGCGCTGTCGGGCAGGCAAAGCTTCAAGGGATAACCGAGGGCCGGGCCGATCATGGCGTAGGCAATGCCGGTGTTCCCGCTTGTGGCGTCGATGATGGTCTGGCCCGGGCGCAAAAGTCCGCTGGTCAAGCCGGCTTCGATCATGCTCAGAGCTGGGCGATCTTTTACGGAGCCGCCGGGATTGAACCACTCCGCCTTGGCGTAAAACTCGATATGGGGAAATTCATGGGCTATGCGTGAGAGAAGAAGCAGGGGCGTGTTGCCGATCTGGTCGAGAAGCCGGTGGCGTGCGTGGTTGCGTTCGACGTCTTTTGGTGCGGAAGCGTTAGTCGCTGTCTCCGTGGGCTTGTCCGATAGCACTTCGCGTATCTCCAGATAATTTTGCCGAACAGCTTGCTCCGCGAATGAATGATTGTCTAACTGTTTCGATGCGGGAACAAGGCGAGTCGATATTCGGCGAACCCGTCGTGCAACTTTGTAGACTCCGGTGGGCGGATCGATTGCGCGATCACATGTCACAGTTTGGAGAATAGTTGTTGAAGCTGTTCCAGGTCGGATGCTGCGGTGTCTGACACCGTATAGAATTCCATCCCGCCTTTACGCCAGCTGATCCACTGATAGCCCTGATGCGAGCCGAAGCGCGGGGTGGCGTCAGTTTCGGTTGTGGGCCAGATGAACACGCTGATCTCATGTTTGCGCCGGCCATAGACCAGCGCAGCGACGGTGCGGCCCTGAACCACGTCGAGCCGGCCGCCCTGCAACGGGAATCCCCGGTCGGCAAAATCGCGCACTGGCGGAGCAAAGTCGAGCTTGCCGTCAAACCAGGGTTTCACGGTGTGCTGGTCGGTGGAGAGCACGTCGGTGAGGTGGCCGGGTTGCAGCGAACGCAAATGCGCGTCAACGACCGCGGCTGCAAGCACTAACTCTTTATCCGTTGCGCGGTGCGCCACAAGAAATTGCCATCCTACGATCGCAAACAAGAGGAGCGCAGCAGCCATAGCCAACCAGTTTGTGGTGCTGCGACGCGGAAAAACGGTAGGCCGGGAAGAACGTAATTCGGCGAGGATTTTATTTTGCAATGGAGCCGGAGCCTTTTGATAGAGCGGCGCGCCGGTAATAGACGATCGCAAGGATCGCAGTGCTGTGAGCGACTCCGTACATTCCGGACATTGATCGAGATGGCGTTCGAATTCCGCGGCGCCGACGGGATCCAGTTCCTGGTCAAAGTAGGCATGAAGAACGGTCTCGGTCCGGTCACAACTCATGGTGGGCCTCCTTTGGGGCCGGATTTGCCAGCGCGGATTGAAGCTGGCGGCGCGCACGAGAAAGCGTGGACATGACCGTACCGATGGGGATGGAAGTGATGGCGGCGATTTCCTTGTACGAACAACCTTCCAACTCGCGAAGAACGATCACTTCGCGAACGCGCGGCGGCAGAGATTCCAGCGCCTGCGTCAGCCGCTCGCGATTGTTGCCGGCAATGGCGATGGCTTCCGGCGAAGGGCTCTGGTTCGGGTGCAATTCTTCGTCAAACTCCGCCATATTCTGGTTGCGGCGATTCTTCTCCAGCCACGTGTAGCAGGTGTTTCGAACGATTTGCAGAAGCCAGGCGCGCACATCTCCCCCATGAAACCCCGGAAAGAAACGGTACGAACGCAGCACCGCCTCTTGTGCGACGTCTTCCGCGTCCGCGCCGCCGCGCACCAGCCAGCGAGCCAGATTGAACGCCGCATCAAGGTGCGGAAGCACGAGCATCTCAAAGCGCAACCGATCCTGTGAGTCCAGCACGTCCGAACTTTTCTCCTGGACAAGATTGCTCATTTATAAGACTGACTCGGCGGCGATTTTATTCCCACCCGATCAACTTTATTTGTGCAAAGAGAAAAAGGCCAGTTTTTGCTTTTTGTGGAATAAGCAGCGAGCAAGGCCGGTCTACACAAACGCACCACGTCCCTGGGCGGCGCTGGCCATGGTCGATGCTGGGTAGCGAGCGCCGCTCATTTTTGGTAGCGATGTAGCAAGGAACAGTGGTGCGCGGACGAAATATTTCGTGGAGGGAAAAGATTATGGCCGACAAAGTAAAAGACGAATTGTTGCGCGATCACAATAACGATGGAATCAACCGGCGAGGATTTCTTAAATGCATGGCGTGGGCCGGCACCGGAGCGAAACTTGCGTAGGAAACCAGATAGGGAAATTAATCCTGAATGAATCGAGAAAGGACAAAACGATGAAACGGAGAACTGTGTGTGCGGCAGGTTTGGTAATGGTTGTGACGGCGATGACTCTATTCGCAGTGATGCAGTCTGCGACCGTGAACGCGCAACAAAGTTCGGCGGGCCGCGCCGAAGTAAAGATCGATAACTTCAGTTTTGGGCCGGGAACGCTGACGGTGCCGGTTGGCACGACGGTGACATGGACAAATCGAGACGATATTCCACATACCGTCCTCAGCACGGAAGGCGCATTCAAATCCAAAGTACTCGACACAGATGACAAGTTTTCGTTTACGTTCAACAAACCCGGGGAGTACAGCTACTTTTGCTCAGTTCACCCGAAGATGACCGGGAAGGTTGTGGTGCAGTGAGGAGCTGTACCATCGGGATTTTCAGGGGTGCGGTTCGATCGACAGTTGCTCGTAGCAGGAAGCAGAGCCTCCGATCGATTGCCGAAAGTCAGCGACGAGTTGCATAAACGATTCTGTCTTATATTGTTCCGCGCGGTTTTCGAAGGGATAACCGGACCAGTGTGGAGCTGCATCTTCTGATTGAACTAAGTAGCGAAACCACTCTGTTTCCTGGCTAAAAACCGCGGTAAGGCCTTGTTGGGTCCGGTATTCCCTGAGCATCCGCCGCTTAACCTGCAGTTCCTGTTGCGAAAGTTGCAAAGAAAATTCACCTTCGTGGGCCTCACGAAATCTTTGAAAAACGTCTTGACCGTGGCTGGATTTCCAATACAAAGGAAATTCCAGCGCCGGCAGACCGAGCGTTCGCGCCAGCTGTTTGGCCAGAAAGTGGCAGGCGTCGTGATCGATATGGCCGCCTTCGAAGGCGTGCGAAACCAGCAAATCGGGCGAGGACTCCCGCGCGAACCTCTGAAGAGAAATGAACGCGGCAGGAAGATTCAGAAAAAGATGCTGGTCGCTGAACCATGTTCCGTCCTCCGTAGCCAGCCTCCGAAAGGAACAGTGCGAAATAAACGACAAGGCGCGGGAAGCTTCGCGGAAACGCGCGACTGAGTAGTTTTGCAACGAGCCAAACTTCTTTTCGAAACCATAGTGGTGGGGAGCGCCATCGACCGCAAACACAACAAGAGCGGCGGAGACGCGCTGGAGCAGGCCGCCGCAGGCGATTGTTTCGTCGTCAGGATGCGCGGCGAGCACGAGAACTTTCCCAAATTTGTCTGTGGTGAGGCTCATTCAGCTACGCTTCTTTTGTATTCAAAAGACATCCTGCGGCTTCAGTTGGTTTGGTTGCCTGGAAAATCGCCCCGACAATTTCCTGCTTATTGCCATGAGAAACGCGATTGCAGGGGTAGGAAGGAAGCTGAGTAAAAGCTTAAGAAGCGCTTTCCAATAAGCTGGGCGGAGCTTGAGAGCGGTGGCGAGTTCGGGGCGGGAAGACTCTTTAGCGCCCGAGTGAAGCAGAAACGAACCATAGAAATAGAAACGTTCGGCGAGCGCGTGGTGCAAAGCTTGCGCTTCGGCAGGCGACAGTTGGGGACAACTGGATTGCACGAACTCGAGCGCGGCAATGCCATTCTTCAATCGTTCCGCAGGTGAAATGCTCTCCGACAAACTTCCAGAGCGCTTGTGAGTGATGGCAAGCGCTTCCGGCAGGCACGCAATGTTCCATTTTGCGGCGATCCGCAACCACAAGTTGAAATCTTCGCTGACGGCTAGCGACTCGGTGAAATATCCGACCTCTTCCAGGCAGCGCCGGCGCACAACGACCGTAGGAGTAAAAACAAAGCAATTACGTGCCAGTTCGCCGAACAGTTTTCCAGAGCCAGGCACAGACTTTGGTGCGGAAATGACGCGAGTATCACCGCCAGGTTCGCTGACAAAACAAGCGGAACATACCAACCCCAGAGTTCGATCTTGCATCATCAAGGCAATCTGACATTCCAGCTTCTCGGGCAGCCATTCGTCGTCGGCATCCAGAAAGGCAATGAAAGGACTCTCGGACAGATGGATAGCGCGATTCCGAGCCGCCGCCGGCCCGAACTGCGGTTGAGAGACGAACGTGCACCGAGAAGCGTTTGCCTCCAGCACCTGCGCCGTGCTGTCTGTAGAGCCGTCATTCACAGCATAGATATGAAAATCCCTGTAGGTTTGGGCAAAAACGCTATCCAGTGCGCGCTGGAGATAAGACACCACGTTGTGGCAAGGAACAATTACGGCGACATCAGCGCGGATTTGAGAGTCACTGGACACGGACTTTTGAGGCTGGCTCGCGGCGGTGGCGGGAAGAGTCCACCCCCCATGAATTGTTAAACGAACGGCCAAACGAGATGTCACCAGGATGTCAAAAGAATGTCAGCTACGCTTCAAATACGGGTTTTGTGTAAAAATCAGCGCTTATAAATAAGGGACAAACAACGGGCAATATCGAATTGTGTTTGTTACCTTCGAAACGACACCGGCTGGGGTTGGAGGTCATTATGCGTGGCAACGGCATGGGCAAAGCGATTCTGTGGACATGCGGGTTGGCGGGAGCTGCCTTGGCTCAGCCCGCCGTAGCGCTGGCACAAAGCGCGTCTGCCACCAGGCCGACGACCGCCCCGGAGAACACGCCACAAATGGATCTCGCGTCGGTGGGCAAGCTGCTGCAGCAACTTCAGTCGCAAGTACAGGAATTAAGCGGGCAGGTGAAGAGCCTGAAGGCAGAACAAGCGTCCGCGCACGCCGAGTCCGCGGAGCTCCGCAAAGAACTGGATGCTACGAAATCGCAGCTTGTGGCGTTGTCCGCGCAACCTGGAGGAGTCGGCCCGAGCCAACTGGCGCCCTCCAACGCAACGCCTCCGCAGACTTCGACCGAGGAGCGAATCTCTCGCTTGGAAGATAATCAGCAACTGGCCGATGAGAAGGCCGCGGAACAAAGCCAGACGAAAGTGGAGAGCGGTTCGAAGTATCGCTTACGGCTATCTGGAATCGTGCTGTTCAATATGTATGCGGATCGCGGGTCCGTGGACAACCAGGACTTTCCGGAACTGGCGACACCGCGGTATCCGCTTTCCTCTGGTAACAGTTTCGGGGGTTCGTTGCGTCAGTCGCAGATCGACCTGCAGGGATTTGGTCCAACAATCGGCGGGGCGCGCACAAGCGCGGAAGTGCAGTTCGATTTTGCCGGCGGATTTCCGGATGCGCCAAACGGAGTATCGTTCGGGATCATGCGCCTTCGAACAGGGACGGTTCGGTTTGATTGGGAGAACACATCGGTGATCACGGGCCAGGACACGCTGTTCCTGGCGCCTTTGAGCCCGACTTCGATCGCAACCCTGGCGGCGCCGGCGTTCGCATATTCCGGGGATCTGTGGAGCTGGACGCCGCAAGTGCGCGTGGAGCATCGTTTCACTGTCAGCGATAATTCGACTGTTTTGCTGCAAGGAGGACTTCTTGATTCGTTGTCAGGCGATACGCCGTTTTCCGAATATTATCGCTATCCGACCTATGGCGAGAATTCGGGTCAGCCAGCTTATGCAACGCGGGTAGCCTGGACGCAGACCGTAAATGGGCAGAACATAACGGCTGGCGTGGGCGGATATTACGGCCGGCAAAATTGGGGATATGGCCGGACGATCAATGCGTGGGCGGGCACAGCCGATCTGACCTTACCGTTGGGCAACCACTTCGAGTTCACGGGCCAGTTCTTTCGAGGACGAGGAATCGGCGGGCTTGGCGGAGGTATTGGACAAACCGCACTTTGGGTCGGACCCTTTACCGATCCCGCGACAGAAGTCTACGGACTGGATTCGATCGGAGGGTGGGCGCAACTGAAATATAAGGCAACCTCAAAGCTGGAGTTCAACGGGGCCTTTGGGCTGGATAACCCCTACGCTGCGGACATGCGAGAGAATGGGGGGGGACAGACGTATTATCCTTCGCCATTGTCGAAGAATCTGACCGCGATGGGGAATTTCCTGTACCATCCGAAATCCGATATCGTGCTTTCCCTGGAATATCGAAGGCTCAAAACATATACGTTGGACAGCAACGCGAATGCGGCGAATATCATAAGTATGAGCGTGGGGTACATATTCTAGTGGGGAAACGGGCACTGAGCCGAATTGCGATAGGGGTGGTCTGGGTGGCAGGAATCTGTGCGTTTGAGAATTGCCGGGTCGCGGCGCAGGAAAAACCGGTCACGGTGCGCGTCAAGATCGAGAATGAAAGCTCGAAGCAGGCGGAGGGCGCTTCGCAGGATGCATCCCAAGTTGTTGTGTGGCTGAAGCCCCTTGATCCCGCGGACAATCAGAACGCCGCACCCGTGGAACCGGGCAAAAGGCCGCAGGTGATTCAGAAAAATAAGAGTTTTCACCCGCATTTGACTGTGGTTCGCGTAGGATCCGTGGTGGATTTCCCGAACCGGGATCCATTCTTTCACAACGTGTTTTCGTTGTATGACGGAAAGCGATTCGACCTTGGATTATATGAAGCGGGCGCGACAAACTCCGTAAGATTCGATCACGTGGGCGTCAGCTATTTGTTTTGCAACATTCATCCGGAGATGAGCGCGGTGGTAGTGGCGGTGGACACTCCCTATTACGGTGTAACCGACAAGTCCGGACATCTGGGAATCGCGAACGTGCCCGACGGGAGATATGAATTGCACGTTTGGTACGAGAAAAGCGTGCCGGATTCGCTGAAAGGGCTGACGCGAACCGTACACATCACAAGCGATTCACGCGATTTAGGGACGCTCGTGGTTCCGCAGGATCCCGCCTTCACGCCAGCGCACAAGAACAAATACGGCCAGGATTATGCTCCTCCGCCAAAACAGGGCTACCCGCAACCTTGATCAACGTGCGAGATTAAATTGTGGCGCTGATGCTGCTCTGGCAGACGGTTTGGACAGCCGCATAACGGCTCTGCGCGTTTAAGCGGCGCATAATACGATGCACGTGGTTTTTCACGGTGAATTCGGAGAGACGCATGGACTCCGCGATTTCCTTGTTCGTAAAACCGCGCGCAAGTAGCGCGATAAGCTGCTGCTGCCTGGCAGTGAGGCCAAGGCTGTGGCAAAGACGCTGATTGAGAATCATTGAACCCTCACGCGTGGTGCGCGCAACAAACTGAAACAAATGATGGCAGAGGCATGGAGGCGACACCGCTTCTCCCGCGACCACTCTGCGCACGGCGGCAATGGTTTCCTCGGCGCTGGCTTCGCCCAACAAGTAACCGCTTACGCCCGATCTCACCGCCTGCAGAAACATCTCCGGATCATTCTCCATTCCGAACAGGATGGCCTTGCGGCTAGGAGAAAGCGCCAGAAGATCGCTGACGAAATTCGAAGGGAAGGCGGCAGCGGAAGGCTGGTCGGCAAGCAGCACGTCGCAGTCAGAGGAAGCGATGCGCTTGTGTGCATCCGCGGAGTATCGGGTGGAATCCAGCAGGAAAAAATCGGGTTGCTTCTGAAAGAGCGCGGTCATGGCTTCGCGCAACATGCGGTTTTCGATAACGAGGACCAGCCTGGTCACTTTCGTGCTGCAAATTGTTTTCGTGGTATTCATAAGACAAAGAGAAACCGGGACAAAAAGTGCGAACTTCGTAGCTGCCACCTAGGACCTTACTGTGCGAAAGAGGCTGGGTCAATCCACAGGATGTCAAAAGCATGTCAAGAATATGTCGGGAGAGCGCAAGAAGACTGAAAAGTGTGAAAGGAACGGTCAGGAAAGCGCAGAAGTGGTGGGGTGAGGACTCGATTGTTCGGAGTAGGGCAGGCGCACAAGGACAGTAGTGCCCGAGTTTGAAGTGTGCTCGATGGAGACTGAACCTGCGTGGTCGTTCACAATCTTGCTGACAATCGCAAGGCCTAACCCGGTACCATTCGGTTTGCCGAAACTCACGAACGGATCGAACAAAGAGCCCTGTATGCTCTCCGGAATCCCTGCGCCATTGTCCTGGATGCGAATTTCGAAAGAACTGCCATCCCGTTTGGCATCGATGGAAATCAGGCCGTCTCCGCCGGGAGCGGCTTCGCAGGCATTCAGAATCAGATTGAAGAAAACGCGTTCCAGCTTGCGGGCGTCGAACATCCCTTCCAGATCGTCGGCAGCCATCAGCATTATCCGGACGTTGCGAAATTCCGGCTTTGAGTGAATTGCCTCTATGGCCCGGCGAATCACCTGATCGATTCTGGTGGGGGCCGGGGTGATGGCGTTGCGCTGGTAAGACAACTCACGAAGGGAATCGATCAGATCGGTCATCTGGTTGGCGGCGGTCTTGATTTCTTCGTAAATTTCGTCGCGATTGAGCTTCAACGCTTCGGCTTCGTACAGGAATTCGGCGTTGGCAACGACGGCCGCAAGATAGTGACGGAGATCGTGGGAAATCGAGCTGGCGGCACGGGCGAGCGCAGCGATCCGCTCGGTTTCAATTCGTTGCTGTTGCAAAGCCAGCAACTGGCCACGCATTTGCGCAAACGAGGTGCTGAGTTCAACGAGTTCCGTGCTTCCCTCGGGCGTGATGGAGTAAGCAAAGTCGCCAGAGGCGAGCGCTTTCACACCGGCGACGAGATTATCGAGCGGGCGGGTAATCGTGCGCGCCACGAATCCGATGAGCAATCCGCCAAACAAAACTGCCAGCCCGCCCGTCAGATAAATGGAATAATCCAGGCGCTTAATGAACGCGTTGGTGGGAGTGAGAGGCATCATCACGTAGCAATACACGGGGGAAGGGGAAGAGCGGTTGATCAAAACCGAAGAGAAAGTGTAGTGATCCGTCTGCAACGCGATGTCTCCGGATGTGGCGTCCACCGGAAATTTTCCGGATCGAATGCGGCGCTCCAGTTCAGCTTCGTCTGCGCCAGGTAAAGTGGAAGCGATCACCGTGTCGGCGGTCGTCAAGGCGATTTGATTGTTGGCGGCGATGGCCAGTTGCTGCGCAACAGCGGAATCGACCTGGTAGCCGACTGCCAGAGTGCCCTCCTGCCGAGTGGTGTCTCCCGCGCCGGAGATGATTGGATGCAAGAAAACCCAATACAAGCGGCCGTCGTCGTACCACCAGGAAGCGTCTTCGCCAAGATCGATGGAGCGCTTCAAATCACGCTGCGCGTTGGCAGCCGACCATCCGGGGCGCGTCACATGTAGCGCCACCACTTGCCCGTCTGGCTTGGCCAATACGAAAAGATCGCTTCCGGCGAGCTTCCAAAAAGTCTCCGACGCATCCTGAATGGTCAAGGCGTTCGCGGGCATCATAGCTTCCAACGGAGGGAGGTCCGCGAGCATGGCTGCGGTGCGGGAAAGTTGCTGTTCGCGCTGGCGTTGGACACTTTCAAAAGCACGCACGGACGCTTCGGTGCCGTCGCGAACGGATTTCTGAATTTCCGCATTCACAGTGTGTCGAATGAAAAGTAGCAGGGAACCTGTCAATCCCAGGATGATTAACAGTGCCGCAATCAATAGCTGTGAACGGAGCCGAAAAGGTTTCATTGAAATTTCAGAATAGACTGCGCGACGGTATCAGGTTGCTGCGCCCTCCGGTATGAATTTGTACCCGGCGCCGTGCATGGTCAAGAGAAACCGGGGCGATGCCGGATCTGGCTCGAGTTTTTGGCGAAGGCGGAGGATATGATTGTCCACGGTTCTGGTCGATGGATAATTTTGGTATCCCCAAACTTCGTTGAGAAGTTCCTCGCGAGAGACAACTCTGCCGGGCGAGGACGCGAGATACTTCAGCAACTTGAACTCCTGGGTGGTGAGGGTGATGGACTTTCCGGAGCGCGTTGCCTCCATGCTGGTGAAATCGACACGTGCGTCGCCGAAAGTTAGAATCTCGCGGCTTCCGGCTCTGGCAGCGACCGGAGAGACGATCGGTTGCGGCGCAGCGGTGCGCCGCATCGCGCGCCGAACGCGGGCCAAGAGTTCTTTCGGGCTGAAAGGCTTGGTAACGTAATCGTCCGCGCCAAGTTCCAGCAGCAGAACCTTGTCTTCTACTTCCGAATTAGCGCTTAAGACCACGATGGGAACCGCGGCGGCGATGGACTTGAACTCGCGGCATAACTCCTTGCCAGAAATACCCGGAAGCTTCAGGTCCAGCACAACAACGGCCGGGAGTTGCTTGCGGAAAAACTCCAGTCCGCTGGGGCCATCCCCGGCAATTTGCACTTGCAACGAATCCGATTCGAACAGGCGCTGCAATGTTCGTTGCATCGGCCGGCTGTCTTCGACAATCAACACCGTATCCATCGAACTAATGACTCCTATTCGAATCACTTGCTTTGGCAAACCGCCCTGAAAAGAAGTTTCTGAAGCAACGGAATTCGTGATTCCCATATGATACCCCTCCATCGTGAACTAACCATTCAGAAGTCTGCATTTATACTGGGCCTCCGAGAGGACTCAAGAGCGCGTTTCCAGCGGAGTTGTTGCCGCGGAAGTGCGGCAATATCCTTGAAATGCACAGCAGCACGGCGAGCCAGGTAGCGCATGCGAGCGGCCTGCAACTGGAAAAACTTTTTCGGTGTGGCGGGAGCGAGCGATCCCAATGATGCTTGCGCGGCTCTCGGAATCAGGCGGCTGCGCCAATAGCGCATGCGAAGGCTCGGATCGGGGATAAGCTCCGCGGTCAGAAAAAGATTATTGAGGCTTCCGGGCCAATCCGAGAGCGCCCAGTCGCAACCGAAGTGGTCCAACCAGGCGCGCATTGCCGGCGTCGTTGCACCCTGTGTCCACACGGCCAGCGGCGCGGGGATTGGAGCGCGGAATACGCGCGCGACCAGCCCGAGAACAAAAGCAAAAATGGATCTGGTCAAGCGCGCGCCACCTGCGCGAGCAATCACGCGATTCCATAGCGCTTCATTTTGCCAATGCTTTTCGAGACATTTTGCAAGTTCGAAAAGCCAGGAGATGCGGATCCACGAGCGAAACGCGTGGCGAAACAGATGCAGCACCTGCAAGAGGAATTTGTCTTCCAATGAGAGACTGAGTTGATCTACGCCGTGAATCCTCTGCGGCTGCGCATGCTCGAGGCCATTCTGTGGAACTTCCAAAGGAAACCAGGAACAGGGTTCCCAGATTGCAGTGTGTACATCGACCTGACGTTGCCGTTGCAGCGCGTACAAATCGTCGTTGGCAGTCGGAATGTGCTGAGAGTGGGTGAGGAAGCAAGTTTCGCCTGACGCGTTCAAGTGGGCGGTGAAATAGCCACAGGTGCGGAGAGCTTCGGCGGCTTGCGGGACACTTCCCGGCGCGACAAGAAAATCAAAGTCGACTTGATGGCGAAGGCACGGATCGTCGCAAAAGTCCGGTACGAGGGTGAAGCCCTTCAACGTTGCGGCGGTAACATGGAAGGAATGGAAAGCTTCATTAATGCGTTGTGCTTCTTCGAGGAGATCTTTTGTGCGCGTCGCGTTGCGTGCTTGTCGTTGGCTAAGAGAGTCGCGCCACTCTTGCCGGATCTGGAAACTAACATCGTTGTCCCTCAACTGTTTCGAGAAAGGAAGAGCCAGACCACTTTGGTCCATCCAGCGTGAAAGGTCACGGCCTGCTTGGGTGTTTAAGGACGGCAACCCTGCGAGCCCCGCAAAATCAGGATGGTGGCTGAGGGCAGATAGAACCGTTTGCTTTGCAGACGTATTAGTCATTTGCGGATTCTTGGTTCTGGCCGTTGGGACCAGCGACTTCACCGGCGAACAATGCTTCGCTGGTCATGCGACAGAGAAACGGAACTATAAATTCCTGGTGAGTGCGCGCATCGATGCTGCGCCCGATGAAGCCGAGCAACTCTCGCCGCTCATGGTCCAGGCCAAGCAAACAGCCAGTGCCCATCACAACGACAGTCACAGCGGCAGAGGTCATCAATGTTGGGCTTTCCAAATCACCAGACGAGTCCATATCTCGAATGAGCTTCCACTCCAGAGTTTGTTCCGCCGGTATATTTGGATTTGCCTCCAAGGGCAGCGCTGGAAGAAGGGTGAAATCGTTGGTTTGCACCATCACACGATGTGACCCAATGCGATAAACAGCTCTCAACGGCGTTGGAATAAATCTTCGCAAGAGGTCGAACGGGTCGCGATGCACCAGGGAGTCAAGCTGTTGCACGGTTCACCTCCAGCAGAAATGCGTCTAACGCGGC
>Ga0210390_10001895_pt1 | contig 19233 bp, 17 predicted proteins | sample IncBWH11OmetaG_FD_161050 | JGI IMG/M metagenome (GOLD analysis project Ga0210390, IMG submission 161050) | Forest soil microbial communities from Barre Woods Harvard Forest LTER site, Petersham, Massachusetts, United States - Inc-BW-H-11-O ... | reverse complement strand
CCGGGAACCACGGCGGTTGGAGATGCGGCTGCTCGCATTGCAAACGGTTTGCGAGGTGATCGGAACGTCAGGCCGGCACACCGATACGTTTTCGTGCCGCTGTAAGCTTTAGTTTAGAGGTGGAAGTTAGCAACATCAGCATCACGGCTGACTCACCCATTGACCTGGAGGATGTGGCGATCTATTCAACGTAACGAGAGAGGCGTTCAGTCCGAGGCTGCCGACGATTTCTGCCTTGACCCAACTTATTCTGTCCCCTCTGCAGCGAGGTGGGCCTATTGTCCGCCCGCAACCGACCCTCGATCTCCAGCAGCAGGCTAAAGATACTTTGATTTGCACTTAAGTCTCGCCAAACAGGAAGTGACCCGGGAGGGACGTCAGGGCTACGCGGAGATTTCATCCGGCTTGCGTGTCGCACGAATCCCAAAGTAGCGCAAGCTGTCGCTTACGCATTCAGGAAGTCCCCCGAAAGATGTATCGGGGCCCAGGTTGGAAACCTGATCAACCAGACGGGGATCGGTCTACAAAACCGGGTGGTCAAGAGAGGTCTCGTTCTAGAACGTAACGCATTAGTTCCGCGTTATTCCTTAAATGCAACTTTTCGAGGATTCGGGTGCGGTAGGTCCCAACGGTTTTGACGCTGAGAGAAAGCTCGTCACCGATCTCTTTGGGAGCCTTACCCTCTGCTATCAGAAGCATGACTTGGTATTCCCGGTTGGACAGCGCCTCGTGTGCCGGTCGGTTAGACGATTGAACTTGAGCCGCTAATTGTTCTGCGAGGCTCGGCGTTATGTACTTGCCGCCGCTCAAGACCCTTCTCACCGCACGGCAGAGTTCTTGGGGTGCGCTCTCTTTGACGAGGTAGCCCGCCGCGCCGGCTTTGAGCACTCGAACGGCGTATTGTTCTTCCGGGTGTCCACTTAAGACCAGCACAGGCACTTTGGAGGCAGAAGCGCGAATTTCCTTGAGGACGTCCAGTCCGCTCCGACCGTGCATGGAAATGTCGAGGAGGACAAGTTCCCAGGGCTTTTTCCAAACTTGCTCCAGCGCTTCGGTCGCATTACCCGCTTCGCCAAATGTCGCGTCCTCGAATTCGTCCAAGAGGATCCGCTTCAGGCCCTCTCGAACCATTGCGTGATCGTCAACGATCAGAATCCTCATCGGCTGCTTTCGATAGTGGCATCCGGACTGTTACGATGGTGCCTTGTCCGGGCACCCCGGCGATTTCGACTGTGCCGCCAAACGCCAGCGCCCGCTCGCGCATTCCCAGTAACCCCAGGGAGCGGTGCTCCGTCAACCGCTCCTGCGAAATCCCTAGACCGTCGTCCTCTACTTCCAGCACAATTCTACCGTGATCCTCTCCCAGATAAACCCAAACCTTCGCGGCCTGTGCGTGGCGTGCCACGTTGGTTAAAATCTCCTGGAAAATGCGAAAGAGCGCGGTGGCCTGGTCGCGGCGGATCGGTGGGTCCTCCCCGGTCAGGGTCAGAGAACAGAGGATGCCTGAGCGTTTCTGGAAATCTTCCGTCTGCCACTCAATGGCGGCCGCGAGCCCCAGATCGTCGAGAAGCCCTGGTCGCAGCTGCGTGGCAATGGCCCGCACGGTCTGCATCGTTTCATCGACGGTTTGGCCGATCGTCTGGGCCTTCTCGCGCAGAACGCGTCCGACTTCCGAGGTTATCTCCCCAGCCAGAACGCGTTCGATCGAACCGAGGTCCATTTTGATCGTCGTCAGGTATCGACCCAATTGGTCATGCAACTCGCGCGCGATGCGGGTAGCTTCTTCTTCGCGGGCTCGCGCTAGCCGATCGGCCAGGGCGCGCAGCTGCTCCTGCGACTGGTTAAGTTCCGCTTCGGCCCGTTGACGCTCGGTAATGTCGACGTTGGCTTCAAGTATTCGCTTGGGGTGGCCGGCAAGGTCATGGTAGATGATCTGCCGACTGGCGACCACTAGCCACTCGCCATCCCGTTTGCGCTGCGTCAGTGCTCCTTCCCAACGGCCGGCGCGGCGCAGAATTTCATCAAGATTCTCCTGGGAATCTGGAAATTCGGTCTGAAATAGCTCATGAGAGATGCGGCCTAGCGCTTCCTCCTTCGAGAAGCCATAAAGGCCCTCAGCCCCGCGAGTCCAGAGCACGATGCGGTTGTCCATGTCGCGGACCAATACCGGCGCCAGCTCCAGCACCATCGCTTGCTCACGCAAGCGCTCGTTGGCTTGATCAACGGCGGCCTGGGCGCGCTTACGCCCTCCTACATCGCGGGCGATCTTGGAAGCCCCAACAATCCGACCGCTAGCGTCTCTGATCGGAGAGATGCTCACTGACACGTCGACCAAGTTGCCTCCTTTGTGCCGGCGTACCGTTTCAAAATGTTCCACGCGCTCACCGCGGCGTAGGCGCGCTAAAATCTCCGACTCTTCTTCGAGACGGTCTCCGGGGATGAGTCGCGCTAAGGGTTGGCCAACCATTTCCTCGGTGGTATAACCGAACAGGCGTCGAGCTCCTTCATTCCAGCTGGTGACAATCCCATCTAGAGTTTTGCCAACAATGGCGTCGTCAGACGATTGGACGATTGCGGCCAGTCGGCTTCGATCTTCCTCGGCGCGGTTTCGCTCGGTGAGATCAAGTTGACAGCCGAGCACGCGGATTGGGTGGTCGCCGACGTCACGAAGCACTTCAGCCCGAGCCAGCATCCATCGGTAAGCGCCGTCTTGGTGTCGTAGCCGGTATTGAACCTCATAAAATGGTCTGGGGTTAGCAAGGTACGCATGCAAGCTTTGTTTCACGCGCTCGCGGTCCTCGGGGTGCAAGCGGATTTCCAATTCGTGAAGATCATTGGCGAATTCCTCTTCTTGATACCCAAGCTGGTGTTTGAACCGCGGTGAAACGTAAACTTCACCGGTTCGCAAGTCATACTCCCAAAGTCCCAAATCGGGAATCTGGATGGCTAACTCGAGGCGCTCGCCTCGTTCCTGAAGACTTTTTTGGCAAGTTTCCTCACTTTGTTTAAGCGTCTTCATCATTTTCTGGCGCGATGGAACCTGGTCGGCACTTTACACGTCTGCGGTTCAGCTGTCTCAACTTGAGAACCAACTTTCCAGGCCAGGTGGGACCCTGTCTACTCTCAAGAAGCAGTTCCAGACTATCTCACCAACGGGAGCCTTTCAATATTCGCAAAGGGTAACTAATGAGCGTGCGGCGGCCAATATGGTGCCTGTGTCGGCTTAAAATCCGGAAGCCGTTTTCTGGAAGTTCTCCTTTACGGCAGTGGTTTCAATTGGATGGCAGCCAGCACGGTCTTGACGTTCGTCCCACTAATGATCGTTGGCCTGGTGGCCAGAAAGTTCCTCAAACTGGACTACCCTACCCTGTTCGATAGTGCGGGTCGCACTTGATCTAACAAGCGCGGCTCGATGTCCGACAAGATCCGAGCAGCTTTTTTGAGAACGTTTGCAAAAGTTCAGTTATGAAAGATTCATCTCGAATTAAGGGAGTCAACCTGCCCTCTTCGGATAAATGGTGGACGGAGCATGAATCGTTGCTCCGCGATCTGCAACGCGGAGGATGCCCAAAGGTTGCGGACGCAGCAATCTTCGGGGAGAGGATTCGCACCGGTTGGAAAAGCTTTATGTGGCCGCGCCCTTCCTCGCGGTCACGGACCAAGCCTGAGCGCAAGAGTTCTTAGGCTGCACGAGTTCGGTGGCTTTGGTGGCCGCTGCCCTTTGGAACAGATGACGTTCAAAGAGGGACTTTCGAAGGCACAAAGACAATATGGGGTTTGAATTGGCCAAGGGAGCCCCAGCGGCGTGACGATCTCTCAGGCTAATTTCACAGTGACGAAAGCAGACGGTTATCAATTAGTTACTTACCTCCTTGAATATTTTATGCGTACAACGTCAGAGAGATTATCGGCGTGGGAGCTTTTTATCGGCATTTTGCTAGCTGAAGCAGGCATGGCCCTGTTTGGTTTTGCCGAATGGGATCCGCTGGAAACTGGGGTCCGCATTCCGTTGCGCGCTGCCGGGTTCCTCTTGTTGGCTGTCGGAATGTTTTTGATCTGGAAGGAACCATTCAGAGCGCTGATGATCGGAGACGAAACCTCTCCAGATGGAGCGGCTTGTAAAGCTAAAGTCAGAATCCTTGGGAGGATTGACCTGAATGGTCATTACCTGGAAGCTTACGAGGAAGAAGGTGATGACCTCGGTAGACGTTTCCGCCTGCGATCCTTTCCTCCGATCAGGCCGGAGAGCGAAGCAGGTTTTATCCGCTACTTAGTCCGTGAGGGGTTCATTGAGAAGAGGTGGCCTGGGCTCAGTACCCATATTCAAAAGGAGGCCGGCTGGGCATTTATGTTCTAAATGGACCAAGGAAGATGAAGAAGATCGAAGCTCTTATTTTTCCGGTCCATTTAAATGCTGTTCGCGTGGAACTGGAACGTCATGGTATCCGGAGCGGGCTAACTCTGATTGAAGTCCGCTACAGTGACGGCGCCCAATCGCTGGTTCCGGCGGAAAAAAGGGAATCCAAGAAATTCCAGGAACGAATCAAACTCGAGTTGATTATGGTGGATTCTGAGGTGGAAAGGGCCGTGAATATCATCCTTCGGCATGCACGACCGCGGTCCGATCAGGAGGGCGGACAAGTTGCTGTGCTGGAGGTAAATGAAATCCTGAGCGCGAGTGCAGTAGCGCGAAGCTCCGGGTAGGATCGGTTTCCTGCGTCAACCTGCCCTATAAGGTTAGCGTTAATAGGGTAAACCCTCTGCAGTTTGGACATTTGCAAAGGTCATGTCGGGAAGTTTTTTGCCCTCAAAGGGCTGAGTTCTGTCCGCCGCCTTCGGCCTTCGGGGCAAGGGTGAGGCCTGTGGTAAGCTTTCCTGGTACTCCAGGCCGTCGGGGCTTCAGGATTCAGCACCAAGCAATCGGCGAGTGGGGATGGCCAATGCGAGTGTAGTCAGGCCAGGATTGAGCAGGCATTTTTGAGGGTGATAAGGAGCGGGTTAATTCCGGACGGTATATATGACTGAGCAGCTAACTAATGAAGGCGATGAATTCCAAAACCAGCCAACGATCGAGTGCGCCGTAGCGAGTTGCAATTGCGACAAATATGGGCATCCGCTAGCGAGAGATCTTGTGGTATTTACAACAAGGGCTCCCAATCGTTTGAATGCACCATCGGCCGACCGTTTCGGTCATCTTTGCGGTCTGCGAAATGGTACTTCAGGAGGACCTGGACAAAATGCTCTTAACTCAAGAGACGCCGTTATCAGGTAACACCCCTCTGTCTTCTCTGCAGCCTCCGTGTGATGCCTTCTTTCTGGCGCCGCGCCACGGAGACTGGGTCCGCCTAAAGAGTTACCCACAGGGAATACCCAGTCAAAAGAGGATCGGTTTTAGACAATGCCGGAAAAGGGAAGCAGGGAGAATTTCGTAGGCTTTTTCCGAAAATGAGCAAGCCGACAAGTCACAGCGCCGGGACTGCCGGTTCGAAGTTGATTGACCGGAGACCGATCCTGAGGGCGATGTTGAATCCGAAGGTTATCGCCTTTGTTGGTGCAACAGAGGCTCCCGACAGCGTTGGTCGTGCCTTAATGGAAAACCTTGCCCTTTTCGGCGGCGTTGTCTACCCGATAAACCCAAAACGAAGAAGCGTCCTCGGGGTCGAGGCTTTCCCCAACATTGAGGCGGTCCCGAATCATGTCGACCTGGCAATTATCGCGACGCCGGCCGTGACGGTTCCGCTTGTCGTTAAAGAATGTGCAGACGCCGCGGTCAAAGGGGCGGTTATCATTTCGGCCGGCTTTAAAGAGTGCGGCCCGGAGGGTAGAAAGCTGGAAAGAGCGATCCTCTCTTGCCGCGGAAAGATGCGTTTAATCGGACCGAATTGCCTTGGGCTGATGATTCCCGAGCTAGGTTTAAACGCCACTTTTTCGAAAAAAATGGCGCTCCCGGGTAATGTTGCGTTCCTCAGCCAAAGCGGTGCGCTGTGCACATCGGTCCTTGACTGGAGCCTGCGCGAGAAAGTGGGATTTAGCGCCTTCGTGTCGACGGGCTCGATGATCGATGTCGATTGGGGAGACTTGATTGATTTTCTGGCGGACGATCTGAGCACTCGCAACATTCTGATTTATATGGAGTCGATTGGAAACGCCCGATCGTTTCTTTCTGCAGCACGGCAAGTCGCCCTGAGAAAGCCGATTATTGTCATCAAGGTCGGGCGCACGGAAGCCGCAGCGAAAGCGGTGATGTCTCATACCGGGACGCTGACGGGTAACGACCATGTGCTGGATGCGGCGTTTCGTCGGGTGGGAGTTTTGCGAGTCGACACCATCGAGGATCTCTTCGACATGGCTGAAGTGTTGGGCAAACAGCCTCGACCAAACGGATGTCGTCTGGCGGTCATTACCAACGCCGGCGGACCAGGTGTCTTGGCGACAGATATGCTGGTAAGAGAAGGAGGAAAAATAGCGCAATTGTCCGAACCCTCCTTCGAGAAACTGAACGCGCTGCTTCCCAAGTGTTGGAGCAGAAACAACCCGGTCGATGTGCTTGGGGATGCCAGCCCAGATCGATTCGTCAAAACGGTGGAGATCGTGAGCGCGGATACGAACAACGACGGGATCCTGGTCATTGTGACGCCGCAAGGAATGACAGACCCCACTGCAATCGCGAAGGGGTTGGAACCGTTCAGGAAGCTAGCTGGAAAACCTATTCTGGCCAGCTGGATGGGCGCAAGTGCAGTTGCCGATGGTGAAGCTATTCTGAACGCCGCGGGAATTCCCACCTTCGAGTATCCCGATACCGCTGCTCGCGCCTTTTGTTCGATGTGGCGGTACAATGACAATTTGCGAATGCTCTACGAAACTCCGGCGTTAAGGGGCGGAGACGCTTACGATCAGGCCAGAGCGGAAGGAACGATTAAGGCTGCGGTGGAAGCAAAGCGCACTCTGCTCACGGAACAAGAATCAAAGCAGATCCTTAGTACCTACGGTATACCGACCGTAGAGACGCATGTCGCGACCAGCGAAGAAGAGACCATCCGAATTGCGGCGAAACTAGGCGGAGCGGTCGTCTTAAAACTTTGCTCTGAGACGATTATTCACAAAACCGAGGTCGGCGGCGTAAAGTTGGGTTTGAGAAGCGAAAAGGCAATTCGCGAGGCCTACCGCGAGATTCAAGACTCGGTGCGTCAGAAGCCCGGAGCCTTCTTGGGGGTAACCGTCGAACCGATGATTGATCTGAATGACTATGAACTTATCCTCGGCAGTAGTACTGACGCACAATTTGGCCCTGTGCTGCTCTTCGGTTCAGGAGGAGAACTTGTCGAGGTGAGGAAGGATTACGTACTCGGTTTACCTCCGCTCAACGCTACATTAGCGCGGCGCATGATGGAGCAGACGCGTATTTATGCCGCACTTAAAGGCGTGCGCGGGCGGACCACCGTCGATCTGGCACAGCTTGAAACATTGCTGGTGCGATTTAGTCTGCTGGTCGCCCAGCAACGGAGGATCAAGGAGATCGAGGTGAATCCCTTATTGGTGTCTCCAACTAAAATGCTTGCCCTGGATGCCAGGATCGTTTTGCACGATCCAAGAGTGCCGGAAAAAGATCTGCCCCGCCTGGCGATCAGGCCTTACCCGGAACAATATGTCAGCACCTGGAAACTACGAAATGGCGTCTTCATCACCATACGTCCGATTTGTCCGGAAGACGAACCGCTAATGGTCAAGTTTCATAGCACTCTATCTGAAGATAGCGTGCACTTCCGGTATTTCGGTTTTCTGAAACTCGAACAGCGCACCACGCATGAGCGCCTAACGCGAATTTGCTTTGACGATTACGACCGCGAGATGGCCATGGTTGGAATCCGTCGACCATCAGAATCGCAAGTAGAGGAGATCATCGGAATCGCACGGCTCATCAAGGTCCGTGCAGCGAATGAAGCGGAATTTGCGATCGTCGTGAGCGACGAATGCCAAGGCCAAGGGCTGGGAACGCATTTCCTGAAGCTGCTGATCCAAATTGGCCGGAAGGAAGGAATTGAACTGATCTTTGGCTACATTCTGCCCGAAAACTATACCATGCAGCGGGTCTGCAAGAACCTCGGCTTTAATCTCCACTACGACAGGTTCGCGGAGGTGATGAAAGCGGTGATTAAAGTGTGAAGAACGAAGAATAGGGGTGCAATGACAATAAAAAATTTTGAAACGATGGATGGCAATGAGGCCGTGGCCCGGGTCGCGTTTCAGCTGAACGAAGTCGTCGCGTTGTTCCCCATCACGCCAGCGTCTCCCATGGGTGAGTGGGCAGACGCCGGCGTGAAAAATCTTTGGGGAACCGTCCCGGCACCGAAGCTTCCGGTGGCGGACTATCTGAATGTTGAGAATCGCTTTAAAATGCTCAGCCAGAGCAGGCCGGAAGAAGCAAAACTGTTGTTTAAACAAGCATAGCAAAACGTGAACGCTCGTTGCCAGGAGTATCATCGGCTCGCCGAGAACGGCTCAAAAGAGAAAGAGAAGGTGTCATGAATCTGCGAACGAATTATCTTGGAATGGAATTGCGGACGCCCCTGGTGCCGTCTGCTTCGCCGTTGAGCGAAAATCTGGATAATATCAAGCGGATGGAGGACGCGGGCGCCGCAGCCGTGGTCCTCCATTCTCTGTTTGAAGAACACATTTTTCATGAAAGTACCGACCTTCATCATCATTTGACGCATGGCACCGATAGCTTCGCCGAATCGCTGACCTATTTTCCGGAGCCGAATGATCTGACGATAGGTCCTGAGAGATATCTCAATGAGATCCTGGTCGCCAAAGAGGCTGTCGCCATTCCAGTGATCGCCAGCCTCAATGGCTCAACGCTCGGTGGTTGGATCAATTACGCAAAACAAATTGAACAAGCGGGTGCCGACGCGCTGGAGTTGAATATTTATTGGATTCCGACGGATCGCCGGCTCGGAGGTGCAGAGGTTGAGAAAAGGTATTTGGAGATTCTCGCTCACGTCAAGGCGGCGGTTAGTTTACCAGTCGCTGTCAAGCTGAGTCCTTTCTTTAGTAGTTTGCCCAACCTGGCCAGCGAACTCGTCGATGCGGGCGCCAACGGACTGGTCCTTTTCAATCGTTTTTATCAGCCTGATCTCGATGCGGAAGCGCTGGATGTCTCGCCCAACATCCTCCTGAGTACGCCTATGGCGATGCGGTTACCTTTGCGGTGGATCGCTATTCTGAGCGGCTGGATCGAAGCGGATTTGGCGGCTACCAGCGGCATTCATCGCGCGGTCGATGTCATCAAAATGCTGATGGCCGGCGCGGATGTGACAATGCTTTGCTCGATTTTATTGCGTCGCGGCATTGACCAGATTCGGGTCATCGAACGAGAAATGGAAGAATGGATGGAAGCCCACGGATATGATTCGGTCGATGAGCTGAAAGGCAGGATGAATCAAAAGAACTGTGCCGACCCGGCAGCGTTCGAACGTGCTCAATACCTTCGGGGTCTCTCGACCTCCTGGCGTACTATGCCTGATCTATAGAAGTCGGAGGTAGGGTGATCTCTCATAAAATGCTAACTATAGCAGCAGGTTGACGCAGAGTGAGTCCTGGCGAATAGGTCGAAGCTCCAGGTAAGGTGAGCTCATTACACTGTCGCGTTGTCGCTGTGGGCGCGCGGAGGTCCCGTCAGGAAGCATTTCGAGAGATCGCTCGACATTCCGGAAACAATGTAGCATAGCATAGGCTTCCAGGCCTGTGTTCATTCGCACTATCGAGCGGCATTTTCCAGGTTTCCACCGTTCTTCCGGGATGTGATCTCTTCCAGCGGAAGTAACAAAAAGACAACCTCCGGTTATCTGCTGACAGAAGATGGAGCGAAACTGGCATTCGAGTAAGCGAGACTTGCGATGTCAGAAATGCAGCTTCCTTCAGAGAGATGATCGGGGAGTTCGATGATTAACCGACGCGCATGTTGGTGAAAGGCTAATAAATATGAATGGATCTAAATCCTATCAAGTGGCGGTTATCGGATCTGGGGCTGGCGGAAGGGAAGCGGCGATCCGTGCCGCACGAAACGGGCTTCGGGTGGTACTAATCGAATCGGATGGTCTAGGAGGTACCTCTTTTCATCGGGGGTATTATTCGGTGCGGGCATTTCGCGCCTGTGTCGAGGTTGCAAGAGATCGTTCGAGAAAATTAATCGGCCCGCAAATAAGGCCATCCCAAACAGATCTGCCAGACTGGATGAGTGCTCAGAGCCGATTAAGCGGGCGACTTGCGCGAGAGTTGCAGGCCACACTGGATAAGGCGGGCATCGACGTTCTCTTCGGCCACGCTTCCTTGGCTGATGCAAATACAATTCGCGTAAAAAGCCGCTCTCAAGAGCCGGAGTTCTTGCATGCCGATTACATTGTCCTGGCCACAGGCTCGCGCCCGGCTTTTGATGGTGATACGCTCGGGCCAAAATTCGTTAATATTGATCAACTTTTACGACGGGCAAATCTGCCAGAACGGCTGTTGATAGTCAGTGGGGGATACATCGGTTGCGAGATGGCATCGATTTTCCGATCTTTGGGTTCTGCCGTCACTCTGATCGAGAAAGGGCGTCTCTTAGCGGATTGGGATGAACTTATCAGCGCGTCTATCGCGCGTAGTTTGCACTCTTCGGGAGTCCACCTGCACTTCGGTCAAGAAGTCGATCTACAGCATCCGGGTGGCACGAATGAAGAGCCCTCCTTCCCAGTGGGAGGTGGACTAAGCGTTTCGGCGGATTTGGTCTTAGTCGCGATCGGAAGGAAACCGAACGTTGAAGATCTCGGACTCGAGAACTTAAAAGTCAAAACCACGCCGTTCATCCGCGTCGACGAATTTTTGCGAACTTCTTTACCGAACGTTTTCGCGGTTGGTGACGTCAATGGGCTCGGCTTGATGGACAGTATGGCGGTTGCTCAGGCGCGGGTAGCGGTCGACGCGCTTCTTGGAAAGAAAACCCGGTTTTCTCAAAGATGGGTACCCCGGTGTGTACATACTGATCCACAGATTGCTTCCGTGGGCTGGACAGAAGAAGAGGCGGCTCGCGCCGGACTTTGCGCGATCGCTCACACCGAGACGTTATCGCTGGTCACAGAGGACCAGAAAAGCGTTTTCGACCCAGTCCAAGTGACATTCAAGATTCTCGTCGACGCGGAGTCGAAGAAGATCCTCGGCGTGCACGCGATCGGACATCACGCCGCAGAATTGGCCAATATTGCGGCTTTGGCGATCAGGTCTGAGACGACGATTGAAGATTTGGATGAGATCACATTTGTTCATCCGAGCGCCGCCGAAGCGATGCAGCAATGCTCGGCAAATCCCCATTCGTTACCGGCTGGTTAGTCCGTCCCCATTTCAGGGCGGACCGTCTTTTTTGAAGGTTCCCAGGGCAACCCTGGACTAAGTCCTTCAGTCTCTTCGGGGCACGGCATTGCTAACGCTGGCAACCTTCGAAAAAAGGGCCCAGACGAAAAACTCGAATCGGTGTTTTCGAGCATACGATTCTGTTTTCAGACCAAGGATGTCTCTATCGATGTCGAAGAGGAATTTGGGAGATTCTTTATTCATGCTTGGTCATTCGCATGAGTTCGGGCAATTTGCTTATTGCGGGTTGGTCAAGGGTCAACCTCTCTTGACCAGAACCGGATTGGGCATCCGCGGAGGTTGGCCGGTGGCTTCGAGAACCGAGCGCCAGATGTCACCATCCGGTGCGATTTTGCGCCGCTCGCCGATCACCATGCTGAATGGAATGTGAACGAAGGTATCGTGCCAACGGCCAACCAGCATGTTTGTCTTTCCAGCCATTCCTGCGTGAACCGCGTTTTGCGCTAAAATTGAACAATAAACGTTGTCTTGCGGGGAAGCGGGGACACTTCGAATCGCGTAACTCGGGTCTATATACTTAAGAGTGATGGCGATATTGCTCGACCGGAAGAAATGGTTGATTTCGTCTCTCAGGTAGAGGCCGATGTCGCCAAGTCGGCGGTTGCCAGAGGCATCCGTTTCCTTTGGATTGGTCGCCAACAGTTGCTGGCCTGCGCCCTCGGCGACAACGAGCACCGCATGTTCCCGTCGGGCGAGGCGGTCTTGCAGGGCCTCAAGCAGTCCGCCGGATCCGTGCAACTCGAAAGGCACCTCGGGAATGAGACAGAAGTTGACGCACTGACTGGCCAACGTGGCATAACAAGCAATAAATCCGGATTCGCGTCCCATCAGCTTCACCAGGCCGATGCCATTGATTGCACAGATGGCCTCCACATGCGCGCAGGAAACAGCTTTTACCGCCTCGGCAAACGCAGTTTCAAAACCAAAACTTTTGTCCAGGTATCGAATGTCGTTGTCAATCGTTTTGGGGATTCCGACGACACTCTTGCGAAGACCTCTGCGAGCGATCTCCTGAACAAGTGCCGCGCCGCCTTTGAGAGTGCCATCTCCACCGATAATAAACAGGATGTCAACGCCGAGTTGCTCAAGGCCGTCAACCATTTCAGTGGAGTCTTGAGGACCGCGCGACGTTCCCAGCATCGTACCACCGAAGGTCTGAATTGCAGAGACGACTTCCGGTTTGAGCGGTAAAGGCTGGCGACCGTGCCTTTGCACCAAGCCCTCGTACCCGTAGCGGATCCCGAGAATTTTCGTTATCCGGTATCCGTGCCAAAGCTCCATAACGATCCCGCGGATCACGTCGTTCACGCCGGGGCACAAACCCCCGCAGGTGACAATAGCCGCAGTCGTCTTTGCAGAATCAAAATAGAGGTGTTCTCGAGGCCCGGCGACTTCAAAAGTCAGGCCGGACTCCGCAACAGCGTCGTGGACGTTGGCACGGTTCGCGCGGTCATCACAGACGATTTGATCGGAATCGAGCTTAAATTTCGCTCCACTGCATCCCATGTGAGGCAGGGGTGAAGGAAAGAAGCAATTACCCACAGTTTCGATGGTTGGCATCATTCGAGTTTAGGACCTCCGGTCCGATTATCAGAATGCTAAGATTCTTTTTGATGGTAGATCAAAACAGGACAGGGAGAGCGATGCATGATTTGAGGTGCTTTATGCCGACCCAACAGGGATCCGAGAAACGTGGACGGCCGGCTGCCGGTAACGATCAAGCCCGCATCGATTTCGTTGGCCAGAGCTGAAATTCGCTCTGCGGGATCTCCGTCCAGGAAGACCGATCGGCAGACCAATCCCAACTTTCCCACCCGCTGCGTAAGCTCGTTGAGCAGTCTTTGTAGATCTTCGCGCTGCTCATCAAGCACCGTGCAAGTGGTTTCGCTCGCGTACTCGTATAACGGTACAGGATCATGGACATGAACGAGGGTGAGGGAAGCACCAAAACATTTGGCTAGTTCCGCCGCATAGGTTGCCGTGGCCTCAGACTGTTCCGAAAGATCAACAGCGACCAAAACCTTCTTTATCGATACGAATTTTGGCCTACGTTTTTCCGTCTCTAACGTGTTCATAAGTAATGGTTTCTTATTTGTCTGACAATAACTCATCTCGAGGCATCGACACTCACCATCCGTTGCACGGATTGCCCCAAAGATTGTAATTTCGAAGAGAGAATGCTGTTCACGGAATATGAATTTCATCGCCCTGAAAATGCTCGATGATATTAAACCCCTGCGTGACACTGAGGTGCAGCGCGTCCGCGGCACGGAGGGCATTGAATGGGCGGTCGGGCTGTACAGGGAACGATGAGAGCGCGCCTGGAAGACGGCACATTTCAGAGCTGTGTGGTCATCGGTTTGGACGATGAGACGTTGATCGGAGGTCCCCCCCAAGATGCTGGCAGGAAAACTCTCGGATCTGCGGCAGAGCGACGGGGTGATCGTTGCGCTGGATTTGATCGTGGGCAATTGCCCGCGCACTGGTCCATAATCCGCGATTGATTATCTGCGACGAACCCACACCGAGGCTGATTTCTCACGGCGAATTTGATTCAAAACTAGCCAGTACAAGTTCCTTCAAGGTTTGTGCGATTGTCACCGTTATCGGCCGATCCGTAGCAACGTGAAGACGATGGTGCTTATCAATTTCCGATGGCTCTTGATAGGATTGCATCAAGATTTCGAAATCTTCAAGGCGTGCGTCTGAAACGACGTGAGTCGCTCCTTTTCTTTGCTCAAGTCGTTGCTTGACGACTTCGTCAGGTGCCTCCGCTTCGATGAACCGGTAGTTTGCGCTCCTGGAGTCAAGTAAACGTCGGAGCTCGTCCCGGTATTCGCGCTGGCTGAAAGTCGCGTCGAGAATTAAGCTGGCGTAGCGATCGAGTTGGGTTTTGGCGTACTGGCAAAGCTTTTTGTACGTTTCATTCGTCATAGCCTCGGAGTAAAGACAAAGACGGGCGGCTCCTTTGACTCTTTGAAAAAGAGGAACGCCGGCCAGTTCTTTTCGGGTGCGATCGGACGAAATGACTTCAAGACCTAATTCGCGGCCCAGCCCGTTTGCAAGCGTGCTCTTACCGGAAGCTGCGCGTCCCATGACAACCAGAACAGTCGGCTCTGATCCAAAGAGGGCGTAGCGTAAAGCCAAACGGAAATAGCGCTCGGCTCGCATCCGGCTTTTCTTTTGCTCGGTCTCGGGCACTTCAGCCCTGGCCTGTTGGAAGCTTTCCACTTTACCGCGGACACAGGCGCGATAACACTTGTAGAAATCCATCAGACCCAGCATCCCGCTATCCCGCAAGGAATTCGCCATGCGTGACGTTATTTGCCGCGATAAGTCAGACCGATCGTGATGGTCGAAGTCCATCGCCAAGAACGCCACATCGCTGGCCACATCGATATAACGAAACCGATCGTTAAATTCGATACAATCAAAAATTGAGAGCGTCTTAGGAGCGAGATGAATATGCTCAAGATGCAGATCCCCGTGACAATCTCGGATCCTGCGTTCGCGCACCCGTGCGCTGAAAAGCGCGCCTTTTCGAGCATAGAAGAGGGCTGTGTAGTAGGCAATCGCCTCGAAGGCCTCCGCCGAAATCGTCAGGCCGAGAAAAGCCCTGGTCTGATCAAAATTTCCGCCGGTGCAGATCTCTAAATTCTCGATCCGACCCCATTTGCTTATCTTTCGAGACGGGGTTTCCTTTTCGTAGAAATCTTTGAGTCTCGAAACGATGCGATCTAGATCCTTTGTCGTGACTTGATCCTGTCGTAGGAGTCGAAGCAGGAAGTACCGATCCTGGAGTTTCCGCATTTTGACGGCGTATTCGACGACTTTTTCTCCTTTTCCAAACGCCAGTTTTCCCGCGCTTAAGAAAATCGGAATGACCCCTAGGTAAATATCCGGACAGAGGCGGCGATTGAGAATCACTTCGCGCTCAGAATAGTAGCGGCGATTTTTCAGGCTCGAGAAATCAAGAAAGCCGAAGTTTACTTTCTTTTTTACCTTAAAAACGTAAGGAGAACCCAGGAAAACGTAGGATGCATGCGTCTGAACGAAATGGATTCGCTTTGGATGGTAGGGATAAGACCGGGGATCGCAAAGGAAGGCGATAATTTCCTCCTGAGAAATCGAAGAGCTCTTTTTCATTGGCGCGCTCTACCAGTAGCAGATCTGTCTCTCATTAGCCATCGGGAACGAGGCAGGCACCGTCATTTCTGTTGAAGCAAAGCGATCTGGGAACAAGCGGCGTAGCGCTTTTGTCAATGCAGGTGTGGTTGACTGTTGAGGGTGGAAATAGTCTAGCTCATAACAAAGGAGCGGGTCTTGATGAAATGAAGAAGATCGAAGTCATCATTGTTCCTGGTAAGTTGGATGATGTCCGTGCGGAACTCGAACGACACGGGATAAGCGCAACGCTGACATTGACTGACGTCCGGCAAGCTGAAGAACGGAAGGCATCGCTTTCGCCTCATACGGAGGTGCCTGGTGAGCTCTCGGATCGGTTGAAGGTGGAATTGATTGTCGGAGATCGTCAGGTCCAGAGAGCGGCTGACGTTATTAGGCAATATGGTCAAGTCGCGTTACTGAGAGTCAATGAAGCTCTCCAAATAGTTCCTCCGCTCTCCTATACACTAGGGAATAAATAGTGAGGTGATCAGCTAGCTACTGTTGTCCGGGCGGCGCATCGTCTGGTGATTCGAGAATTCGATTCCTCGGCGGCAAGTTACGCTCCTAAGAGTACGAAATAAAATGGCACAGCTCGCAAAACATATCAGCAGCAACTTTGATATCGCGCTTTACGCCTTAAAGAACGATGTCTTAATGATGTCAAGCCTCACAGACCGGCTTTTTCAGAGCGCACTCGAAGGTTTGTTTAATCGCAATAGCGAACTTTGCGACCATGTTGTTGCAGAAGATGACGAGGTCGACATTTTTGAAAAGCAAGTCGATCAAGACGGCTTAAACGTGCTGATTCGGTTTCAACCGGTTGCCTCTGATATGAGAGAAGTGATTTCTGCAATGAAGGTCAGCACAGATTTGGAGCGCATTGCGGACCAAGCCACTGATATCGCGCGAAGAGCGAGGCACCTGAACACCGGGCCTACGGTGCAAGAAGTTCAATGGCTGGATCCTCCTTACCGTTTGGCTTTAGCGGTTTTTCAAGACAGCATGCGTGCCTACGCAGGCGGCGACTCCCAGCTTGCCTTAGCGCTCCACTTGAAGGCCAGAGCACTGGACGTCTTAACGCACGATCTCAGCGAAAAACTCGTCGAGCGCGCGACCATGAACTCAGAGTTGGTGCCGAGTTACCTGGACCTTATATTTGTTGCTCGCGCCCTTGAGCGGATTGGGGACCACGCCGCGAATATCGCCGAGGATTCTTTTTGGCGCGATCAAGCCATAGACATTCGTCATAGCCGCGAGTCCAAGAGTCCAAGAAGTAACCTTTGACGGTTTTTCATCCCGTCCGGGAAACTTACATCCAGAGTCCTGCAAATCACGATACTAACTAAGAGTTCGCTATCTTTCGGCCAAAGGCGTGAAACTTCAGTCCGTCGCCAGCGCGCGTTGTGTTCATGGCGTTGGCCTTGACCTGGTGAGCACAAGCCAAACGATTAAACTACAGGAAACGATGAGCATGAAAAGTGACACTTTCATCTTTTGACTTCCGACTGAGAGTTGAGGTCGCCCTTCTTCAGGAGCGACAGCGACCTGCGTGACAAAGAAAACGAGCTCTGGGGGTCAATGAGCGATCTCTGCGCAAATCTTTCGTGTTGAAATATTATGCTGTGAAATTCCGAGTCTTACTGGTGTTACCAATGTTCGTTCGTGGAGACTTTCTTTGTCTCGAAAATGACTAGGTGACTCTCCGGTTAGATTGCGGAACACCCGGTTAAAATGGGTGAGGGACTGAAAGCCCACCATGTAGGCAATCTCGCTGACCCGCAGATGCGGGTTTAAAAGCAAAATTTTGGCCTTTTCAACACGAACCCGACCCAGGTAATCAGTGAATGTCAAACCGGTCGCTTTCTTAAACATCTTGCAGAAATAAAACGTACTGACGTGCATCGCTTTCGCGATTTCGTCCAGATTGACCGGGTCCTCGTGATGGCCGGCGATATAGGCCCGGGCCCGGCGCACCAGAGGCGATTCGGCTTCGGCTTCACGCAACGCGATTTGATTGGCCAGCAGAGACAGGTGCTTGCCAAAAATTTCCAAAAGGCGGACGACCCCACCGTATTGGCTTCGCGAAAGCACCTTCGAATTGAAGTAAGCCTCTCTGAGCTGCTTTAGGTCAATTTGCGAGCGCCACTCGACAAGCTGCCGAGTGATGCGGCTAAACTGGGCCTCTGAAGGCGCTTCTTCGATTGCGACCTGACCGGTCTGCAAAAACCCTATCGTCTTTTCTCCAAGCTTGATCGGAACAGCTGTGTCGCACAGCCCGGCAAAGCAGGTGACGGTCTCGGGTCCATTTGTGGCGCCTTCCGCCGCGCGATGCTGAGTTTCTAAACAGGCGGCGCAGGTGCGATTCGCCTGAGCCATCATCGCGCAGAAGGGGTTTTCGTGGATTTGGTGACGGTGCGCCAGTTGCCAGGTTTCAAGCGGGCGCAGGGTCAACGGTAGTTCGGTAGCCTCTCCAAACGCCTTCTGATATTCCCCATATACTTCCGAGCGGTTGAGCCGCTCCATCATATTGGTATCTTTATTCATAAGGGAGCTTCCCAATTACTTCCAAGCGGGGCGACAAAGCCAGCAGCGCTCGTCGCACTTGATCTAAGCCTTCCAGCTTATCCAACACCGCGGCTGCACCGAGGGACTGGCATTTACTCCGCAGAGCGTCGTAAGGGTTGCTGGTCAGGACAACCACGGAGAGTTTCAGGTTATGCTGCCGGATAAATTTGAGGACGTCGACGCCGCTACCGTCGGGCAGCGAGATGTCCAAAACGACCGCCTCCGGTAAGGTAGCTTTGATACCGACCAAGGCCTCGCGCACGGAACCGGCTTCGCCCACAACCGCAAAGCCCTCTTCATCGGCCAACAGATTGGCCAACTCTTTTCGGGTCTTGGGTGCGTCCTCGACGATAAATAGATTCATGGGATTGATCCCGACAGTTTACAGTGGAGCTTTGATTAGCTGACTGCACTCTAGGAGATTCCCAGGCCTCAGGAAATGGCCGTCTTGCTGAAAATCGTGTAGGGAATTGGCCTACAAAACCGAGTGAGGCGGTCAGGGCAGCTTGTCGCTCCAGTACGTAACGGGTTTTTGCGGATGGCAGGCAAAATGATTATGAACGGCTTTTTCGACCAAACGTATTGGTTGTGAAATAAGTAATTGCAGATGATGAATGTTCAAACAAGGAGCGACGCTGATCTCGCAGGCGCTAGCATTTTGCTTGTTTAATTACAGTGGTTTGCCCATTGGCTCACGCGCTTGGGCCATAGAGGCCGGAAGGTCCACCGCTCGGATGGAGCCTCGCCCACACGGGCTTTCGCCCTTCCATACGGGGTCCGCGGATCAGAGTAAGCGATGCTCGATTTTGAAATGCGCTCGCACGACAGTTCTCGACTTTGATTGCTTAGCTCTCGTTTGGTCTCCGGATATCAACATGGATTAAGTCGCCCTTTTCCAGGGGCGATTTGCCGCGGGTACGAATAGTCAGGCGATCGGGCTTTGACATACTGCTTTCGACGACTTCAGCTTTAATCTCGGAAAAGCGGAAGTCAAGTTGAACGATCTCCCAATCGGCGATTCGCAGCTCCAGCTTCGCTTCGAGGAGCCAGGTGTTCGGATCCCGATCAGGTTCCTCTTTGCTATTTCCAACAATT
>Ga0210390_10001894_pt1 | contig 19235 bp, 14 predicted proteins | sample IncBWH11OmetaG_FD_161050 | JGI IMG/M metagenome (GOLD analysis project Ga0210390, IMG submission 161050) | Forest soil microbial communities from Barre Woods Harvard Forest LTER site, Petersham, Massachusetts, United States - Inc-BW-H-11-O ... | reverse complement strand
ACGATAGACACCAACGGGACTCGGCCGCTCAGCGCGCCGAGCGCGCGGAAGGTCGGCACATCGAGACCGGCCACATTGGCGACGTCGGTGTCGCCGGGCCGGCCACCGCCGCCTTCGGCGAACAGCATCACCGGCAGCTTTCTGCGGGCGGCCAGGTCGAAGACCCGATCGGTTTTGGCATGGTTGCGCATGCCCTGGGTGCCCGCGAGCACGGTGTAGTCGTAGGACAGCACGACCGCCTCGGCTCCGCCGATCGTCGCGACCCCGGCGACCAAGCCGTCGGCGGGGGTGTTGGCGATCAGGTCTTGCTCGGAGCGCCTGCTGCGCTGCGCCGCCAGCGTCAGCGCACCGTACTCGACGAAGCTTCCCGGATCCACCAGATCGGCGATGTTCTCCCTGGCGGTGCGTCGATCCTGCTTGTGCCGCTTAGCAATTGCCGCGGCTCGCCCCTCGTCGAGAGTGAGCTGGTGACGACGACGGACCTCGTCGAGGTCATCACGAGCGCGGTCCAGATCGACGTCGGCAAGGCCCTCGACCTGCGCGCCCGCGCCGGTGCGGGTGAAGACCACCAACGGGTCTCCGGTTCCGACGACCTGCCCAGACGCCACCAGAGTCCGGACCGTGCATACCGCGTCCGGCGCGGCCAGCACGTGCTGCATCTTCATCGCCTCGAGCACGACCAGCTGCGCGCCCGCCGCGAACTCGGCGCCTTCCGGCGCCACCTCGACCACGGTGCCCGCCAGTTGTGCGCGCAGCACCTCCTCACCCGGATACAGTTCAAGCGGCGCCACTCGGGTCTCGTGCCGAGACTGTGCGGCACCGACCAGGTCGGGAAGGTTCTCGTCGACGAAGCTCGTTGTCAACCAACCTGATTGCAGTCGGCTGTCGGACAGCATCGCACGCAGTAGATCGATGTTGGTGCGGATGCCCTCGATACGGAAGTCGGCCAACGCTACGCCTGCCTTGCGTAGTGCCGCTGGGAAGGACGAGCCGCGTACGTGAGTGATCACCTTGGCCAGCAACGAGTCATACCGCGGGCTCGGTGTCAGTCCGGGGCGGCCGTAGGTGTCGACGCGCAGGCCGGGTCCGGTCGGCGGCGAGAACACTGTCAGGCTGCCCGCCGTGGGTAGCACCGACCCGTCGGGCGCAAGAGTCTCCATGTTGACCCTGGTCTGGATCGCAATGCCCTGTGCTATAGCCGGATCGCCGACGACGTCGGTGGCGTCCGCGCTGATTCCGGCAGGAAGTCCCAGCTCGTCAAAAGCGGCGCCGCCGGCGATCGCGAGCTGTAGCGACACCAGGTCCAGCCCGGTGGTTTCCTCGGTGATGGTGTGTTCGACCTGGATTCGTGGGTTGACTTCGAGGAACACGAATTGCTCACCGGCGACCAGGAATTCAACGGTCGCCAGGCCGCGGTAGTCGGTGTGCGCGCATAGCCTGGCCGCGGCCGCGTGCAGTTCACGGCGCAGGGTATCGGAAACACCTTGTGCCGGTGCGATTTCGATGACTTTCTGATAGCGCCGCTGAATGCTGCAGTCCCGGTCGCCGAGCGCCAACGCTCGCGTTGCCTGACCGGCGGGCGCGGCGACGATCTGCACCTCGATGTGCCGCGCGTTGGCCAGATGCGCCTCGGCGAACACCGCCGGGTCGCCGAAACCGAGTTGGGCTTCGGCGGCGCACTGCCGGTAGGCGTCGTCAATTTGGTCCGCGCTGTGGACTATTCGCATTCCGCGGCCGCCGCCCCCGGCGAGCGCTTTGATCACGATCGGGCCGGCTTGGGCCGCGGCGAACGCACGAATGTCCTCGACGCTGCTGGGCCCCTCGGTGGCCGGCAGTACCGGCACGTCGGCCGCTGCCGCGGCGCGACGGGCCGACGACTTGTTACCGAACCTTTCCAGCGCGGCGGCGTCCGGGCCCACGAACGTATACCCCGCCGTCGCGCAGGCCCGCGCGAATTCCGGCTGTTCGCTGAGAAACCCGTAGCCGGGATGGATCAGCCCGGCACCGGACTTCTTGGCTGCCGCGAGGATCGCGGCGTGGTCCAGATAGGCGGCCGGGCCGGCGCCGGGCAGACCGATCGCTTCGTCGGCCGCGTGCACATGTGGGGTGTCGGCGTCGTCCTCGGCGTAGACGGCGACCGTACCGAGTCCCAATTCGGTTGCGGTTCTGATGATTCGGAGCGCGATCTCACCACGATTGGCGATCAGCAGGCGCATCACATCCGGTCCTTCGTCGGGTTGACCATATCGCATCCGGATCACATCATCCGCTACGGCGGCTCAGCAAAGTTCCGTCAAACGCAGCAAACGCTGCGCACCTGACCAGTAGTGTCATGGCCAGCGGCGATGTAAAGGAGAGGGCCATGAAGCAATCCCTCGTCGCGGGTCTGGCCGCCGCACTGATCACCGGAGGGCTGGTTGGCTCAGCGCCACCGCCTCGGAGTCGGCCGCGCACCGGGCTCGTAGCGGCCACGCCAGCTGACGCAGATAGCCATTCGGCTCGGCGTCGTCGATACCGTACTGCGCCGGCCAGCGGTCCGCGGGAAGATACAGAGTCCCGAATAAGGCGTCCAGAACCGGGAACTCCCCGGCGAAGTTGGTGTTGTAGGCCTCTGGCTCCCGGGCGTGATGCCAGTGGTGGAAATGCGGAGTGGCAATCACCCAACGGAGCGGACCCAGGCCGATCCGCACGTTGGCGTGGATGAAGATGGCCTGCACCGTGATGAGGATGACGAACGCGCCGAGGCTGACTCGGCCGAAGCCCAGCGCATAAAGCGGCAGCACCGCAGCAGAGCGGCCGAAGGTCTCGTCCAGCGGGTGCAGGTGATTGGCGGCAAGCCAGTCCATGTCGCGGATGCTGTGATGCACCCGGTGGAACCGCCACAGCAGCGGCACCTCATGCACGGCGCGGTGTCCCGCGTAGCCGCCAACCGTGGTGATGGCGAATCCCGCCACGATCTGCACCCAGCTTGGACTCGCGGCGATACCCAGACGTAGTGGTGCGGGTACGAACGCGCGCAACACGCTGCCCACCACGACCACCGAGACCACCAGCCCGACCTTCAACGCGGCACCATTGACCAGATAATGCACTAGGTCAGTACGCCACCCCTGGCGCAGCACCCGGCGGGGGTGCAGCGCGAACAGCCGCTCGAGGGGTATGAAGATGACGGCCAAAATCGCCAGACCGAACACGATATTGCTGCGCACACTCAGCGCGGCCACGACCACCAATGCCGTCAGCACCGCCAACACTGCTCCGCTGACCCCGATCTGTGTGGCCGAGCCAGTCGCCGCGATATCCACGGTTTGTGGCGAAGGCGCCACGCCGACCGGATGGGTCTTGGCCGCACAGGTCTTGGCCAGCCGGCCCCAACCTGCCAGCACCGAGCATCCCAAGATCATCCCGAAACCACCGACGGCCAGGTTCTGGGTGGCCACCGCGATCGCAACCATGACGATCCCCGACTGCACGGCCAGCCCGGCCACGTTGAGTGATCTGCGCCCGGCGAGTAGCCGGTAACCCTGCCATCCGACCGGCAGCATCGTCACCAACAGCAACAGCGTCGCCAGCCCCATGCCGCGACCAGGATGCGAGTGCGCCAGACGCGCGGTGACAACCACGGCGCCCAGGAGCCCGGCCATCTCAACTGCGTGCAACACCACCAGCGCTGCCACCACACGGCGACGGAAGTGCATGCCGTCCAGCATGCTCACTCCATCAGCGTCGCCGCAAGCGTGCCACCCAGCTCGTAAGCACGCTGTCGGACTCCGGCGTCGATTGCGCCGGTGACCTCCAAGACGTCGGCGGCTTTGGCCAGCGACAGTCCGGTAGCCACCTTTTCCACCGCCGTCGCCGCACCGACAGTGTCGCGAAGAGACCCGGGAGATACTGCTCGGCTCGCCAAGCCATTATGCCAACACGCTCCGTGACCTGGAGTCGCGCCTGAGTGTCGAAGCCAGTGCTGAGAAGCGGGAAATTAAGCCCGAGCGGATCGTCTACCTCCGCGAAAGCATCCGCATGACGCTCGACGGCGAGATAGCCGACAACAGCGACAACCGACGGGCCAAGAACCAGGCCGGGGTGTGTGCGACATCTGGTTGATGAGCCAGATTGGACGCTGCTCCCATGAGGACCGAGGGCATCGCGGGCCCCAGCGGCGTAAGGCCGCAGCCGACCCGCTCAAGTGGTTGGGAATCGTTGGCCCAAAAGACCGCTCGATGCTTCGGATCCAGTACAGATCATCACCCCCCGGCCAGCGCGACAACGCTGCACATCAAGATTCCGCTACAACTGCGAGACTGCGAACAGCCAGGACCGGCACAGTGCGCGACTGAGGATGCGCACGAAAGGTGACGACATGTCATGCGGTACACGTTGTCGGCGCGTCTCCCCGCGGCAGCCCGTGAGGCCGGTGAACGGCAGCACGAGATGGGAAGACGTTTAGCTGCCCAGCATTCGAGGCTGCCATGCCGCGATCCGTTGAAAGTGCGTCCTGCCCGGTCAATGAGGCGCCGGTCAGGGTCGCGCAGCGGTAGCATGGCCGTCTGACAGGAGTGGGAATGTCGGCACCGTCGGTTGAGCGACCCCGGGTGATACGGCGCAAGATCACCGTTCCGGATACTCCGGTTGGTGTGGTGCCGCGGGAGCGCCTGGATGGGTTGCTTTGCCAGCTCGTGGGTGCCCACCGGGTCGTGGCGGTCACGGCCACCGCCGGGGCCGGCAAGTCGGTGGCGGTGGCCCATGCCAGCGGCAGGTTCAATAGGCCGGTGGCCTGGCTGAGCGTCGACGCCACCGACACCGCCCCGGGACGGCTGGTGACCTACCTGGAGGAGGCGCTCGCGCAGCAGCTGCCCTCGGTGCGGGGAATAGCCACCGGGGCGCTGACCGCCGGCATCCCCCACGCCGAGGCCGCGGGCCTGCTTGTCGATGCGGCCGCCGGCGCCGAGGTCGTGTTTGTTCTTGATGACCTAGAGCGGCTGCACGGATCGCGGCCAGCGTGGGAGGTGATCGGCTCGGTCGTGCGCTACGGCGCCCCGAGCATGCGGCTCATTCTGATCAGCCGCCGCGCATTGGCTGCCTCGGTGTTGTCGCCCGCACTGGGCGCCGAGCTGGCACGAGTCGGCGACGCGGATCTGGCGTTCACCGTGGAGGAGGCGCGCATCGCCCTGCAGGGATTGGGCCGCTCGGGGGCCGAGGCGCCGGCTGCGGTGGCGGCGACGGGTGGCTGGGTGATCGGAGTGCTTTTTGATGCGTGGCGCTCGGCGGATCATGTGGTGGGCACCGGCGGCGGGGCTGATGGCTTGGGGGGCTATCTGGGTGCGCACATCCTTGATCAGCTCGACCCGGACGACCGCGAGTTTCTGATCAGCACCTCGGTGCTGCAGGAGGTGGGCGTCGACTCGGCGGTGGCGTTGGGCATCGACGACGCCGCGGGGCGGCTGGCGTCCCTGCAGTCAGCGCCCATCCCAGCGCAGTGGTCACGGAGTTCGCTGGCGTTGCGCTGCCATTCGCGGTTTCGGGAGTATCTGCGCGAGCTGCTGGATCAGCGCGGGAGCACGGCGGTGCGCGAGCTGCGCGCGGCACACGGGCGACTGCTAGCGGCCAACGGTTTTCATGAAGAGGCGGTCGAGGAGCTGTTGGGCGCCGGTGCGCTCAGCGACGCATACACCTCGGCTAAGCGCGCGATTCTCGGTGTCATCGGGCGTATGGACTTCGTCGTCGCTGATCGCTGGATCCAGGCGTTATCGCCTGTTGTGCCCGTCGGCGATGTCGGGTTCGCCGAAGCCCAGCTGATGCTTGCGATTGCGCGCGACGACCAACAACACGGCACCCGCATCGCCGACGAGCTGGCGGCGCTCGGGCTGCGCGATCAGCTTGTTGCAACATCCGAACGCGCCGCCGCGCTGATGGCATGGTGCTACATGCTTGCCGGGCGCATCGATGAGGTGCACGCCGTACTCGACGCGGCGCCCGCCGGCCCCGACGTCAACGTCGTGCGTTACTCCCTCACCCTGGTGGAACCCGGCAGCGGTCCTCCCCGACCCGAGCCCACCGGCGGCCTACTGGACGGCATGCTCTACGGGATCGACTATTTTCGTGGCCGGCTACGCGAGCTGACCGACGATCTGCCGTCGCCGTGGACGAGAATGGCGATGGGCACGGGCCGCATCGGTGCCCTGCGCGCCACCGGACACACCGCAGAAGCGCTGCAGCAGTATAAGACGGCAGGGCGTGGGGGCTTTTTCGGCGGCATCGTGAACTCGATCATTGGCCCGGATGTGCTGCTCGACGCGGGACGAGTGGAGGAAGCCCGCGCCGCACTGGCCCGAGGGGGCGACTTCATCCAGGCGAACGGGTCGCCGATTCTGACCGGGTTGCACCACATTGTTGCGGCGAAGCTGGCGCTGCGCGGTGACCGCGACGCAGGAGCCGCGACTGCCTTACTGGAGCGGGTCGATCGCGGTCCCGCCGCCAGCGTGTCACTCGTGCGTGAGCTGGCCCAGACTTGGCGGGGGTTGGCGGCGCTCATCGAGGATGACCAGGACACCGCGCTGTCGTCGCTGCGCGCTGCGGTGAGGAGTATGTGCGCCGGTGGGCGCATCTTGGAGCTGCCGACCGCGGCGGTGTATCTGGCCGAGGCCGAGTGGCGCGCCAGCAACCAGGACGCCGCCGACCGCGCCGCCGACATCGCCCTGGACGCCGCTCGTCAACAGGGATCCAATCATGTGCTGCTGCAGGCATTGGCCGACTTTCCGGCGGTGGTGGCGCGGCGTATTGACGCCGAGCCGCATGCCGATTCGGCGTGGCACGGCATCGGGCGCGCCTTGGCTGCCCAAGGGGTGGCGGTCGGAACGCAGATCCCCACCGCTGTCGAGCTGGTCGAGTTCGGGGGCGCCGCGATCATCCTCAACGGCACCGAGGTGCGCCCGAGCCTGGCGAAATGTTATGAGCTGCTGGGTTTTCTGGCCGCCCGCAACGGCACCCCGGCCAGCCGCGACGAGCTGCTCAACGCCCTGTTCGACGCCCGTGCCGACGAGTCCGCGCGCTCCTATCTGCGCAAGACGATCATTGGGGTGCGCCGGCTGCTGCCCCCCGACGCGGTCTGCGTGGGCGACGACGGCCGGGTCGGGCTCAGCCCCGATGTCGTGGTGGCCAGCGAATCGGTACGCCTAGAACACCAGCTGGCCGCCGCGGCCCGGCTGCAGGGCAGCGAACTCGTCACCGCCACCGAAGACGCGCTCGCACCGCTGGCGCGCGGCGAATACTTTCCCGGCGTGCGTTCGGCCTGGGTAGACGACCGCCGACAGCAGCTTGCCGAGGCGGCGACCACCGCTCGCGCCGCCGCCGCCGACGCCGCCTACGCGGCCGACCAATACCCCGACGCCCAAGGCTTGGCCGAGGCCGTACTGGCCGCTGACCCCCTCCGCGAGGGGACCTGGCGCACCCTCATGCGCATCCGCAGCGCCGTGGGCGACTACGACGGCGTCATCACCACTTTCGCCCAATGCGAGAAGGTGCTACGGGCCGCCGGGATCACACCCGCCCCCAGCACCCGCACTCTGTTGAACCAGCTGCGCCGCTGAAACACCCATTTCGGCTCATTCACGCCGCGCGTGACACCAACCGCCCCAGCGCGCGGTCCGCCCGCGACTGACGCCCACCTGCTGCTATTCGCAGGTTGCGGCCACGTTCGGCTGGTTCTTTCTTCCGGTCAACGGCCGAGCATGTCGAGGATTGTTCACTTATCGGCGGCATCCCCAGCGCGGCACAATACCCGGCGGTGAAACCGCCCACGTGCGGATGCGTCGCGGTGGCGCACTTCACGAGCAATGCGAACGCGACGCTCAATTGGTGCAGCTGCTCATTTCCGGCACGACCTGCCCCCGAAACTGCTGGCCATCGACGCTTTCAGCACGACGCCGCCACCGGCACCGTGAGCCGGATCCGATGCGATATCGGCTCTTTCCCGCACGGCTCGGCAGCATCTGCTGTGAGCCGTTTGAAGGCGAGATTGGCAGCGACAAGACCTACGGGGTCACCAGTGCCACTGCTCGCCAACACCACTCAAAGGCGGCGGCGCGGAGCCGCCGTGAACTGAAGGGAAGCGACACCATGGCATACCAGACCGTGACCCATACGCACCGGCCTGACAAATACTCCACTAAATGATTAAGGAACAGTAACCATGGCTAACTTCACCGTGGGAAAGTACCTGGCGGCCCGGTTCGAGCAGATCGGACTCAAGCACTACTTCATGGTTCCCGGGGACTACAACCTGGTGCTGCTCGACGAGTTGCTGAGCAATGAGAACCTAACCCAGATCGGCTGCTGCAATGAGCTCAATGCGGCCTATGCCGCCGAGGGCTACGCCCGGGCCAACGGGGCCGGCGCGGTGCTGACCACCTACAACGTGGGCGCATACTCCGCGCTCAACGGGGTGGCCGGCGCTTACGCCGAACGCCTGCCGGTGATCTTTGTGTCCTCGGGTCCCAACACCAATGACCCCGCCGCCAATCACATCATGCACCACACGATGGGCACCCACGACTTCACCGATCAGTACGAGGTATGTCGGCAGGTCACGTGTGAAGCGGTGCGCATCTTGCACCCCGACAACGCGCCCACCCTGATCGATCAGGCGATCAGCACCGCGCTGCGCGAGCGCAAACCCGCCTACATCGAGATTGCGTGCAACCTGTCGGCGGCGCCGTGCCCCGAGCCGGCGCCGATCGACACCTTGCTGGCATCCACGATGCTGTCTTGGCAGCCCACCAGCGCGCGGGCCCTCACCGCCGCTCTCGGTCGGGCGAGCGAGCTAGTCGACGACGCGAAGAAGCCGATTCTGCTGGCCGGGGCGCACCTGCGCTCCTACGGCGCGATCGATGCCTTCCGCGAACTTGCCGAGGCCTTGGGCTGCGCGGTGGCGGTCATGCCCAACGCCAAGGGCTTCTTCCCCGAAGACCACCCGCAATACGTCGGCATCTACTGGGGCGAGGTGAGCACCCCGCAGTGCCAGGCCATCGTCGACTGGGCCGATTTGATCCTGGCCGCCGGGCCGGTGTTCTCCGACTACACCACGGTCGGCTGGACCGCGCAGCCACCCCGGGAGAAGCTGATCAGCGCCGAGCCGCAAGTGGTGCGCTTTGCCGACGCCGAATACACCGGCGTGTCGCTGGCCGACTTCCTGTCCGACTTGGCCAAGAAGGTCCGAGCCAATGACGCCACCCTCGTGCAATACCAGCGCCTCAAGCAGACCGTCTCCGCGCCGGCGCCGGCGCCCGCCGAAGCCCCACTTAGCCGCGCGGAGCTGTGGCGGCAGATCGAGGCGGACCTCGACTCGAAGACCACGCTGATGGTGGAAACCGGTATCTCCTGGTGGGACGGTATGTACACCCGGCTGCCCGGCGGCGCCCGCTTCGAGATCGAGATGCAGTGGGGCTCCATCGGCTGGTGCGTGCCGGCTGCTTTCGGCTACTCGCTGGGCCTGGAAACCGACCGCCGGCTGGTCGCAGCGATCGGCGACGGATCGTTCCAGCTGACCGCCCAAGAAGTGTCCAACATGATCCGCCACGGCCAAGAGATCCTGATCTTTTTGATCAACAACCGCGGATACGTGATCGAATCGGCGATCCATGATGGCCCCTACAACTACTACAAGAACTGGGACTACGCCGGTCTGATCGACGTGTTCAACGCCGACGACGGCCACGGGCTAGGACTGACCGCCCGCACGCCAGCAGAACTGGCCGAAGCGGTCGGCAAAGCCCACGCCCATAAAGGCGGCCCGGTTCTCATCGAATGCCAAATTCCCAACGACGACGCCAGCCCTGAGGTCATCTCCTGGGGATCCAAAGTCGCCCGAGTCAACGCCCGCCCACCCCAACACATTTAGGAGAAACAGCAATGACCGACCAACTCATAGGCGCCCACAACGATCTGCACAGCGAGCAGGGCGCCCTTAAAGGCGAACACCCCGGGCGATCAGCCAACCCGATCATCAAGGTGCAGGACGTCATCTGGCTGGAGTTCGAGAAGCCCGACCTGGAGCGTGCCGAAGCGTTTGCCCAGGCGTTTGGTTTCTCCACCACGCTGCGCACCAGCGACGAGCTGCACCTGCGGGGCAGCGATGCCGGCGCGCCCTGTGTGCTCATCCGCCGCGGACCGCGCGAGCGGTTTGTCGGCCCAGCGTTTGTTGCCGCGGAGCATTCCGATCTGGTGCGGTTGGCCGACGCGACCGGCGCCACCGTGCGCCCGCTGCCGGAGCCGCTGGGCGGGGTGACCGTTGATCTGGTTGACCCCAGCGGACTGTCGGTGCGGGTGGTGTCGGGCAGCCATCAGCTTGAGGCGCTGCCCGCGCAGACTCCACACGTGTTCAATTTCGGCCACGAGGTTGCCCGGGCTAACGCCACTCAGCGCCCGCCGCGGGTACCCACCACGGTGCAGCGGCTGGGGCACATCGTGGTGCAGACCCCCAAGTACATCGAGGCGCTGAACTGGTATTTGGATCACCTGGGGCTTATCGTCAGCGACTTCTGCTTCTACCCGGGCCAGCGCGAGCGCGGACCGATCATGAGCTTCATCCGCTGCGACCGCGGTTCCTCCCCCGCCGATCACCACACCCTGGCGATGGCGCTGGGTCCGGTCAACCGCTACGTGCATTCGGCGTATCAGGTGTGTGACCTCGACGCGCTGGCCGCCGGCGGCGAGTACCTGCGTGAGCAAGGGTATTTCCGCTCCTGGGGCATCGGTCGCCACATCCAGGGCAGCCAGATCTTCGACTACTGGCGCGACCCGGACGGTTTCCTGGTTGAGCACTTCGCCGACGGTGACATGTTCGACAACACGCTGGAGCCGGGCTGGGCCCCGTTGTCCGCCTCCGGGCTGTATCAGTGGGGACCCCCGCCCAGCCGGGACTTCCTGGGTGTCGGATCACCGCGCGCGACCGCGGCTGAACTTGCCGCGATGGTCGATGCATTGCGTCACGACAACGAATTCGACCTGTCCGCCCTGCGCGGGCTGTTCAACGTAGCCAACTCCTGACCCCATACCCAACCGAAAGAAAGAAGGACCCGTTATGACTGTCTCGATCCTGCGCACCGCCGACGCGTGGTGGGTGCAGACCGCGTCGGGGGCCGCCCGTGTCCCGACCGACGCGGACACCACCGCCGAGGTGCTTGCCGACCGCGCGGCCATCGATGCCGCCGCAAACAGCACCGATACCGTGCCGGTCGACAGCCTTGAGCTGGTGTCCCCGATAACGACGCCGTGCCGCGTGGTCGCTCAGGCCACCAACTACGCCTCGCACGTCAAAGATGTCGGCCGCGACCCCGCCAAGACGCCGCTGACGTTTTTCCGCAAGGCCTCCGGCTCGATGTGCGGGCCGTTCGATGACATCGTCAAACCAGACCATGTGCGGCTGCTGGACTATGAGCTGGAGATCGGTCTGGTGATCGGCCGCGAGCTGCCCGTGGGCACTCAGGTCACCGAGGCCAACCTGGCCGAGTTCGTGTCGGGGCTGGTGGTCACCAACGACGTGTCGGCGCGCGACGTGCAGTTGACCAAAGCCCAGTTTTTCGAATCGAAGTCCTATCCGACGTTCACCCCGGTCGGGCCCGCGCTAGTGCTGCTGGATGCCGATGAGCTCAAGCGCTTCGGTGACTTGCGGCTGCAGCTGCGCGTCAACGGCCAGATCCGCCAGAACATGGTCGTCGAGGGTGACATCCTCTACCCGCCCGTGCAAGCCCTGCAGACCCTGGCGCGTTTCCAGCACCTCGACGCCGGCGACATCGTGCTCACCGGAACCCCGGTCGGCACCGCGCTCACCGCACACGGCGTCTCGCAGAAACCGGGTGAGCTCGACCTGCAGGCGTTTCTGTCCGTGCAAACCCAAAACCCCAACTATCTACACAACGGCGACATCGTCGAGGCCACCGTGGCCACCGACGACGGCGCCATCGACCTGGGAACCCAACGCAATAAGGTGGTCTACGCATGAACGCACAAACCAACAAAGCGCCGGCGTCGCTGCCGGACTTTGTGCCGGTGATCATCATCGGCGCCGGCCCAACCGGCATCACCGCCGCCACGCTGCTGGCCCAGTACGGCATTCAATGCCTGCTGCTGGACCGCCATGAAACCGCCTACCCGCTGCCGCGGGCGGTGCACGCCGACGACGAGATCTACCGCATCCTGGCCCGCCTGGGCATCGGCGACGAGTTCGCCGCGCACCGCCGGTCCGCGCTCGGTCTTCGGCTGCTCGACCCCGACATGCGGGTGCTGGCCGAGATCAAGCGCAGCCCCGAGCCCAGCGCCAACGGCTTTCCTCAGATGAACATGTTCGACCAACCCGAGTTGGAAGCGATGCTGCGGGCCAACCTCAAGACATACCCCCACGCCCTGTTTCGGGGCAATGTTGAGGTCACCGGCGTCGCCCAAACCCAGCCCGGCCGGGTGCGGGTGAGCTTCCTGGATCGGGTGCGCGGCGGCGAGCAGTCCGTGCAGGCCAGCTATGTGCTGGGCTGCGACGGCGCCAGCAGCCCCACCCGCGCGGCCATCGGCGCGCACATGTACGGCCTGCCGTTCCAGCAGACCTGGGTGGTCATCGACGTGGACACCGACGCCGAGCTCAACCAGTGGGAGGGCTGCCACCAGCTCTGCAGTCCCGAGCGCGCCGGCACCTACATGCGGGTCGGGCAGACCCGCTACCGCTGGGAATTCCGGCTGCTCGACGGGGAGACCGCCGCCGACTACCAAACCATCGACGACATTGAGCCGCTGATTGCGCCGTGGTTGGGCGACACCCCCGCCGAGCAATTGCGGCTGGTGCGCGCGACGGCGTACACCTTCCGCGCGCAGGTGGCCAGCCGCTGGCGCGACCGCAATGTGTTCATCCTCGGTGACGCCGCCCACCTCACCCCGCCGTTCGTCGGCCAAGGCATGGCAGCCGGGCTGCGCGACGCGATGAACCTGACCTGGAAACTGGCCGGCGTGCTCGACAAGACTCTGCCCGAGTCCGTGCTGGACACCTACGAGCAGGAGCGCAAAGCCCATGCGGCGGCCATGATTTTGATGGCCGTGTCGGTGGGCGCGGCGATGACCGGCGGTGGCCGGGTCGGCGACCTCATCCGCCACGTCGTGTTCCCCCGGCTGCAAAACGTGCGCCTGCCGGGCACGCGCACCAGTGCGGCCGACGGCGTCGCTCCCGGGCTGCGCCGATCCGCGCTGGTGATCAAATCGCGCACGCCCGGGGGGCTGGCCGGAACACTATGCCCCAACCCGGTACTCAACGAGGGCCTCCGGTTGGATGAGGTCGTCGGGAACCGATTCGCGCTGATCACCTCCTCGCCGCTCACCGATGCACAGCGAGACGGGCTCAGCAACCGCGGAGCGGCCGTCGTGCTCGCCGCCCCCGGCAGCGAACTTGACGGCTGGCTGCGCAAAGGCCGCGCCGCCGCCGCCATCGTCCGGCCCGACCGCGCTGTCATGCAAGCCGGCCGAAGCGTCGAAGCGCTCTGCCGAACCATGCCGGCGTTTCACGGTGTCAAGGGCGCCAATGATCAAGTCGGCCATCAATCGATGTGACTCGACATGTCGGAAAACCGAGCCTACCTACAACAGGAGTACTATCCAATGCCCGATCACAGCGACGCCTTGGGCGGACGCCTGCCCCTGGCAGATCCCACCGATCTCGTTGGGGCGCAACGAGAACTCTTCGACAAGATGACGAGCGCCGTAGTCCCGTGGGCCGACGACACTGGTTTCCACAGCACAACAGACGACGGTCGATTCATCGGCCCGTTCAACCCCGCGCTACTCAACCCGGCCATGACGTCTCTGTCTGCCGAGCTGATATTGGGCGAGTGGCAGCACACGTCGTTAAACGCGCGGGTCCGCGAAGTGGTTATCCTCGCGGTGGGCGCCGTCTGGCAGTCCGAGTATGAGCTGTACGCCCATTCGGCCGCAGCCCGCAAAGCCGGCATCCCTGACGACGCCGTCCGGGTGCTGGCAAGCGGTGGAATACCAGATGACCTCAGTGAGGACGAGAAGATCGCAGCAGAGCTGACGCGGCAGCTTTCCACCACTCACCGTGTCGACGAGACGCTCTACCGGCAGGCCGAAAACTGCTTTGGAACAAAGGGATTGACCGACGTCGCCATCCTCGTCGGCATCTACCAAACGGTGTGCACAACGCTCAACCTGTTCGAGATACCCGCACCACATTAGCGGCACCAGTAGGGCATCGCCTGCATGTGCGGCGACGGCGTGTGGTGGACGATGAGCAAGCGCGGCACCTGCACGCCTCCTCTAGTACACGGGTATCGCTCAAATTAATGCTTGAGCGCCCGGACATGTAGCCGAGGTTCGCCGGGGTGCCTGGCAGATAACCGTTCGCCTCCAGTATTTCGACCGGTGAGGCCGCCAGCGCGGGTCTTTCCGCACCACCTCCAGACGATCAGGACGCGCCCGCTACGCTGGCGTCGCCGCGGGCTTCGATGGCCTTGAGGCTGTGGGCGAATGCCTTTCCCAAGGAGCGCTTACCGATGGTTCCCAGCACGCCCGTAAGCACCCGTCCCGTGAGGTTCTTTCCCTCGCGGGTTGGATGCTGGCGCGCGGCGGCGCGTTCCGGGTTTACGCCGCGAGGAGCTGGCAACCCTGGCCGGCATCAGCTCCGCCTACTATCTGCGACTCGAGCTGGGCCGGGACACGCACCCGTCCGCACAAGTTGTGGACGCCCTCGCGCGCGCTCTGCAGCTCGACCCCCGGGCGACGGAATACTTGTACCAGCTAGTTTTCGATGCCGGCTGGCCGCAAATCCTTGCGCCCGCGCACTGTCACCCGGCTTCACACCCGGACAAAACTTCCTGCGCTGGCGCCTTCTCGAACCCGCCGCCCGCAAGCTCTATGTCAATTGGGACGAGGCGACCGAAATCGCGGTGAGCGGGTTACGCGAGGTCGCCGGTAGCGACATGGGCGATCCGCGGTTGCGCGCGTTGATTGACGAGCTGACAGCTGCAAGCCAGCGCTTCCGTGAGCTGTGGGCACGCGCGGATGTCGGTTACCGCAAAAAGCATCATCCACATGCGTCACCCGCAAGTTGGCGATCTTCATCTCCACCGGAACCGGCTCGTTGTGCCGCACTCCGGTGGGCAGCACCTGCTGATTTATTACGCCGAGCCTGGCAGCGAGTCAGCCAAGGCGCCAGAGGTGCTTCGCGGACTTGCGGTCACTGTCACCGCTGAGGTCGAGGAGGAGCTGACCCGCGCACCTCGCTAGCAGTCGAAGCTTTGGTAAGGGGTGTCAACGTCACCCCATCAAGTGAGCAGCGACCGTCGCGCCGAGGTTCCAGCACGCCTCGAGGTCGTCCTTGCTCGGCTTACCCGAAACGACCACGGTCCCTGCGGCTTTGACCCAGCCCAGCCCGGTCGTGATAGTTTCGACCGCTCGCTCGGCTCCCTCGGTGCCCTCGTTGCCGTGCATCCAGACCGCGAACGGTCGGCCCTGAGTGGTGTCGAGCAGCTGGTAGTAGGCGCAGTCGAAGGCGTGCTTCAGAGCACCCGAAATGTAGCCGAGGTTGGCCGGGGTGCCGAGCAGGTAGCCGTCAGCTTCCAGCATCTCGACCGGCGAGACCGTCAGCGCCGGTCTCCGCACAACCTCTACGCCCTCAATCTCGGGGTCGGTCGCCCCGGCCACGACAGCTTCGAACAATTCGTGGCAGTGCGGCGACGGCGTGTGGTGGACGATGAGCAGACGTGGCACTAGCAGCCCCAATGCTTAAAAGCCTTTATATCAAGCAAATAATGCTTGAGCGCCCCGGACATGTAACCGAGATTGGCCGGGGTGCCGAAGATGTATCCGTCCGCGTCCAGCATGTCTGGAACGGTCGCCGCCAGAGCCGACCGCACCACCAGATCCACGCCGTCGATCTCGGGGTCTTCGGCGCCCGTAATCACGGCTTCGAGCAGTTCGCGGGTTGCCGGCGACGGAGTGTGGTGAACCACCAACAGCGTTTTGCTCATTCGCGACCCTGTAGTTCGACGGCTTTCTTCATGGCTTCCCGTGCACGACCGCGATCTCCCGCGTAGTCGTAGGCGCGCGCCAGCCGATACCAGCGCCGCCAGTCGCCCGGATCGCTGTCCAGTTCAGCACGGACCGTGTCGAACAGGGCGTCGGCCGCGTCGCGCTCGATGCGACCCGACGGTCGACGCGGCAGCGCGCTGACGTCGAGCTCCATCCCGTCTTCGGCGACGAGTCGGGCCAGCTTCTGGTGGGCGAAGCCGGCGCGCAACGTGGCGATCATCGCCCATAGGCCGATGGCAGGCAGTATCAACAGCGCCACACCCAAGACGACGGCGACGGCCCGCCCAGAGCTGATCATCAGCACGGCAGTCCGGCCGAGCAACACCAGGTACACCAGCAGCGCCGCGCACATGAACGCGATCGTCAGCTTCACGCGCAAAATGCGCCTAGACATGCCAGTCCCGGTCATTGCAGGTTGAGCAGAGATTCAATTCCTACTGTCAGGCCCGGGTGTTCGGCGACCCGACGGACTGCCAACAGCACCCCGGGCACGAACGACGTGCGATCCATGCTGTCGTGCCGGATGGTCAGTGTCTCTCCCGCGGTGCCGAACAAGACTTCCTGGTGGGCCACCAGCCCGGCCAATCGCACCGAGTGCACCGGGACACCGTCGACGTCGGCGCCGCGGGCGCCGGGCAAGCTCGCCGTGGTGGCATCCGGGTTGGGCGGCAACTCTTTTCGTGCCTCGGCGATCAGCGCGGCCGTTCGCGCGGCCGTTCCCGAGGGTGCGTCGGCCTTGTGCGGGTGATGCAGTTCGATGACTTCGACCGATTCGTAGAAGGGTGCCGCCTGGCGGGCGAAATGCATGGATAACACCGCGCCAATGGCGAAATTGGGCGCAATGAGCGCGGATACATCGGGTTCAGCGGCGAGCCACGCCCGCACCTGTTGCAGTCGTTCGTCGGTGAAGCCGGTGGTTCCGACAACAGCGTGAATCCCGTTGTCGATCAGAAACTTCAGGTTGTCCATCACGACATCGGGATGGGTGAAGTCGATGACGACCTCGGTTTTGTTGTCGGTCAGCAGGCTCAGCGGATCACCGGCATCAACCTCCGCGGACAGGGTCAGATCCTCGGCGGCCTGCACCGCCTGCACCATGGTCGCGCCGACTTTGCCCTTCGATCCCAGCACCGCTACCCGCATGGTCTCACCCTAGACGGGGCTGCCGTGGTGTCAGTTATCCACAGTTCGGCGGTTATCCACAGTTGGGGATTCGGCGGCGGCCGACGTCCGTGGACGTGGGTAATGTCTCGAACATGAGTTCGACTTGCATCGCCGCGCCGCCTGAGCTGGCTGCTGCCTTCGATGCGCTCGACGCCGCCGCCGCGGGGATCGGCGAGTTGGACTTCGACAACTACGCGCCTGAGGTCCGGTTGCAAGCACTGCAGCGGCTTGAAACCGCGCGACGTCGGCAGGCGGTGCTCAGCCACGATCTCATCGCCGGCTTGACGAAGGAGGATCCGGCCGACGTCGGCGGCCCGGTCCACAAGGTGATCGCGGACTGGTTGCGAATCAGCTGCGCAGAAGCACGCCGTCGGATGCGCGATGCCGAACAGCTCACCCAGCGGATGACGATTACCGGCGAAACGCTGTCGCCGGAGTTGCCAGCGACTGCCCAGGCATGGCGGGCCGGGATGCTCGATCAGCAGCACCTGCGGGTGATCCAGACGTTCGTGCGTGACCTGCCGGCGGACACCCCTGCCGACACAGTTGAGTGCGCGGAGCGCTTCCTGGCCGAGCAGTCAGCCCAGCTGCGGCCAGACCACCTGGAGAAGGTGGCGAACCGGTGTGCCGTGCTGATCAATCCCGATGGAAAGTTCTCGGACGTCGACCGCGCGCGTCATCGCGGCTTTACCTGGTCGGCACAGCGGCCCGACGGGATGAGCGTCGGCAAGCTCGTCGCTTCTCCGGAGCTGCGGGCCAACCTCGACGCCTGGCTGGCCCGGTTCGCCGCCCCGGGCGTGTGCAACCCCGAAGATGAAAGCCCATGCGTCGTACGCGAACCCGACCAGGATGTCGTCAGTAAGGATCTACGCAGTCATGCTCAGCGTCAACACGATGCACTCAACGCCTTGGTGCGCGGCCAGCTGGGCGACCCGAAACTCGGAATGCACAACGGATTACCGGTAACTGTCATCGTGTCGACCACGCTGCGGGAACTCGCCGCAGGCGCCGGACAGGCGGTGACGGGTGGCGGGACGCTGCTGCCCATGCGCGACCTGATCCGCATGGCCGGCCACGCCTACCACTATCTGGCGGTGTTCGACGAACACCAAAGCCGCCCCTTGTATTTAGGGCGCTCCCGACGCATCGCGTCGGCGGATCAGCGTGTGGTGCTCTACGCCAAGGACCGCGGGTGTACGGCACCCGGCTGCGACGTGCCGGGGTACTGGACCGAAGTCCACCATGTCGAGGATTGGGCCCGCGGCGGCCTGACCGATATCGATAACCTGACTCTCGCCTGCAAACCCGATCACACGTTAGCTGATAAAGGCTGGCGAACAATCAAGCTCGCCAACGGTCAAACCCAGTGGATTCCACCTCCGCACCTCGACCACGGCCAGGCCCGGACCAACGACTATCACCATCCCGAACGCTTCTTCGGCGACGAGCTGGCGGGCGCCTGACCGCTGTCGGCGATCAGGCGTCGATTACCACTAGGCCGCCAGTGGCGCGTGAGACGCAGACCAGCATCTCGCTGTAGGCCTCTGCGGTGCGACCGCGGCGATTAATCTGCCCGCTGAGAACGTTGACCTTGCATGTCCCGCAAAACCCTTGCCGGCAGGAATATGCCGTCGTCGGATCATCGTCGAGCATGACATCGAGCGCCGACCGATTGGCAGGAACGTCGAGCACCCGCCGGGACCGCGCAAGTTCCAGCTGGAACGGCACACCGTCGACAACCGGAGGCGGGCTGAACCGCTCGTAATGCAGTGGCGCATTGGCGTACTCGTCGCGGGCGATGCGCACCGATTCCAGCATTCCGGTCGGCCCGCAGACGTACACCGCAGTCGTCGGCCCGGCGCCGAGGAGCAAATCGTCGGCACCGGCGAATCGACCACGCTCGTCGTCGGCCCACACGGTGACCCGGTCGGGAGCCACCGACACCACCTCGTCGAGCAGCGGCATGTATTCGCGACTGCTTCCCGCATAGA
>Ga0210390_10001890_pt1 | contig 19275 bp, 21 predicted proteins | sample IncBWH11OmetaG_FD_161050 | JGI IMG/M metagenome (GOLD analysis project Ga0210390, IMG submission 161050) | Forest soil microbial communities from Barre Woods Harvard Forest LTER site, Petersham, Massachusetts, United States - Inc-BW-H-11-O ... | reverse complement strand
GGGCGATGCCGTCCGGAAAATAGTTCTGCCCCGAAAACCCCTCTTCGGTCGCGTGGTCGTAGACATACCCCTTGCCATAGCCGAGCTTGCGCATCAGCCCGGTCGGCGCGTTGAGGATATGCGCCGGCGGCATCAGCGAGCCGGTCTCGCGCGCCAGCTGTTGCGCCTCGCCAAACGCGGCGTAGGCGGCGTTCGATTTAGGTGCTGTCGCGAGATAGATCACGCACTGCGCCAGCGCCAACTCGCCCTCCGGCGAGCCGAGACGGTCATAAGTGTCCCAGGCGGCGAGCGCCTGCACGACGGCCTGCGGGTCGGCGAGCCCGATGTCCTCGACCGCCGCCCGGGTCAGCCGGCGCAAAATGTAGCCGGCGTCTTCACCACCCGCCAGCATGCGCGCGAGCCAGTAGAGCGCCGCGTCGGCATCCGAGCCGCGCACCGATTTGTGCAAGGCGCTGATCAGGTTGTAATGCCCCTCCTGCGCCTTGTCATAGAGCGGGGCGCGCCGCTGGACGAGCCGCGCCAGCTCAGCCGGATCGAGCAGGCGGTCGGGTGGAAGGCGGGCGATTTCTTCGACGAGGTTCAACAGAAAGCGGCCGTCGCCGTCGGCCATCGCCCGCAATGCGGTGCGCGCCTCGCCGGTCAGCGGCAGCTCATGACCGAGTGCCGCCTCGGCCCGTCGCAGCAGGGTTTCGAGGTCGTCGTCGCCGAGCCGCCGCAGCACCAGCACCTGGGCGCGCGACAGCAACGCGCCGATCAGCTCGAAGGACGGGTTCTCGGTCGTGGCGCCGACCAGGATCACCGTGCCGTCCTCGACCACCGGCAGAAACGCATCCTGCTGGGCGCGGTTGAAGCGATGGATCTCGTCGACAAAAAGCAGGGTGCCGCGGCCCATTTCGCGGCGTTTGCGCGCCGCCTCGAACACCCTGCGCAGGTCGGCGACTCCGGAAAACACCGCCGATAGCGGCTCGAATTCGAGATCGGTGCCGAGCGCCAAAAGGCGTGCGATCGTCGTCTTGCCGCAGCCGGGCGGACCCCACAGGATCATCGACGACAGCCGCCGGCTCGCCACCATTCGCCCGATCGGGCCGCCCGGCCCCAGCAGATGGCCTTGCCCCACGACCTCGCCGAGGCTCGTCGGCCGCAGCCGGTCGGCGAGCGGCCGTGGCGCCTGGTTCTCGAACAGAGTGGTCATCGGCAACCCACTCGTCGGACATCAAATTGTGGTCGCGCGCAGTCGTATTTCATGCGGCCTCGACCACGATGCCAATGCGCTTGCCCAGCGCCCGAAGTGCGGCATCGACTTGGTTGATCCGACTTTGATGAAGCGGGTCGCGGAGGCGTCGCACAGTCTTTTCGTCTGTGCCGAGCCGCCGCGCCAAAGCAACATTCGAGACCCCGGCGGCGAGCATGGCGTCATGCAATGCGAGCTTGGCCGCGATAAGCGCGGGCAAATAAGCAAGAGGGCGGCCGTGCGGCGGGGACGGGCGCGGCAGGGGCTCGGCGCGGTCGGTGTAGAAGGAAAGAGCGGTCACCAGCGCATCCTCCGCCATCGCCGCCGCTTCCTTTTCGGTTTCGCCTTGCGTGATGGCCTCCGGAACGTCGGAAAAGGTGACGGTGAAACCGCCCTCGGGCTGCGGGAGCAACTCATAGGGGTAGGCGTAGCGCATACCAACTTATTCCTCGATCTCCTCGGGCTTTAGCCCGAGCTGTTTCAAAATGCCGTGCAAGGTTCCGATTTTCAGATCGGTCCGATGCCGGCCTACGACCGAGCGTCGGCCGGCAAGCGCGGCCTTCGTATGGTTCTTGCCCGCCGAAATCTCGAAATCTAGGGCACGCCTCGCGGCCAGCCGACGCAAGCGCCGCTAAAGCTCGGCCGGGTTCACTCACTCAATGTCGGACAGATTTGTCCGATTATCAAGAACCGGCGGGGGGCGGGCGGGAGTGCAGTTGAGAGTATCGGGCGCGCAAGCCGAAGGCTCGTTGAACACCGGATCGAAGGTTGCGCGCAGGGCGGCGTCGACATCGGCCAGGGTCGCGCGGATGCCGAGGGCGGCGAGCGAGGTGACGCCCTGCCCGGAGGTCGCGGGGTCGATTCCGCAAGGGATAATGCCGCGGTAATGGTCGAGGTCGGGGTCGATGTTGACCGCCATGCCGTGATAGGTCACCCAGCGCCGCACCCGTACCCCGATCGCCGCGATCTTGGCCTCGCCGAGGCTATGCGCGACCCAGATGCCGACGCGGCCCTCGCGGCGCTCGCCGTTGACGCCGAAATGCGCCAGGGTGCGGATCGCCCACTCCTCGAGCTGGTGGACATAGCAGCGCACGTCGCCTCCGCGCCGGGCGAGGTCGAGCATCACGTAGACGACGCGCTGGCCCGGCCCGTGATAGGTGTAACGCCCGCCGCGGCCGGCGCGGTGCACCGGAAACCGGCCCGGCTGCAACAGCTCCGCGCCGCCGGCGCTGGTGCCGGCGGTGTAGAGCGGCGGGTGCTCCAACAGCCAGATCAATTCGGGCGCGGCGCCGGCGCGGATCGCGGCGACCCGGCGCTCCATTTCCTCGACCGCGATTTCATAGGGGACCGTCGCGGGGCTCACCCGCCACTCGATCCCGTCCGGTCCGGTTGTTGCCGCCAAGGCCATGCCGCTTGATATGGTAGCAGGGATTTGCTAATCACGCCGCCTCGCGGCGAGATGCGAGACCATCCCCCTGCCGTGCGGTCGTGGCGGAATTGGTAGACGCGCAGCGTTGAGGTCGCTGTGGGGGAAACTCCGTGGAAGTTCGAGTCTTCTCGACCGCACCAAGCCTGGCACCATACGTTTTCTCGATGACAGCCCCATTTGTGGGCATGCGTGTCGGGTCGGTGTCATTGAGCCGCTGCCAGCCATCGTCCCACCGGGACAAGCCCGCGGGCAGGTAGATATCGTCGAAATTTGGTTAGCCGTTCGGTCAGGAACAACAAATATGAAGATCGTCAACTCGCTCAAATCGCTGAAAAAGCGCGACAAGGATTGCCGCGTCGTGCGGCGCAAGGGCCGCGTCTACGTGATCAACAAGACGAACCCGCGCTACAAGGCGCGCCAGGGCTGACCGGCGCCGCCGCGCGCGCCCGCCGCTTGCGGACGCAAGCCCGATGAGGATGCCGAGGCCCGACGCCGCGGTGCTGCAGCGGCGCGCCGAGATCGTCGAGGCATTGCGACAGATCGTGCCGGGCGAAGGTGTGGTCGCGACCGAGGCCGAGCGCCGTGTCTACGAGAGCGACGGGCTGACCGCCTACCGTCAATTGCCGATGGTCGTGGTGTTGCCGTCGCGGGTCGAAGAAGTCGCGGCGGTGTTGCGCTATTGCAAGGAGATCGGCGTCAAGGTCGTGCCGCGCGGCGCCGGCACGTCATTGTCCGGCGGTGCGTTGCCGCTGGCCGACGGCGTGCTGCTCGGGATGGCCAAGTTCAACCGCATTCTTGAAGTCGATTACGACAACCGCTGCGTCGTGGCGCAGCCCGGCGTCACCAATCTGGCGTTGAGCCAGGCCGTCGAGGAGGCCGGGTTCTACTATGCCCCCGACCCGTCGAGCCAGATCGCCTGCACGATCGGCGGCAACGTCGCCGAGAATTCGGGCGGCGTGCATTGCCTCAAATACGGGCTGACCACCAACAACATCCTCGGCATCGAGATCGTGACGACGGACGGCGAGGTGATCCGCCTCGGCGGCAAGCACTTCGACGCCGAGGGCTATGACCTGCTGGGGGTGATGACCGGGTCGGAGGGGCTGCTCGGCGTCGTGACCGAGGTCACGGTGCGTATCCTGCCAAAGCCGATGGCGGCGCGCGCGCTGTTGATCGGGTTTGCCAGCGCCGAGGATGCCGGGGAATGCGTTGCCGCGGTGATCGCCGCCGGCATCATCCCGGGCGGCATGGAGATGATGGACCGGCCGGCGATCCACGCCGCCGAGGCGTTTGTGCGGGCCGGATACCCGCTCGACGTCGAGGCGTTGCTGATTGTCGAGCTCGACGGGCCACCGGCCGAGATCGACCATCTGATCGGGAAGGTCGAGACGATCGCGCGCGAACATCGCGCGACCACGGTCCGGGTCAGCAACGACGACGCCGAGCGGCTCGCCTTTTGGTCGGGGCGCAAGGCGGCGTTTCCGGCGGTCGGGCGGATCGCGCCCGATTACTATTGCATGGACGGCACGATCCCGCGCGGCCGCCTCGCGCAAGTGCTGCGCCATATGCGCGAATTGTCGGAGAAATACGGACTCGCCGTCGCCAACGTCTTCCATGCCGGCGACGGCAACCTGCACCCGCTGATCCTGTACGACGCCAACAAGCCCGGCGAGGTCGAGCGCGCCGAGGAATTCGGCTCCGACATCCTGCGGCTCTGCGTCGAGGTCGGCGGCGTGTTGACCGGCGAGCACGGCGTCGGCGTCGAAAAGCGCGACCTGATGGGCACGATGTTCGACGAGACCGACCTCGCGCACCAACAGCGCGTCAAATGCGCCTTCGACCCCGATGGTTTGCTAAACCCGGGCAAGGTCTTTCCGCAGCTGCATCGCTGCGCCGAGCTCGGCCGGCTGCACGTGCATTCCGGCCGCCTCCCGTTCCCCGACCTGCCGCGGTTCTAGCTGCGATCCGCATTCGGTAGCCTTGTAGGATGGATGGGTTTCGCTTTTGAGACTCGGCAGGAATGGGCGGCATCAGGCGCCGGCGCGTGCCTCGAGACGCGCCTCGGCTGCGCCGCGCCGCTCCTCGGCATGAGGGTATGTTGCTGACAGCATTAAGAAGAATTACTCCTCCTGAGGTGCCTCGCGGTGCGAGGCCTCGGGGGACGCACAGCATTCATCCGGCCAGACTTGAATTCTTGCCCAACCCTCTTTGCCCAACCCATCCTACAAATTGCGGATGATGCAAAACAAAAACCGGGAGGGGTGCGATGAGCGATGGGTCGGGGCCGCCGTTTCGGGCGGATCACGTCGGGAGCTTGCTGCGGCCGGCGGCGCTGTTGCGGGCGCGCGCGGACCACGCCGCGGGGCGGATTTCAGCCGCGGAATTGCGCCGGGTCGAGGATGACGCGATCCGCGACGCGGCGCGCATGCAGCGCGAGATCGGGCTGGAGGGCGTTACCGACGGCGAATTTCGGCGCGGCTCGTGGCATATGGATTTTCTCTACCAAATCGGGGGCGTAGCGCGGACCGACCAGCGGTTGCGCATCCAGTTCAGGAACGAGTCCGGTCCGGTCGAAGCAGCACTCGGCGCGTTTCGCGTTGCCGGCCGGCTCACGCTCGACCATACGATCTTTGCCGAGGATTTCGCCTTCTTGAAATCGGTGGCGCCCGCAAGAACCACGCCGAAATTGACGATCCCGTCGCCCTCGATGCTGCATTACCGCGGCGGGCGGGCGGTCATCGACCGCGGCGCCTATCCCGACATGGAGGGGTTCTGGCACGACCTCGCGGCGGTCTACAAACAGGAGATCGCCGGCCTCGCGGCGCAAGGCTGCGCCTATCTGCAGCTCGACGACACCAGCCTCGCCTATCTGAACGACCCGGCGCAGCGCGCCTATGTGACCAGCATCGGCGGCGACGGCGACGAGCAGCACCTGACCAACATCCGGTTGATCAATGCGGCACTCGCCGATAAGCCCGCCGGCATGACGGTGTGCACCCATATGTGCCGCGGCAACTTCCGGTCGTCTTGGGTCGCCGAGGGCGGTTACGACCATGTCGCCGAGGCGTTGTTCGGCGAGCTGGCGGTCGACGGCTTTTTTCTCGAATATGACGATGACCGCTCGGGCGGGTTCGAGCCGTTGCGCTTTGTGCCGCGCGGCAACAAAAAAATCGTGCTTGGCCTCGTCACCAGCAAGCGGGCCGCCCTCGAAGAGAAGGACGCGCTGAAGCGGCGGATCGACGAGGCGGCGAAATACGTGCCGCTCGAGCAGCTGTGCCTCAGCCCTCAATGCGGCTTCTCGTCGACCGTGGAAGGCAACGCGCTGTCGGTCGACGAGCAGAACGCCAAGCTCCGCCTCGTCGTCGAAACCGCCCGCGACGTCTGGGGCTGAGCCCCCTCAGAAGGGGGCTAACCCCGCGGCGGGGCGCCGACCCTCAGGTCAGCGGCGGCTGGCGCGTCGGCGGGGCACCCAACCCGACCGGGTGAACCGTGCGGAACATCGACAAATTGGCGAGCGCGATCAGGAAGACGAGGATGCCGACCACCCAATGGTCCCAGCTCGCCCGGTGCAGCGCGGTAAACCCGAGCGCCCACGGCGCGATAAAGATCCAGATGCCCAGCACCAGCGCGATCCACTCCTGGCTCGCTCGCATCCGGCTGACCGCCGAGATCGCGACCAGGAACAGGATGATCCCGAGAACCCACGCGTCCCAGGACGCGTGTCCGATCGCCGCACCATAGCCGCCGGGTGCGCCTTGCGCCGTCCCCACCGCGGCGGCGGCGAAGCGCAGCACCCAGGGCGAGATGAACAACCAGATTGCGAGGACCACGAGCGCCCAGTCCTGCGGGCGGTTGCTGCGCCATCGCGCCGCCGATTGCATCGAGATGTTGGCCATGTCGCATTCTCCACTACTGAAGGTCGCGGTTGCGCGCGCCTGACGGTTACTGGAGGAAGTCGCTGGTTTCCCGCGTCGGCGACAGCACACCCGCTGACCTGACCCAGCCGGTCGGGCGCTCGATCCTGACCGGCGCCGGCGCGGGTGCTGCGTCGTCGATCGGGTCTACGCCGAGACCCATGCCAGCGCTGACGACTGCAAAGAACGCCTTGACCGTTTCGGCGAATTTCCATGACCGAGATGTGCCGTCATTGGCGCGGGCGATGTCGTCGACGATGATCACTCTGGCGCGCCGCAGCACCCGCAGCACGTCGCGATGGCTGGTGCCGGGGTCGTCGTTGAAGGATGCGATGCGCCAGTAATGCCGTCCACTGACCTCCCGGACCGCGCGGATCACCGGCCGGGTCAATTCCTGCCGCGCGTCGGCCGCAATGATCGCGCCGGCGAGGCAGTGCCGGCCATGGCGGTCGTGCAGCCGGCCCTTGCACCATTGGTCCTCGCGCGCCAGCAGGCGTTCCACCTGCCCGAGCTTGGCGAGGGCCGGGTTGTCGAACAGTTCAACACCGTCTAGCGGCATCTGCGCTCTCCCATTCCTGACTGCCCGCCGACCTCCCCTCCGGCCCAGGGCTTCTATGTTGTGGAACCGCGCGCACGCTCCTTCATTCCCAAAGTGACGCGTCGATTGCCGTAGCGCGGCGAGTATTGCCTTTCGGGGCAAAACCACTTTGCGCGACGCACCCAGCCGCGGGTTTGGCGGGGCGAGACTGTGGCAAAGCGGCAGCGGTCAAGCGCAGCTCGTTGGCCGCGGCCAAGCGGTGCCGCGGCGTTCGTCCTTTTGACAAACCGCGGACGCCTGCCTATTGGTCTTGGCCATGAGCACGGCGTGGCATCAGCTTTTGGCGCTTCCTGCCACGCGGGAAAAGCGGGGATGGCCGGCCTACGTCGCGATCCTCGCGGTCGGGGCATTGCTGTGGCGGCTGTCCGCGACCCGGCCGGCGTCAGTGCCGCCGTGGCTGCCGTGGGATTTCTCGCCGTCGTTCTATATGGCGGCGGCGCTCACCCTGTTCTGGTTTGGTCGCGGGCTGGCGCTGACCCCGGCCAGCGAGCGGCCGGCGCTATGGCGCAGCGTCGCTTTCCTCCTCGGCGTCGCGGCGATCTGGGCGGTGCTGCAGACCCGCTTCGAGTACTGGTCGCAGCACATGTTCTTTCTGAACCGCATCCAGCATGTCGTGATGCACCATGTCGGGCCGTTTCTGGTGGCGCTCGGCGGCGCCGGCGGGGTGGTCCGGCGCGGCATGCCGCCGCGGTTGCGGCAAATCGCCGACAGCGCGCCCGCCGCTATTGCCTTGCGCATCGTGCAGCAGCCGGTGCTGGCGGCTGTTCTGTTTGTCGGGCTGTTTTGCTTCTGGCTGGTCCCGGCGGTGCATTTCCGCGCGATGATCGACCCGCGCCTCTACGCGCTGATGAACTGGAGCATGGTGCTCGACGGCATCCTGTTCTGGTGCCTGGTGCTCGACCCGCGGCCGCGGCCGCCGGCGCGGCTGTCGTACGGAGTGCGCGCGGCATTGGCGCTCGGCGTCATGTTCCCGCAGATCGCGCTTGGCGCGGTCGTCACGTTTTCGCGCACCGACCTTTACCCGTATTACGATCTGTGCGGCCGGCTGTTTGCGACGGTCAGCCCGCTCAACGACCAGCATGTCGGCGGCATCGTGATCTGGATCCCGCCGGCGATGATGAGCGTGATCGGCCTGCTGCTTGTCGTCAATGCGCTGCGGCTGCACGAGGAAGCGACAACGGAGACCAGCGATGGTGCCGCAGCGCTCGCCAAGCTCGCCAGCAGCTGGACGGGCCGCTAGAGAGATGCGGCGGGTGACCCTCGCGGTGTGCGCGCTCATCGCGGCGGCGTGGCTCAGCGCACCGGCGTCGGCGTCGTCAAACGGGCTCGCGATCAGCGGGCAATGGTTCCGGCTGGTGATGCCGTCATTGCCGGCCGCCGGCTACTTCACCCTGTCGAACCCGACCGCCGCCCCGCGTGTGCTGGTCTCCGCCGCCTCGCCGGCCTGCGGCAGCCTGATGCTGCATCGCAGCCTCGAGCAGAACGGCGCGGAGCATATGGTCATGGTGCCGAGCGTCCCGGTCCCCGCTCACGGCAGCGTGCGGTTTATGCCGGGCGGCTATCACCTGATGTGCATGTCGCCGAGTGCCGCGATGAAGCCGGGGCAGTCGGTTCCGGTCGCCTTGCGGCTGGCCGACGGCGAGACCTTGAACGCGGATTTCCCGGTGCGCGACGCCACGGGGAAGTAATCGGTCTGCGAGCGTCAGACCCAGCGCTCGAGCCGCGCGATCAGCCCCGGCGGATGCCGTTCCTCGACAAGGCGCTTCAGGTCGGCCGCGGTGCCGGCGACGTCGGGCGTCGTCGAGGACAGCGAGGCCACGATCAGCCGGGCCGCGCCGGTGCCGTCGAACACGTAGATCGCCGAGCTGTGGGTCACCTCGTAGGGGTGGTCTTCGCTCGCCGGCGTCGCCGAATAGACGACGCGGTAGCGCCGCGCCAAGGCCGCCAATTCGTCGGGAGTGCCGCGCAGCCCGACGATCTCGGCCCCGAAATTCCTGACGTAGGCGGCGAGCACGGGCGCGGTGTCGCGGTTCGGGTCGACGGTGACGAACAGCAGACGCACCTGGCGCGCGTCGCGGCCGAGGCGCGTCAAGACGTCGTGGACGTTCGCCAGGGTCGCCGGGCACACGTCGGGGCAGTTGGTGTAGCCGAAATAGAGTAGGACGATCCTGCCGCGATAGTCGGCCTGGGTCACCGGCTTGCCGTCGTCGCTCCGGGTCATCGCGAAGGACAGGGGCGGCAGGCTTCCCGACACGTCGATTGCGTGCCATTTGCCGCCGTCGCCGCAGCCGGCGAGCAGTGCCAGCCCGAGGCACAGGACAAAAAGCCGGGCGGCGCGCGCGGTTCCGCGCCGGTCAGAGGTTGGCGAGCAGATGGTGGGCTTCGGCATAATGCAGCACCAGGGCGAGGGATATGACCGTGACGAACGCGCACAGCGCGATACCGGCGAGCACCGTCGCGAGCCGCCGGTTTTGCCGGCGCCTCGACGGGGGTGGGAGCGCCGCCGCGGGTGACGGCGCGGCTTCGGTTGCGGCGGTCCCTTGGGGTTTCTGTTCGGCGCTCGTCGCCATCCTCCGTCAAGCCCGGTTCGGTCGCCTTCTCGGGCGGTTGCGCCCTTGGGCCGTCTTCGACTTATATGGTCGCCGGGTTGTCACCGGCGTGCGGCGGCTTGCCTCAGCGGCGGAGCCGGGTCGGGTTAGGAACTGGGAACGAGTCGCTGCATCGGCCCCGTGCGTGCTTCGAGACGCTCCCTTCGGGCGCTCCTGAGCATGACGTAGCACTCAGGTCGCATTACCGACTTTCCGCGTCCTGAGGAAGTCGCCAAGCGGCTGTCACGAAGCACCCACTGCGCTAATCCAGCCGGTCTACGAGTCCTTTCACATGTTCCCAGGAGGGACGAGACGCGCTGGCTCTGGGTCATCGTCATCGGCTTTCTGGCGGGTGCGACCCCCAAGCGTTTTCTTCACGGGCCCGGCGGGTTTGTCGTGGGGGGTTCGACGACGATTTTGCCTCTCATGTAGGGGTGGATCGAGCAGATGTAGTTGTAGACGCCCGGTGCCGCGAAGGTGTGCGAAAAGCTGTCGTCGGTGTCGAGCGCCGCCGAGGCGTAGCCTCCGCCGACGTCGGCGATGCGGTGCGGGCTGTCGTCCGCGTTTTTCCAGACCACCGTCGTGCCGGCGGTCACGGTCAGGTCCGGCGGCGCGAACCTGAAATTGTTGATCTCGATCGTCGCGGTATGCGCCGCGGCCGACACAACCGCCTCGCCGCTCGCGCCGACCGCCGGCAGGGCCGCGGCGGCGAGTGCCGCCATCCCCATTCCAAAGAGCAGCACGCCGAGCCGCCGCTGGGTCGGTTTTTGGATGTTCCGCATGGGACCGCCTCCTCAACCGACGAGCGTCGTATCGGTCAGCGCCGGGGCGCCGGTGCTGCGCGCGTAGTCGACGGTCCGCACGCCGAGATATTTGCGCAGGTCGCCGGCCGCCACCTGCTTCATCGGGCCGGGTGCCGGTGCGGTCCCCGGTGCGGGTTGCGGAAACGCGGTCGAGGCCGCGGTGTGAAACGTGACCTTTCCCTCGACTTTCTGGATGATCTGGTGGATGTGGCCGTTCAGCACGGTGACCGAGCCGAAGCGCTTCAGATAGCCGAGCGCGCGGCCGGCATCCTGGGTCCCCCAGCCCCATTGCTGGTAGATCGTCCACAGCGGCAAATGGGCGAGGACGACGATCGGCGTGCTGGCCGCGCGCGTGGCCACGTCCTTTTCGAGCCATTCGAGCTGGTCGTCGCCAAGGGTGGCGAGCCCGGCCGACTTAAACCCCGGCTGAAAATCGAAGACGTTGATCAGTGCTATGAAATGCACGCCGCCCATGTCGAAGCTGTACCAGCCCTTGCCCTGCGTGTTCTTGCCGTAGCGGGCGAGATAGGCCTTCCCGTTCTCGGCGTCGGCGACATCGTGCTCGCCGGGGATGAAGAACACCTGTTTGTTGGCCCCCTTGATGACCTGGTCGGCGGTGTCCCACTGCTCCTCCTTCGACAGATGGCTGATGTCGCCGGTATGGACCAGAAAGGCGGGCTGCGCCGGCATCGCCTTGATCTTGGCGATCGCCTCGCCGAGGGTCGCCGTCGGATCCGGGTTGGGCGGCAGGTGAAAACCGATATGGCTGTCGCTGATCTGGACAAAGGTCAGCTCCGAGGCCGCGGCCTCGGCTGCCGCGGCCGAGCCGACGAGGCCGATCGTGCGCGGCACCCCGCCGCTCACGCCCCAGACGACGCCGGCGCCGGCCCAGCTCATGCACTTCAACAAGCCGCGGCGGTTGAGGCGCGCGGCGCTCGACGGGTTGGTCTCGTCACAATCGGTCATCTCGCACTTCCCTGATGGCGGTGTGTAGGCGCCGATCCAGACCGCCGCGGCTGCGGCTTTATTCCGCCGCGCGAGCCGGCGATTCCCGCTTGCGCAACGGCGAGACGCACCTCTATCTGCTGCTCGCTTTGCGGAGGGGGCGATGCGTTATCCAGCCTTGATCGCGGTGCTGTTGGCGGTGTCCGGCTGCTCTTCCGGCTCCGACCACTCGGCCACGTTGGTCCTCGACAACCCGACCTGGGACCGGGTCAATGTCGAGGCGGTGATCACGAAGAGCGAAGACTGCAACGAGCGCGCGAACGGCTATGTCGCGACCAAGGATTTCGCGATGGCGAAAGGCCAGACCCACAAGGTTGTCGCGCCGAATGCCGAAACCATCTGCTGGCGCCACGACCGCGACCCGACCAACCCGGTCCGCGGCGACTGGTCGGAATGGAGCCGCGCCACCTTGTTCCCCGGTCAGACCACCGAGACCGACCTATAAGCTCGTCACGATGGTGTTAGCTTGTCTTATCGGTGTCGCGCGCAATTGCCGCCATGGCGGGTTGCGCGCCGACGACAACTCAGGCGCAGGCGTGCCCGCCGGGGACGCGCCGGGAACTCCCTGGGTTCCCGCGGACTACGCCAACGGCAAGTGGGTCCCGGGCCACTCTGTGGGCCAACCGGCGCAACAGGCGCGGCGTGGTTGGCCGCCCGGTCATTCCCACCCTCGCCCCGGAACGGGGGAAGTTGATCGGCTCAGGCGCGCCGCCTGTGCAATACCATGCCGAGGCCGGCGAGGCCGACCGCCAGCAGCGTCAGCGACGCGGGTTCCGGCACGGTCTGCGCCGGCCCGATCTGCAGCGTAAAGCTGTCCGCGGTCGCCCCCGACCCCCACGTCCAGACATAGGTTCCGGGTGTTACGCCGAGGCTGGCGAACGTGTCGCCAGCAAATGTTGTAAGGTCAGAGACCGAAGTACCGGACACATACCCGTCCGGGAGGTAGAGAGAATTAAACCCGGCGGCGGCGGCCGCAATGCCAAGCACCGCCCCGCTGGTGCTGCTCGCGAGAGTTTCAGCGCCATTGCCGAAAGTTGTGTGATCGGGCGTTAGGCCTGTGAACGCGTTCTGCGTTCCTCCGCCTCCCAGGAACAGGGCGTTGATGGAGGGGTCAACGAAGGCTGTCGACACGGGAATAAATGGCGAGGTAGGGGTAAGTCCAATCGTGTCAAAGCTGCCGCTGCCGGTAATGACGACGTCGGCGCCAACCTGGTCCATTGTGGCGATGAACGCCGCGTTTGCTGGTAGAACGAGACCGGCGACCCCAGTCAGCATGACCGCAGCGCCCAAGCCAACTGCCGTGTTGCGGAAAACAGAGAACATCGTCACCCTCTCTAGTTGTTTCTGTCGGCACGATTGGTCCCTTGTAGCGAGATCACTGCGCAAAAATCGTGCCGAGAAGTGACATCAATGGGTTAGAGAGAGGCTAAAGCGCGTCTGTACAATTCTCCGACAACACCTAAGACGTTTCTCTATGAAAATCAAAGGTCTAGACGGGGGGCCGCGATCTATCTTGTAAGATTTTCCGACATCGCGAGAAGCGGGCCGAGAGGCAAACGGGAGGAATTGAGGCCTATATTCTGTAAAATCTCCGATCAGGCCAACCGAGGCGCGGCGGCGGACGATGGTGACACGGCCGAGTCGAGTTTATTTGCACGCGTAAGTAGAATTCGATGCCGCCGAGAGGGTTGCAGCGAATCGAGGCAAGGGCCGACGAACAGCGCGATCGTCTGCCTTGCATCAGATATCCGACATCGGGGTTTCAAGAATTTCGGGAAAATCCCTTGCCCTTGCCCAATCCAGGGGTAACGCTTCCCGTATCTTATGACCGGAATGCACCCGCAAAACCGCCTTCTCGGCTATGCCCGCGTCAGCACCTACGGGCAGACACTCGACGCCCAACTCGACCAGCTACGCGGCGCGGGCTGCGCCAAGATTTACCGCGAGAAGGTAACGGGCGCGCACAACGACCGCCGCGAGCTTCTCAAGATGCTCGACCACCTCGCGCCCGGCGACGTGGTAACGGTGACACGCATTCACCGCTTGGCGCGCAGCACCGTCGACCTGTTCGCCATCGTCAAGCAGATCGTGGACGCCGAGGCGCAGTTTCGATCCTTGGCCGAGCCGTGGGCCGACACTGGCACCAGCACCGGGCGCTTGATGATTGCCGTTCTCGGCGGCTCGCCGACGTGGAGCGCGACCTTATCCGCCCCCGCACCGCCGAGGGCCGCAGCCGGGCCAAGGCTCAAGGAAAGCACGTGGGCCGTCTCCCTTCCCTCACACCGGAACAACAGAAAGAGGCCGCCAAACGCCGCGCGCAGGGCGCGACGCTGCAGGAATTGGCAAAGAGCTACGATGTCAGCAGGGCGACGATTTCACGGCTCGCGCCAATAAATGCATACAGTGGCAAGGGAGGCTAAAACCGACCATGAGTCAGATGTTCAATTTCGATCTACCGCCGCACAGTTATGAAGAAATTCGCACGCTCACGATAGACGCCCTTCTGGCTAGGCAAATGGGGCAATTCAACGATTTGCTTGAACATATCTGTCGAACGATTTTGCAAAAACATAATCGCTCTCTGCCGCCGACAATGATGGGGATTGCCTATCCCGGCGCGGGCGCAATTCTACATCCAGAGGATACGCCACTCGTTTTAGAGGTATTTTGGGATTTGTTTCGACAGGGCGCTGTTACGCTTGGCTTTGACGCAAACCATCCCGGCTGGCCTGCATATCGGTTAACCCGGTTCGGACAGCATGTCGCCCAACAGACACCACTCCGCTTCCACGATACGACTGCTTACATCGCGCTCGTAAAAACCTATGTTCCTGATCTATTGTCCGAAGCCGAAGCGTATCTTGAGGAAGCCGTTGCCGCGTTTTATGCCGACTGTCTTTTCGCCAGTTGTGTGATGCTCGGTGTTGCCGCCGAAGCGGAGTTTCTCCGGCTTGTCGAAGTCGCCTGTGCAAGTGCAACTCATGGAGCAAAGTTTTCATCAGTAGCTAAGCCTTTATTTATTAGACAGAAAATTGCTAAATTCTTGCCTGCGTTAAGGCCCCTCATTCCTTCACTTCCGAACGGGTCAACGGAGGACATCGACACCAATTTCTCAATGATCCAGTCTATTTTGCGTATCGCTCGAAACGACGCGGGACACCCCACGGCAGCATCACCCAAACGAGAGCAGGTGTACGTCAACCTGCAACTCTTCCCCCCTTTTGCGCGACAGCTTATGAGGTTACGCGCTGCCTTAGCTTAAACCCTGCAAAATGGGCGATTCTCCATAAGCCCCTTATGCGACAAAAATCGCGGATCAGGGCCTTTCCCCAACGAGAATAACGACGGTATTCACATCCGGCACATACTCCTCTTCGTGTGCGGTTATTGGAATGTTAGCCGCATGGAATGCGCCCATAATAGCGGTGGCTTGTGGAGGGATATGCTCTTTATCCCGAATAACCAAAAATAGTCCGGGCAGATTTGTTGAAACCACCGAAAGCGGCTTGTCTCCGACATTGGAAAATCCAGATTTGTTGAAAACCTCAGATAATTCATTTCCATATCTCGTTGGTTCTGGAGAAAGGAAATTCGGCTTTATAATCACTGGACCTTTGGGAGCCGATTTAAGAACCTCTTCCATTTGTCTTTTCTGTTCTTCGCCTAATGATCGGCCTACGCGATATTTGACAAGTTCAAGCTCGGCCTGCAATGCCCTCGCATTAGCCTCGGATGCCCGCGCAACAGCCTCTCCCAGATCACGCTTGAGCGCCGTTTCCTTTACATTTCCAGAAACAACGATTCCCCATGTCGCGATTACTCCAACAACAAGCGCTCCGACCAAAAGCCAGTTGGCCCAGAATGAAATAAATTCAGCCGAAGGAAGTGACATTCCCATACCGATGCCGCTCCTAGTATTATTTCCCGCCGTCGTTTTGGCCGCTCTCTCCGGGATAGGTGTCATGGTCTGGCTGCTATTTCGACCGTGGTTTCGAAACTGATCTTAGCATGGGGTTTGTGCGCCTCTTCTTTTATCAAATACAGGGTGAATTTTCCAGAACGTCGATTTCGCGACTCTTGCTCGACTGGTTCCTCGCGGCCGCCGGCATGCGGCATAACCGAGATGGGGCCCAAAGGGGCGCCATCGCGATTTTTTTTGGTTCGCGAGCCGTGCCGCCAACGAACGGCGCGCTGCCGCGTGCCTTGGTTTGGGTCGGATATGGCGGCGGTAAAATTGCCAAAGTCGTGGGGTACGGAGTTCGATGCGAGAGGGCCGGCGGTTGCGGAGGAGGTCGGATGGTGGTCGGGTTCCCGGGCGGCAGAGGGCGGACGGGGAGGTCGAATGGAGGATGGTCCCCGAGGGATTCCCGGTTCCGCGGAAATAATTCCCGATTGACGCTGCAAAAATTCCCGGTTGAGGCCGCTACGGGAATCCGCTCGCAAGCCGTTGATATCGCGCGCAGTTCCGGCAGTAAAATTACGTTGTCGAGGCGGATTTCCCGAATATTTCCGGTATTCGGGCGCAAATGGGACCGGCCAACAGCCTTCAGCGTTCGGCGCGGATGCTGATAATCGTTACCGAGAGTAACGTGTATGTATAAACCACAATTAAAGCTGGTGTTTGTGCGAATTGATCTCGGTCTTGACGATAGAGCCGATATTCCACGCCATTGTGTATTGAGTGCTCGCCGAGTCGATCAGCCCGACGGGCTAGACTCCAATTTAATGCATTATACGCGTCGTCAAATCGGTCAAATTGCTGACGTAATAATTGAACTTCTGCGGTAACTTCTGGCTCCTCGATAACTGTCCGCGCAAACCGCCAAGACGACATCGTTAGGTTCGTGAGGCAATCACTTTACTGGCCCACTCCCTATCGACTTCTGTAATTTCACCAGCGGCCGCGCCTAGAACAGCATAGAGTGGAATTTCCTCCCCCTCAGCAGCTGAGTCCCATATCACATCGTGAGAAAATTCGCTTATTGACGTTGCAGTGTGTCGATTACAAACCCAGGCGACAACTTCATCGATGATTTCCGTCTCTTGGGCAGAGAAAGTCGACGGGGCCGCCGGTTCTAGAGCGACGAATTCGCGTTGAATGTAATGGAATCGTTGATTATGCCGAATCGCGATCTTTCCCTCTACCTCAAGCTCTTGGAGGACGACGAGAATTCGCTTCGGAACAGGGCCAAATTGGCGTTTTACATAAGTGGTGTTGGTGATTGATCGCCCCGCGACGCGGTAGGCGATCGTATCAGAAAACCATAGAGCCTTGTTGAGCTTGGTGGCACCGAGCTTAGCGGGGTCGTCCGCACGCCAGCAGATATAGTGAGTAAGCTCCTTCAGCAAATCGGTCATGCGGCCAATACGGTCCATGGAAGGGGCGCGTTCTCTATCTGTTCCTGATACCATATGCATGTTAATATGGCAAGAGAGATGTCACTTGGCAATTGCCTACCGCAGCGCGCGGGCGCGCGCGATCTTCTCGACCTTGCCCTTGATCACCGCGATGCGAAAGCGCTTGCGCATCGCATAGCGGTGGCCATATAATGATGGCATGCGAAACCGATCAGGCATTCCAACCGACTCCGATCCGACCCAGACGGAACTCGGCATCATCGCGTCTGACCCCGCTTCCATGAGCCAGCACGCTCCCCGCAAAAAGAACCGTGCTGCCGCCGCATTGGGTAGAATTGGTGGCAAGAAAGGTGGCCGTATCCGCGCTGACCGACTCTCAGCGGAACAACGTCGCGCATCGGCGCAGAAGGCTGCGGTCATGCGATGGGCGAAAACGCCTACCGAGCTTGCCAATCAAGAAACCACAACAGAGAGTGCTTCTCTTGATGGCGATGTGTTGCCGCCTTCTCCCTTTGCTAAATTTTACGGGCAGATCGATGCAGGCGGCAATCCCATAGATGTTTACGTGCTCGATACGGGCGAGCGCGTGCTGAGCATGCGTGGCGCCGTCAAAGCAATGACCGGACAGGATGCCGGAAACCTGGTCGAATATCTCAGTGTCCAAGGCTTAAAATCATTCATTGACAAGGACTTAGTCCTGGTCGAAACAAAGGATTTTTTCATTCCTGGAACACAGTTTCGCGGACGCGGCATCACCGCTGAACAATTTGAGGCGATCCTCACCGCCTACGTCAAAGCATTGAATGCAGGAACGCTGACAACCGATCGTCAGAGGGAAATCGCGGTAGCCTGCGCGATCTTAAGTACTGCATTCCTGCGCGTCGGTATTATTGCACAAATTGACGAGGCCACCGGTTACCAGTATGTCCGCGCAGAAGATGCGCTCCAAATCAAGCTTCGCGCGTTTATCGCGGACGAACTACGCGAGTGGGAAAAGACTTTTCCTGATGAGCTTTGGGAACAGTTTGGCCGGCTGACGAAGTGGAGGGGAAGCCTGCATCGTAGGCCGAAATGGTGGGGTCACTTAGTAATGGAATTGATCTACGATGCGCTTGACCCAGATATTGCTACATATCTCAGAGAGAATAAACCAAAACCTTACCACGGTCAGAATTACCACCAATGGTTTACGCAAGATATGGGGCTCAAAGCCTTGGTTCCTCATATATTCGAGATTATAGGAATCGCGAAGACGTGCCATGATATGAGAGAATTGCGCGAAAAGGTTGCAGAGCACTACGGCCGTGAGCCAGTTCAGATGATGATGTACCTGCCTCGCCACCCCAATTGAAAAATCTTATGCGTAACCGCTAACGCAGTTGACAGTGCGAAAGCGATCACGCATTATATGAGGCGGAACCGGTCGCTGTTGACGCAGCGACCGGCCCCTAAGACCGCAACGACGGATTGGCCCCGCGGTCGCGATCCTCCGATGGAATATAGCCGTGTTGACGCACGGTTTCCATCCCGCGAGCCGAGGCTGATCCAAAGCAAGGATTGGCCCCTTGCCCCAGCACTTCTTGTTATCGCCCCAGGCGCGCACGCTGAGCCTCGCCGGCATCATGCGGATGACCGACGACGCGGCGTTCGACACCTTCAAGCTGGTTCGGTTCGCGACCAACGCCGGCGAGCCGTTTTGTCCGCACTGCGGCATCTTGAAGGTCTACACGTTGGCCGAGACGCCGATTCGATGGAAGTGCTCCGGCTGCCGGCGCAAGTTTTCCGTCACGTCCGGCACGCTGTTCCACAGCCGCAAGCTATCGATCCGCGACTATCTCGCTGTGATCGCGCTGTTCTGCAACGGCCTCAAAGGCGTCGCTGCGCTGCACATGGCGCGCGATATGAATATCAACCCGAAAAGCGCCTTCGTGCTGCTCCACAAACTAAGGCAAGCGATGGGGGCCGAAGTTCGCGACGACGGCGAGCTAGGCGGGGCCGGTCGGCAAGCTGAGGTTGACGGCGCGTATTTCGGGAAGGGACCGCGACAGGCGAATCGCAAAGCTGATCGCGTTGACCGCCGCACGCTCGATATCGAGCGCCAGGTCGTGGTTGTCGCACGCGAGCGCCACGGCGACGCCCGGACGTGGGTTGTCGCGCGCGAAAGCGATGCGGTCCCGATGATCCGCGCCAACATCGCCTCCGGCACGACCGTGCACGCTGACGAAGCCGGCGGCTGGGATATCCTCCACGGCAGCTACCCGATGATGCGGGTCAATCATAGCGTCGAGTACAAGAGCGAGGACGGTGCTTCGACCAATTGGGCCGAGTCGTATTTCAGCCGTCTCCGTC
>Ga0210390_10001889_pt1 | contig 19280 bp, 12 predicted proteins | sample IncBWH11OmetaG_FD_161050 | JGI IMG/M metagenome (GOLD analysis project Ga0210390, IMG submission 161050) | Forest soil microbial communities from Barre Woods Harvard Forest LTER site, Petersham, Massachusetts, United States - Inc-BW-H-11-O ... | reverse complement strand
CCATCGCCGCCGGCGTATCGCCGCGGATATGGAAGTCGCGCGGTTTGATCGCGATATCGGCGAACCCGGCGGCGGCGAGGATGCCGCGCAGATAGTCACGGTCGCCGAAGGCGTGTGGCCCTGGGGTGTCATTTTGAAGATTAAGTGGCGTAGAATTTTGAACAATAAGTGGCGCAGCAGGCCTCGGCTATGTCTGCTCGCGTGATGGCTGTTCCAGGGCGAGTTCGGCGCTGCGGACAGGCCGATACCCAAGGCTTCGATATCCCGCCTCTCGCCTGGTAGCCATCTTCATGAGAAGCGGCTCATTCTCATCGACGTAATCGTAGATGACGACATCGCGCTTCGAGGCGTGCTGACGGTGGAGCCGGCCAGCGTACTGCGAGAGCGTTCCGCGCCAGGAGATTGGCATCGTTAGGAAGAGGGTATCGAGTCGCGCGTCATCGAAGCCCTCGCCGAGGTAGCGACCGGTGGCGACAAGCACCCGCTCCTCGGTATCGGAGATTTCCTCCAAAGCCGCGCTTGTCGCGCGTGAACGGCGCGCGCCCATGCCGCCGCGCAGAACGATCACGTTTTTGGCAAACTTCGATAGGCGGCCGGCCAGCATGTCGAGGTGATCCTTGCGCTCTGTGATGACAACCGGTGAGCGGCCGTCTTCGAGCGCCGACAAGATGTCATCGAAGATCAAATCATTACGCGCGGGGTCCTGAGCGAGCTTCGCGTACAGTTCCTGAATTGCTGGCTGCTCATCCGGCCGGCGTCGAGGTAGCTGAAACTCAGTACGTCGGAAAACGACCTTGTGTTCGAACGATCGGCTCGCCGCCTGCTTCCTGGCATCGACGCGATAACGGACCGGGCCGCATTGCATGAAGATGATCGGGTGGTGGCCGTCCTTCCGCGTCACTGTCGCGGATAGCCCCAGCACGTATTTGGCCTTCGCTGCCCGCGCGATCGCTTCAAAGCCCACGGCCGAGAGGTGATGGCACTCATCGACAACAACATGGCCGTAATCGGCCACCAGATCAGAGACAACGCCCCTTCGAACCAGGCTCTGCATGAGGGCGACATCGATGATCCCGGTCGGTTTCTTCTTACCACCATGGACGATTCCGAGGCCACCCGGCGGGATGTCTAAAAATGACTGCAGCCGTGCGACCCATTGCTCGAGCAGCTGCCGGCGATGGACAAGGACCAGGGTGTTCCGTTCCCGTGCGGCGATCATCTGCGCGGCAACGACGGTCTTGCCGAATGCCGTAGCCGCTGCAAGCACGCCGGTTTCATGCTTGAGAAGAGTTGCGGCAACTTCGCCCTGTTCAGGTGTTAAGTCGCCAAGAAACCGAGCGGCGAGGCGCTGTCCTTGCTGGCGCTCGTCTCGCAGTTCGGCGGTAATGCCTACGCTACCGAGAAGGCCCATCAGACCGTCGAGGCATCCCCGCGGGACGGCAACGTGCTTCGAGAACAGTTCGGCACAAGAGACGACACGTGGCTTGCCGAAAGTCGGTAATCGCATCGCCTGTGCGGCGTAGAACTCAGGGTTCTGGAAAGCGGCCAGCCGTGCGATGCGGTACACCAAGCCCGGCGGGAGCTTCGACCTGTCGATGTAGATCTGATTGCCGAGCACAACCTCGACGGATTTGGGAAGCGGCCCCTCGATCGGGGGCCCTTTGTTACGGCGGGACGGCAATGCAGTCCAAGGCTCGTCGTCCTCGTCCATCGGGGGAAGCTGCACGCCAAATATCTGCCCGGCAGCGGCCGCTTCGCTGACGATCGATAGCGTGTCGCTTCGCGATAGTCTGTGGATTGTTGATAAGTACGCCCACTGGTCTTCCTGCGGATGGAAATCGTCATCGACGAAGACGCTGTTGCCGTTCTCGCGCGGCCGGCGTTGAAAGGGCAGAGCAATTAAATTGCCGAAGCCGCCCGCGGGCATCGTGTCCTGGCTCGGAAAGAAGCGATCATAGGAATCGAAGCCGATATCAGGGCAACGATCCATTGTCGCCGTGACAAGGAGCGCCCCGAGGCGCCGCGCGTCACCCGCCGCAACAGGTTCCTCGAAGAAAATCCATGCATGCGCCCCGTTACCCGAGCGCGAGCGCTCGATCGCGACGGGGACGCCTTTCGCCCGCGCGGTATCGCGGAACGCGACAACATCCCGCTTCCAGGACTTCTTGTCGAAATCTGCCGCGAGGAACCAGCAAGTCTCGTCCGGCAGCATGGGATAGATGCCGGCGGTAAATTCGGCCGCGTTTCCTGCCGCTTTACCGGTCAGGTGGGAGCGAATGATGTCGTCGCCGAATGGAACGAAGGCCTGATTTGGACACTCACCGCATTTGATCTGTGGTTTTCCGCAGACCCCCCGGACCCACTCGTTCCGACAGACAGGCGAGTAGCCCGACTTTCCGCTTTTCGGATTCTCCCATCGGCGGGGAAATACCTCTTCTCGTCCGCGGAACAGGCTCCGGAATAACGATACCTTTTCTGTAGTTGGTGAGGCTGTCGTCACGCGCGCGCCGAGGAGCGGCCGCGAATTTGTCGATGCTCTGGCCCGAGCGTGTTCGAGCGCACGCAATCGATCGGCCAGTTCAAACCGTTCCCGGTCGAGTTCGGTCAACCGCTCATTCAGAGCCGCGATCTCGTGATCGATGTCGTCAGTGCTGGCGATCAACCGCCCCCCTTTCAGCCGTTGGAAGAAGCGGTGGCATATTCTCGCCTGCGGCGAGCCGAAGCGCTTCATAGAGCGCGGTCTTGCCAACCTTTAGCCGGATAGCGGCCTCGCGCACAGTCAATCCTTTCGCGACCATGCTGCGGGCACGGGCCAGTTTCTCGGCGTCGACAGCCGGCTTGCGCCCGCCCTTGCGGCCTCGCGCAGCGGCGGCGGCAAGCCCCGCGCGAGTGCGTTCGCGTATCAGGTCGCGCTCGAACTGCCCCAGCGCGCCGAACAGGTGGAATACCAGCCGGCCGCCGGGGGTAGTGGTGTCGATTGCTTCGGTGATCGAGCGGAAGCCGACACCGCGCTGTTCGAGCGCTGTCACGGTTTCAATCAGATGTGCCAGCGAACGGCCAAGCCGGTCGAGTTTCCAGACGACCAGCACGTCGCCGTCCCGCACATAATCGAGCGCCTGCCGTAAACCGGGGCGATCGGCCCGTGCTCCGGAGGCGCGGTCGTCGAAGACCTTGGTGCACCCCGCCGCGGCGAGCGCGTCGAGTTGCAGCGCTGGGTCCTGGTCCAGAGTGCTGACACGGGCGTAGCCGATGAGCGTCACAAATGTCCGCCTTTCCGTCCGACAATCACCTTGTCCGATTTGCCGTCAGCAGTCCAGCATTTCCGGACAAGAAGCGGCTGGCCGCTCATCGTTCGTTTGACGGACAGCTTCGGCCATGCCCGGCGACTGTCGTCATGCTGTGCCAATCACCAGGCTTTCGCGTGCCGCCTCGACGACACTCGCAGTGACGACCTGCAGCTTGTTGATGCCGAGAATACGGTCGACCTGCGACAGCAGCCGGCGCAGCAGGCGAAAATTGCCGCCGGTGATTCGAATGATAGCGGCGATCGCCTCTTGATCGGAGATGCCCGAGGCCGGCAGCTCTAAACCGACCTCCGGCCCGTGGTCGGCGAGCAGCCGACGGATCTCTTCGGCGCGCAAACTGCGGAACGCATGAACGAAGCCGACACGGGAATAAAGCTGCGGGTAGCGCGCCAAGCGTTTCTCGATCCCCGGCATCCCGATCAGAATCAGCCCGATGCCACTGCGATCGAACAGGTCGCGCAGCTGCTCCAGGCTGGCGACCTTGAGCCGATCGGCTTCATCAACCAGGATCAGCCGGACCGGCGCCAAGGCCGGCCACCGCGGGGCGACGGCGATCGACGGAATTGGCGGCAGCGGCTTGTCATCGCGAGGGACCCGTGGCGCGAACCAATCGACTTGCAGAAGTGATTCGTGCCGTCTTTCTGCTTCCTCGCGTGCCCTTGCCCTCGATGCGATGCTTTCCACGCGCTGTTGTGGTTCTTCACGGATACGCCGGAGGTTTGAGCAAAGCCGCCTGACGTTCTCAGCCACCACGCGCGGGTTATTCACGATCTCCGGGGTGTAAAGGACGGTATCGGCGCCCTCGAAGGCGGCAAGCGCCTCGTCACTGGCTTGCCAGACCGACGGCAAAATCTCGAAGCGGTCCCAGGCTGCATAGTGACGAGCCGACAGGGTTTTGCCGACCCCCGGCGGTCCATAGCACAGGCCGATATAGCGATAGTGCCGACAGGCATCGCAGAACTCGGCGAAGCGGCGATATTCGCTGGTGATCAGGAACGGACTGGCGTCATTCATTCCGATATCGCTTGAGCGCGGGGACCGGCTTTGGTTCGTCTTGCCGGGCTGCAATCGGCTCTGCCGCCGGCGGCGGCGATCCGCGCCGCAGATCGAGCAGCGTTTCGACGGTCTTGCGGCGATCCCGAAGCGTGTCACGGAGATCGCGGCGCCGTTGATCGCGCGCCCGTTTGATGTCACGCAGCGCGACGGTCTCGCCGGCGAGTTCCGGGCAGATCGCGCGGCAGAGAAACTTTCCCTGATGAAAGAGCCGCACTTCGGCCACGTCGCGCGGGTCATAGCGCAACACCACGCTCTCGCCGACATAAGCCGCGAGGGTGGGGTCGATGTAGCGCAGGCCCTGGAAGCGCACACCATCCGCCTGGACCTTGCGCATCTTGGCGACGGTCAACAGGAGCAGGTCGAGCTGCTCCAGGGATTCTGCCATGCGCGGGACAAACCCGCCGTGCTGCCAGCGCTCCTGCGGCGGGATCCTGGTTTCGCCGTGCGGCCGCGCGTGATACTCGCGCAGAAAGTCGCGGAACCCGCGATCAAGATCCGCGACGGTCAATTCCGGCCGACCGCGAACGGCGCCGGCCTCGACGTAGCCGGGCAGCGTGCACAAAAACATCTGATTGACGGTCTCGAAGAAGCGCTCAATGCGCCCGCGACCGCGCGGCTGCCCTGGCGCGGAGAAGATCAGCCGCATCTTGATATCTGCGGCGACCTGTTCGAGATGGCCCGAGGTGAAATCGCTGCCGTTATCGGTATAGAAGATCTCGGGAATGCCTAAGACGATCCAGCGAGCGTCCGCTTTCCGCCAGATCGCCTGGCGCAGCGCCAGGGCAGTGCGGGCCGCCGACGGGCTGTCGAAGGAAATGCAGAAGCCGGCAATCGCGCGACTGTAGTCGTCGATAATGACAGTCAACCACGGCCGACCTGCTTCGCCGTCGGCTCGCTTGGCCCAGAGATCGAGCTGGGTGTGGTCGGCTTGCCAGATTTGGTTCGGGCGTTCGGCTTCACGCCGATGGACTAGGTCGTAGGCTTCGCGATAGGCCTTCTCGCCGTTGAGGGCGAGGATTTTGAGGTCGGCGGGGATAGCGCGGATCACGTTGTAGATCGTGTGATATCCCGGCGGCGGGTCGCCGCGAGCGCGCGCGATGCGGCAGACTTCCCGATAAATGGCGCTGGGGCCAAGCACCGGACGTTCCAGCGCGAGACCTTCGGCAAGGCGTCGAAGGTCGTCCGGCACGCGGCGCCGCTTGCCCTGGTCCGCCCGGCCGGCGCGGATCAACCCGATCAGCCCAAACCGCCGATATCGGCTGACCCAGCGCTGCGCCGTCCGAAACGGCAGCGACGCCTCCTTGGCGACGCCCGCGAGCGGTACGTCATGTTCCAGATGCGGACGAAGCTTCCTGTAACGATCCAGGGCGCGCTCGCGCTGTCGCTCGGATAGCTCGTCAGGGCTGCGCTGGTTGCGACGTCGCCGGCGGAGGTTGCCATATCCCAGCTTACGCCAGATAATGTTCAAAATTCTACGCCACTTAATTTTCAAAATGACAGGGGTGTCACGCTGCTGTTGCTTATCCCGGCTCGCCCGTCCGCTCCGAGCCGGACCTCGCACCTCCGCGGCCTCTCGATGGCCCCATCCCGGCGCCTGCAACGAAGCCACGGTTTCTTTGATTGATATCTTCGCGTCCACGAGAAGTTTTGCAGAATGTGACCGCGCTACCGGTCAGCGCCTAATGTCGCCGTCAATAACCGCAAAAAATACTTCGCATGGCCGGCAACAATCCTTGAGCTGGATCAACGATGCACGTTAGCGTCCCCTTTTTGCCGCCACGCAATACACGGGCAGGCAGGGCCGTTTGTCCGCATAGAATTGAGGCACACCGCCCGACCTAACGAGGAGGACCGGAATGGCCCGCCGCAGCCCGCCCCGCAAGGTCACGTATGTCGAACCGGTGCCGCCGCGTCTGGCGCGCAACACCATCATCGAGTCGACCTTCAGGGTCGGTCGCCGCTTCCGCCAGTGATCCAAAAATATCAATATGTTACTGGAAATATTGCGGCCATCCCATCCCCAATACCATTCCTGTGATCCGATTTGAGGTGAACGCGGACGAATGATCGCGATCATGGCGCTCGGCACGCCGTTTCCGGCCCTACTTTCGCTGCCTCACAGGCGCGACCTCACAGAAACCTCTCGATTATCACGTAGATAAAACACGTGAGGAGTGGACGGAGCTGCGCGTCCGCCCCTGTAAAATAAAGTGCCGGTGATGTGAGGCGGCTCACATGTCTTGGGGGGATCGGCGAGCTACATGGTAGTGTCGTAATCAACCTAAGCTTACTTTTTTGTCGGAGGAGATGGACATGCCCTGGAATATGGAAACCCCACTCGAAGACGGCCGCCAGAACCTTGCGGCGGCCACCTGCGACGCGCCTGCGCCGGCTGCCGGATACCGAATCTATGCGATCGGCGGCAGTGACTTTTCCGGTGTAAGCTCAACGGTGGAGATATACGACACCCTCGCAAAAACCTGGTCGACGATCAGTCCGCTGCCAACGGCGCGCCAAAATCTCGCCGCCGCGTCGGGCCCGGGTCGGCTTTTTGCTCTCGGCGGGGACAATGGCGCGAGTGCTCTGACAACGCATGAGACTTATGATCCAGCGGCCGGCGCGTGGTCGGCCGCGCCGCCGCTGCTCACGGCGCGATCCGGTCTAGCGGCCGCGTTAGGTCGCGACGGACGAATCTATGCCATCGGCGGGCGCAACCCGGGCTACCTTACAACCGTGGAAGTCTTCGACCCCGTAGCCAATACCTGGACGACCGCCGCTGCGATGCCCACGCCGCGCGCCGAACTCGCCGCTGTCACCGGTCCGGACGGGCTCATTTACGCCATCGGCGGTCAGAACGACACGGGCAACTTGGACGTAGTGGAAATCTTCAACCCCGTGACCAATACGTGGGCAACCGGTCCATCGCTCCCAGCCGGCAGGACCGGTCTGGCGGCGGCTGTTGGTCCCGATGGTTTGATCTACGCTTTTGGCGGTGACGATCCATCCAATTTGGCATCGACAAGTGTTTTCAGCTATGATCCAACCGCCACGGCTTGGGTCCTACAGTCATCGATTCCGATTCTGGCAGCACAGGCTTTTCTGGCCGGCGTCACCGGGCCTGACGGCCTTGTGTACGCAATCGGCGGCGAAATCGATTCGTTGCAAACCGCCACCGTCGAGGCCTTAACGGTCGCCACGACCGCGAAGGCCCCGGACCCGTATATCGGCAACGGCACCTACCAGAGCCCCGATATCATCCTGGTGAACCAGTCCACGAACAACGTCGTTCCGATCGGAGGAGCGCCGGGCGGAGCTTGGGACACGCTGTTGATCCCCTACTCGAACTACACGGTCAGTTGCGTCGTGTACAACGACGCGAATGTGGCGGCGCCCAACACCAAGGTGCGGTTCTGGCATTTCCCGGGCGGCGTCGGCACCGCCGGCGCCCTAATCAGCGAGGAGACGGTCACCGTTCCCCCGAACAGCTCGATCGTCGTGACTTCATCCAGTCCGTTCCAAAGCGGCGCCGCGGGCACCCACGAATGCGCCGTCGTGAGCCTCGCCAACGCGCAGTCGCCTTACTTCAATATCGATCCCACAACCGCGACGGAGGTGATCGACCCGACCGTTCCGCACCCGGCCGGCTCGGCTCACTTTGGTTCGGCATGGCGTAACACCAACTCAGTGACCGTGGGCGGCGAGATCAAGGTCTGGAACCTTTCGTTCGCCGCAAACTCTCATGAAATCGAACCTGCCCTCGTCAAACTCACCGTCACGGCGAATAAGGTTGCGGTCGACTGGGACCGTACCGGCGAAATGGCCCGCATTCGAAAAGCGGTGGAGGGCGCTTGCTCCGACCGCCGTCTGCCTTTGTTCCTGGTTCCGGAGATTCGTGCGCATCTGCCGTCAGCAGACTGTGACCTGCGAATTCATGTCTGCGAGGAAAAAGGCAAGCGCCCGCGGGGTGGCGCCGAACACCATGTGACGGTCCGTCACGGTGAAAGCGCATTGTTCGAGGTGTCGGGCAGGATTCCGGATGACGCCCGGACCGGCGACATTTTCCTGGTCAATGTCGCAGCGCACTACCCCGCCGCGCGCCGGCGCAAAGAAGCGATCGTGGAATATCTCGAAGTCATCTACGTGAAGTAACGATCTGCCGGGCTGGGCGGGATGGCGCGAACCTCCCGCCCGACCCTTTTGGGCTCTTGCGAGGTCGCTCAACGCAATGGCGGCGGATTCCAGCATTCGGCCTCCCAAGTCGAGGAGCAGAGCATGAGTAATGTTCCCGCCGGTTATCGAAGGCTCGAAGGCAGCGAGAGGCGGCCGGCGCACGGGGCTGACCTCCTTGGACCGGCGGACCCGGCGGAAACGCTTTCGGTCACGGTCCGCGTTCGCCGGCGGCGGGATGCGCCGCCGCTGCCGGACCACGCGCATTGGATGGCGACACCGCCTCTGAAACGAAAGTTCGTATCGCACGATGAGTTCGAGTCGACGTACGGAGCCGCGCAAGAGGACCTGGACGCGGTAACGCGTTTCGCAAGCCTCCACGGGATTAGGGTCGACGGAACCAGCGTGGCGGGGCGCACGGCGACTTTATCAGGCACCGTCGCGCAAATGCGCCAGGCGTTCGCTGTGGACTTGGGTCGCTATCAAACGCCCGGTGGGAACTATCGGGGACGCGACGGCTTCATTCACATCCCGGACGAGCTGGCTGAAATCGTGCGGGCAGTATTCGGCCTCGACAATAGACGGGTCGGCTTCCGCAACGACACCGACCCGCCTGGGACGGCCCCGTTCGCAGCGGGCGGGCCCACTCTCCCGGCCCAGTACTACAACTTCCCGCAGGTTCCGCCGGATGCAACCGGACAGAGAATCGGCGTGGTCGAATTCCAAGGCTCTGGCGGCTGGCAGCAAAGTGACGTCAACAGCACCGTCGGAGGCTGGCTTTTCGCCACCGTTACTCCTTCGGTCGTCGATGTTCCTGCCGCTGGAAATTCGATGACCGTGGGGAATTTCTCGAGCGAGATCATGCTCGATATCTGCGTCGCGAGCGCGATCGCTCCCGGCGCGCAAATCCAGGTCTATTGGGGCGGCACAGATGAACTTTCGGGACAGGCCTGGTTCGATGTCATCGACAGGATATGGCACAGTCCTAAGGCCGGGGATCCGCCCGCGCCGACGGTCGTCTCGATCAGCTATACGCTGATCGGCGGCGACGATTTCATTTCGACAAGCAGCGAGGTGTCGGCCGCCCTGATCAACGAGATCAGCACCGATCTCCAGGAAATGGCCCTGGCGGGCATCACAGTGCTGGTGGCCGCCGGCGACGGAGGATCGCTCGGGTGGAACAATACGACACAGGCAGGCGGTTACCCCGGCGCCCTAGGGAAGGCTCACGTGGCCTACCCGGCCAGCGACCCTTGGGTGACCGCGTGCGGCGGCACCGCGACCGGGCAGACTCCCATGTCGACGTTGGGGGAAGAGTGGGCCTGGAACGACAGCACCGGCGCTTCTGGCGGCGGCATCAGTGCTTACTTCACCAGTTTGCCGCCCTGGCAAGAAGGCGTCGTATCCCAGCTTTCGCTCAACGGCGGCGCCATCGGCCGCGGCGTTCCTGATGTGGCGGGCAACGCCAGCCAAAACAGTGGCTACAATGTGTATTTGGGCACCGTCTCCCAGGGACCCTTTTGTGGCACTTCGGCCGTCGCCCCGCTTTACGCGGGCCTGGTGGCGATGATCAACGCGCGGCTGGGGCAGTCCATCGGCTTCCTAAACCCGACGCTCTACGCGTTTCGTGACAACGTTTGCGTCGACATCAACAACCAACTCTTCACTGCGCAAGGCGCGCTGACCGATAACGGTTTCGATGGATCGCCGGGCTATCCGTCCGGGCCCGGTTGGGACGCATGCACCGGGTTGGGCAGGATCGACGGCGGCGCGCTGTTGGCGGCTCTCCAGGGGGTATTTGCGAAAAATCTGCGGTTCATTTTGGATCGGACCGAGTTCGGGGAGGCCGAGGTCAGTGCGACCCTGACGAGCGCTTCGCCGGGAGTCATACCGAGCGCATTCTACGTTGTCGTCGACGGATATAGGGCAACCGATCTCGGCATTCTCGCTTCGGACCTTTATCCCAACCCACCTGGCGTTGCGCCCGTCCTTTCGACGTCGCGATCCGGGATGAACATGGCAGCGACGGCCCTGCTCGCCGAGGATGTTTCGTTGCCACCGAAGACACCTCAGCGTTTCACCTGGGTCTGTTCAGCCAATTTCGACACCAACCTCAGCGCCTTCAACTCGCCGCCGTCCCTGCCTATTTCCGTGATCCTCAAGGCAGAGATTCAGAGCGTGTCCGACAGCGCCACAGTCGAGCTCGTGGCGCAGGCGGATCCCTACGAACTCGACGGCCCTGTCTCGTGGCTGAGCACGGATCTGCGAGTTTTCCAGATGGCCACCGGCGACTCGCTGCCGGGGCTGTCCTCGATCACCCTCCAGAACACCGGCGATCCGCAGACAGACGCGCCGACATTCATCAAGGCCGTGATCGAAGGGCTCAACGGCAACAGCGCGCCTCTGAACGCCTTCGATCAGATCTCGACGGACGAGCAGGTTTCGGAGGTCACGCTCGACTGGGACCCCTCGGCGCCGGTCTACAATTTCGGCGTGGCGCCGGTCCGTTACCAGTCCAACGTTCCTTCGAGCAAGGTTCGAGTGTTCTTCCGCCTGTACCAGGCCGCGACCACTTCGACCGCCTATGAACCGCAAACCTATGCGGCTGTGTCCAATTCGGGCGCGAGCATGAGCGGCCTCATTCCCGTTTTCGGCGTCGACGGCACCGGCAATGTTGTCGCGATTCCATGCTTTGCCGATAAGCGCGTCGCCGCGGGAAGCCTGCTGAACACGCAAACCGACGATAAGAATGTTTTGCTGAACGGCATCCAGCCGGCTGCCGGCGACGGAGTTTCGTATGCGTATTTCGGATGCTGGCTCGACATCAACCAGTCGATGACCAATGCTGTCCCATTGTCGCCCGCGCCAGCCGAGTCCGCCAATCCGTGGAAGAATGGCTCCCAATCGGTGCTGGCGGCGATCACGGGCAAGCACCAATGCCTGATCGCCGAAATTTCCTATGAAGCCGACCCGGTGCAGGATGGAGAAACGCCGGCGTCATCGGACAAGCTCGCGCAGCGCAATCTTGTCGTCGTCCAATCGGCGAACCCGGGCAATCCCGCATCCCATCGCATCCCGCACACCTTCGACATCCGGTCGACGCCAAAACTCGCTGCTGGTGCGCCGGTCGACGAGCTGATGATCGATTGGGGAAACACGCCAAGCGGCTGCAGCGCGAGAGTATACTTGCCCAGCGTCGGTGCCGCCGCGGTGCTGGACCTCGCCGCGACGATGTACCCGACGCACAGGCTGCGACAGGTCGATTCATCCACTCTTCAATGCATGACAGGCGGAGCGACCTGGGTGCCGGTGCCTCAGGGCGGCAGCAACATTGCGGCGTTGCTGACGGTCGATCTGCCGGCGGCGGTTCGCAAAGGCCAAGCCTTCACCATTGTCGTCCGGCAGGTGACCAGCGACACTGGAGCGCGGCAGCTCGATCGCCGCAGCGCAAGCGCCGCCACCGCCGAGCGGCGTGTTCTCGGGACATTTCAGCTGACGATTCCGGTCAGCACCGAAGAGGCGTTGCTCGAGCCCGAAGAACGGCTGCTCTCGATCATGCGCTGGATCGAGGAGGGGATACCCGCCAATGACCGGTGGTCGCCGGTGGTCGCCCGATATGTCGCGCAGATCGCGGACCGGGTCGAGGGTTTCGGCGGCGATCCGGGGCAAATTCTGCCATCGCCGACTGGAGATGGAATACCGAAGCGCCGTCATCGGGAGCCTAAACCTGAGAAACGCATCGTTTTCACGGGCAAGATCGCAGGTCTCGTCTTCGATCGCTTCGGCGACTTCGAAGGTTTTCTGCTGGATAGCGAGCACGGTGAACGGACCTTTCATAGCCGCGAGCGCGAAGTGGAGGAACTGGTCGAACGCGCGTGGCGCGACCGGCTGCGCGTCACCGTGCCGGTGGATCGCAACGAACCGCAACGGCCCTTGTCAATCATCATACGCTAGGCATTCCGCACGTCCTTGATCCGCCGAACCGTTTAGGTGCCGCAGACGGGGTGCGGTCCTCGAACTGCTCGGCGACGAGCCGCCGGAAGGCTCTTTCGACGGCCTCGTTCGCCTCACCAGCGTCACCATGCAAGCCTGAGGCACTCGGACAAGCAGTCAAACGCCCGCTTCTGGCGCAACGCTTCCGTACCGCGACCGATGAAGAACGGTGGCAAGGGGGTCTATTTGACCCATTCACCAAGCCGTCTGCGGATGGCCGCGTGTTGCGAACCGCGCCGCGGCCTAACCCGGCGTCCTCGCCGAGCGCTTACGCAGCGCCAGCATCCGAGGCCGACTTCAGCGGCGGCATGGTGAATTGAACCTGCCCGATCGCCGAACGCACCCTTTGACCGCAACATGCACGTTGGCCTAGACCCAACAGTCGTGTCACCAGCCGCCAAATCGGTTGTGGACCGGTTTTCAGCTTGGATAATGGCAAGACTTTTGACGAAAAGCGTGTTTTGTCAAAAGTGACGGCTCCCCACTATGCGGTTCTGCGGGGTTGACCCACGACGCGCGGCCGGATTGAGCAGGCGAAGTGTCAAAAGTGATGCCTCAAGGGACCTCTTTTGACCTCAAAAAAGCCGCGTGTCAGAGGATTTTCCGAAATGGCGGCTGGTGACACGACTGTTGGGTCTAGGCCACGTTGCGCTGAGTGGCCCTTTGCCATTCGGCTGCCCCCCCCGCGTGCTGGCTATGGTGAAAAGGGCGCTACGGCCTCGCGCCGGAGCTCCGTGACTGAGAGCAGCCCAGCGGTCACCGCGGCCTCGGCCCAGTGGCGGGCATTCGCGTGAAAATCCGCGCGATGCTCGGGCGTACAAAACCGTTGCTGTTTGCCGCCGCAGCGAGGATCAAAGGAACCGCCGCACCACAAGCACCGATCGCTAAAGTAGGCGGAAGTGGACATTCCATGGCTCGATGTGGTCGCCGCCGGGCGCTCGGATGACGCGGTAGCGTCGTGCTCTGGGCCCAATATCGCGGTCAACTCGTCCAAAAGACCTTCGAGTTTGGCGACGCGGGCTTCGAGCCGGTGGAAGCGCAGGGCTTCAGCGACGCTCACGGGTGCCGCCGCTCGAGCTGACGTGGCAGACGTACCGCCAAATAATCGTGACGCCCCTGTGAGCGCTGTTGCCTCATCGCTTCCCCTGATCTTTGTCGATCGTGATGTGCACGATCTCGACCACGAGCGGGTCGTTCGGGTCGCTCGCCAGCGTCGTGGGCAGCACCTTGCCGAGCAGCGCGAGGAAGGCGCCAGGGTTTTTCTGCCGCTTCCGCTGCACGATGCGCGTCGATTGTGGCCAGCTCGACCCCGGCGCGGTGATGCGGCCAGTACCCGGCGAATGGCACCCGCGTAACCCTCTCTACCGGTCGGTCCAGTTGTCGCTGGGGACGTTCCTTCAAATCGTGCTCGCCGGGCACTGCCGCGGAGCGGCTTAGTCCAAAGGACGTTATGTTAGACTAAGGTGCGATCTGGGGAGGGTCCGCTGGCGGGGAGTCGAATGCATGCTTGAGGTGTCGCGGTGAGCGGCGATCAGAGCCGGCTGCCGGCGGTGGTGAAACATGGGGCGGCGGGCGCAGCGCCGACGCTCTCCAGTTCGCTGCCTGTGCCGATAATGGTGGCGAATGCCGGCGCTCGGGCCTCACGCCGCTTTCTGGATTTTTTTGCCGCCTCGATCGAGAACGACAACACCCGCATGGCCTATTACCGCGCTGTGTGCTCGTTCTTCGCCTGGCTCGAGCAGCATGGCCTCCACGAGTTGCCCGATATCGAGCCGTTCCACGTCGCCGCCTACCTGAAGGCGCTGCGGGTGTCGGAGGCTGGCGATCGCGCCATTAGGGAGCGCACGGCCGCCAGGCCGACCGTCAAGCAGCACCTCGCCGCGATCCGCATGCTGTTCGACTGGCTCGTCGTCGGCCAGGTGCTGGCGATCAACCCGGCGCACGCGGTGCGCGGGCCCAAGCACGTCGTCAAGCGCGGCAAGACGCCGGTGCTGACCGAGGAGCAGGCCAGACATCTGCTCGTCAGCATCAAGATCACAAAGACGATCAAGGCGGAGGACGGGTCCGGCCAGGAAGTGCCATGGCTCGTCGGGCTGCGCGATCGCGCGCTGATCGGTGTCATGGTCTACAGCTTCGCGCGCGTCAGCGCCGTCGTCGCCATGGAGGTCGACGACTACTTTGCCAACGGCAAGCGCTGGTGGCTGCGGCTGCACGAGAAAGGCGGCAAGCGCCACGAAATGCCGGCGCACCACAAGCTCGAGCAGTTCCTCGACGAATATCTCGATGCCGCCGATATCCGCGAGGGCGGCAAGACCCCCCTCTTCTGCTCGGCTCTGGGCCGAACCGGGTTGCTGAGCGACCGGCCGATGCATCGTATCGACGCCTATCAGATGGTCCGCCGGCGCACCGCCGAAGCCGGCCTGAAGGGGAAGCTCGGCTGTCATGTGTTCCGCGCGACCGGCATCACCGCCTATCTCGAAGCCGGCGGCACGCTCGAAAATGCGCAAGCGATGGCCGCACACGAAAGCCCGCGCACCACCAAGCTCTACGACCGCACCGGCGACCAGATCACGCTCGACGAGGTCGAACGGATCACGATTTGAAGGTGAAGCACCCGTACTCGCGTGGTGGATTTCTGGCGATCGTCTCCTTTCCCGTTGCATGCCGCCCATCAGCCTTTCCCGGGCAGCTACCGCCTTGCGCCGGCCGCAGACACCCGCCGGGTAACAACTGCAAACAGAGTGCGCTGCAGCGCGGTAGGGGTCCGGAGTCGCTGCCCTCGATTTGCTGAAGCTGAGGGCGTGAAAGCCAGGGTCCCTATCCGTGCAGGAAGCGTCGCAGCGCCTCGCGAGTGTCGTGCTCGGCCTGCTTGGTCACGCGGGCATTCGTTGCCCGATAGAAGCCATGATACGCCCGCGGATACAAGTGCAGCTCGACCGGTACCCCGGCGCGGCTCAATCGATCTGCATAGATCAAATTTTCTTCAAGGAAGAGATCAAGGCCGCCGACCGAGATGTAGGTCGGGGGCAAGCCCGACACATCCGCGGCTCGTGCAGCCGCCGCATAAGGCGAGACGTCGGCTGAGCCCGGCTCGGAGCCCAGCAGCGAACACCAACCGAAGTAGTTGTTCTCCTGCGTCCAGACGAACTCGCCGACGTAAGGATGCAGGTCCTTGCGGACCGCCGTGCGGTCGTCGATCATCGGGTAGATCAGATGCTGAAAGGCGAATTTTGGTCCCTGCCTGTCGCGGGCATAAAGTGCGGCGCCTGCCGCGAAACCGCCGCCTCCGCTTTCGCCTTTGATGCCGATGCGGGTGGGATCGAGCCCAAGCTGGCCTGCATTCGCGTGCAGCCAAACGAAGACCGAGTAGATGTCCTCCACTGGTGCCGGGTGCGGTGATTCCGGCGCCAGGCGATGATCCACGGAATAGATCGCGCATTTCAGCTCTGACGCGAACACCCTGTTTTCCACATCCTTCATTTCCGGCGCGCCCATCACGAAGCCTCCGCCATGGATGTGTACGATGACGGGCAGTGGGTCGTTGGAGGTGACCGGGCGATAGGTCAGGACGCGGATCGGCTTTCCGCCAAACGTACTCTCGACATGGATCTCGTCTGCGGCGATATCGGGCAGGTTCGGTTTTGGAACGGCGGCTATCAGCTCCAGCGCATCGGCGCGGCGCCGCGTCAAAGATTCGGCGGTCAGCGGCACCGGTGGCCACTGCGCGAGCCCATCGCGCAATTCGGGATCGACAAGCTCGATGGTGCTCATGTCCTAGCCTCCGTGCCGAAAAATCCCATGAGCTAGATTATAAAAAAGCGGAGTGGTTCAGCGGGCGGGATTCAGTCGCGCGCGCGGCGGAATTGCAGACACAGCAATTCGGCGCCGACAGGGCCTGAGGCGCCGGCAAAGGCGGGCTCCTTCGAGCCGACAAAGATGCAAGAATTGGCCGACAACGGTTCGCCGCCATCGACGGCGGCGTCGCCCGCCAGCACCAACCAGAATTGGCCACCGCCAGCGCTCGGCGCGTGCCCGGCAATCGCGGTGAAAGGCGGTATCCGGTAGCGCCAGCCTGCCAGCCCATCTTCCCCTTCGAGGACCGGGCGGCAGGAAATTTCCGTTGCCTCACACAACTCGTCGAGAAGCGCCGACGGCTCTGCCTCGGTGGTGAGTTCCCAGTGCTGGTAGCGGTCGCGGGCGGCGCGAAGCACCTCCCGCTCGGCCGGCATATATCGGGCGCCGGGATCCCAGCGGTTGCGCAGGGTGAACCACCAGATACCCGACTTTCCGGCGACGATCGGTCCGTAGGCCGAGTACGCGTCGGTGTAATGCACCGCACCGTCGCCGAATTCATGGTCACCGAGCATGCCGCGACCGGCAACGACCACCTGGAACTGGCCGGCTTGGTGGAAGTGCGGCCGGGTGACGGCGCCCGGAAGCTTCTCGACCGAAAAGGCCATCGGGTACAGCGCATCGTCGGTCGGCGGCTTCTCGGCCGGCGGCAAGGTGTAGCGGTGGGCGCCGATATAGGCGGTATTCCAGCCGGTCGCTGTCTGGCGTCGGCGGGTGCTGCGGGCGAGGATGCTGTCCGCGATCAGGACCACGGCATACTCCCGTTATTGCGGTTGGTGGCAGGCACGGCGAGAGCTCGGGACAAGCATCTCGTACCCTTAGTCGTTTGGAAGATACGTCTCCTCCCTGGAGCGTAGGCGCGCCTCGTCCAGAATGCGGCCGTTACTGGCAACCCCCCAGGGCCGTCAAGTCTCATATACCGTGTTCCGCGCTGGTCACACGTTGCATTGAACAGGTGCGGTATCGAGCCAGGGCAGTGAATCACATGGTTGATCCTGGGGGCACTAGGGGAGCGCGTTGAGCTTTACCATCGCCTCTCGCCTATTCCTTGTAGGTTGGGTCGATGCGGTCGAGCTTACGCAGCAATGCCGGCCAATCGAATTTGTTCGGATCGTGGCCGCGTGCGGCGCCGGCACGAGACTTGGCAAAGCCCGCGCTTACGACCGCGTCGGAGAGCGGGTTGAGCTCGGCGCCCGACTGCTGAAAGGCGAGTTGCATCGCGCAGGCACGCTCCATCCGGTAGGTCGCGATAAAGGCTTCGGGGATAGTGCGCCCGACGATGAATAGGCCGTGATTGCGCAATACCATGATGTGCTTGTCGCCGAAATCGGCAAGGAAGCGCTCGCGTTCCTCGAGGCTTCTCCCGGTGCCCTCGTAGTCGTGGTAGGCAACATCGCCGATCACCTGTAGCGCATGCTGATTGAGGGGCAGGAGCCCGTCCTTCTGCATCGACACCGCGCACCCGGCGACTGTATGAGTGTGGATCACGCAGTTGATGTCAGGGCGCGCCATATGGATCGTGCTGGGGATCGCGAAGCCACCGCTATTGACCTCGTCATCCGATGGCTCGACCTTGTTCCCGTCGACATCAATCTTGACCAGCGATGAGGCGGTGATCTCGTCGTACAGCATGCCGAAACGGTTGATCAGGAAATGGTTCTGCGGGCCCGGGACGCGCGCCGTGATACGGGTATTGATCAGGTCCGACCAGCCGAACAGGTCGACGAGCCGATAGCAGGCGGCGAGATCGATGCGGGTCTGCGACTCGGCCTGAGTCATGTGGCTTCTGGGCATTGCGGTGACGGCCATGCGACGGTCCTCTAATGAAGCACGAGCGAAACAGTACGAGCCGTAGCACTATGCAGACAGATCGGCTGGCAATCGAACTTAATTCGCCCGCCGATCCATCCAAGTCGACTCCTCATGGTGATGACGGTCGCTTTTGGGGCGAAATTCGAAGCTGTGCGTACCAACCTCGACGGCGGCCTTTAGAGGAGGACTGTCATTTTTGAAAATGATCTGGCGTAGGTCTTTGAGAATTATCTGGCGCGCCGGGTGGCTATGCCGATCTCCCCGCAGCGGCGCACGCTGGGCGATCCGGCCGTTCACCGGACCGTCCGCGGCGTCGACCGTCGTTATCGCTTGATCCCGGACAGGCCGTCCTGGATCCCGGCCTTCGCCCAGGGACCCCACGGCATGGTGAAGAACTTGAACCCCTTTTGGACGAAGAAGTTCGGGTCCATCTCGGGCGGGATGAAATACATCCCGGCGGCGATGCCGCGCTTTGCGGCGGCTGCCGCGATTTTATCGAGCGCTCGCTGATAGGTGTCGCAGGAGTAGTCGAGCGGCACCCCCAGCTCGATCGAAAGATCGGACGGGCCGATCAGCAGGACGTCGACGCCCGGGACCGAGGCGATAGCATCGAGGTTCTCCAGCGACTGGTTGGTCTCGATCATCGGCACGATAACGAGCCCGTTGTTCACGGTGTCGAGGTAATCGCGGTAATTCTTGAACTCGCCCCACTCGCCGCGTACCCCGGCGTTGCTGCGGTTGCCAAGCGGATAATAGCGGCAGGCGCGCACGGCGGCCTCCGCCTCCGCGCTGGTGTTGACCATCGGCACAACGATGCCCCGCGCCCCGGCGTCAAGCGCGAAGCAGATCTGATAGGCTTGGTTCGCGGCGACGCGCACCAGAGGTGCCGCCTCCTTGCCGCGCATCGTCTGGATCGACGGCTGCAGCTGCTTGATCTCCCAGGGGGAGTGCTGGGTGTCGAAGAGCACGAAGTCGTACCCGGCGTCGGCCAGGATCGACACGTCGACGTTCGGTCCCGCGGTCGTCCCGACGACGGTTCTACCTGACTTGATGGAGTCTTTGATGGCGTTCATCTGGCGTCGATACCTCCCATAG
>Ga0210390_10001888_pt1 | contig 19285 bp, 18 predicted proteins | sample IncBWH11OmetaG_FD_161050 | JGI IMG/M metagenome (GOLD analysis project Ga0210390, IMG submission 161050) | Forest soil microbial communities from Barre Woods Harvard Forest LTER site, Petersham, Massachusetts, United States - Inc-BW-H-11-O ... | reverse complement strand
GGGATGGCCGCCCGAGACGCGCGCGAACAACGCGGAGAGGTCGTTGGCGCCCGGCCCGTAGATCGAACCGCCCTTCAGGTACTTCGGGTCCACGGCGGAGACCCACGCCGAAGGGCCGAGCGTGTGCAGCGGCGTTGCGGCGCTCATTCCAGAGGCCACCACCTTGCCCTGGGCCACGTAGACCCAGACGTCCTGACTGGCGAACGGTACAGCGAAGAGCAGCGGCGCGGTCCACGCGGCGCAGACCCACCACACGTCACGCAGCCCCACGTTCTCGTCGGCCCGCACCGCCCGCCAGAGACGGAGCCAGGCCACGCCGAGGAGCCCTAACCCGAGTAGGGCTGCCGCCAGGACGAGCAAGTGTCCGGTCGGCACCCCGGGGCCGCTGTTCGCCGGCGCGGCCCAGGCCGGGACCGAAGGCCCCTCCCACGAGCGCGCGACCCCCGAAGCGGCGAACGGCCAGACGCCGCCGGCACGTGGCCCGAACGGTGAGGCGGGCAGGTCGCTGGCCAGCGCCAACAGAGCCGAGCCGCCGGCCCCCAAGAACGCCGTCGCGGCGAATCCGTGTCGCGGCGCGACCGCCGCGCCCGGTGCCTCTAGGTCTGAGACCACCGTGCTCGTTGCCACACGAGAATTGTTCGGCCCTTGGGCCGTCCTCTGCATGAGCCATTCGGCCCACCCGCTCCCCGCGATCGGACACCTGCGACCGGGATGCGACCTACCCGCCCCCCAGTGTTCATCGGTTCGAAGAGCTGGCGTCCTCCAAGCGGGCGAGCAACACGGCACCCATCGGGTTCTCACGCCGGCGCCGGTCACCGGTGATGCGCTGATGCCGGTCGTTGATCGCCAGCGCCCGGGTCAGGGCGAAGACCTCGTGCCACGCGAGGTCGCGCACCTCGTACCCGGCTGCGTTCTCGTAGCGCTCTAGCGCCTCGATCCTCGAGGGGAACCCGGCCACGCGCTGGCCGAACAGCTCCTCCATCATGAAGTCGAGCCCGAAGTGCCAGCCCAGGTCCATCTCGCGCGGGCCGAGGGCGGCGAGATCCCAGTCGAGGACGGCCAGGACGCGGCGCGCGTCGTCGAAGACCAGGTTGCCGAGGCGGACGTCGCCCCAGAGCAGCACGGGCTCGCGCTGGGGCGGGCAGTGACGCGCGCACCAGTCGAGCGACTGGGCGAGTGCCGGGAGCGGGTCACCCGCCGACGACCACTCGACGTAGGCCGCCCATCGCCCGACGGCGTCGGCCAGTCCCGGCCCGGACAGCATCTCCGCCAACCCGGTGCCCTGCCAAGGCACCGCGTGCACAGCGGCGAGCACATCGACGAGGCCGTCGTGCATGACCCGCTGGAGTGCGGGACCGGCGTCACGGACATAGGGGTCGAACGCCGGCGCCGGCCCGGCCACCGCCCCGTGCACCCGTGGCATGGCGAGGAACGGCGCGCCGACCCATGACGGATCTCGCTCGACGATCGCCGGCGCCGGTGCCGGAACGCCGCGAGCGGCGACGGCGTTCTGCACCGCCGCTTGGGGGTCCAGCTCGTAGTCGGGGAAGGTCGGCTCGAGGGGCGGCATGCGCACGACCATGCCGGCGTGGCCCGGTCCGAAGTCGACGAGCACCGTCTCGTTCGCCATCCCCCCCTCGGCGTGCGTCAGGCCCGCGATCGTCACCGGGCGCGAGCTGGCGGCGGCGCCGGGTACGGCTCCCGCGTGCTCGGCCACCCACCGGCCGAGGCCGTGCGTCAGTGCGGCGTCGTCGCGCCGCGCACCCGTGGCCATGGGGGCGACCGCCTCAGGGCAGGTACACGACGGCCTGCCACTGGCCTGTCATGTCGACCAGGCACAGGGCCGTGCCGGCCTGTACACACCACGTCACGATGTCCGCCGGAACGGCGCCCGGCGGCGGGTCCAACAAGATGCCGCGCCGCGCGTGATCCTGGCGCACCACCCACCCCGGAGGGACCGCCACCCCCGCCTCGGCCAGTCGGGCGATGGCATGGGCTCCCGTCGGGTGCATCAGTCCCACCGACATGCCCTCGAGATCGCGCTTCTCCTGGCGCACGGGGATCACCGTCGCCATCGTCACCGGCGCTTGGCGCGTCCCGAAGAATGAGAAAAGTCCGGCGGGAGGGTTGATGTCCGCATCGTCGACGACACCGGGCATGAGATTGACCCAGCCGCTCCCGGCTTCGCGCAATGAGGTCAATACCTCGGCCACGACATCATTCTCCGGCGGCGTGAACTCGATCGTCCTCGTCTGCCGGCGGCTCGTCACCGGCGCCATCCTGACACCAGCCGCTCGACCACCTCGGCCGCCGGGCGCGCCTCGGCCGCCCGGAAGCCCGTGCCGGCATAGAGGCTCATGTGGCCGGCGTCGCCCGCCCGCGCGGCCGCCGCACGCAGGGGGCGGGTGGCGTTGTTGATCTCCGGATAGGCTGCAGGCGCGTCCGGGTGCTCCAGCACCATGGCGTTGATCAGGGCCCGGGCCCGCCGTCCGCTGAATGCGCGCGTGACCGCCGTCTCGGTAAAGACGTCGGCGCCGAGCGCATCCTTGGCCGCCGGCTGCGCCCCCGACTCCGGGCAGCGGAGAAATGCCGTCCCCGCCTGCACGAGGGCGGCGCCGCGCCCGAGGAGGTCCGCCACGTCGTCGGGTCCCGCCACGCCACCCGCCGCCACGAGCGGGAGCAGCGTGCGACGCCGGACCGAGGCCAAGAGCGCGCGCAGCGGCCGGTCGGCGTCGGGGCGATCGACGTTGGCGAGACTGCCGCGGTGGGCACCCCCTTCCGCTCCCTGCAGACAGAGCGCGTCGGGCGCCACGCGCAAGGCCGCGTCGGCTTCCTCCGGCGTCGTCACCGTCACCATCACGACCGAGCCCGAACGCTGCAACGCGCGAACGGCCTCGGGGTCGGGCACGCCGAACGTGAAGCTGACGACGGCCGGCACGTCCGCGAGCACAAGCGCGAGCTTGGTCGGGTAGTCGTCGTCGTCCCACTCCCCCGCGCCGAGTTCGACCCCGAGCGATGCGGCGAGCGGCCGCAGCGACGCCAGGAAGGCATCGAGCTGATCGGGCGCGTCCGTGGCTGCGCCGGGTACGAACAGGTTCACACCGAATGCGCCGACCCCTGCGGCCCGGACCGCGGCCATCTCGGTGCGCAGGTCGTCCGCCTTCTTGTAGCCGCCGGCGAGGAACGCGAACGCTCCCGCCCGCGACGCCGCGACGACGAGCTCGACCGTCGACGGCCCGCCCGCCATGGGCGACACCACCAGCGGCGTCGCCGCCAGCGACCGCAACCGGGCGTCGCCTGCCGCGCCGGTGACAACCTCCGTGCTGTCAGCGCCGAGGGGTGCCCTCACGCCCCAGATAGAACCAGCGACCGCTACGGTGGGCAACTCGTGGACCTCGACCTCCTCACCACCCTCCGCAGCACCGGAGCGGTCCGCGCCTTCCGCGACGAACCGGTGTCCGACGACCTGCTCGCCCGCGTGCTCGACACGGCACGATTCGCCCCCAACGGCGGCAACCGCCAGGGCTGGCGCGTCATCGTCGTGAAGGACCGGAAGGCGCGCACCGCTCTCCGTGACCTCTACCTCTCGGGTTGGTACGAGTACCTCGCTCTCGGCGCCGCGGGCCTGACCCCGTGGTCACCGTTGACGGACCGCGAGGAGGAAGCCGCCGCGCTCGCCCACGCGGGCCAGTTCGCCGAGGCCGGCGCTGCCGCGCCCAGTTTCGCCGAGAACCTCGATACCGCACCCGCCCTCCTCCTCGTCCTGGCCGACCTCGGCGTGCTCGCAACGGTCGACCGTGACCTTCCCCGCTACACGATGGTCGGCGGCGCTTCCATTTATCCCTTTGTCTGGAGCGTGTTGCTCGCCGCGCGCGCCGAAGGACTCGCCGGGGTGATGACGACCATCGCCGTGCGGCGCGAGGCCGACCTGCGCACCATCTTCGATTTTCCCGAAACGGTCGTGGCCGCGTCGCTCGTCGTGTTGGGTCACCCGATGTCAACGCCACGGCGGTTGAAGCGAGCCCCGGTCAGCTCGTTCGCATGGGTCGACCGCTACGGGGGCACACCCTTGGAGGCCGGGTAGGCAAACGAGCCGGCAGGCTGCCCGGCGGCGCCGTGATCAAATGGGCCATGGCACAGAACGTTCTGGGCGAAGAGCTCCAGCCCTGTAACTTCGATCCGGTCACCGGCTTCTTCCGCGACGGTTGCTGCAACACGGGCGCTGAGGACCTCGGCGTGCACACTGTCTGCACGCAGGTGACCGCGGAGTTCCTCGTGTTCTCGGCATCGGTCGGCAACGACCTGTCGACGCCCCATCCCGAGTTCGGTTTCGCCGGCCTCCAGCCGGGCGACCAATGGTGCCTGTGTGCGTCGCGCTGGCAGGAGGCGCTCGATGCCGGCATGGCGCCACCGGTGGTCCTGGCCTCGACGCACGCTGCGACCCTCGAGTGGGTGCAGCTGAGCGACCTCGTCGCCCACGCCCTCTGAGGGGCGCCCCACGTCCTAGTGTCGTCGCCCGGGGAACAGCCCGATCGGAGGTCCCGGCATGGGAGACACAGTCGTCAGCGTGGAGCGGGTCATCGGCGCGCCCGCCGCTGACATCTTCGCCGTCGTGGCCGACGCGTCTCGGCACCCCGAGATCGACGGCTCGGGATCGGTCAAGCAGCTGAAGCAAGGCGCGCCCAAGCGACTCGCACTGGGCACCACGTTTGGCATGTCGATGAAGCTCGGCGTGCCGTACTCGATGTCCAACAAGGTGATCGAGTACGAACCGGACCGCCGGATCGCCTGGCAGACGACGTTCGCCGGCCCGCTCGGGCGCTTCATCGGCGGCCGCATCTGGCGCTACGAGCTCCAACCGTCCGGCGATGGCACCCTGGTCCGCGAGACGTGGGACATCACGCAGGACAAACAACGCTTCATGCTGAAGACGGGACCGGTGGGCAAGCAGACCAAGGAGGCCATGACCAAGACCCTCGGGCGGCTGGCCGAGATCACCGAGAGCCCCGCCGCGTGACCCTGGCACTCACCGCGACCGTGACGACCGTCCCATGAGTGACGCCATCGACGTCGCCTGGGAGGAGCGGATCCTGCCGGCGTTGGCCGAGTACACGCGCATCCCGTGCCTCTCCCCCGCCTTCGATCCGGACTGGGCCGAGCGAGGCGCCATCACGGCCGCCGCCGAGCTCCTGCGTGACTGGGTGCGCGACCAGGGCGGGGCTCTGGCGACCGAGATCGTCCAGCTGCCCGGACGCACGCCGGTGCTCCTCGTCGACAACGGCGGCGCCGGCGACCCGATCGTCGTCTACGGCCATATGGACAAGCAGCCACCGCTCGGCGAATGGCGCCAGGGGCTCGGGCCCTACGAACCGGTGCGAGAGGGCGATCTGCTCTACGGACGTGGGACGGCCGACGACGGATACTCGACGTTCGCCGCCGTGACGGCGCTGGCGGAGGCGGGCGGCGGCCACGGCCGCGTCCTCGTCTTCATCGAGGCGAGCGAGGAGAGCGGCAGCCCCGACCTCGCCGCCTATCTCGAGCACCTCGCACCGCGCATCGGCACGCCGCGGCTCGTCCTGTGCCTCGACTCGGGCGGGCTCAGCTACGACCGGCTGTGGCTGACGACGTCACTGCGGGGAATGCTGATCGTGACGGTCACCGTCGACGTGCTGACCGAGGGCATCCACAGCGGGCAGGGCGGCGGCGTGGTGCCGTCGTCCTTCCGGATCATGCGGCGCATCTTGTCGAGGATCGAGGACGAGGCCGACGGCCGCATCCTTCTGCCGGAACTGCTCGGGGCGGGGATGCCCGACGCGCACCGGGCCAACCTGGAGGCGCTCGCCGCGGAGTTCCCCGACAGCGGGTATCCGATTGTCGACGGGCTGCACCTGCTTGGTGCGGACCCGCCGGCGCGGCTGGAGGCGCGTACCTGGGGCGCCGCACTCGAGGTGGTCGGTGCCGACGGGATGCCCAAGCCGCTCGAGGCCGGCAGCGTCCTGCGGCCCTCGACGACGCTCAAGATCGGGGTGCGGCTGCCGCCCGATGTGGACGCGCAGGTGGCGTGCGACAGCCTCATCTCGGCGATCCGCACCGACGAAGGGGCGCACGTCACCATCGACGTCGTGGGGGTGGCCCAAGGGTGGGTGGCCCCGCCGCTCGACCCCGACGTGGCGGCGACGCTGGATCGCGTGTCCAAGGAGCGCTTCGGGCGGGCGGCGGGCGCCGTCGGCGAGGGCGGATCCATCCCGTTCCTGGCCGACCTGCAGAGGGGCTTCCCGGGGGTGCAGTTCGTGGCGACGGGTGTGCTCGGACCGCATTCCAATGCGCACGGGCCCAACGAGTCTTTGCACATCCCGATGGCCAAGGCGGTGACGCACATGGTGGCGGAGCTGTTGAAGTCGAACTAGCGAAGGAAGGACACATGGCAGAGGAAGGCGCGCTGAGCGGAAAGGTCGCGCTGGTCACCGGCGGGAGCCGCGGGCTGGGGCGGGAGATGGTGCTCGCCTTCGCCGCCGCGGGGGCCGACGTGGTGATCGCAAGCCGCAAGATCGACACCTGCAAGGAAGTGGCGGCAGACGTCGAGGCGATGGGCCGGCGTGCGCTGCCCGTGGCATGCCACGTCGGCCACTGGGACGAGCTCGACGGCCTGGTGGAGCAGGCCTACGGCACCTTCGGCCGGGTCGACGTGCTCGTGAACAACGCCGGCATGTCACCCCTCTATCCCGACCTCCCCTCGGTGACGGAGGAGCTCTGGGACAAGGTGATCGGCGTCAACCTGAAGGGCCCGTTCCGCCTCACCTCGCTCGTGGGCACGAAGATGGCCGCGGGCCCCTACGGTGGATCCATCATCAATGTCTCGAGCACGGGGTCCATCCGGCCGGCGCCGCACATGCTGCCCTACGACGCGGCCAAGGCCGGTTTGAACGCCCTCACCGAGGGGTTCGCCAAGGCCTTCGGGCCGTCGGTGCGGGTCAACACCATCATGGCGGGGCCCTTCCTCACCGACATCAGCAAGGCCTGGGACCCCAAGATCCTCGAACGCGGCATGCCGAACCACGCGCTCGGCCGGGCCGGCGAGCCGCCCGAGATCGTGGGCGCGGCGATGTTCCTGGCGACCGACGCCTCGTCCTTCGTGAGCGGGACGATCGTGCGCGTGGACGGAGGCATCCCATGACCGACACCGCCGACTTCTGGTTCGATCCCCTGTGCCCGTGGGCCTGGATCACGTCGCGCTGGATGCTCGAGGTGGAGAACGTGCGCGACATCCACACGAATTGGCACGTGATGTCGCTCGCGATGTTGAACGCGGGCAAGGAGGGCCTGTCGGACGAATACCGCAAGCGCATGTCGTTGGCCATGGGGCCGGTGCGGGTGTGCATCGCGGCGGAGCAGCTGAAGGGACACGACATCCTGCTGCCCCTCTATACGGCGCTGGGGACCCGGATCCACGTGCAGGGCCGCATGCGCGACGAGGACGAGCGGCCGAAGATCGTGCCCGAGGCGCTCGAGGAGCTGGGCCTGCCGGCCTCGCTGGCCGACGCGGCGACGTCGGAGGAGTTCGACGACGCCCTCGAGGCGTCGCACCGCGCCGGCATGGACCCGGTGGGTTACGACGTCGGCACCCCGGTGATCCACTACAACGGCCAGGCCATCTTCGGGCCCGTCGTCACCCCGTCGCCCAAGGGCGACGCGGCGGGGCGGCTGTGGGACGGCGTGCTCTTGTGCGTGCAGACCGAGGGTTTCTACGAGCTGAAGCGCTCGCGGGAGCACCGGCCGAGCTTCGAATAGGGACCCTCCGCGTTCGGCTCCTAACCGGCGCTACAAGCCGATGTCGATCCGTGACCGAAGTCGGCTTGGAACGCGGCCAGCGCGTTGGGGAACGAGCTCCCGGTGATCTCGGAGTTCCAGCCGGGGTAGTTGGTGTTGGAGTAGCTCTCCCAGGCGACGTTGTTGGCCGGGTTCGCCATGAAGCAGTACATGCCGTTGACGTACCCGGGGTCGTCGCCCATTCCTGCAAACGGCGGCTCGTGCGACATCACGCCCCATTCGGGAAAGGCCAGCGGGACGCCCACGCTCGACGCGAACTGTTCCGCCCCGAGGAGCTGGGGGTCGATGAAGTCCGCCCAGTTCTCTGCTTGCGTGTATCCGGTCGTGAGCGTCGGCTCCCAGTCGTAGACGTTGGCGCCGACATAGTCGACGTACTGGGCACCCGGCCACGCCGCGGAGAGGGAGATGCCGCCGGACTTCAGGTACTCCGGGTCGTTGTTGCCGAGGAAGGCGAAGCCGTCGGGGTTCCAGACGAACTTGAAGTCGGCTCCCGGCACGGCACGCATGGAGATCACGATTTGTTGGAAGTACTGCGCGAAATACCCCTCTTGGGTCGGGTCGTTCCCGGTGCCCCAGGGCTTCGAGTTCCCGTCCAATCCGTGGTTGTCGAATTCGTAGCCCAGTCGCAGCCAGGCGTTCCCCAGGCCTTGCGCGACGAGCGAGGATGCCAGCTGGCTGAAGTACGCGTCGTAGTCCTTGTCGGCTCCCCCCTCGAGCGAGACCTTTCCGTTCTTCGACGGCAGGATCGGCACCCCGAGCACCAGTTGGTAGCCCGGTGTCGCCTGGCTCGAGGTCGACCAGCCATCCGCCTGCAGTTGCGCCACGCTGCCCGACGACCCGTCGATCTGAGCCCAGGTGTTGCCCGGAAGGTACGCCGTGCCGAGGGTTGGAACCGTCTCGGTGGGCGTTCCGAACAGGCTCTGGAGGTAGGCGGGAGAGGAGAGGTCCGCCTGGGGGGCGGCCGCCACGTTTGGTATCGCTCCCTGGACCAAGCCGGCTCGGGCGGCACCGATGGTGTAGGTCGCGGTCGCCGGGGACGGGTCTTTCGATGTCCATATGCCCAGCGTCTCGGTGCCGGGCGCGGCCGGGTTCGTACCCCGGGCGACGATCGTCACCGACTTCCCACTCTCGATCGTGCCCATCGCGAGCGTGATGACGAACTCGTTCGGCGTGCTGCTGCCGCCGCCCTCCTGTACCGACACCTTCGTGAAGGCCTTGTAGCTGCCGCCCTGCGCGATCTTGTAGCCGGAGCAGGAACCCGCGCACGGTGGAAACGTCGTACCGGGGGCCGCCTCGACCGTGATCGTGCCTCCAGCCGACTGGCTGGTCGCCGGGGTGTACGAGATGGGATACGAGGCGGTGGCTCCAGGGGTGGGAGGGTCCGCGGCTGCCGTGACCGCCGAGACGCCGGCGGCGGAGGCCCAGCTGGCTCCGGTCAACGTGACGAGCAGGGCCAAGGGTCCCACCGCGAGCGCCGCGCACCCAAGACGGCGACTACGTGTCCTTCGAGCGCCCGCTGACCTGCGGACGACTGTCGTGTTTCCCGTCACCGGTTGCCTCCCGCCGGGCCCCTCCACCGCCGCCCTCCGTGGAGGGGCAATCGGGCGGCGTCATGCCCGTTTCAGTGAGGGAAACGGCGGTGGACCGAGGAACCTTGTGATCTCACCGGCAAGCGGGGACGCCCGTCACTGGGAGGCGAGGATGGCGGCCACGTCGGCGACCGGGTCGTGCACGACCGGCCCGGTGGCGGCCACCTCGGCCCGCACGATGGCGCCGTTGAAGGCGAAGGGTGCCTCATAGCCGGTGCCCACGGCCGGGCCCCACTCATAGCCGCACGTGAGGCCGACGCCCACCTCGTTGAAAGCGACCGGCGTGAACTTCGGGACCTCGGCCTCGCCGACGGGTTTGCCGTCGACGAAGAGTGCGGCCACGCCACCCGCGCCCTGGTCCTTGTCGAAGCGGAATTCGACGGTGTGGCGGCCCGGTGCCAGCGAGGCGGCGGAGACCACCTCGTAGTGGGCCTGGCCGTGCAGGTTGTGCACGTAGCGGAGCCGGCCCTCGCATACGTGGAAGGACCAGCCGCCCAGCGCGCAGCCGAGTGCGAGGACGGTGCCATCGGGAACGACGCCGGCGGGCGTCTCGATGTCGGCCGTGATGGCGTGCGAGCGATTGCGCACGTCGGCCGCAACCCACTCGGGGACCTGCGCTCCGTCCTGGAAGTAGCGGTAGGTGTCCTGGTACCGACGGCGGTCGTGTTTGTGGGCCATCACCTCGAGGACGCGATTGTCGAGCGGGAGCACGTCGTTACGCCTTGCTTCGTCCCACCACAACGCCACGAGCTCCTCCACCTTCCCCGGCAACTCCGCGGCGCGGTCGTGCACCTCGGACACGTCCTCGGCGACGTGGTACAGCTCCCACACGTCGTCGTCGAACGGCGCGTTCGAGCGCAGCCCGTCGTCGTAGAGCGGGCCGACCGGGTGGAATGCCACGGCCTTCCAGCCGTCGTGATAGATGGCGCGCGACCCCAGCATCTCGAAGTGCTGGGTGAGGTGGCGACCGGGTGCACCTTCCCCATCCTCGTCGAGGACGTACGCAAAGCTGGTTCCGTCGATACGTGACTGCTCGATGCCGTCGATCTCCACCGGGGCGGGGACACCAGCCAGGTCGAGCACCGTGGGCAGGATGTCGATGGCATGCGCGTATTGCCGGCGCAGGCCACCGGCGGTCGCCGCGCGTTGGGGCAGCCGGACGATGCAGGGGTCGGCTACGCCGCCTTCGTGCACCTCACGCTTCCAGCGCTTGAACGGTGTGTTCCCGGCCATGGTCCAGCCCCACGGGTAGTTGTTGTGGCTGAGGGGCCCGCCGATCTCGTCGATGCGCCGGTGCATCTCGTCGACACCGACGCCTTCGAAATTGGAGAGCCGGCCCTCGTTGATGGTCCCCTCCTTGCCTCCCTCGGAGCTCGCTCCGTTGTCCGACACCAGGATCACGACCGTGTTTTCGCCGTCGCCGATCTCGTCGACGAAACCGAGCACCCGGCCGATCTGCTCGTCGGTGTAGGACAAGAACGCGGCGAAGCACTCCATGAAGCGTTCGGACAGCTGGTGCTCCCTGGCGTCGAGGGTGTCCCAGGCCGGCACCCAGGACGGGCGGGGCGAAAGCGTGGTCCCCTCGGGGACGACGCCCATCGCCAGCTGCCGGGCAAAGGTCTCGTCGCGCCAGCGGTCCCACCCTTGGGAGAAGTGACCCTTGTAGCGCTCGATCCAGTCGGACGGCGCATGGTGCGGCGAGTGACAGGCACCCGTCGCGAAGTAGAGGAAGAACGGCAGCTCGTCGTCGACCGCGCGCAGGTCGCCCAGGTACTCGATGGCGCGATCGGCCAGGTCCTCGCTCAGGTGATAGCCCTCCTCGATGGAGCGGGGCGGCCGGACGATGTGGTTGTCGTGGTACAGGCCCGGGACGAACTGGTGCGTCTCGCCGCCGTGGAAGCCGTACCAGCGGTCGAAGCCGCGGCCGAGCGGCCACGTGCTGCGCGAACGCGCCATGTTCGTCTCGTCCTCGGGGGTCAGGTGCCACTTCCCGACGGCGTAGGTGGCATAGCCGTTGGCCCGCAGGATCTCGGAGAGGAATCCGTTCTCGCGGGGCGGCCGTCCCCAGTAGCCGGGGTAGCCGGCAGCGAGGTCGGCCACACGCCCCATCCCGCTCCGGTGATGGTTGCGCCCGGTGAGGAGGCAGGCGCGGGTGGGCGAGCACAGCGCCGTGGTGTGGAAATTGGTGAGCCGGAGGCCCTGGGCCGCAATGCCGTCGATGACCGGCGTGGCGATGTCCGACCCGTAGCAGCCGAGCTGCGCGAAGCCAACGTCGTCGAGCACGATCAAGACGACGTTGGGCGCGCCGGCCGGTGGCACAGGCTGGGGTGGCCACCACGGCTCCGAATCCCTCCAGTCGTTGCCGATCTTCCCCCCGAATTCGATCTTCGGCACCGCGTACCCCCTAGAAGTCCCCGCGCGAACGGGGACCGATCGTGATTGGCGGCCACCGTACCGGCTCGGTCGCCGGACGGTAAGGCCCACGCGTTCGAACCACGACACAGGGACGGGCCCTGCGTACGCTGCGATCGTGATCCGTCCGCGGGCTGCCCTCTCCCTCGTAGTCCTCGGCGTCGCGCTGGGCGCCGCGGCATGCTCGAGCACTCCGTCACCTTCGGCGTCGACGACATCGACGACCTCGACGACCTCGACGACCTCGACGACCTCGACGACACGGTCGTCGGGTGGTACGACGACGACGTCCAACGCGTCGACCACCTCGTCGACGAGCAGCAACGCGACCACGACGACGGCGACACTCGTCCCCCAGACCTCGACGGCGACCGAGTTCTACGCGCCATCGGGCAACCTGGAGTGCGAGATCGACTACCAGTTCGGTCAGAGCTCGTTGACGCAGGCCATGTGCTTGACCGAGACGCCGGCCCAGTCCGCGACCCTCGGGGCGGACGGCACGCTGACGGAGTGCACGGGACAGACCTGCCTCTCGAACGCCGGGCTCAACACGCCCCAGCTCCCCTACGGGGCCTCGGTCACCCTGGGCCCGTTCACCTGCCTCTCCATGACCACGGGCATGAAGTGCACACTTGGCAACGGGAACGGCTTCATCCTGGCCAGGTCGGGGCTGACGCCGCTGGGGAGCGTCACCGTCACGAGAACAACGAGCGGTTGAACGACCGGGTCCTCGCCCCGGCCCCAGACCGGTGCGGGCGTCGGCGGATCGGCGACCCGCTTACTGCGGCTTCAGAGCCCTGAGCATCAAGAACAACGGCACGGCCTGCCAGCGCTCGAAGGCGGCGGACGACGCCGGCCGGGGCTCGCGCATCGCCTCCACCACGAAGCCGGCCGCGGCTAAGGCCATGACGTAGTCCTCGAGGGTGTACGTCCAGCCTCGACAGGTGACACTGAGACCGTCCATCTCGAGCGTGTCGTCGACCCGGCGCGACTCGAAGTACGACGGACGGATGGTGAAGACCTGGTCCGGCCCGCTCTGTACGAAACGCCCGAGATCCATGGCCGGATGGCTGACCGTCGCACAGAGGTGGCCTCCCGGGCGGAGCAGGCGTGCCGCCTCCCGCACGGTGTTCCGCATATCGGCCACCACCTGCAAGGAGTTGTACGCCACGACGAGATCGAACGCTCCCGACGCGCAGGGCACCGCCGCGCCGTCGGCGACGAGGTACGAGCCTCCGGGATCGGCGCTCCGGGCGTGGCGCACCAGCGTGCGCGCGGGCTCGACGCCGACGACCCGGTGACCGCGCTCGGCCAGGTCGCGCGCCACCCGTCCTTCGCCACAGCCCAGCTCGATCGTCCCTGCCCCCGGGGCGGGCACAAGCTCGAAGAACGCGTCGCGGTAGTACCAGTACGCATCGTGGCCGGGCGTGCGCGCCCAACGCACCCAGTTCTCGGCCTCGGGCTCCCACTCCGTGACGCCGGACACGCGTCAAGGATACGCAGCACCCCTTGCGACACGGCCGCACCGCTACGTTGACGCGATGCGGTCGGGGTGTCTGGGTCCGGGGGGCGACCTCTGATCTGGTTCATCACCGCCAACGAGTTGCGCCGGCGCATCCGCGACCGCTCGGCCGTGCTCACCGTCCTGGTGGCCCCGTTGGCGATCGCGGCGATCCTCGGCTTCGCCTTCGCCGGCAACGCGTCGACCGGCCCCGTCCCCATCGGCGTCTCTGGCGCCACGCCTTCCCTGCTCCGCGCCGCGGTCCAGGCCAGCCAGTTGCCGACGAACGTGTCCGTCCACCTGGTCGCCGACCGGGCTGCGCTCAAGCGGGAGGTGGCGGACGGCACGCTCGAGGGAGGCATCGCAGTCCTCCGCGGGCGCAAGACCCTGGGGCATCTGCTGATCCCGATCGTCGCTCCCGGTGCGACACCCTCCCCCGGCTTCGACGTCGTCGACCGCGCCGACGCGCTGGTCGGCCAGGAGTACGCCGAATCACTTGCCGCGGGGCTGGCGAGCCGGTTGTACGCCGGCCGCCTGTACCGGGGAACGGCCACCGACCCGGCGGACATCTCCGTCGAGACGAGCATGGTCGGCAACGGGCGCAAGGCGGTGCTCGACTACTTCGCCCCTTCGATCGCGATCGTGTTCCTCTTCATCGGCAGCGGCCTCGGCATGCGCTCACTGTTGATGGAGCGGGCGACGGGCACGCTGGCGCGGCTGGTCGCCGCGCCGATCCGGCCGCGCTCGATCGTGTGGGGCAAGATGCTCGCCATCGCGCTGACCGGGCTCACGTCGATCCTCGTGGTCTGGGGCGTGACGGCCACGGTCTTCGGCGCCGATTGGGGCGCGCCGGCCGGCGTCCTCCTGATGTGCCTCGGCGCGACCGCCGCCATGTGTGGCCTCGGGACGTTCCTCACCTCATTCGCCCGCTCGCCCCAGGAGGCGTTCGCGTCGTCGATGATCATCGGCCTCCTTCTCGCACTGCTTGGCGGCAACCTGCTGCCACCCGGTGCCCTGCCCGAGTTCCTCCAGGTGCTGAGCCTGGGGACGCCGAACGGCTGGGCGCTCGTGGGGTTCGGCCGCCTGGCGCTGCTGCACGATCCGCCGTCGTCGATCATCGGCCCTTTCACCGTGCTGTGCCTGATCGCCTTCGTGACCGGCGGGCTGGCCATGATGCGCGTCCGCCGGATGGTGACGCCGTGATCGCGATCCTGCGAGTCAACCTGCGCCGGGCCGGCGGAGACCGGCGGCTCGTCTTCGTAGCGACCGCCTTCCCCGTCCTCTTCATCCTCGTGACGGGCCTGCTGGCGGGGAGCCCCAAGGAGCCGGTGGGCATCGTGCACCCCTCGGCGCGCCTATTGCAGCTCGTGGGTCAGACCGCCGATCTGAAGGTCCGCATCGAGCCCGATCGTGCGCAACTGTCCGACGACATCTTGCGGGGGCGGGTCGTGGCCGGCCTCGTCTTGCTGCCGTCGCCCGCCGGGTCGCAGCGGGCGCAGTTCGTGAGCCAGTCGGCCTCGACGGGCGCGGTCCAGGCGCGCACCGATGTGGTGGCCCTGCTCGACCTCATGGCGGCGGAGGGCCATCGCACGGCGGTCACCGATGTGACACTCGCCCGCACAGACCTCCCGGCTGCGCTCAGCCCGTTCTCCTACGTGGCGCCGGCGGACCTCGTCCTCTTCCTCGGCATCACGGTCCTGCTGCTTGCCTCCGGAGTGGTGGAGACGCGCCGGCTCGGCCTCATGGCGCGCATCGCCGCCGCGCCGATACGGCGGCGGTCTGTGGTGGCGGCGCTGATCGCGACCAGCCTCTGCGTGGCCGCCGTGCAAAGTGCCGGGCTACTCGTGGTGGGGGTGCTCATCTTCGGCGTGCACTGGGGCGATCCGGCCGGGGTGTTCCTGGTCCTGGCCATGCTCTCGCTCGCGTACGCGGGCGCGGCCGCCCTGATCTCGCTGCGGTCGCGCACGGAGGAACAGGCCATTTCGACGGCCGTGGTCCTCGGCATCGTGTGCGGGCTGCTCGGCGGATGCATGTACCCACTCGACGTCGTGGGGCCCGTGGTGCGCGGAGTCGGCCATCTGGTTCCGCAGGCCTGGGCAATGGACGCGTTCGTGAAGCTGATCTACGACCATGCCGGCTTGTCCGCGGTGCTGCCCGAGATCGGTGCCCTGGCCGTCTTCGCCGTCGTCCTGGGAGCGCTCGCGGTGCGCGCCTACGCGCGGACCGTGTACTCGCCGGGGTGAAAACGCCGGGTCAACCGGCGGAACTTCCAAGTGTGGTCCGGCCAGAGCGTCGTGTTGCACCCTCGGTGATCGAGGTACCAGCTGCCGCACCCACCCTCCACCCACACGGAGTGTTCCAGGCGGGCCTGCAGCCGCTCGTTGTAGCGGCGCTGCACACCCTTCTTCACCTCGACGGTCCGTACCCCAGGACGCGCCATGAAGGCCAGCGCACTAGCGATGTAGTTGATGTGCGACTCGATCATGTAGATCATGCTGTTGTGGGCGAGCGTCGAGTTCGGCCCGATCATCAGGAAGAGGTTCGGGAAGCCGGCCACCGTTGAGCCGGCGTATGCCTCGACCCCGTCGGACTTCCACAACTCCGAGAGCCGGGCGCCGCCGCGGCCGACGATGTGCTCGGCGTAGGGGGGCTCGGCCGCTTCGAAGCCGGTGCCCATGATGACGACGTCGACGGGGCGCGCGATGCCGTCCTGCCCCACGACCTCGTGGGCCGTGAAGGAGGACACCGGCGTGTCCACCACCTCCACGTTGGGCAAGGTCAGCGAGGGGTAGTAGTCGTCGGAGAGCAGGAGGCGCTTGCAGCCCGGCTCGTAGTGCGGGGTGAGCTTGGCGCGCAGCGCCTCGTCGGGAACCTGCTTGCGCAGGTGGTCGAGCGCCCGCTTGCGCACCACCGCCTTCGTTCGCTCGCGCTGTCCCACGAAGACCCCGAGCAGCGACTCGAAGATGGCGTAGATGCGCAGCCGCGACAGCCGCTGGAGCGCGGGCGCCTTGGCGTACGCCAGCTTGCGCAGGCGCGACACCGGCCGGTCGCCCCGGGGCGCGATCCAGGGCGGGGTCCGCTGGTGCAGGTACAGATGCTCGACGACGGGCGCGATCTGGGGCACGAACTGGATGGCCGACGCGCCCGTGCCCACGACACAGACGCGCTTGCCGCGCAGGTCGAAGGCGTGGTCCCACTTGGCGGAATGGAACACCTTGCCCCGGAAGGTCTCGAGGCCCGGGAACTCCGGGATCTGGGGCTCGCTGAGCGAGCCGGTGGCCCACACCAGCACCTCGGCGACGTACTCCTCCCCCGCGGCGCGCACGACCCAGCGCTCCGACGACTCGTCCCAGCGCGCCTCGTCCACCGCGTGGTCGAAGCGGAGATGTTCGCCGACGTCGAAGCGGTCGACGCAGGCGCGCAAGTAGTCCCAGATCTCGGCCTGGGGGGAGAAGGACCGCGACCACTCGGGGTTGAGCGCGAACGAGAACGAGTAGAGGTTGGACGGGACGTCGCACGCCGCACCGGGATAGGAGTTGTCGCGCCAGGTTCCGCCGAGATCGTGGCCGCGGTCGAGCACGACGAAGTCGTCGATACCCATCGAGCGCAGGCGGGCCGCCATGCCAATGCCGGAAAAGCCGGCGCCGACCACGATCACCCGATGTGCGGAGGTCACGGGGTGGCGCGCACGAAGTCGGCTACGACCTGCGCCAGCTCCTCCCCGCAGTCCTCCTGGAGGAAGTGCCCGCCCCCGACGATGGTCGTGTGCGGCTGTCCCTTGGCACCGGCGATCCGCTCCTTCAGGTTGCGGTCGGCCCCGCCGGTGATGGGGTCACTGTCGCTGAACGCGCACAGGAACGGCCGGTCGAATGCCGCCAGGCCGACCCAGGCGGCCACGTTGGCGTCGTGGGCGGGGTCGTCGGGCCGCGACGGGACGAGCATCGGGAAGGCGCGGGCCCCGGCCTTGTAGGACTCCTCGGGGAACGGGGCGTCGTAGGCCGCCCGCACCTCGGCGGTGATCCCCTTGGCGCAGCCGCCCTGCACGATGCCACCCGTCGGGAACTCCTCGACCTCCTGGGAGAACTTCTGCCAGGCGAAGAACGCCTCGCCGGGGTTGGTGTCGCCCGTGGGGAGGAACGTGTTGGCGGCCACGACGCGTGCGAAGCGCCCCGGGTGCTCACCGACGAGGCGCAGCCCGATGAGGCCGCCCCAGTCCTGGCCCACGAGGGTGACGTCGCGGAGGTCGAGCACGTCGAAGAGGAGCTCGCGCATCCACTCGACGTGGCGGGCATAGGAGTAGTCGCTGCGCTCGGTGGGCTTGTCGGAGCGGCCGAAGCCGACCAGGTCCGGGGCCACGACCTGGAGCCCGGCGCCGGTGAGGACGGGAATCATCTTGCGGTACAGGTACGACCAGGAGGGCTCGCCGTGCATGAGCAGCACCACCGGGGCTCCGGCGTCGCCTTCGCGCAGGAAGTGCACCCGCAGGCCGCCCCCGTCGCCGTCGGCGATGTCGGCGTAGTGGGGCTCGAAGTCGTAGCCGGGCAGGCCGGCGAAGCGTGCATCGGGGGTGCGCAAGGTCTCCATGAAGGCGGGAGCCTACGCGGTCGCCCCCAGAGCCGCCCGCGGTGGGGGTGGTGCCACAGGGGACCGCGGACGTAACCTGACTCCAACGTCACACCGCGCCCATTCGGGGAGGAAGTTGCGCCATGACCACGTCCGAGGCACAGGAGTACGACCCGTTCGCTGCCTTCGACGACGTGGTCGCCGGCACGTCGCGCGATCCGTGGCCCGCGCTGGCGGAGAAGCGCCGTGACGCCCCGGTGAGCAAGGGCCACACGATGGACCCCGAAGTGCTGCCCGAGGGGTTCGACCCCGAGCCGGAGTGGATCGCCTACCGCTACGACGACTGCTCGCGCATCTTGCGCGACGCCAAGACCTTCACGTCGACGGGCTACGACACGTCCATCGGCATGGTCCTGGGGCACGTGATCCTGGGCATGGACGACCCCGAGCACCGCAGCCACCGCAACCTCGTTGCGCACGCGTTCCGGGAGAAGGCCTTGGCCCGCTGGGAGCCCGAGCTCATCGTGCCGATCATCGACGAGCAGATCGACGCCTTCGCGGCCGACGGCCAGGCGGATCTGGTGCGCCAGCTCACGTTCGAGTTCCCCGTCCGCGTCATCGCGCGGCTGCTCGGCCTGCCCGAGGAGGACTTCCCGCAGTTCCACCGCCGCGGGATCGAGCTGATCGGCCTCGTGGCCGACATCGACCGGGGCCTCGCGGCATCCGAGTGGCTTCGGGAGTACTTCGCCGCGCTGTGCGCCGACCGCCGGTCGCACCCGGCCGACGACCTCATCAGCGACCTCGTGGTGGCCGAGATCGACGGCGAGCGGCTCACCGACGAGGCCATCTGCTCCTTCCTGCGCCTGCTGCTCCCGGCGGGCGCCGAGACGACCTACCGCTCGTCGGGCAACCTGTTGTTCCTGCTGCTGACCCACCCCGACCAGCTGGCGGCCGTGCAGGCCGACCGCTCCCTGCTCCCGCAGGCGATCGAGGAGGCTCTCCGGCTCGAGCCGCCGTTGCTCACGATCACGCGCACCACCACCTGCGACGTAGAGGTGGGCGGCGTGCAGCTGGGCCCGGGCGAGCCGATCACCACGCACATCGGCTCGGCGAACCACGACGAGACCCGCTGGGACGACGCGGACAGCTTCGACATCTTCCGCCCGGCGCAGCCGCACATCGCGTTCGCGCACGGGCCGCACATGTGCCTCGGCATGCACCTGGCCCGGCTCGAGACCCGGGTGCTCCTCAACCGCGTCTTCGACCGCCTTCCGGAACTGACGCTCGACCGCACCAGCGATCCCTACATCCGCGGCGACGTGTTCCGCGCGCCGACCGCACTGCCGGTCGTCTTCTCGGCCGCCTGAGCCGGCCGGCGCGGCCGGCTATTCGC
>Ga0210390_10001887_pt1 | contig 19285 bp, 20 predicted proteins | sample IncBWH11OmetaG_FD_161050 | JGI IMG/M metagenome (GOLD analysis project Ga0210390, IMG submission 161050) | Forest soil microbial communities from Barre Woods Harvard Forest LTER site, Petersham, Massachusetts, United States - Inc-BW-H-11-O ... | reverse complement strand
TCTGTTTTTTCCCTGCAAAAAGAGACACGGGCCGATTTTTTATCTGAGACATGCAATGTTAATCGCTGCTTTGTTAAGTTCCGGTTAGGTCAACGTTGGGCGTCTTATAGCCCATCGCGTAGCCCCAAGTGCCTTGGTTATACGCGTCGACATTCCGATAGCCGATCTCGTCGCCTACTTTCTCCACCTTCAAGAAGGAGGAACGATAAGCCGATTCCTTCTGAACCACGACGTAGTGTTCGCGAATCGGCAGATGTTGTCCTTCAAGGCTCCGAGATGGAATTGGCAAATCTGACAATCCCCATCGCATTAAATGGGCATTAAGCGACCCACTTTCAGTAGGTGTCCGATTCGGATGGAAAGCTGGAAGTAAAGTTGCGGTCGGCAAGCGCTTCCTGCATCGCCGGAATCAAGTCCGTTTCCATGAGAACTTTGATCACGTAGCCCAAACCTCCCGCGGCATGGCACGCATCCAGAATCGTCCGGTCTTCATGCACTGTGAGGAATACGATTTTGCACCCGCTGCCGTGTTTCCTGAGTTCTCTTGCCACTTCTATTCCACTTAGGCCCGGCATCGAAATGTCCAGTACGACTAGGTCCGGTTTCAGCCTCAGTGTTGTTTCCAGGGCGCCTCGTCCATCCGAGGCCATGCCGACGACATCGAACGACTCCCTAAGCAACGCGGCCACTTCGATCATGACGGGAGCGAGATCATCGGCCAGCACCACCCGAGATCGAGTCATAAGTGCCCGTCCATGGGGTGGGTGTCAGTTTCTAGAAGATGCATCAAGGCCAGCTCGAAGCAAGCACCAAGCCATGCCGCAGGCTTTTCACTTCCAGCGGTGCTTACTGCCAGAATCATCGTGCTCAAAGCTGGAACTGATTGGTATTGGCAAAACTGACAGAGCAGCCGGGAACGATTCAGTCAGACAGAAATGATTCTGTGCCTTACTGCGTACTGCACGAACTCAGCCTTCGTTCTTGTTGTTCTATCCAGTTATCGCCGGGGATCGCCCCCATCGAATACAAGGGGACAACAAACGAAGGACACGTGCTACCTGTTACTGGGTGTCGCTCGCCGACACGTGTTACATGTATCCCCTCTGAACGGACGCCTCCTACCGATTACCCGAGGACAATGAGGTACTTAAGCCCTTGAGTTCTGCCGTATTCTGTTACATTCGCTGTAAGATGGGGCCAAGGTGGTGTCGGAGGATGTGTACAAGCGATACTGCAGCCGCAAGTACGTTTGGATTGATTTATTGAATGACGTCGTGACGTGATCGTTGGGTAGAGCAGGCCGGGCTGACTAAAATGAAGCGCCGAAAGAATACACGGTCTGAGTTGTTGTTGAACGCGAGCTTCGACGAGCGTTCAGGCACTAGGAAAATTGAATGGGGCAAGTGGTGGGCAGGTTTCTGGCGATACCTGGATGAGAATCCGGAAGTCGGTCAAATCGTTCGCCGCTGGCAAAAGGCGGGCTGCGATCCGAGAAATATCGCTATCACTATTCATCGATATGTGATCGGTTATTCGAATAAGCTTCTTGTGGATCGCAAAAAGCGCAAAAAGAGAACCAAGAAGGTTTTGGCCGCTGCGATTCGGTCTCTCGTTGATCTTGAAGATCTGTATCGACTCTACGAGCAGCGCGAGGACGCGGAACGTTGCGCCAAGGAAAGAAAGCTCCTTGAAGAGCGACTATTGCGTATCCCGCTTGCCTTTGGCACGAAGCGCCTCGGGACTAGTAGGCCGTGGACCGATCTAACGATAATTGAGGGATTTGTTTTCGAAGTGACACAGCAACGGCCATCAGCTCGGGAGATTGTGTGCCTAATAAAGGCTGCCCGAACTGCTGCCGGTCAGGTGTCAGATCCATGGGAAATGGATCCAGCGATCATCCGTAAGGGATTGAAGAATTTTAAGAAGCGAAATCCCTCAGAACGTGGGCTTTGGACTAACCCTTCTAACCTTCTCATGGACAGCGCGCCTGCCATTAATAGGAAACGAACCTAGCAATTGCTCGGCAAGTTCGATTCCTTTGATTGTTTTTTGCGAGCCCTGTAAAACAATCACAGCAGTTCAGATTAGGAGGAACCTGCTCTAGAAACCGGAGCACAGTTTCTCTTTGGGAGGAACTTAACAATGACAATGCGCAGAAAGGATTCTGATGGAACTGAGCCTCTGGACGATCCGGCCTCCGAGGCAATTGCCCAGTTCTTCGCCGCTCCTAGGCAATTCAGAAAATTCGACTCCGCCAAAGCGCTAGCCGAAAATTTGGGCGTTTCGCGGATGACCGTTTATCGGCGGGCGGAGGACGCCGATGTAGTACGGCGCATGGAGTGGCTTCTAAGAAAAAGCATGCGCTCCGGCGATCTAATCGCTTGTCGCGAGTGGCCCGGCATTGTTGGGGCACAAGTCAACGCAGCGCTTGCTGGTGACACTCGCGCTGCAGCGTTCTGCCTCAACCGAGCCTGGCGCCAACAAACTTCGATTCTTGGCGAAGTGACAATTGAACCCGCAATCGGGGGAGCGGACGCACTGACGCTCTGGCAAGAAAAAACGAACGAAACAGCTCAGGCAGAAAAACTGGAAGCAGCCGAGGAGAATCCAGAAACGGAAGGTAAGAACCCGAGCGAATGAGGGCGCTTCTGGTCGGCGAGTTGGCCGCCATTGTTCTTCCCCTCGCGCGGAAATACGGTCCTTCAGCCTATCATGCTGCGGAGGGAGGTGGCGTGCGGCGCGACTCGGAAACGCCTGAAGTAGCGGATTCTGGAACACAAAAGGGATTGCCGAATCAGGAACCATCTCCGAGTCTGGGCGCCCCCGATTGCGAAGCTTGGAATCGTCCGCGAACTGATCTTTTCTGTTCTGCTACGAGTCGTGCGCAGCCATAGACCGTTCACCCGTTTGCAGAGGGCCGCGAGGCAACCTTCCCCGCATTGCAATGTACGCGGACATCACGACAGCCGCGTGAAAATCAACGATTGCTTGAGAAATTCCGGGAGTCCATTCACTTCCGCTTGCCGCGCGCACTTCTCGCCCGCTCCGGTTCGTCCGTCTCGCTGATCTTCCCTTCGCAAATGCATCGATCAAGGAGAAACTCGATCTGTTTGTTCAGTGATCGGTGTTCCTGTTCAGCAAGCTCGGTCAACCTTGCTTTAAGTTTCGCAGGAATGCGCAGAAGCACGCGGACTTTTGATTCGTTTATCGGATCGGACATGGCATCAACGAACTGATCTCCTGCTTGACATAAGCTGTCAAAGTGATATCATTATGAATGCACAACGACCACAACAAAAACAGGGGCACCTCGTGCGAAAAACAACTGAGATTACCCTAGTACGTGAGAATTTGCGGCTAGTCAAGCAGCTTTATCCAGCGCTCGCGCAAAGAGACCTTCGGACCCTGCGTGACCTGACGCGAGCCCATCGCCTTTCCATCTTGCAAGGCGAGATTTTGTGTATCGATGGAAAGTGGTACGTGACGCACGCGGGTCTACTCCGAATAGCCCTTCGCGCGCGATGCTTTGGAATCCGGACTACCCTGCAAGAGCGACAATCCGATCCTCTCGCCGGCCGCTGGGTCTTCCGTGCAACAGTTTTCAAGTCCCGCCGCTCGAAGGGGTTTGTTGGCTACGGTGATGCCGATCCATTTAATACGTCCCTGCTGGTCCGTGGTGCCGAAATGCGTGTCGCCGAGACGCGAGCCGTCAACCGGGCTCTCCGAAAAGCTTACGGGATAGGCCTCTGCAGTGTCGAAGAGCTCGGGTCGTTCTCGGCTCCGCAAAAGCCCCTCGCGGCCACGCCGCATTCTGGCCATCCCGGATCGAACGGATCAAGCAATGGCCAGCCGCGGCTGCGTGACCGATTGTGCCTGCTGATCCGTAAGCACGATCTCAATCCAACGCTCGTGAAGGCGTACGCCGCGGATTTCTGCGGTACCCCGACCCTTAAAGATGCTAGCCGCGATCAGGTCGAATCGTTCATCAGTCAGCTTTCGGCCGCCGCGAAAAAGGATCCAAACGGACTCCTGCGCAAACTAAATTCGTACGCCCATCCGACGGAGGCAAATCCATGAAGCGACACATTCCCGGTCTCCATTCACGACAGCAGGATCACGAAAACCTTCTCGAGGGCCTGTTCCTCGTTCGAGTCGATGGCTCCGGCTATCGCTGGCATCCGCAAAGGCCGTTTCTGTCGGTGCGGTTTGTCATTCTCGAACCTGAAGCGTTCGCGGGACGATCATTATCGGGCCGGCTCTATTGCACTGAACGAGCACTTTGGAAGTTGAATTGGTTCTTGCGTGATTTCGGCTATGACTCCGATCTGCTGAATCAAGATCAGATTGATGAGAAGGCTCTGCTCATGCTTCGCGGTGTGGTTCGGACGTCCTATGTCACGTTGAACGGTCGATCCTTTCAAAATCTCGAAGCCTTTGCGCCGGCAATGGGGTGGGAAGAGCTTTCGTGTGAAACCGTTGGCCGTGAACGAGAGCCAAGGAGCGGCGATGATCTTTAGCCATACGCAGATCAGCCAGTATCTTCGCTGTCCCAGGAGCTACCGCTATCGCTATCTCGATGGCTGGCAAGAAAAGGAAACGCGCGCTGCAATGGCGTTTGGCCGCTGTTTCGAAAAAGCCCTCGCTGCCTGCTTCTCTGGTGAGGACTGCACGGCTGTGCTATTCAAGGAATGGGGTGCTTTCCGCGATGTTCCCTTCGAATATAAGACAGGAGAATCCTGGGATCGCCTTGTTCATCAAGGCGTCCATCTGCTCCAGCGTTTCGTACAGGACGATCGCGTCAAGATTCGCCGCCCGGAGCAGGATCTGCAGGTGAAGATGATCCGCAGCCTGCCAGGCGACAACGAATTCGTTGCGTATATCGATGCCCTCGGAGAACTCGATGGCACACAATGTCTCATCGACTGGAAAACGACAAACAGCCGCTACTCGGAAGAGCCAGCGGGGCTATTGTCCCTCGATCCCCAAATGATTTGTTATTCCTGGATCAGCGGAATCCCGGATGTCGCGGTCGTTGTCTTCGTGCGAAAAAGCATTCCTGAGATTCAGTATCTGAAGGCCTCAATAACAGACGAGCAGCGACGCGAATATGGTCATCTGGTCGAAGCCACGGTCGGTCAAATCCAATCTGGTCTCTTCCCTTCGCACAGCGGCATCCGTTTCCCACAAAACGGATGTGTGAGCTGCTCTCATCTGGGACTCTGCCTCGATCGTCCCGAATTGGTCACCGCGAACCTAATCCGAAAACCAGGAGCAAGCGATCTTGATTGGCTGTGCGAACTTGTGGATTGACGAAAGGATTGCGGTGTCTCCCGAACTCAACCGCCGGCGAGCTCTCATCGTTCTTGGGAAGATCGATGAGATTTTGGCCTGGGAGCAAACGAAGGAGCATGAGCGCGATGAACGATTCGTCGAGCTGGGGCAGTATCTCTGCGAGGTACGAGCCGGGCAATATTGGCGGCTCGAAAATTTAAAGTCGTTCGATGAATTCCTGGAGAAGCGATTTCCCGAATCTCGCCGAAAAGCTTATTACCTACTCGCGATTCACGAGCATCTCGCGCGAGTGCCGAAGCGTCAGCTCCGCGAAGTGGGTTGGACGAAGGCGCGAGAACTGGTGAAGGTGGCGCGTCGCGATGGAACCGAATTCGACTGTGCACCCTGGGTGCACAAAGCCAGGGAGCTTCCGAAAGAGGAATTCAAACGCGAAGTCGAAAAATATTTGACCGGTAAAGCAATCGAACCTTGGGAAATCGTCTATTTCAAACTGTACAAAGGCCAGTTGACGGTTGTTGAGCGCGCACTTGAAATCGCCGCCCTCATGCTTGGCAGCAACAAATCCCGAGGCTATTCTCTAGAAATGATTTGTGCCGATTTCCTCGCCGGCGCTGCACTGGAAAGTGGTGAATCTGAATCAACTTTCGAATCTCTGCCATCCAGGAGTTGCTCACCTGAAGCGCCCGGGCTGCACAATTCCCCAGAGAGCAATCGAGATGAGTAGATCAATTCCCCTAAAAAGGTCTCGAATTCGAAAATCGCCTAAGCAATATGCGAGGCTGCGCACTGTAATCTTGAAGCGGGATGGCTGGCGCTGTCAGATATGTGGCTGCCTCAAGAATCTGGACGTGCACCACTTGAGACGGCGCAGCGCCCTTGGCGACGATGCTGAGACGAACATGATCACGCTTTGTAGGGAGTGCCACCGAATTCTACACCGGCCCGACTCGAGTCGGACTCTTTCTGCCGACTGAAATGAGACGTTGCTAAGAATGAGCACGGAAGCGAGAAGCAATCCCCTGGCGGCCTGACAAACCGTCACACAGAAATGATTCCGTGCTTGACGGCGTACTGCACGAGCTCGGCATTCGTTTTGATTTGCAAGAGATCCATCACACTATATTTATGAGCGGCAATCGTTCGAACGGTGATGTTCAATATGTGTGCTGCTTCTTTCATAGAGCGTCCCTCCGCCAATAATTGAATCACTTCCCTCTGGCGCGAAGTCGGTTCTGGCGCATGATCGCGATCTTGGGGCTCGCGCAATGAAATATTCGTCTGGCCTTTCGCGGCTCTGGGCGTTACGTACGTACCACCTTTAAGTACTTTCGCGATCGCATCGGTTAGCTCCATTCCGGCCGCCTGCTTCAGCAAAAAAGCGGAGGCGCCCGCTCGAAACGCCTCTCCCACCATGTAAGGATCCTCGTTCATAGTTAGGAAGATCAGTTTCACGGCAGGCATCTTCTTCCTGAGCTGCCGCCCCGCATCCAGCCCATTCAAGTGCGGCATGGCGATATCGAGGACCACAACATCAGGCTGCAGCCGGTCGGCTGCTTTCAAAAGGGCGCGCCCTTCAAGCACTAAGCCCACCACCGAGTATGCCGGTTCCAGTAGGCCCTTCAGGGCGTCGAGCAACATCAGATGGTCATCGGCTAGTAGTACGCGTGGTCTTGTCATAGTTCTATCCCTCCGCGGCCTTCACTCTTACCCCCGCCTCAATCGCGGGAACACTCAGTGGCACCTGGGCAAGAATTTCTGTGCCTTGCGAGGGCGCAGACCGCACCGAAATCATTCCCCCAACAAGTCGAAGGCGCTCTCGCATACCCATCAGTCCGATACCCGAGTGTGTGTTTCGAAGAGTCGGGTCAAAGCCGATTCCTGCGTCCGCGATCCGCAGGCAAATCTCATTGGCTGCGCCATTGATCTCGACGTCAGCTCGATTTGCAGCGCTGTGCTTGACCACGTTCCCCAGGGCCTCCTGAGCAACCCGGAAAAGACACAACGAGACGTTCTTTGGAATGTCCGCGCGCGTTCCGCGATCGGTGAAATCCACCGGGATCTTGTATTTCGAACTCATCTCCTCACAAAGGCCCATCAAGGCTGGCGCTAGTCCCACATGCTCGAGTCTGCTTGAGTGGAGTTGATGGGAGAGGACGTGCATGTCCGACAGGATTTCCCGATTGTCTTTTATGAGCTCCTGGATTTTGGACCGTCCTTCGGTTTCAGATTCAGCCATTTTTTTCCAAATTTGGGTTAGGCCTATTCCCTGAAGTGCCAGCCGCTGGGTGAAGTCATCGTGAAGCTCGCGCGCGATGCGGGTGCGCTCCTCTTCTTGTGCGGTAATCAGGCGCCCGCTCAATTCTTCGAGCGACTCTGCAGCCAGCTTTCGGTCGGTAATATCCACGCACGATCCGATATAGCCACAGAAGGTGCCATCGGATTCAAGCCTAGGCACGCCGTAGTCAACGATCCAGCGATATTGTCCATCGAATCGCCGCAAGCGGTATTCCATCTCAAATTCGACTCGGGCGTCGAACGCGCTAGAATAAATCCGCATACAGCGCTCCAGGTCTGCCAGGTGTATGCCTGCCGCCCATCCATCTCCCAATTCCTGCTCCATCGAACGACCGGTAAAGCTCAACCAACCTTTATTGAAGAACTCGCACTGTTTGTCCGTTCCAGCCATCCAGATCAGCGCGGGAGCGGAATCCGCGACCAGTCGGAAGCGCGCTTCGCTCTCTCGCAGAGTCTGTTCGGCTCGCTTACGATCCGTGACGTCCAATACCTCCGCTACGAAGTACCGAGGGCTGTCATGATCGCGGATTAGGGATGCGCTGCATTCCCCCCAGCGTATCTGTCCATCCTTGTGAAGGCAGCGTTTTTGCACTCCTTGGAAACTAACTCCAGTGGCAAGTGCTTGGTCTAGCTTGTGCGAAAACATCGGCCAATCTTCCGGATGAGTAACGGATTGAACCGCCCTGCCAAGAAGTTCCTCTTCTGTGTATCCGATGAACCTGGAGAATGCCTCATTGGTCGCGAGAAAGCGCCCGTCTGGAGAAACGATTGACATTCCCATGCCAGCATCCCGGAAGACGTTGCGAAATTTCTCCTCGCTCTCGCGCAGCTCCTCGCCTGCCTCTTTGTGTTCTTCGACGAGAGCTGCGAGGATCATGAATGGCACTGCCGTGAAAAATAAAAAGAGCTGCAGGGGCAACAAAGAGTTGAGTTCCCCCGCCCCAATGAATGGGCCTTCACCGTGCGTGACGCCCCAAATTGAGAGAAAGGCAATTATGAATACCGCAGTGCTGATCCCTGTTGGTCCAAAACGCAGAGCTGACCAAAGCAAGAAAGGCACCAGAGAATAAAGCAGCGCCGGAGACACATTCTTCTCAGGAGCCACAAAAATCAGGAAAGCGAGAAGAACCAACGAAGCGATCAATGAAGCTGCTTCCAGATAATAAATGCGCGGTTTTTTTCCCCAAGCCTTTGCTTCGCGAACCCAGCCCAAGAATGCCGGCACTAATGTGAGGAAACCGAGCGCCTCCGAAAGGAAACTGGTCCGCCAACTCGCCCAATAGTTCGCCGTGGAAGTAAGGGCACCGACGAAGGCTCCCGCGAGCGGCGCGAGGAAAACGGCAAAGAATGAATATTTCGCTAGCGCATTCAGGCTATTCAGCCGGGGCGGCCCGTGGAACAAGTAGCTAAGACAAAGCCCGGCAGTGAGGACCTCCACCGCATCTGCCAGCATGAACCAGACAATCGTACGAGCCGGCACGCCATCCTGCGAAGCACTGAGAATAAACGCACCGAAGGCTGCCGCGATGAGTATCGGCCACATCCTCCGCCGAACCAGGAGCAGCAGTGAGACAAGAAGCGCGCAACCCGGCCACAGGGGCGACAGCATTGAGGGATGCAGTATAAGAGCACCACCTACCCTGGAAGCGAGGTAGGAAAGTGCGGCAACGACACACACCATGACCACGATGCGAAGCGGGGAATCCCACTTCGCGGCTCCCGACGAAAGGCGTCCGGGGTCGGTTTCCATTACCTGCTCCCGCTGCACCAAGCGCTCAGAATGAAGATTAAAATGGCCGATCAAACATGCTCAGCGTGAACCTTCACGTCGAGCATCCGGTTTAAGGAGCACTTTTCCTGTGCCGCGTATCACAGGTTACGGTTAAGAGAATCACGAAAAAGGCGTGTTAGTTTTGTGCGTGTCTAGACGAGAGCAGGCGTCGCGGGCTAAACACTCGGTTGAATGTGAAACAAGCTGTACCTGACACCGGGAATGTACCACCACTTGTGAATAAAGACTAACTAACTTTCAGTATATATACTGAGGGTCACCAGATGCGTCCTCACGGACTGAACGCGACGATTCGCAGTGTGTTTTGGAGCTTGCATAACGGGTCTGCCTCTGGGACTTCAACGGTTTTAATTTCCGTCTGCTAAGTGCCGGGTGTTTGATTGGATTCTTGCGTGGTCCCATCGTGAAATAAGAGAGTTCGGAACTTGTCCTCGCCCAACGCCCGCCTCATCTCCCGGAAGCCAAAGAGGGGAATGAAACTGCAGAAGACCACGACGCTGCGAGCTAGCAATTCATCGAGGCGGATCTCGTGGAATGCTCCTGCTATATCCTTGCCGTGCACGAGTCGCTTGATCACTTCTTCTAGAAAATGAAAAGCCAATACAAGCAAGCTGAAAAGAAATGCTTTGTAGATAGCGGAATAGAACAACGGTTTGTGTTCGTACTTGTTGCCGATGTGTACGGCCTCTCCTATGAGGATCACTTTCGTGATCACCAGGGCGTTGATCAGTGCGGCCCCGTAGGCGAAGTACGAAATATGGAAGCGGCCGAGCAGGAGCATGCTGTAGGTCGCGAGCGCGCTAAAGAAAAAGGCCAGATACAAAAAGACGACAGCAATTTCCTTGAATTCATGGGCAGCCTTTTCCTTCAGGCTGGATTTCTGGGGATTTGAGGCATTCATTCAATTCTGCTTTTTCCGCAGACCGGCCTTATCAATTTCGACACGCAGACTGGCCGCTTTACCAACCAGGCCAACTATTGCGTCAAATGCACCGGAGGCCCGCTGACTCGCTTCGCCTTGAGAGCGACAGTCACTTCGACGCGGTCGGCAATCTTGATGAAGGGAATGCCGCTGTTCATGCCATAGTCCTTGCGGTCGAAGGCCATCGTCCCTTTCACCTCGCCCGACCCTGGTCCCTCACGGTTGAGGGTCAAATTCAGTGTCTCGGCCTTCGTGACACCGCGAATCGTGAAATTGCCTGCCACATCAAAGGTGTCGGGGCCGGTCTGCACAATCTTCGTAGACTTAAATGTGATCAGCGGATCCTTCTTGACGTCGAAGAAGTCTTTGCTCTTCAGCTTGTCGTCCTTCATGCCGCTTCCGGTATTCACGCTGGCTGCTTGAATCTTGACTTCCAAAACACCTGTCGAGAGTTCAGGAGACGTGAACGTGAGGGTTGAATCCCACTTTTCGAAATTACCCTCCAGAGCTACCGAGGCCTTCACGAAAAACTTGACTGAGCTATTTTCCGGCGTAATCACAAAAACAGGAGCTTCAGCTTGACCGGCCGAAAGGGACACGGCGGTTGCTAAGAGACAAAGTACAACGGCTAATCTCATTGAATACCTCCCTAAATCTAGACATCACGAAAATGGTCCGGCATCACTTATCGTCGGCGTGGTGCCTGTCATTAGCCATTGTCAGAAGTGACAGTCTACCGAGAATCAAAATTGACGGCCGACTCGATCATTGTCCCAGCTGCGCCAGCGCAGCGCGCAAGGGAGCGCTGGAGATCTGAATAAGGCCCGCGTAAGGCGTGTACATCTCAAGTATTAAAAATATCGCGCCGGAAACTGAGAGCGCAGACACGAGCAAGCTGACGATTGTGGTGGTATTGAAAGGTGCGAAAAGACCAAAACTGACAAAAAGGGCAGTGATCCAGAAGGTCAGCACAACAAGCACCGGCATGGATACCGAGCTGAGTCTCTGTTCGTACAGCAACCAGCGCGTTTGTCCGAGAGCCATCACGATGCTCATGGCTTGGGACTGCATCGCCCGCTGCGCGTCGTTCTTGGGTGAGAGTTCCTGTATTTTATCGGCAATGACTTCGGCCCCTGAAGTCCCTGCCGTCGTTTTAAACAGGATAGTCGCGTCTTTCGACCAAATTTGATCGAGAGCCCGCTCGACAGAACTGCGGAGCAATTCGCGCACTTCCCTCGCTTCCGGTCCATAGTGCGCCAGCACGCGATCCAGAAAGACCACTTTCGCTGAAAGTTCTGTTACTTCGGTACTCTGCGAGTCATACGCACCTTTCGCAGACGCTATTAACAAACCGAGAACAAGAGCCGCCAACGTCGCAACCAGCCCCATTCCGGCGGTAACAACGCCTTTTGATTCAGGAGCCAGATGGTGTTTGGGAAGGATGCCTCGGAGACAGATGCCCACGAGCGCACCTCCGAAGACGCAAGCGAATACGATCGAGCTGATCGCGATAGAACTCATTTGAACGCGACTAGTCGCACGATCCGTCATCCACAAACTGACCACTCGCGGCCATTGCGGAGAGCGAGCGTCCGCAAGTTATCAGGCCCTGGTTCGAACTGTCATTCTGAAGGGCATCAGGCGAGATGTAAGTCATGTTCGAGCGCGCTGCTACATATTTGTCAGCCAATTTCCCCATGTTCTGAAATAGGTTACTCAACAACTGATAGGCGCTGCGATCCGAATCGGTCGAAACCGCGGCCGAAGCCAAACGCAGGTTTGTCGTCGCTTGTGCCCGGTACGGCGCGAGCGAGCCCGCCGACAGCGGGTATCCATTGGCTATGGAGCTAGCGAGAGCGGCGTGCCATTCGCGAAGGGTTGCTGCTTCTTCTATTGCCGCGTTCAAGAATCCTTTCGAAAATCCGGGGTTCGACGCTTGAGCGGAGGCGGATCCTGGCGCTGCGGCAGGGGACGGCGGCGCAGTACCTGCGGGCCCGACAGGGACGCTGAACGCGATCTGGTTCCCAGAAAAGCTAAGCGTGCCGTTCACGGCGCTTGCCAACGCTTCAAGGTCGACATAGGAGCGACCTTTCATCTGAATCACCGGCACCTGCGTCGATTGGCCGTTGATGATGAGCGTCCGGCTTTGATTCGCCACTTGCGCCGATGCGATTCCAGACAGGGCAAGCAATACCGAGACTTGCAGCCAGGCAATCCATGGTCTTGCTCCCATTGCTCCGCTCCTCGCTTTTGAGCTGCCCTTATTTATCATTCACCAGAGAGCAAGGCCACTTCCCCGGCTGGCTCGTAAATGCAATTGCATGGCAAGTTTGAGAGGACCCGAAAAAGAGTCTCAGGAGTGGTGTTCGCACCTCTCCATCGGTGAGTTGGGTGTGCTCCGCTCGGGTCCTCCGTCCTAGTTGGACAGAAGGTACGGTGTCAACTGACGGTTCGGAATTGTCAAAACTAACAGGTCTCGTTGGGTCTCTCGGTTTCGGAGAGGCGGCAAAAATCCTTCTTCGATCCGTCTCACGAAGTCTGCCGAAAGTTCTGCGGGCACTGTTAGTTTTGACAATTCTCCAAGCATCAGAGAAGAGAGCATTCTTGCGCCTACCAAGAGCGACCGTTCGAAGCCCATTTTTGGTCTGACAAAATCCGCCGAGGCTCTAGAGCGGCGGCCGAAACGGAAGCCTCGAGGAGAGAAAAACATGAAGCCGGCAATTCGAACCAAGATGACAAAGTTCGGGATTGGCCTTGCGTTGGCAATGTTGGCGTGCGGTGGAGCGCTGGCGCAGGATGTGTCGTACAACTCCATGCCGGGAATCGACTTTTCGAAATACCACACCTACAAGTGGGTCACGATCGAGGGCGCTACCTACCCAAATCAGATTCTGGACACGCAGATCAAGAGCTCCATTGATTCCCAGTTAGCCTCGAAAGGATTGACAAAAACCGATACGGACAAGGCCGATTTGTATATCGGCTATCAGGCCTCTATCGATCAGCAAAAACAGTGGAACGCCTACGGCATGGGCGGCGGATTGCGCTGGGGCGGTGGAATGGCGACGGCTCAAAGTTCGACGATCAATATCGGGACTCTGGTCCTCGATATGTATGATCCTTCGACGAAGCAACTCGTTTGGACCGGACGCGCGACGAAGACGCTCGATCCCAGCGCGAACCAAGAAAAGAAACAGAAGAATTTGGATAAGGCCATGCAGAAGTTGCTGAAGAACTACCCGCCTAAATGAAAGGCACGGCCTGCGCTTCGGGCCAACTCTCAAGGCGCAACGTCTGTCCAACCACGGATGGGGACCTCGGAACGCGCTAGGCGCGTGACTGGCTCAATCCGCAACCTTTGTCCAACTGCTGTCAGGATCGTATTCCGTGATCGCCTTCGCTGCTTCAGTGGTATTTTCTCCCAAGTCTTTTTGATAGACGACGCCGTCCTGATTAACGATAAAGGTCATGACGCCGCTCACTTTGTATTGCGCGGGATACGCAATGAGAGCCACGCCGCCTTTCAGCACGCCGTCCACTAGATAACTCTTCGCACCTCCCGGAGCTGCCGCGCCTTGCGCCTTCAGGCTGCGGTAGTAGTAACCATGATACGGATCGCCCTTTTGATACCCCTCTTCAGCGGCTTGCGCCAAAAACGGACCGGCCGGGCTCGCTGGCGCCCCATCGGCCGCTTCCCAATACAGTCCATTGTGCTTACCGGGATCACTGCGCAACTTTCCTGCGTAAATTCCTGCCGGTAGACCGTCATGCCCTTCGGCAGCGTAATCTCGCTGCGCCGCTATGGTGCCGCGGCATACGGCAATGGCGCCCAACTCGTTATCGCCGATACGGCGATAGATTAATTCTTGTTTTCCTGCCGCTGTGTCGAAATGCCATCGGCCGTCCACTAACACAATTGGGATGGGCAACTCCCAATCTTTCGCGCCTACTTGAAGGACTCGCGTGTTTGCATCCTCTGTAACGATGACGTGCTTGATTTTGTAGGACTTCACGAAGGCAGCGCGTGAATTCCTGTCCTGGACATCGTCCCCCGACGACACAACATCCTTCGCGTCCGACCCAAACACCGCCAGCAGTTCGTCCTGATTGTTAGATTCCACCGCGGCCATAAGCGCTTTTACAGCCTCGCCAGGAGTCGCAAAGGTTTTCTGGTCCGACGCGAAACACAGTGCCGCAGAAATCGAAAGGAACATCACGCAAACAAGAAGGATTTTTGTTTTCATTTCGCGTTACCTCTTACTCCTCGAAGCTCCACCTCGATTACCGCCGCCTTGTGATTGCTGTGGCGCTCCCATACTTGATCGCCCGCGATTGCTTGCCGCGCGATCTGCGCTGGGATTGCTCGCGCCGCCGAACGCACCGCCAGATTGAGGTTGTTGCTGTGGGCGGCTCGCAGGCTGTGACGTCGGACGCGTCGTCTGATTATTCGCCGCGGGCCGGTTTGCAGGCGTATTCCCCGTTGACGGCCGGGTCGCCGTGTTTCCGGTAGAGGGACGCGTGGAAGGCGTTGCCGTGTTTGGTCGTCCCCCACCTTGCTGTCCGTACCCTCGATCGATGTTGCCATTTCCATACTTATTCCCGCCCTGCGCCGTCCCAGGCGCGCTCCCCCCTGGACGGCCATTTGTTGCTCCGGTGTTTGCTCCCCCGCCGCTCGGACGAGTCTGCGCGTTGGTGCCGCCCCGATTGCCCTGATACGTCGTTTGTCCCTTCCAATTATTGTTCGCTCCACCGGCAGTATTTCCGGGCTTGGGGGCCGCGGTGTTGCCCGGGCGGTTATTCCCCGGTGTATTTCCAGGCGCATTTCCCGGCCGCGCGGGTTGCGTTGCTGGTCGAGTCTGCGCGCTACCCGCGTTGCCACCGCCATTATTCGGGCGATTATATTTCACTCCCGAATTTGACCCGGGCTGGTTTCCCATGCTTTTGGCATAGACTCCGTTGGCTTTGTTGTTGTACTGCACAGGCATGGGTTTATATCCGGGTTTCATGTTGGAGTTGTTGTTGAACCGGTTGTAGTAGTTATTCGTGTTGTTGATATAGATGTTGTTGTTCCCGTAGTGCACGGGGCGATTGTAACCGTAGCCGTAGGAAGGCCCCCAACCCGGTCCGTAGTAGGGGCGGTACGGAGGCGGATAATAGGGATATCTTCCATAGTAGACGCCGCCGTAACCCCAGCGAGGGTAATAGTAATTATTATTGTTGATCGCAGCGCCCACTGCGATTCCCGCGCCGAAGGAAAGCAGTCCAATCAGCACCGCCGATTCTGTGCTCACTCCACTCTTTTGCTGCTGCACTACGACCGTATTTGTACTTGTGGATGGCGCGGGGCCATTCGTCGTGGTCGTGGTAATCGTCGAACCGTCCGCGTTGGTCGTTGTCGTAGTGGTGCTGAATACCCGCTGGGGATCGTACGACGGCACGTAGATCACCTTCGGGTTGGCTGGTTCGACTTCAACGATATCCTGCCCTTGATCCTGCTTAACGCTTACTTTCATTTGCGCCGACGTCTTGAGAGCTCCGTTGTCCACCGCGATCGCTCGCAACCGTTGGACGGAACCAAGAACCGACTTGGGATCCGCCGAGTAAGCCGCACCCAATTGTTTGGTCCAGTCAAATTGTGAGCACATCATATCAACGACCGAAGGATAGTGAAGGAGGGCTTGCATCACCGGAGTAAACCCCGCTTTTTGCGAGGCTTGATCCAGCGCGGCTTCCTTCAAGTTTTGATTCTGATCCAATGCGAGCCAATTACCGCCATCCATCACTTGTTGGGGATCGACAGACGCTTGCAGGACCACCGCGATTACTGGATCAGGGTAAAGCGCGATGGGCGCAAGCAGCTCGTCAAGGCCTGCAGGACTCAGGTCGACATCCGGCAACTGAATCGGCTGCTGCTGACCGGCCGCTTGCTGCTGGCCGACTGGCTGCGGCTGTGAAGCTTCCTGGGGATTCGACCCGGAAGCCGGTGGCGCGGATGTATTTTGGTCGCCCGCTGCAGCCTGTTGACCTCCGGAAGCCGTCTTGCCTCTCGAGCAACCGTCCAGTCCCAGAGGCGAACAAATCAAGCAGAATGAAGAGAGCCAGGTTAGAAAAACTCGAAACCCTTTCATAACGCCTCCATGAGGCTGAGCGCTGTCGCACGGAACGTACGCGGTGGCACCGCCGCCGTCTGTCCCGCAGAACCCGGCGTCCAATCTTTCGCAACGATCTCGAAACCAATTTCTGGCCTCGATTTCTTCGGATCGTTCTAGCCGTTCAGATCAAATTGACCTGCTGACACTATCCCTGCCCATACTGGGCTGTAAGCGTCGAAAGTGACGCCGTGTGGGTATTAATCTCCTGCAGAATCCAATTGCTTGGCGAGTTCGTCGGACTTCGCCTTAGCCTGCCCATAGTCAATGATTGAATCGATTTCATCGCCCAGGTCATTCGCGATTCGCGAATTTGCCTTCAGATATTCGGGATAGGGAGGCTTAGACGGGCGCGATTTGCTTTTGTTGAGATGGTCCATGGCGCTGTTCATGTTCGTCGCCAAATCATTTGCAAGCGACGTGACGCGATCAATCGCGTCCTGTTGCCAAGAGCTCGCCACCGTGCGATGCGACTGCAGACCCCGCATATTTTCCTGCAACTTATTCACATCGTTCTTAATCCGGGTTAGCACTGCCGCGTGAGATTCCCAGCCCGGTCCGCTTGCCGCCGAAAAGGATTGCAGCTCTGCCGCGTCTTTCTTGATTTTTGCAATGATCGGCTTTGCTGCGTTCAGCTGCGCTGTAACGCTTGCGTTATCGGCTGTGCCCTGCGCATGTGCCCCTGCCGGCAAAACTGCAGATACAAGCAAGAATGCTCCGGAAAGTACGATTCTTGAGTTCATTTTTCTTTCTCTCCTTTTTGGTTCGTCACACGAAAGCTTATCAGTCGGTTTGTGCCCTCATCTGATCTAGGACTTGTTGAACATTGAACGACGCAGACTTTTGCCGCTGTGGGAATTCCTTGAAGGTTATGAGGAACTGACCCACGATGGCTTGCGCGGGGACCATCACCCACAGCTTATCGCCATACCAACGGGTGTACATCTGAGAATCCGGCGTAACTTCGAACGGGTCTTGTCGAAGGTTGACAACCAAAGGCACGGTGCGCGGTTTCGCAACATCGGCCCACCAGGAGTCCTTCGTCGCAAAGGTAACTTTCCAATCGCCGTATCGAAATGCGTTAAGGCTGCCGGAATCGTCAAAGTAGAAAATCTCCTTGCGCTGGCCTGGCCCTTTACCGGAGAGAAGGTCGGTCATGTCATACGCGTCGAGGTGAACTTTGAATGTTTTGTCGTCTGATTTGTAGCCTGTGAGGAGTTGTTGCTTGACGTCCGGCACGCCGGCCGCGGCCAGAAAAGTGGGCGCCCAATCCTCGTGCGATGCGATGTCGTTTAAGATTGTGTTGGGCTTGATGACACCAGGCCAGCGAGCGATGCAAGGCACACGGAAGCCTCCCTCCCAAGTGGTGCCCTTTTCTCCACGAAAGGGCTCGGTACCGCCATCCGGCCAGGAGAACTTTTCCGCACCGTTGTCGGATGTCAGGACAACAATGGTGTTGTCAGAGATGCCCAAGTCATCGAGCTTCTTCAGAAGTTGCCCGACAACCCAATCGAGCTCCATCATCCCGTCCGCGTATAGACCGTAACCGCTCTTGTTTTCCCACTGAGGGCTGAGCCGTGTCCAGACGTGCATGCGCGTGGTGTTGTGCCAGATGAAAAACGGCTTTCCGCTTTTCACGGATTTGTCCATGAAATCGAGAGAGACCTGGAGCAGGTCTTCTTCGACCGTCTCCATGCGCTTGCGAGTCAGCGGACCCGTGTCTTCGCACTTCTGTTTGCCCCAGGCTCCAAAACGCGGGTCGGCAGGGGCCGGGTTGTCAGAAGTCAATGCAACGCAACGGAGCACCCCGCGGGGCCCGAACTTCTCGTGAAAGGCGGGCAACTTTGGATAATCCGGGTCTTCCGGCTCCTCTTCGGAGTTGAGGTGATACAAGTTTCCGTAAAATTCATCGAAGCCGTGAACGGTAGGCAGGAATTCGTTTCGGTCGCCAAGGTGGTTCTTGCCAATCTGAGCGGTTGCGTATCCGAGCGGTTTCAATAGATCAGCGATGGTGGGGTCTTCCTTCTGCAATCCGAGAGGCGAACCAGGCATCCCGACGGCCAAAAGACCGGTGCGGAAAGGATGCTGACCTGTGATGAATGCCGCGCGCCCGGCCGTGCAGCTCTGTTGCGCATAGTAGTCGGTAAAGAGAGCTCCCTCATTGGCGATCCGGTCGATGTTAGGCGTTCGACCGCCCATCATCCCGCGATGGTAGGCGCTGATATTCCACACGCCAACGTCATCCGTCATGATGACGAGAATGTTGGGTCTTTTCTGCTGTGCTGCGGCTGGAAGTGCCACAATTGCGCAAAACAGCAATGCGGCAAACAACGGCAATCTCAGCCGACGAATTGATTCCATTCTCAGACTCTTCTCATTACCGATGGTGCTGCTTCGACGCGTGGTTCTCACCGCTTTGGAACCTCAAAAATCTGGTTCCAATCGTTCTTCATACTCACGACAATCCAGCCGCGCTTCTCCGCTTCGTCGAGCCCTCGGCTCAGGCGTCCGATTGCTGAATCGCGGTCGTAAGCCCATTCGCGGTCAGCGTCGTCATGGTGTACATACGCGGCTAACCGCCGTCCTGCTCCGGCAGTGGTCCACTCCAGCATCTGGAAATCACCATCGGAATTGCCGAAGGCAGCGATGGGGCGCCGTCCGATGTACTGATTGATGCCAACCGGCTTTCCCTCTTTGTCGTCTATGAAAATGATCTCTGGCATCCGCATGATCACCGGCTTGCCGTCACGGATTTCGAACTTCGTCTTTCCCGTGCTGCCGATCACTTGTTCTGGTGGCACCCCATAGACCTTTTCGCTGAAGACCCGCATGAAC
>Ga0210390_10001886_pt1 | contig 19295 bp, 19 predicted proteins | sample IncBWH11OmetaG_FD_161050 | JGI IMG/M metagenome (GOLD analysis project Ga0210390, IMG submission 161050) | Forest soil microbial communities from Barre Woods Harvard Forest LTER site, Petersham, Massachusetts, United States - Inc-BW-H-11-O ... | reverse complement strand
CTGCCTTGGCATCGATGTAGATGTGCGCTCCTAATTTCTGCGCCAGGTGCTCTTTGTCGGGACCCCCGCCAATCGCCACGGTGCGCAGGCCCATTTTTCGTGCAAACTGCACGCCAAGGTGGCCAAGCCCGCCTACTCCCTGAATGGCAACGGTGTCGCCGGCACGTGCGGTGTTACGAAGCGCGTTGAAGGTTGTTATGCCGGCACATACCAGGGGGCCGCATCTTCTGACTTGAGTGCATCCGGTATCAGCGCAAGCGCGCGTGCCTCCGCAATCATCGTTTCCGCGTAGCCACCGTCAGTTGTGATGCCGGTCATAATTGCATTTTGGCAATAGGCGGTTTCACCACGGCGGCAGGCCTCGCAGGTTCCGTCTTCACCTCCGAAAAATCCAACTCCGACACGCTGGTCGACCTTCCACGCTGTCACGCCAGGACCCACTTCCTCTATTCGTCCGATAACCTCGTGGCCAGGCACGCGCGGATGAGAAAGGTTGGGGAATTGCGCTTCCACAGTTGCCGCATCCGAATGGCATACACCGCAAGCCTCGACGCGGATACGCACCTGTCCGGCGCCGGGGACGGCAACCTTTCTTTCGACCAAGGAGAAAACGCCCGGTGAAGAAATCTCGACGGCTCTGTATGTGCTCGCCATCCTTATCCTCCAACTTCACATTCCGCCCAACAGAAATGATTCGATCTTGAGTGTCAGTCACTCTCTTACTTCGAGGTCCCTTCCTGCGAACGCAACATGCGCCAGCGCGAGAGCGCGGTTCTATACCGCCACATTGAATCTGGGCCCGAGGGCTCAATGGCTTTATATGTTGTGTTCATGGAAGCCTTCGCATTCGAACTAACGGTAGGGGTTGGCCGGCCTGGCTGCAATGACATATAATCCACTTTTCCGGCCATTGTGAAAATCATCCTGGGCTGACAATGAAACCAATACTGGCAAGCAGGCGACCTCCCATATCGGTGGTTATCCTTGGGGTACCTCCGGTGGAGGAGCTCGATCTGATTGGTCCACTTGAGGTTTTTGCGGGCGCGAACCGCGTACTCGGCGCGCGGGGCCCCGCTTACGACGTTCGAGTAGTAAGCTCCCAACCTAAACCAATCATTGCAGGCGAATGCGGAGTTTCTTTGTTAGCGCATGGCTATTACCGGAGACTGCGCGAGCCCGTGGACACACTGGTCGTCGTTTGCGGACCGACCTCAAAAGACACACGTGACAGCCGCTTTTCTCTTTGGCTACAAAAGACTGCGGGTCGCGCACGACGAATGGCATCCGTGTGCGTCGCAGCCTTTATCTTGGCTGAAGCCGGTTTACTCCATAACAAGCGAGCAACAACTCACTGGGCCTTTGCTGCCGATTTGCAGAAGAAATATCCAGATGTCAAAGTCGATGCGAATCCGATCTGGATACAAGATGGGAATATCTATACTTCTGCCGGAATCACGGCTGGCATTGATCTCGCTCTGGCGATGGTAGAAGAGGACCACGGTGCGTCCGTGGCATTGGATGTAGCGCGCAACCTTATCGTGTTTCTGCGCAGACCTGGCGGTCAGGCGCAATTCAGCGTTTCCCTATCAACGCAAGCTTCGGGACGTAAGGCGCTAGATGACCTTCAGGTGTGGATGGCAGAAAACCTGAACAAGAATCTCTCTGTTGATGTACTCGCCAGGCGTGCTGCTATGAGCCCGCGGAACTTCAGTCGCGTCTTCAGAAAGGAAACCGGCATTACACCCGCTAAATTCGCGGAACGCTTGCGCGTGGAGGCTGCACGTCGACAGCTAGAACAAACTGTTAAGGCCGTCAAGGAAATCGCTGCTTCGTGTGGCTTCAGCAGCTCTGAGATCATGAGACGTACTTTTCTCTCACAACTGCAGGTTACACCCAGCGCTTACCGGCTCCGTTTTCAGCGCCGTAGTCCACCTGGGACAAGCCGCTCGTAGCGATATCGACTCCTGGATTGTCGGTTAAACGGAAACCATCCCTTGAAATGGCCATAGTTTGTGCAGCTTACGCCGCGCAGCGGATCAATTCAGCTCGGGACGGTATGGCTAGCAAATTCGGATGGTTGCAGGCCCCCGCAACCATCCGAATTGACAATATTGACCGACAGGCTTGCTGGTGGTAAATCGGCACATAGTCTCCGGTTTGCCCGTCATCCACCCCGGAAGAGTAGTAAGCTAGCGGATCTCGCCGATGCGTTGCCCTTGCAGATACTTCTTCCCGACTTCAGCGTCGATCACAACCTTCTTGTTCTGGAACAGCATCACGATGTCGGAGCCGCCGAAGAGAAAGAAGCCGAACTCGTCGCCCTTTTGCAAACTGGCGCCAACCTCGGGCGTCAGGTTGACCGAGGAAACAAAGCCCATCCCAACCGGCAGCACGGCGACTAAGCCCACCTCGGGCGAATCGATGACGATCAGACCGCGTTCCTGGTTGTACTGGTAGGTATCCCCGTCGATAACCCCCAAGCTACCGTCCGCCTTGCGGATCAAGTTCGCGTAGACCCGGCCCTCGATCTTGCGGACTTCCTTGATCTCACCGGCGACAGGTATGTGGTAGCGGTGATAGTCGTCGGCGTCCAGGAAACTGTGGGTGTAGACGCCGTTCTTGAACGCGTCCTGGTACGGGCTGCCCTCCAAGAACTTCGCGATCGGCCAGGTAACGCCCTTGATTGTGACCTTCGAGTTCGCATCAATGTCCCACTTGCCGACGAAGACCGAATCGGCCGGCGACACGATCACCTTATCGTTGCGAGGCTCTGCGATCGGCCGCTTGCCGGGCTTCACTTCGCGAGCGAAGAACTGGTTGTAGGTCAGCCAGCCGCTCGGTTCGACGAAGTAGTCGTCCATGTGATAATTGGGGAGCGCCGTGTAGGAGCGAATTGCTGCCGCCGACGCGGGCGTGTCCAGAAACTCGCCCCGCGCCTCCACGTATTTCTTCACCCAGGCGTTGAAGCTCTCATCACGATTCAGCCGATCCTCCGGCGCCTGATCGATGATGTAGGAGACCTTGCGGGCAGGCGAGGTCTCCGCGTAGGTCGGTATGGCCGTAACGAGATTGTCCAGATAGTCCAGGAAGGTTTCGGTGTTCTCGATGCCCTTGAAGTCTGCTGTCCGAATCGCTCCTTCAAGCACCGCTCGCAAGTCTGGTCGCGCCTGCAGCAGTTGGGCCAAGTCCTCGACGACCGGGATATGCCGAGTCGATAGCCTCGATGCCTGATCACCGGCGCCAGAGGGCAGGACGACAAGCGAAAGAACCAGACCCAGTATGCATACCCGCCGCATGTTGCCCAAGAGCACGCTCACTGCTCGGTACCCCCGTCTGAAGGTGCTGTCAGGGTTTTGAGCCAACTGTTCCTACCAGCCCTTGTCTTTGGCGTTGAGTTTATCTCTGGCGTTCTGCTACTCGCAATCCTTTTGTCCATTACCAACGGTTCTGCTGGCAAACGAAGCCAGTTCGTGGATCGTCGGCCACACGGAAACTACGCCTTAAAATTCATTTTTCATTCTAAGGCTTTACCCGACGGAATGGACGAGTTCGCTGCGAAATGGAATGGTCAAGAATTGCGCATTCGGTACGTATCGGGCCTCCGCAACCAAAAACTACTCTTTCCCAAGAAGTTCCGAATACCGCGCAACCATCCGAATTGATAATGCAGTCGCGCCGCCTGTCCATTTCGCTGGAGGCCGCGTGTGTTCGAGTCCCATCGCTCCCTCCAGTTGTTCGCAGGGCGCACCACTTAGTGCCAAAAGTTACGGCCTGGAAATGTGCCGCCCCAAGAAGCCAGATGCCGTCTCTTGAAGTTTTCGAATTTATTCTCCTCCGGCGACCAGGATCAACTCTCCACTGATCCAGCGGGAGTCGTCTGAGGCTAACCTTTGACCTCGACGTCACGCTGCGAGCCGAATCAATTCCAATCTAGAAGGCAGCACTAAACACAATTCGGATGGTTGCAGGCCCCCGCTATAGCTGTCAAATAGCAAATCAAAAACGGGGCCAAGCCCAAATTACGATAGAATCCGGAAGCCAATGCACATTAGTTTAAGTTTTCGGACAATTGTGACGGCAGCTGCCCTGATATTTTCATGTGCGACATACCTAGGCGCTCAAGAATCGTCGTCCGTTCCTGAGAATGTCCGCAAATATCGCCTTGCGCACGAGAAGGAAATCGTTGGGGAGTTCACTACGCTCCTCTCCATTCCGAACCTTGCGTCCGACATGCCGAACATCGAGCGGAATGCACGGGCCATCACTAAGGCTTTGGAGAGCCGCGGCGTCAGCGTACAGCTCTTGCGGGCGGCGGGAGCGCCGCCAATCGTCTACGGCCGCCTGAATGCTCCGGGTGTCCACCCCACCATCGGAATATATGCGCATTACGACGGTCAGCCCGTGGATTCACCGCAATGGCAAAGCCCTCCATTCAGCCCAGTGCTTCGGGACGCTGCGGGGCAGGCGATTGACTGGAAAACGCAGGATCATTACGACCCCGAATCTAGAATTTATGCCCGATCTGCTGGCGATGACAAAGCGGCGATTGCCGCCACCATAAGCGCTCTCGATGCGCTGAGTTCCGTAAACGAACGTCTCTCTGTAAATGTGAAATTCTTGTTTGACGGTGAGGAAGAATCTGGCTCGCCCCATTTGGCTGAGATTTTGAACAAGAATCCCGATGCGCTGGAAGCCGATATCTGGCTGTTGTGTGATGGGCCGTTGCCCCCCTCAAGGCGCTCGCAAGTATTTTTCGGTAGTCGCGGCGAAACCGATCTCGAGATGACTGTGTACGGCCCAGCCCGACCAATGCACACCGGTAACTATGGCAACTGGACACCAAATCCAATCGTTCTGCTTACTCACCTCCTGGACAGCATGCGTGATACGGATGCCAAGATACTGATCCCCGGTTTTTACGATGATGTAAGAGTTCTCACGCCTTCCGAGCGACAAGCCCTGGCTAACTCTGCTACATCTGACGAACCACTGAAGCAGGAGTTCGCAATTGCGGCTCCGGAAGGGAACGGAGCATCTCTCGCCGAGCAACTACTAAAGCCGGCCATCAATGTTCGCGGTATCCGTGCGGGATATGTAGGCGAACGGGCGAATAACACAATCAGCTCGGAGGCAGTTGCCATGCTTGATTTCCGATTGGTCCCGAACCAGACAGAGGAGAAAGTTCGCCAACAGGTGGAGGAACATATTGCCAGGCAAGGATTTTTCATCGTTCACCAGACTCCGGATATAACGATCCGAAGGGCGCACGCGCGCGTGGTGAAACTGGATTGGAAATCTGACTTTCCAGTATTCCGCACTGCGATGGACGATCCCACCGCCCAGGCAGTGGTAAAAGCCATTGAGAGAGCAAAGGGATCCCCGATCGTGCAAGCCGTAAGTATGGGTGGGACAGTCCCGATGTATTTGCTTGCCGGTAGTAGACATACGCCGGTCCTTGGGGTTCCCATCGCCAACCACGACGACAACCAGCACGCTGCGGACGAGAATCTCCGGCTGCAGAATCTGTGGGATGCGATCGAAGTGTACGCCACGATTCTCGCCACTGTCGGGAACGATAAGTCGGCGTGGCCCTCAAGCAATCACTGAGCGGAACATTGCTCGCACACCAAAGTCGCTCGTTCGTGGACCAAAACCAACTTGTACGCTTTGAACCGAGTCTTGCTGTCAATCGCGGCGCAGCGGGTCCCTACAATTCCGTGAGCGTTACGTGAACCACATACCTGCGCAGCAGGCGGAGCGGGGTTGTGGAGGTTCCCATTCTTGCGGCCTGGAGCTGTCTCCCATTGATCCAGCAGGCAGGGCCAGAGATGACTCTAAGGCAAACCAACTTTGACGGGCCAGCCTTCAGCTAAAGGGGCGTTGGATAATCTGAGCCCTTTGTATGATCAACTGGATGTGCAACAGAGCTGGCCTCAAGTTATTGAAATAAATAATTTCCAGATCGGCGCTTTGACTTGGAGGTTATGGCAAGCCAGGATTGGTTCGGGGAAACGAAGGGGCAGAGTAATGCAGGCGGTCCACCAATCCAGAGTCTGGCGCATCTTCCAAGTTGCTACCGGCAATTTTCTCGAGAGCTATGATGTTGTAATTTTTGCCTATTTTGCGCCGTCGATCGGCCGCGCCTATTTCCCGAGCGAGAGTGAGTTCGCCACGATGATGGCGACGTTCATGACCTTTGGCGTTGCCTATTTGTCGCGCCCGCTGGGAGCGATATTACTGGGGCCCTATATCGATCATTACGGTCGCCGTCGCGGGCTGATTCTTACCCTTAGTCTGATGGCAATCGGCACGCTGGCAATCTCGGTGGTGCCGGGTTTCAGGACGATTGGCTATGTCGCCCCGATCCTCGTGGTTTGCGGTCGTCTCGTGCAGGGTTTGTCCGCCGGCGTCGAATTCGGCGGTGTTTCGGTCTATCTGGCCGAAATTGCCACGCCTGGCCATCGCGGCTTTTTCGTCAGTTTTCAATCGGTCAGCGTTCAGGCGGCGGTGATCGTCTCAGCGCTGTTCGGCATGGCCGTCAATAGGCTGCTGCCGCCCGAAACCATGGCCGATTGGGGATGGCGGGTGCCGCTATGGATCGGCTGCGCCATCATCCCATTGCTGTTTCTGTTGCGGCGCTCGCTGCAGGAGACCGAAGAATTCGCCGCACGCACCCGTCACCCCAGTATCGGTGAGATCTGGCGGTCGCTCTTGGGCAGTTGGCGATTGGTTTTGAACGGTGTGTTCCTGGTCAGTCTGAGCAATGCCTCGTTCTACATGATCACGACTTATACGCCGACCTTTGGGAAATCTGTGCTGCATCTGCGCGAGGGCGATGCCCTGCTGGTTACTTGCTGCGTCGGCTTGTCCAACCTTCTGTTGGTGCCGCTCGCCGGCGCCCTTTCAGACCGCTTCGGCCGCCGGCCGGTGCTGTTGCTGTCCGCCGTGGCGATGGTGCTCTTGGCCTATCCAGCAATGATTTTTCTGATCGGCGCACCTAGCTTCGGCCATCTCCTGGCGGTCGAATTGGGGTTGTCGTTGATCTATTCCGCTTATAATGGCGCGCTGATTGTGTTCGTCACCGAGATCATGCCGTTCGAGGTCCGAACGGCCGGGTTCTCCCTGGCTTACAGCGTGTCGCAAGCCCTGTTCGGAGGCTTCACCCCGCTGATCTGCACCTGGCTGATTCATGCCACCGGTGACAAGGCCGTCCCTGGTGCTTGGCTGTCAATGGTGGCTCTGTTGGCCATGGTGGGGCTGTTCTTTTGCCGCCAAAGACAAAAGTCGCCTGATCTGGCCACAGGCTTGTCAGTTTAGTCGGACCCTGGCCTCCGCTCGAGAGTCTGATCGCGGAGATGAGGCACAGGCGGCGCGACGACCTTCTGCGTGCCTGCAGTATCCCTCGCGACGCCGCGACGCTATGAGAAGCCCTTAATAACGTGTGCGGCTTACACCGTTACCTGATCGATCTCTTTCGGGAACTCCTCAACCGCACTGAAAGCGTGGGACGTAGATATAAATCACGGAAAGGGCACACTTCCCAATCAGGGAGGGCTGGGCACGAAATCCAATTTATTCGTTTCGGATTAGTTGTAGAATCCACGCGAACACATCTGCATCGGAGGAATTGTCTTGGAATTGAGTGCGCTCCGCCCCGATTTCGGAGTCGAAGTGCGGGGCGTCGGCCTGATCGACGTGGCTAGCAGCGATAGTGTGTATCGAGCGACTCGTGCCGCCTTCGAAGAACACAGCGTGCTATTGTTCCGCAATCAGGACGTCACGGACGACGTGCAGGCAGCCTTTTCCCGAGCCTTCGGCCCACTGGAACGGGTCAAGGTCGGTTCCGTCGGCACTGGCACATTCTACAGCCGACTCCACAATATTGCGGCGGACGGCACACTAGTACCGGACACTCATCAGCAAGCATTGACCGCCCGCGCTAATCAGCTGTGGCACACCGATAGCTCGTTCAAAGCAACCCCGGCGCTGGCCTCAGTGTTGTCGGCACGAATTGTTCCGGATCACGGCGGCGAGACCGAATTCGCCTCGACCCGGCAGGCCTGGAGCCGCCTGCTGCCGGCAATGCAGGTACGATTGCGTGACACCATTGTTAGCCACTCGTACGCCAATTCCCGTGACCAAATCGATCCCGGCTTAATGACGCCGGCGGAACGCGCGGTGGTGCCCCCGGTCCGCTGGCGCATGACATGGCGCAACCCCGTTAACAACCGAATTGCGCTCTACATGGCCTCACATGCTTACGCCATCGAGGGCATGAGCGAGAGCGCAGCCAAGGCGTTGCTGGCGGAGCTGATCGCCAATGCCACCCGCCCTGAATTCACGTTTCGGCATCAATGGCGGCCGGGCGACGTAGTAATGTGGGACAACCGCGCGACCATGCATCGTGGCCACGCCTGGGCCCACGATCAGGCGCGGTCGATGGTTCGCACGACCATCTCTGCAGTCGATGCCGACGGTCTAACTGAGCTTCGCCCCGGAGCCGCATAGCCCACGAATTCGCGCCAGTTCATTAGTTTTCTCCGGCAGGTCAGTACACTCGCCCCCAGATCAGTGTTCTGATCTGTTTCTCTTTCGGCGAGCTCGTACGCACAATTATAGTTAGTTTGTCACCGGATATTTGGAACTCGCGTAAGAGATTTTTGCCTACATCGGAGGCAGCGAGTGCGCCTTCGAGATGATGCGTAACAGTATGGCTCGTTTCATCTATCGTGTACGTACCAAAGTATGCGTCGTATCCGTTGACCGACTGGCTGTTCTCACGTGGAGCGGGGTCTGGCGCGCCGCAATCAATTGCCATTGGGCGGTCAGGTCTCATGAGTTGCGCCGCCATGTGCCCACTGGAGTCGTAAATCAAATAACCTGAGGGCGTCTTTCCGAGGCCCGGCTCCTGAACGGCAGTGCCATCCTCCAAGGTAACCACTCTGGAGATGAGCCTCCATGTGCCAACTAAATGCCCTCCGCGACCAGAGGTGTGAGAGCTTCCACCTGAAGTAGAACCACAAACTACTGCTGAGATAGCAAAGAGAAGTCCGAGAACTGCACGCTGCCCCATATTTTTCTCCTCTGCCGTCGTGGCGATTTTGTAGACGGAAAATCTACTCATCCGGCTGAAGATCCGGTTCCGCATTGCGAACGGCACTTATAGCTCGTGCCGTACTTGACAGCAGCAACACGAGAATCGCTGAAATAAACAACGCGACGCCAGCAATAGCGAGGCCTGCGTAGAAGTTCCCCGTTCTCGTAGCGATCCTTCCGATCGTGTACGGCCCAGCAAAGCCGCCGAGGTTTCCGACAGAATTAATTAAAGCGATGCCGGCTGCCGCCGAGTAACCCGTCAGAAACTCGTTGGGCAGTGCCCAGAAAGGACCGAACGAACTGTAAATGCCAGCAGCTAGCAGACATAAAAGCGCCACGGAATAGAATGGGGAGCGAGCTGTGCCTAGCAATACGAGAGCAGTCCCGGCCAGGATGGCTGGAATTGCCACGTGGTACCGCCGCTCCAGCCTGTGATCGGAGCTGCGGGAAACAAAGATCATTGCTACCAGTGCCACCAGGTTGGGAACCGCCAACAAGAGTCCGATCATGCTATTGGAGTAGCGACTAGAGAGTGATTTCACCAGCTGAGGCACCCAGGAATGCAGCGTATAGTGACCGATCATAATCCCAAAATAAATCAAGACCAGATGCCACACGCGACCGCTTCCAAGAGCCTGGAACGTGGAGTATCGGCGCTGCTGCAATTTTTGCCGTTCTTCGCGTTCCAATTCCGTTCGAATCCACTCCTTCTCATCGATGGTCAGAAACTTGGCTTCTTGGGGACGGTTCGCCAACAGAAAGTAGGTGAGTACACCACCGGCCAAGGCCGGCGCCCCCTCCAAAATCAGGAGCCACCGCCAACTACTGACGCCGAACCAGTGCACGTGATCCAGGATAAAACCAGAAATCGGAGCTCCCAGAATCGTGCTAACAGGGTTCGCCGCCATCAAAAGCGCAATCGCCCGGGCCTGCTCGCGTTGGGGAAACCAGTAGGTCAGGTACAAAGCAATTCCTGGGAAATAGCCTGCCTCCGCCAGCCCCAGAAGAAACCGCACGATGTACAGCTGATGCACCGTGTGCACGAAGCCCGTCAGCACCGCCAACATTCCCCAGCTAATCAGGATTCGGGCGATCCACACCCGCGCTCCAATCTTGTGCAGCAGCAGATTGCTGGGAATTTCGAAGAAGAAATACCCGAAAAAGAAAATCCCAAAGATCAGTCCGTACTGCTGGCTGGTAATAGCCAGTTCCTTATTCATCGTCAACGCGGCAAACCCGATGTTCACGCGATCGAGAAGGGCAACGATTAGGAGCAGGAAGATAAAGGGAAGAATCCTCATCCGCAGTTTGCGAATGGTTCTGGAGTCGATGCCCATCCCTTCGGTGACCATTCCGAGAGTCATGATGACCGCGGTGTGAATCCGCCCTGATGGAAGGTTTTTGTCAGAAGGCGATAGTGGACAAAGGAGTGCAAAGTTTGTGGAAACTGTATGCCGCCAGGTTACACCCGTCAAGCACCTCGCTGATTCGTTCTTCCTTCGGACTCTCACCGAGTTGGCGGCAGTAACTACCCAATCGCATCTAAGTCAGCGTTACGTTCGCAGTTGGCTATCAACTCCTCCCTGAAAATTACTGCCAGTCCGGCACGGTTGAAGGAAGCCTTCGCGATACACATGGCGAAGCCCAAAAACTGGCTTACCCTTGCTTCGCCGCTCTAGGCAGGACGAATATCGTCCGGATTCCTAGAACCTAGAGGCTGCTACGGTCGCGCTGCGCTGGTCTGATTTCCAGTTCACTTGTTCGACTGACCCGACCACAAACACCCACGAGAGACCGCCAGCCACCAGTACTGCCGCAGTGATCGCGAGTGACACCAGAAACTTTCCAGTCCTATCCACCAGAAACCCGGTCAGCGCCGGAGCAACGGCACCCGAGAGGTTTGCAAAGCCGTTTTGCAGTCCTGTCCATTTTCCGGTCGCATGCGGACCGGCAAGGGTCTGGGAAAACACGAGTGAACCTGCGCGGCCAGCTCCCGAACCGACACCGATTGCAGCCAAACATAGCAGGTACCACGAAGAAGTCACCAGCACGCAACCCACGAGCGCAATCGTCGCGATCGTCTGCCCGCTGGCCATCGCGGACTTACGCACAAGAGTCGGCGTGTGGCCCCGGCGGAGGAAGAAATCTGAGAGCCAACCTGTGGTGATGGCCGACAGGGCTTCGATGGCGTAGTACGCACTGGCGACCTTGACCATGGATTGCAGGGAAAGATGACGTTCGCGCACGAGATACAAGGGAAGCAATGTGAGCATGAAATATGTCAGGTAGTTGACAGAGAAGTGGCCCGCACAAACTCCCCAAAACGACCGCTGCCGCAGAATGTCAGCAAAACCAGGGGCTGCAACGAGGGAGCGCACCATCGTACCGGCGCATGGCATCCATTTGATCCAAGCAGGAAGCCACATCAGGCTGATCAGTCCGATGCAGATGAAAACGGGTCGCCAACCATATTTCGCCATTAGGAGGCCGGCTCCCAAAGTGCCCACTGCCGGCCCGAAGCTCCACGCGCCTTGGAGGACGCCATTCGCGAAGCCGCGGTGCTGCTCCGGTAAATGGAAGCTGAGGATTTTTGAACAGGCGGGAATCATCACGGACTCGCCGACGCCAAGCATCAACCGCATCGCCAACAGCATCGTGAATCCTCGTACCAGACCGGTTGCCGCCGTGGTGAGCGACCAGAGCAGGAAGCCGGCTGCTATCACCCGGTTCACGTCAAAGCTGTCCACCATCCAGCCACTCACAAACTGCATCGCGGTGTAGGTCCAAAAGAATGCAGAGAGCAGGATGCCCAGTTGTGTAACAGAAATGCCTAGCTCGTCCTTCAGCAGAGGGGCTGCAATCGAGAGATTGCCGCGGTCAACGTAGTTGATGAGAGCACAAATGGCCAGCAAGATAAGCGCTGGCGTGAACGCCCTTAGTTCTCGCGACTCATGCGACATTCCACTCATTGAAAAGGTCCCCGAGCCATTCTCTGCTCGCGCCAGATTTCTAACAAGCAACCTGAAAACATGATCGCCAAAATACTTGCGGCCGCCCAGATAGCGAATGGTTGCGAGAGCTGATTATGATAGTTTATCGTCGCCGTATTTCGCGAACTTCATCTGAGCACGTGTAGTTATCGAGGATGTTGAATGCGCAAACCGTTCACACACTTTGCGGTGTTGCTCTACGCTCTGTTTTCAATCGGGCAACTCGCCGCCCAATCGCCTACGCCCAGCACTCTCGTAAAGGCTGGCCGACTACTCGATCCTCGGACTGGCAAAGTGCTTTCGCCGGCAGCCGTGCTCATTCAAGGGCACAAAATCGTCGAAGTGGGTCCGGCTGCGCAATTGCAAGCTGTCGCGCCTCAGGGCGTCAACGTCATCGATCTTGGCAACGCAACGTTGCTGCCTGGGCTAATCGATTGCCACGCGCACTTGCTCAGTAATGTAAGCGTGCCGACGGAAGCCCTATTTGTCCGCTATGGGCGGTTCGGTCCGGGGTTACTCCTGACGATTGCCGGCATGTCTCCTGCCGAACGCGCGTTACTGGGAACGCAAATGGCCCGAGAGGATCTGGAGAGTGGCTTTACGACTGTCCGCAACCTCGGCCACTCCGGCATTGATGGCGATGCCGCATTGCGCGACGCCATTGATGCGGGCCGATTGCTCGGGCCAAGAGTCCTGGCTGCAGGGCGGAAACTCACGCCGCCGGGTGGTCAAGCCCTTTCACTCAACCCCGCAGTTGCAGAAGCGATCCTGCAACAAGAGTTTTTGCAGGTAGAGAGCCCTGACGCAGCACGGCGCGCAGTACGCGAAAATCTCTTCTACCACGTCGACGTTATTAAGGTGGTGGCCGACACCGACGGCCGCTTTATCACACTGGCGGAAATGAGTGCCATCGTCGAGGAGGCTCACCGATCACAACTCCGAGTCGCGGCGCACGCTTACACCCAAGAGGGTATCCAGGCGGCAATTGATGCGGGGGCAGACTCGATCGAACATGGTGATGGGGTGACCGACCAGCAACTCAAGCTGATGCGTGACAAGGGCATCTTCTTCGACTTTACGAAGACCCTTTATGGCGATCGCTTAACAACGCTCTTGGAGGCCAGCATCGTGATATCTCCAACGCTTCGAGCCTCGCTCGCCAGTTCCGATGACCGCCAGCAGTCAGCAGTTCTAATTCAACGGGTGCTGAAGCAGGGAGTGAAGTTTGCGGCGGGATCAGATATGATTTGGGCCTATCCAGGGAAAACGCGCGGCGAATCGACGGCTACCATGTTTCCCGCCTTGCGCGACGCGGGCATGACTCCGTTGGACATCATTCGCGCGGTCACGATAAATGCGGCAGAATTGCTGGGCTGGCAGGACCGTGTGGGAGCTATAGAGCCTGGGAAGCTTGCGGACTTGATCGCTGTTGCCGGAGATCCAATCTCCGACATTAGCGAGCTGGAACGCGTCCGGTTCGTAATGAAGGACGGCCTAGTGGTCAGGAACGACCTTGCCTCGCATTGAGAAATTCAATCTTGAGGCGGGCATTAAGGCGGCACACGTACCCGCTAAAGCGTGCGAGGCGATCACCGATGTGATCGCCGACACGGTTGCCGGGGGTGCTACATACATGATGTCGCCCATCCAGCTTGCCCTGATCGATACAGTGCAGGCAGGCTAACCGCGCTTGGTGTAACCACCAAGAGGCTCTCACGTACTACCTGAGGTACCAACCATCGCGGAGGCCGGCGTCGCCGGGTTCGACTATCCGATTTGGTATGGAGTATGGGTGCCTGCTGGCACTCCTGCCGGAGTGGCGGACAAGTTAGCAAGGGACTTCGCGCAGGTCTTGGTTGCGCCGGATCTGCGCGCTTGGCTAAAAGAGCATGGGGCTGATCCGATGAGCATGACGCAACCTGAGTTCACGCGCTTCGTTCTGAAGGAGAGCGAGAGCGCAAAGCGCATCTTCAAAGCAGCCGGTTTGAAACCTCAATAGGTAAGCGGCAGAGAGTTCGGGCTAGAGCGACATAAATTCCTCCCGAGTGGCCGACGATCCAATTCGAAACTTCAGCGGTCGACGGATTTAGCGCCCGCACGTTAAGATGCTCCTACCAACCCCTTCTCCATGAGGTGTTCACGGTGAGCAGAAAGGCTTCACGGCGGAGCTTCTTAAAGGAATCGGCTTTGCTAGGTGCCGCTTACTATGTCGGCTCGCCAAAGCTTTCGAGTTCGTCTACTCCATCAGTCATCGTTGTAGGAGCGGGGGCATTTGGAGGTTGGACGGCGCTCCATCTGGCGCAGAGAGGTGCAAAGGTTACATTGCTGGACGCGTGGGGACCGGGAAATTCCCGTGCCAGTTCAGGTGGAGAGACTCGTACGATCCGCGCGACTTACGGTCCCGCCCACGTCTTGTACGTGAAGATGGTGTCGCGAGCGTTGCAACTCTGGCAAGAGTACGAGCGACGGTGGAATCTGAGGCTTTTCTTTCGAAGTGGCGCACTCCGCATGGCTGGAGCAGATGATTCCTACGAGAATGCTGCCTTGCCCATCTTGAAGGAAGCTGGCATTCAATTTGAGAAACTCTCCGCCATGGACTGTGCCAAGCATTGGCCACAGATGAATTTTGATGGCGTTTCCTGGAGTGTTTACGAGCCGGACTCAGGCTTTCTTGCCGCGCGACGCGCCTGCGAGGCGGTCTTCGATGCTTTCCTCAAATCCGGTGGCCAATATCAGCAAGCACAAGCCATTCCCGGCCCAGTCACAGCGAACCGAATGGAGGGCATCACGGTGAACGGGGGCAACGTCCTTAAGGCCGACACTTATGTATTTGCACCTGGACCGTGGCTCGGCAGAGTTTTCTCATTCCTGGAATCTAGCATCACTCCAACCCGTCAAGCGGTCTTCTTCTTCGGAACTCCTGCGGGTGACGTGCGTTTCACTGAAGAGCATTTGCCAACCTGGATCGATGGAGGCACACGTCCGTTTTTCGGTGTGCTCGGAAACCATTGGCGGGGCTTCAAGATTGCTGATGATACCCGCGGACCGGTGATCGATCCCTCTACAATGGAGCGTGAGATTTCGGAAGAGAAACTGTCCGCCGCGCGTGAGTATTTGCGCATGCGCTTTCCGGCGATGGCAGATGCTCCTCTGCTTGAAAGTCGCGTTTGCCAGTATGAAAACTCGACTGATCACAACTTTATTTTGGATCGGCACCCGGAAGCGGAGAACGTCTGGATTGTCGGCGGAGGGTCAGGTCATGGCTTCAAACATGGGCCAGTGATGGGTGAAATGGTCGCCAGCGCTGTTTTAAACACGAAGGCTCCGCCGCCAGAGATGGCTCTAGGCCGCCTCGCACAAAAATGACGTCTGCGCACACCTGTGACGGGCTCTGCGGAAGTCCAGCTAACCCGACCGCCGACCAACCGGGAGTTATCGGTTGCTACGGATTCTAAGTGTCGACTTCGACTATTTCTACCGTCAGCTCTGTCCACGAACCGGAAGGGGACGCAACACCCACAAACCCACCCGGTCGCTCTGCTCAAAAGAGACTCCACGGCAGAGTTCGATCTGAAGGTACATTCCAATGGTGAAGTCTGGATTTGCGCGCTGTATATTGCCGATCATTGCGCTGATGACTCTAGCGGCTCAGAACCAACCGAGCGCGGGAAAAAGCAGTCCAGTGATCCTGAAATACCTGGGAGCTGCAGGCTGGGAGATCTCCGACGGAACCACTTCTATTTTGATCGATCCATATCTGTCGCGGATCAATGGACCGGCGCCACCAGGGGGCCATCCCATGGCTGACGACACTCGCCGGGCTTATGGGTGGGGTGACATTGCGCCCCCGGACATAGCGGTAATCGACGCCCACATTCAACGAGCAGATTTCGTTCTCGTCACTCATACCCACTATGACCACATCCTGGATGTTCCTCATATCGCCCTCAAAACTGGTGCCACGGTGATCGGCACGGAGAGCACAGAAAATGTGATGCGGGCCTACGGCGTACCTGAACAACATCTGATTACCGTACGTGGTGGAGAGGACTACCAGTTCGGTTCCTTTTCCCTTAAGGTCATTCCCAATATTCACAGCCCGCTTGACCACAAGCGCTACTTCAGTTCCGCCACAGCACCCGCTGGAATGAAAGCACCACTGACCTTGGAACAGATCCACCCTGAGGGAGGCACTCTCGCCTACCTGATTCGCTTCGACGGTCATCAGATTCTCGTGTTTGGCGGCATGAACTACATCGAACGCGAGATCGTGGGACTGGAGCCGGATGTCGCGTTGATTGGAGCTGGTGCTTCTCGAAAAGAAATCTACGACTACAGCGGCCGCCTGATGCGCGGCCTGCACTATCCGGCCATAGTCCTACCGACTCATTGGGACAATTTTCTGGTGCCGTATACCGCGTCGCAGCAATCTAATCTCGATGCCTTGCAATCGTTCGTACAAGAGATCGCGGCTGCTTCACCGAAGACAAAGGTGATCGTGCCAAAGTACTTCGAAGCGATCCCACTCGAAACTGTTGCAAAGTAGTTGACGTACCTGGTGAACGGGGTGACCGGCTTCTTCAGCATCATCTATGTCCCCAGCAAACTGATCCTTTCTGGTAACGCGGCTGCAACGGCCAACAACATTCTCGCTTCCGAGAGGCTTTTCCGCCTTGGCATCGTCTCAGAACTGATTTGCGCGGCCGAATTTGTCTTGCTGCTCTGGGTTCTTTACGACTGATAAGACCAGAAATGCACAGGGTCCCCTGAATTTTCCCCATAACTAACAAATATCCGTCTATAACTTGGCTCGGTTTAATGATTTACGAATTTGCACGCCTGTCTTTCTTGTTGTCGAATTTTTAGAATGCGGCAAGTCTTCACAATTGAATCATTTGCGGAACGCGTCCTCCTGTCTGCCAGAATTCCACAGTGAAGTTGCGGGTGAAGAACACTTTTTATAAGCTGAAGAAAATACGGAAGATACTTTTGGTCGGGGCGCCCGGATTCGAACCGGGGACCTCCTGCGCCCAAGGCAGGCGCGCTACCAGGCTGCGCTACGCCCCGACATGAAGTGCTTGATTCATTCTAAAGCACTTTCCAACTTTACTCCTAGTCCGTACCATCGTTTTTACCTCCGACTGTGCACGAACTGTGCACGAATGAGGTTATTGCACGGTGACTGTGCACATTGGAGCCGCCATCAGAACGTCAGCGGCGACAGGTGCCATTTCGTTGGCTCGACGGTTGATCTTTTCCAGCGCTTCGCGCTTCATCTGCAACTTCATTTGCGAATACTTCTTGAAGACTTGCGCGTCGCTCTGGCGGAGCATTTGGGTCACCCATTCATCGGCTACGCCTCCGGCACTTAGCCGTGTGGCATAAGTGGAACGAAGGTCATAGATCCGAAAGTAAGGAACCTTTGCCCGTCGAAGAGTTTTTTGCCAAACAGTCTTGAGCGCCGTTTGGTGCCCGCTCGGATTCCGGTTGCTCGGAAACAGAAACGGCCCTTCACCCGAAATTGCCATCTGACTCTTGAACGCTTCGATGGCAAGCGAAGTGAGAGGAACCTCGGCGATACCATTCGGTGTCTTTGAATCCGGTATCCAGACGACCGCATTGTGCAGGTCCACTTGGTCCTTCTTCATGGGAGTCAGTTCCTTGTAGATCCGCAACCCGGTCTCCGTGATGATGCGAACGATGTTCCGCAAATGCTGCGGGCCATGGGATTCGATTTTTTGTTGCTCAGACCACGCGACGTAGTGAGGTCTGAACAATCCTTTCACGGCAACCGGGAATTCAACGCCCGAACACGGATTCGCAGCTAGGAGTTTCTTGCGGACAGCCACGTTGAGCATACGCCGGAGAACTCTGAACTCCTGATGAATCGTGGTGGCCTTGATTGCCCCTAGCTGCTTGTAACCGAGCTTGACCTTGACGCGAACTCGCTGTCGAAGACGATCACGAAGATACATCTCAATCGAATCCGCAGTGATATCCACCAATCGGCTCATGGCAAAAGCAGCCTTAAGGTGTTTTGTGCACCGCTGGTTCGCTTCGTGCGTCTTTTCAGCGCGCACGGGTGGCTTGGAATAGCTCTCCAAGAAGAAATCCGCCCATTGCCCGTAAGCCAAGGTCTCGCCCTTTCGTATGACTTCAAGGAGATTGTCGTCTCTGGCCTGAAGTCTTTCTCGCAACTTCTTGTTGGCTTCGTCCCAATCGCCGGTCAGGCTCGATTCTCTTCGGGCAATGCCCTTGCGGTCCCGATAGCGAATCCACCAGATTTCGGTGCCAGCCCGCCGATAGACAACGCCGTCGTACTTGCGTGCTCTAGGCATTCTCCATCTCCTGTTTGAAAGACGCGCGGAATGTTTCGAGATCCGATATCAGAAACCGGATGTTGCGACCCATTACGCGGAGATGGGGAATCTGCTTTCGCTCGACCCAAAGATACACAGTTTGAGGACTCACACCAAGAAAATTGGCGGCTTCTCTAACGGTCAGCGGATTTGCGTCACGAGCCGGACCTGCGGGAATTTCTGATGCACGTACAGCAGTATTCGTCATGGAAGTCCCCTTGTTCCAGTTTCTGCACGTTCGGGCGCGTTATTGAGACTCACCCTCGCCTTAGCGACCGTCAGTCGAGCGTAGTAGAGGGGGTCTGGCTTATCATCGCTTCGAAAGTCAGCAATGCGTTGCACAACGATTTCCGGATCGTCGCCACGAGCGAGGGCGCGTTTGGCGTAGGCCCAATCCCTCTCGGACTGACTCTTATGATCGTTAGGCACGTTCCGTGGCCGTTCTTGGTCGTCGCCTAGATGCCGGGGTGCTTCGGGCGAATCTTCATGGATCGCAAAATCGCGGGGCGTGTGGATCGCATCACTTTCCTGGCGAGCTTGGACGATAAACTTCGCGGTGAGTTTCCAGTTAGCGAATCCCGGCAAGCGCAGCACACGCGTCGAGTCCGTTGCGGCGAGATCGCCAGCGAATTGATTCGCGAGGTTGTGAAGGAGAGTCTCCGCCTCATCCTGGCTGAATCCGCTCACTTTCCAAACGACCTGATGCTTGCCGGGCGACGTGTCGAGAACGAAGTTGGGCGGCGGAACTTCGGTGGAATTTCGGATCGATTCGAGAGCTTCGTCCCCTTTATTGTCGAGATCGAGATAGACGTGACGGATATCTTTTATGTTTTCTTTGGTTCGGCTGTAC
>Ga0210390_10001884_pt1 | contig 19299 bp, 17 predicted proteins | sample IncBWH11OmetaG_FD_161050 | JGI IMG/M metagenome (GOLD analysis project Ga0210390, IMG submission 161050) | Forest soil microbial communities from Barre Woods Harvard Forest LTER site, Petersham, Massachusetts, United States - Inc-BW-H-11-O ... | reverse complement strand
GCGAGATGGATAAAAATATCCGGCCGCAAATCCTTGTAGAGCCGCAACGCTTCCGATTTTTCCCGAAGGTCGTATTCCCGGCTGTGCGGTGCGTTGATCTCGCGGCAACCCGCTGAGCGCAACTTCTCCACGACGAACGATCCGAGAAATCCGTTGCCCCCGCTCAACACTACGCGCCGATTTTCCCAAAAACCCATTCCATCCCCCTCAGTGCTGCGAAGCTTGCCCTTCCACCGCTTCCATCACTCGCGTCACTGAATTGTGCCAATGATTCCAGTGGCTGAATTTTTTTTCAAGAATCGCTTTCCCTCGTCCCAGCGGCGAAAGGCCCGCGGCTTCCAGATCCGCGTCCACCATGATCGCCACCAGTTCGCTGAATCCGATCCGCGTTTCCCACCCAAGTTTCTCCCGCGCCTTGCGCGTATCCGCAATCAGGCAGTCCACCTCCAAAGGGCGCATGTAACGATCCGACATTTTTACGTGCTTGCGCCAGTCCAACCCCGCATACCCAAAGGCTTCTTCCACGAATTCGCGGACCGAATGCGCTTCGCCCGTACCGATGACGATATCCTCGGCCGTATCTTGCTGCAGCATTTTCCAGATCGCTTCCACATATTCCGGCGCGTAACCCCAATCGCGCCTCGCATCGAGATTGCCAAGAAATAGAGTGTCCTGCTTCCCCGCGACGATGGCCGCGACCGCACGTGTGATTTTCCGTGTCACAAACGTCTCGCCGCGCCGCGGACTTTCGTGATTGAACAGAATCCCGTTGCTCGCAAAAAGCTGGTAGCCCTCGCGGTAAATCCGGGTCATCCAGTAGGCGTACACTTTCGCCACGGCATAGGGGCTGCGCGGTTCAAAGAGCGTTGTTTCGCTCTGCGGCGGCTTGGCCGATCCGAACATCTCCGAGCTCGAAGCCTGATAAAACCGCGTCTTGCACCCGGCCCTGCGGATCGCTTCCAGCAAACGCATCGTGCCCAGCCCAGTGATATCGCCGGTGTACTCCGGCATATCAAAACTCACGCGCACATGGCTTTGCGCCGCGAGATGGTAAAGCTCATCGGGCGCGAAGCTGTAAACCAGATGCAGTACCCACTCCGTGCTGGAAAGATCGCCGTGATGTAGAAAGAGCCGTGTACTCGCCTCATTCGGATCCTGATAAATGTGGTCGATGCGCTTCGTATTGAACGTGCTCGCCCGGCGGATGATCCCGTGCACCTCATAGCCTTTGGACAGTAGCAATTCGGCGAGGTATGAGCCGTCCTGCCCGGTAATGCCCGTGATCAGTGCTCGTTTCATTTATGATCTGTCTCGCCTCTTATTTTCCCGCAACCCATGGGCCGCGTTTTGTGGGTACCTTCTTCGGATACTTCCTTATTGTATAAGCCGTCCTAGTAAATACAAATAGTCCCTGCGCGCAGCGGTATTCCAATGTTTCTTCTGCGCTCTCAGGGACGCGCTCCTCGCGTTAGCCCAAGCCGTCTGCGCACTGAACGAGTCTTGTGGACGAAAATCTCCCACATAAAATTTTGAACCGCATAAATCTCCTTGCGAAACAAAGCCCGTTGGATCACTCCCTCCCGCGTCATCAAATGGGTTGAGCTGAGAATTGTATATGTGTGGGGTCGCTCGCGGTAGTAAACAAGATTTTCATCGGCTTCCGCTCCTCCGTAGACCCATTGTCTGCCGCCTGCGACGTGGCTGTAATCATGAAGCTGATGAATGATAGGCGCAAAGTTTGTCAGATCGACAACGGGGAGTCCTTTCTTGCGCGCGTACTTGATACACCATTGATCGAACCACACACGCCCGATCGCCAGTGGCGGAACGTTTTCATACGTGCCTCGCCGAAACACAAAACAATCAATGCCTGTATGACTTTCAAGCCAGCCTTCGCGGCTCATCCGTTCCTTGAGTTTGTCTTCCCAATCCTCGTTGAAGTCCAAAGGGTCGCGAACTTCAAGATTTGTCCGGCGCCCAACTGCAAGGAACTGCGGAAATGTTTGCTCGATCTTCCCCACTCCAACAGTGAATTCAGACGGGAGAATGATATCCGCATTAACGTAAGCTAGCAGATCGTGCCTCGCACGCCGCTGGGCAGTGGCGAAAATATCGGCCAGGAGCGGCGTACCGTAGTGGTTGCGGGCTACGTCAGGAATATGACTGAGTCCGAGGTCGCGTGCGCATTCGGCGGCACCTTCCTCATGGCCGAAAAGGAGAATCTCAGGTCGCGGATGCATCTTTGTCCAGCTGGTAATCGCGTTGCGCTGGATAGTGCCGATGTGTCCGTGGAACGGCTTGGGCACTGCCAGAATCGTTAAGGCCGTCGTTTCACTCAAGCGGAACCACCCGTCGCGCAGTCTTTTTTTCTATTAGCTGGTTTCTTGCCGGCGATGAAGTGATCACGGGCTGGTCTCGCTGTCTTTGACAGCCCCGAGTGATCGCTTCAGAAGTGCACGCCATTCGTCGAGCCGCTCGTAGTGTTTGTATCCCACCAGGAGCGACCCTATCGCATTGATTGCATTAACCGTCTGAATGCGCGGACTGAGGCATGGATTCATGTTGCGCATTGCCCCCAACAAATGCCGAAAAAAACGTAGGCGTCCCGGCGCTTCCAGCAGGAACTCTTCCTTTTCGTACAGAAGTCGCCATCTCCTGCGAAATGCAAAAACTTCACGTTGTTTAAGATCGTACTTATGCTGCACTAGCCATTTGTCCATCTCGTCGAGAAGGATTTTTAAGGTTTCGACGCGCCGAGACTGTCTCTCTTTGTCGATTCCTGCGGACGAGTGGTAATACAAGTTGGAACCATGAATTCGATAGACGGCGAGGGGCTCTGGAATGGCGATGATCGGCCCTAGAAAAATGATCAATGCCGCTAGTAGGCCGTCCGACTGAATCGTCATTCCTTCGTTTAACGGAAGTAATTTCCTCAAGAGTCGTGTTCGAAACGTCAGGCCGGAGGTTTGACAAGCCGTATAGGTGAGGATCTTTTTCATACTACCCGGGACAAAGCCTGAAACCGGGTCAAAGCCGCCATCTCGCCATTCACCTGTTGCAGTTCTAAATTCACGAAAGGGATGATATACGAGGCCGACGTCCGGGTGGCTGTCGAACTCCTTCACAATTCTGTGAATCTTCGAAGGCAACCAATAGTCGTCCGCATCCAGAAAGGCGACGATTTCCCCTCGGGCCCTTTGAATCCCAAAATTGAATGCGGAGGCCTGTCCGCCATTAGGCTTATAGACGTATTCGACATAGTCAGCATACTTTGACACCTGCTCTCTCGTCTCGTCCGTTGAGCCGTCGTCTATGATGAGGATTTGCATTTTCTCAGTGGGAAAGTTCTGGGCGAGAACACTTTCAACCGCTTCACCGATGAAACGGCCATAGTTGTAGGTGTCGATCAAGACTGTGACGTAAGGTGAAACCACACTGGTCATGAGACTATCGGCAGAACCGAAATGCAAACTGCGAGGCAACTCTTGCGTCCATCAGCCTTGCGGGTCTTGTTAGCAGTAATTGAATCATTCCTCTGTTCATTTGAGCACTCAGGTATCTCTTCCGGGGGTTGGTTATTTAGATCCGCGCTGATTCTCATCGGCTCCACCAAACATCCTCTTCCATGTAAGCCTGCGAATCCCCAGGCGGCTCCGCAACCAAAAGGTATTGTGAATAAAGGTCTTCCAAAGGAATTCTTTGGTCCGGCGTCGCTGTTTTCGCCAAAGCGTTGGCAGAAGCATTCCGCTTCGTGTAAGCTGATGCGTGCAATCTTCATACGTGGCGAAGTGTTTGCCTTTGTTCGCTAGTTCATAGTTCCACTCGGCCCCCGCGTCGAAAAAAACGCCCTGGCTCGACCTGGTTTCCTGAATGTAGGCAGAATCGTGGTTCTGGTGAATGACCAGCACCATCGGAGATACTTCGACGACAGGCAATCCCATGGAGAGGGCCTTCCAGACCGTCCAGTAGTCCCAATACACTCTGCCGATGATAAGGGCAGGCATACTACGGTACATCCCCTTCCGAAACAAGAAATAGTCGATCTCATTATTTCGGCGAGCACCATGCAACACGGCGCGCTGACGCAACTCCTGTGCCCAGTTTGGCCGTTGAAACTCGAGGGGAGCATTGATATCTAGGTCCCACCTCCGACCGATTGCAAGAAAGGTCTCCCGCCATTCACTAAGTTTTCTCAGTGCCGCGCAAAGGTCGGGTGTCACCACGATGTCACAATTGATATAGCAGAGCCACTGATGCCGCGCGATCTCTTGCGCTCGTTCAAAGAGGTAATTGGCAATGGGCAGTCGCGGATTCACGTGACTGCGTTCGACATGCGGCTCATGCCGCAGTCCCAGTTCGGTACAGACCTCCCCTGCGCCTTCTTCGTTACCGAAAAGGATGACTTCGATATCACAAGGGAGAAGGGTCCAGCTCTTCAGCGCATTGCGCTGGATGATGCCATTGTGTCCTTTGAAAGGCTTCGCTGTGGTAAAAATGGTGAGCATAGCTCTCGTGTTAGGTATTTAGCTTACCACCATACTGAGAGCCAGCCCGTTACGAGTATTCCCACTCTGATTCCAAACAGCTGCCGATTAAATGGAACCGCACGATTGACGCGAGAGTGGTGTGATGACCGGCGCCAGTAACCCGGAACCTTTGGGATCGGTCAGCTGGCTTCCCGCCAGCAGTCCCCCCGAAGGTCGCGCAAAAGTACAAAATTCGGGAACTTTTTTGTTCAAGTGTGTTAATAATGACTGGGGCGTCCAGTTCTGCCTACTCTCTCTTGGGGATAATTCTGTGTCCAAATATGCGACGTGGGGGAAATACTCCTGCTTTTTTTGTGTTCTCTTCCTGATTTTGTTTGCCACCGGCTGCGGCGGTGGTGGTCGTCAGATACCGCCTCCGCCGCCTCCTGTTCCTGCTGTAACCATTGCGCCTAGCCCAGTCACCTTCCCCGCCATCTCCCAGGGCGCCGTCGGCACGCCCACCACTATCGTCGTCACTAACTCCGGCACCGGAGCCCTCAACATCACTTCCGTCGTCGTCGCCGGCACCAATCCCAAGGATTTCTCCACCACCAACAGCTGCAGCGGCTCCATCGCCTCCATGGGCACCTGCAACATCGTGGTCAATTTCACTCCCTCGGACTCCGGAGCCCTCTCCGAAACCATCACCATCACCGACAACGCACCCACCTCTCCCCAAGTCATCAACGTTAGCGGCACCGCCAATCCCATCGTCCTCAGCCTGACTCCGCCCGCCTCCGCCATGGGCGTCAGCCAGACCATCTCCTTCACGGCCACTGGCGACCCTAACGGCGTCACCTGGTCCGTCATTGGCGCGCCTTTCCTGGGCAGCCCCTCTGTCGTCACCTCGCCCGGCATGATCGATGCCAATGGTAACTACACCGGCCCCGGTGGCGCTTCCAGCTTTTATGCCACCGTCACCGCCACCAGCAAGACCGCTCCCGCCCTCTCCGCCTCCGCTACCATCAACGTCGTCGCTCCCGGTGCCTTCATCCCGGCCCCCCTCAACGTCCAGGTCGCCCAGTACGCCGTCACTCCACCTTCTCCCGCCACCGTCAGCGTCCAGTTTGGCCTCACCACCGCCTACGGCCTCAACACCTGGACCCAGCCGAATACCACTCTTGGCTCTCCCGTCTCTCTCTACGTCGCTGGCATGACCCAATCCACCCCGTACCACATGCACGGCGTCCTCCAGTTCGGCGACGGCACCTCCTTCAACGACTCCGACTTCACCTTCACCACCGGCGCCGTTCCCGCCGCAGAACTGCCCAGCATTACGGCCTCCACGACGGCGGGGATGGCCCCCCAGGGCGGAGTCGAGTTTCTGGAAGTGCTCTCAACCACGGGTACCACAAAGAACAACGTCGCGATCACCGACCTCGGCGGCAACCTCTTGTGGACATACGATCCCGGGCTTGCGGGATTCAATTCCGATCCGATGAAGCTAATGCCGAATGGCCATATACTGATCGATTTTACCGGGCCGTCAAACGTGCCAGATGGTCTAGGCGGGCTCATGCAGGAGGTAGATTTAGGCGGAAATCTTATCTGGCAAATGACCGCGGCTCAATTGAACGCCGCGCTAGCCGCAGCTCCCGCGACCTGCTCCGAGTGCAATGTCACAATAGTGGGAACACATCACGATTTCGTCATGCTTCCCAACGGCCACCTGATCGTAATTGCCTCCACACAGCAGACCGTTTCCGGAACGGCAGTGACGGGAGATGTGATTATTGATGTGGGCGACATAGACAACATGGCTGGTGGCAATCCCAATCACGTGCCGCAGCCGGTCTGGGCTTGGAACGAGTTCAACCACTTGGACGTCACTAGACACCCCTACCTGTACCCAGATTGGACCCATACCAACGCAGTCATCTATTCGCCGAGCGACGGCAATCTCATCATCTCTATCCGTCACCAGAATTGGCTCGTGAAGCTGCCCTATGAAAACGGGTCGGGGTCCGGAGACGCGATCTGGAAACTAGGCGCCGTTCTTCCGACCGACACAGGCTCGGATGTCGCGAATTTTACGCTCTTGAATGCTGACGGCACGCCGGACGCCAACGCCGCGGACTGGTTCTTCGCCCAGCATGGGCCCTCTTTCACTACAACAAACACTAGCGGCAAATTCGGCCTGGTTCTCTTCGACAATGGCGACGACCGTGGCGTCGTCGACGTCGCTGGAGGAACCTGCGGTGTCACCGGGCAGCCGGCCTGCTATAGCACCGTTCCGCTCTTCAACATTGACGAGACGGCCTTCACCGCAACCCTTGTGCTTAACGTCTCCGCTCACGACTACTCCTTTTTTGGCGGGAACGCGGAAGTGCTCGCCAACGGCGACATCGAGTACGACGAGTGTTCCAACGGGTCCTTGGCAGGCAGCAACGCAGCGGTCTTTGAGGTTACCCAGTCCTCGACTCCGCAACCTGTCTGGCAGTTGCAAGTCACGGGACAGTACGCCTATCGGTCCATTCGCACGCCCAGCCTATACCCGGGGGTCCAGTGGTGAGTCTCCAAAAAGAAGCGCCTCCGTACCCCTGCGCAACATGCCGCGCAGTGCAGCTATATTACGGAATTGCCGCCGCCTTATTGAATCGGAGGGAGTGAGATTTCAGCCCCCCAAGGGGGTGTCCAGGCTGCGTTCTCCCCACCGTTCCAAAAACAACGATGAAGCACTCCCGTCCCGATGCCCCGCTAACCTCAGCCTTGCCACTCCGGCTTTCCTCGCCATCACCCATGGCGCGACCAACGGTTTGGCTGCTAGCCCCAGACGCTATGCGGGCGCGTCGCGGAAACTTCGTCAATAACTCGTGATCCTCCGAGTAAGCGGAATGATCGAATTTACCGATTGGAGCATGATCCCTGCACGGGAGTAAGTACAGTGGGAAGGACTCGAACCCCATCCCGCTATAGAATGGTGGCGGGCCTTAGGGCCGTATTTCATCATATACTCGGCAAGCCTCACGATAGTCACACGACAAGTTCAAACGATGGAGAAGACAACATGGGCTCCCTCAGCGAACCCGCGCTCGCAAATTTAGTGAGCGGTCTCGCACAAAAATTCAATATAGCTCAGTTCGTTGAGACGGGAACCTGGAACGGCGACAGCGCGGCCTGGGCGGCGAAGGTTTTTTCCTCGGTCGTGACGATCGAGATCAACGACGAGCCCCGCCAAAGAGCCATACGAAAGCATGGTCATTTGTCTTCAATCAACTTTCTTCTAGGTGATTCAGTCAACATTCTTCCCGAGGTTGTGGCCAGTCTCAAGGGCCCCGCGTTCTTCTGGATTGACGCGCACGCTGGCGGCGGTTTTTTCGGTCACGAGGATTACTGTCCCCTACTGAGAGAATTGGATATTATCGCCTCGTCCCCCTATGCGCATTACATTTTCATCGACGACGCGCGCGCTTTTCTAGCACCACCACCGCCACCGTTCAATCCCGAGCAATGGCCTGCGCTTTTCGACGTTCTGAACGTGGCGCGAAAACGACACCCGTATTATTGTGTTGTCATTCAGGACGTTGTCATGTGCGTTCCGCCGGAGGCTAGGTCGAATATTATTTCGTTCTGCAACGACGTGCGTCCCAAGATTTGACCTTCTATTTGACGTTGTCTGTCCAGCTGAGGGAGATCAGGGAAAGTATTCAATCCGCACGCCCGCCCATAAACGACCAGGCAAAGGGGCCACGATGAACATACTCTGGCGAATTCTCAAGGAGCTTTTAGTTACAACCTTCTTTTTTGCCATCGCCGCTTTCTTGCTGATTCACTTCCTTGGTTCCCCTGGACTTGTCCTATCCGTTCTCGGAGTGCTTTTGCTGATGTGTCTTGTCACCCCAAGATTCCGCGGCATTGCCGGGTTGTTGGTACGCTCCTACCAAAGTTTCAAACGGCCCTCGCCACGCGCAACGGCCGCGTTGCCGCGGCCAGAGTTTTGTCCGAATTGCGGGGCCGTGTGGGTGCCAAGCGCGAAGAAATGCGCCGTTTGTGGAGATGCTTTTTGACCTCGCTTCACGTATTTGTGTCGCTCGGCAGTTCAACGCATCGCTCGATTCGCACTCGCAGTCTATCCCCCGGGCTCCAGCGCTCACTCGCCAAAGAGCAACGCTTCGACCGCCTCGCACATAGCGTGAAGCAAGGCAATGTGGCACTCCTGAATCGTCGCCGTTCTGTTCGAGGGTACGAGCAGCGCGATGTCGGCAAGTCCCGCTAGCTCGCCCCCCAAACCTCCCGTCAACGCAATCGTGATCAATCCCGTTTCGCGCGCGGCCTTGATCGCCTCAAGCACATTAGCGGACCGACCGCTAGTGCTGATCCCTATGGCCACGTCGCCGGGCCTTCCCAAAGCGCGAATCTGCCTCGCAAAAATCTGCTCGAAGCCGAAATCATTGCCTATGGCCGTTAGGACCGAGCTATCTGTCGTCAACGCCATCGCCGGCAGCGCCTCGCGATTTCGCACGAACCTGCACACAAACTCCGTCGCCATATGCTGGGCGTCTCCGGCGCTCCCGCCGTTGCCAAAGAGCATCAGTTTGCATCGGGCTTTTATCGCTTTATGAATTTGCTGCACGGCTCGCAGCAGTGCCTCACCGCAGGCTTCCGCCAGCCGTGCGCGAGCCTCGACCCCCGCCTGCAATCCCCGCGCGATTTGTGCCCGCAATTCTTCAGGTTGCACTTTGAACTCCACCCTGGACTATTTTTCCCCGACGATGATTTGCCAGCAATCTCCTGGCGGCTTGTTGAACCATTCCAACGGAAACGCCGAGGATGCAATGTGCGTCACGTGACTCGCAGCCGCTGACACACGGCTCAGACGCCTCGACAGGCTGGGCCATGGCATACTCCTTGGCCCACGGGTGGAATCTGACAGGTGAATTACGGTGATTGAGGTCGCCCGAGGATGGATGACAGGAAATCTCCAGCACGGCAGTGCCCGCCGCCGCTGCCAAGTGCATCGGGCCGCTGTCATTGGTAATCGCCAACTGCGTGCTCTCAAACAGCGCCGCAGTCTGCCGAAGCGTTAAGTCGCCCGCGAGATTGACTGCGTCACGCCCCAATTCCATCGTAAGGCGGGAGCCCCTGTCACGGTCTTCCGGCCCGCCGACGGCCACAAAACGTGCTCCGTATTCCGTTTGCAAGGTGCGAGCTAACTCAATAAAACGCGATAGCGGCCAGACGCGCTTTGGCTCTCCCGCTCCAAGGCCCAGGCCAATGATCAAATTCCCCGGTGTGAGTCCATGGGAACTCAAGGCCCTCCTTGCAGTCTCACGATCCTCGTCGCTGAGCCATAGCTCGGTCTGGTTATCCTCCACTGCGACACCCGCAGCGCGCAACAAGTCGAGGTTGCGCTCCGCTTCGTGTCTACACGCGCAATCATCTAGGGTACTGGTAAAAAGCAAATCAAAATCTCGGTTCATTGCGCGCTTGAGCTGGGTAACATGCTCTGAATAACCGATGCGGTATCGAGCGCCGCTGAAGTAAGCCACGTAGGCCGAATGATAAAAGTCGACATCCCAGCGAGGCAAAAGCGCAAGATCAAACCGTCGTGGCCGGAGCTGCCGTCTGGAGAGACGCAAAGCGCGAAAGACCAGCCGGGGATCTACCGCGCGCCCGCGGCAGGCCAAATCGAACCCTAGTATCTCGTTCACGTGCGGACAGAGCTCGACGAGGTTTCTGAACTTTGCGTCAACCACTAGAGAGATCCACGCGCTCGGATTCGATCGGCGCAGCTCTCGCAGGAAAGGGCTCATGAGAACCAGATCGCCAATGGTGTCTTGTCGTACGACGACGATACTGCGCGCGTTGTTAACAGCCACGCTGGAAAAGGCGGTCTTGGCCTCGCCACGGGACAGGAGCCTTGAAAGACTCGTGATAGCCTTCGGAGAAACCATTCGCGCCGAGGCATTTGAGACCCTTCGCCGAACTGCGGATATAAGTCGGGTCAGCAAGATTTTTTTTCTCGCGCCTCTCGGTAAAACTTTCACCGGGTCCCTCTGAGCCACGACTTTCCCGCCCTCAGCACGGAGCGGATTGGGGAGGGAAGCTGTGTATTGATTCGAGTGCTCAGCTCTTGCATGTCCCATTTCACCGCAACAGCGAAACTCCGGCAAACTGCGGCCGACCCCCATCGCACAGAAGCCGAAGCGGAGCAAACTGCGTCAAGCGCCGCGCTATTGAGCTTAGCTTTTTCGCGCATTTGCCGTACCCCCGCTTCCAACAATGCTCCGAGTTGCTTTTCGCCTGCCCGCATCTCTGAGAAGACTTTCGTCACGCAAGCCTGCCTGACATCATCCAGCGAAAACGCATAGGGCCAGTCGAGCTGCCAGCAGAGGTCATTTACTTTTCCTGCTCGTTTAATAGCGATAAACGGAATCCCTTGCAGCGCCGAAAAAAGACAAAAGTGATATCGCATGCTAATCGTGTAATCGCAATTGCCGACTAGGGACATCATCTGCGCCGGGGTCCAGTAATTGTTCGCGACAGAGTATGTCGCCTCGCGATGGGCCATTAACTCTCTGATTTCTTCATTGGCAGCGCTGTCGTATTCGGCCCCGCCTCGCACCTCGTTGCACAAAAAAACGATCCGAGCGCCATATTCCTCTACTAAATCGTCAAGAATCTGAGCCAAACGCAAGGGGAGGCCGGCGGACTGTTGGTGAACAAATGCCTCGCGCGTGAAATTAACTCCGATCCGGGGCGCCGAACCTTCCAGCCCAAGCTGTCTAAATTCTCGTTGTCCGAAATCCCTGGGCGAGGCTTGCAGAAGCCAGGCCAAGTCCGCAGCGACGTTGATACGCTGTGGATCCACGCCGTACTCCTGCAGGCGCGCGCGGTCGCGCTCGCTGCGCACGCTCCAATGTACGACCGCCGGAGCAAGGCACTCCTTTACGATCCGTTTCGAGGCCTCGAGCTGCAAGGTTTCCGTCCCCGTCCCCAGGAATGCGATGGGCCGCTGTTCCGAGGTGGCGGACTTAGCCAGATGAGACAATTCTTCGAGCGGCCACGAGCCCAGAAGATCCATGATTGGCGTGTCACCGACAATCAATTGGCCTTTGTTTCTCCATGTAGCCCGCCATTTCCCGAAGCCTCCGTTATTCCGCGAATAGTACCGAAAGGCCGGCTCCGCGGCGGCCGCATGTGATGGGCTCTGTGAAGCGACATGGATCGAAAGTTTGCGGGGGTAGCCCTTGACGAGAGCGGCGAAGCCGTTCAGCATGGCCTCATCGCCGATATTGCCGTAACCGAAGATGCCCCAGGGAACGGTCAATCTCATGCCGTTCCTCGCCGTCTCTGGAACAGAAACAGCCCTTGTTGCTCCCAGGTCTCCGCGTTGGCGAGACCAAAACCCGCCTCGCCAAAGATCCCCACGATTTGTGCCTCCGTATAGCTATTCACCCAGCCGTTGCTGGCCCTGGCGGTTGCAGTTCTTATACGCAGTAGGTCGTTTTGTTGCGGCTCGAAGCAGCTGTAGGAACAGATGCACAACTCCACTCGTGGAGATAGCCACTGCGCGATATCTTTCACGTTGTGAATATACTCCAGCACGCCGCTAAACACCGCCACTTGTGCCGAAAGGTGAGAAAAATCCGGCAACGGCCTCTTGTTTAAGTCGCAGACTAGCGCGGTATTTCCCCGGTCCACCAGGTCGGAAGCGAAGTACACACAAGTTGCGTCCAGCATGGACTTGAGCCTTTGGTTCCCAGCGCCAAATTCGATCACCCGACTTCCCTTGGGGATCCACTTCGCCATTCTCGCTGTGCGAGGCTCCCAATCTTTCAGCAAGTTTTGAGAGTTGCGCCACCTGGACTTATCGGATCCGCCAAAGGTTTTCAAGACGAGAGTTTTGAATGCTCTGAACGTCACTTTGCTCCGCTTTCGAGGCCGTCAAGACGGGTCCGGCGCAACACCTCGCCTATCTACAGAATTTCAAACCGCGTAGGAATGTTAAGAATGCCGTTCCATTCATCGCTCGGATGCTGCTGGCCTTCGGTCGCCACGATCATTTCCGGCGTGCATTCCCACATGTCCAAAAGGCTTCCCTCTTCAAACAAGCCCACGCGCCAATTGTACGGCCCGGGACGGAGGGGAAGCATGGGGAAAGTAAAACAGAAACTGTGCTCGCCCGTTTCCAATTGCAGGTCTTCTTGCGTGGCCCAAGCCCAGATCAATTGCTGGTCGTGGTTCGTCAGCGCGATTCCGTGGTGGCCCCTGCGCACGACTTCGTTGATTTTGAGTGTGAACTTAATCGTTGTCGGTCCCAGCCCGTTAAGGATATTGGGTTCGCCGGCGCCCGGCTCGGCTATTTCCCAGCGAAGAAAGCAGGCTTTCGAGGCCGTCGCGCGATTCGCCGGCTCTCCTGTGCTTTCGCTGCGTCGCATCGCGGATTCGTAGGCGGACACGACCTGGTGCGTGTCCCCGTTGAGCCGAATCGAACCGTCGTCCACCCACACCACCCGGTGGCATAGCTTGCGAATTTGATTGAGCTGGTGGCTCACCAGAACGACCGTCCGCCCAGCGCGCGCCACATCGCCCATTTTGCCCAGGCATTTTTTTTGAAAGTTGATGTCCCCGACCGCAAGCACCTCATCCACCAGCAAAATCTCCGGCTCCAGATGCGCCGCCACGGCAAACGCCAGCCGTACGTACATGCCGCTCGAATAGTGCTTCACCGGCGTATTAATGAACTTTTCCAGCTCCGCGAACGCCACAATCTCGTCGAACTTCCGCTCGATCTCGCGCTTGTTCATTCCCAGGATTGCGCCGCTCAGAAAGGCATTCTCCCTGCCGGTCAGCTCCGGATGAAATCCTGTGCCCACTTCGAGCAGAGACCCGACCCGTCCGTGAATCTCCGCCCAGCCGGTGGTCGGCTTCGTAATTCTGGAAAGAATTTTGAGGAGTGTAGTCTTGCCCGCCCCGTTTCGCCCGATCAAGCCCAATACTTCCGCTTCCTTCACTTCCAACGAAACATCCTTCAGCGCCCAGAACGTCTCTTCCTTCTTCCTAAACGCCGAAAACGGCGACTTCACAAACCGCTCCAGCGCATGTCGCAGCCCGGGCGACCAAGTGATGCCGCGCCTGTACCGCTTCCCAAGCCCCTCGCCTTGTATGACCGCCGAACTCATCGATAGACTAATCTTACTCCTGAGGTGGTCGCTTCCAGCGGTCGGGCAGCTCCAAAATCAAAAGATGTCTGCCGTCCCATGCGGATCAAAGGCTGCTCAAAGTATCGCCAAGAGACCATCGCCAGCAGAAGCGTCAATGGAACTGCCGCCAGAGTGACCAGAAAAGTCGGAATGCTGTTGATTGTCGCTCCGTGTCCCATGATCAGTCCGAACAACAGATACTGTACTCCTGTATGAAATAGATATATCCCATATGCCAGTGTGCCAAGCCAGCACAGCCCTTTCATCCGGAAAAGCTTGGTCAGTCTGCTATCCGGCCGAGTGAGCACGAACAGCAGGATCGTAACGTAGAAAAGCGCCACCCACGTATACCCTATCGTTTTCAACATTGGGGCAGCTGGATTCCATCCTCGCACGGTCAGAACTCCCATGCCCAATAAAAAAACGGGAATACAAGTGTAGAAGGCGGCGCCGGCGTTCCGGATGCGCTCTCTCCATCTCTCATCTCGAAGTAATACAGCTGCGAGGACACCGAGCAGCAGGGCATCCGACCGGCAGAGCATCATCGTATAAATCCCGATCGAGCTGTTGCTTCCGAAATGGAGGAGCAGGGTTCGAAGCACTGGAGCGCTGCATATTCCGATCACCAGGAAACGCGCAAGCCAGCGGCGGCTGAGTGCCCGGATGTAGAGCGGCACCGTCAGGTAGAATTGTTCCTCGACTGCGAGAGACCAGGTCATCGCTAAACCGTTAGAACCGATAATTCCGGCGTGGGCCATCCAAAAATTTTGTGTAAACGTCAAATACGCGTACCACGGCGCCCCCTCCGTCGTGAGCCACATGGGTGGGACGCCGTCCGACCCCAGCCTCAAGGATATCAGCATGGCGGTAAGCAGCAATGTAACAACGTAAATCGGAACGATTCGGAAAAAGCGCCGCTTATAGAAAACGGAGTAGTAATTCGTCGAAGCGCGGGAGTCCAGCAAAATCCCGCCAATGAGGAACCCCGAAAGCACGAAGAACAAATCAACCCCGGTCCAGGAAAGTCGTGTGGCGGCTTGCAAATAGGCAAGCGTCGAGCCCGGATGAACGGCCAGAGTAGACTGGAAAAAATGATAGATCACGACCATCGCGATGGCTGCACCGCGCAAACCATCCAGTTCTCGAATACGACCGCTATCGCCCGGTTTGGGCGGCAATACATCAGAAGTAATCTTGCTCATGGTTGTGCTAAGTCTTTCCAGTCCCTAGACTTAATAAGTAATTCTAGGACTACTAGTACTTTCTGATAGTAGGCAACGAAATCCCTGCCGGCGCGCCGCCGCGCTCCGGTTTATTGCCTATCAATAAAGGGGTGTCCTTCCTGATTATGGCGATGCTAGTTCTCAACACTGATTTTACTTAACAGGTGAGTAATAATGCGCTACAATCCCCAGAAGCATCGCGACGAGGGATTTCTCGTCAAACGCGATCCGCGATAGCCCCTTCCATTCTCTGAAAGAAGAACAGCCCGCCCAGCACGACCACCACAACCATCCCGGACGAAGCGAGCAGCAGCGGCCCGGGCTGCTGGCCGTGCCCTGTCAGAGCCCATCGGAACCCGTCAATCACCCCCGCCATGGGGTTGAGACCGTAGAGCCACCGCCACCGCTGGGGCACCAGCGAGCTGGGGTACGCCACCGGCGATGCGAACATCCAGAACTGAACCAAAAATGGCACTACATATTTTACGTCGCGATAAAGCGCGTTAAGCGCGGACATCCACAGGCCAACTCCAAGCGCAGTAAGCACGGCGAGCAAGAGCAGCACCGGCAGCCACAGCGCGGCGAGGCCGGGACGTATGCCGTAGAAGCCCAGCACGATGCCAAGGACGACGAACCCGATAGCGAAGTCCACGAGGCCAGAAACCACGGCGGAAAGTGGCAGCACCAGCCGCGGGAAAAAAACTTTTGTGATCACGCGCTGGTTATCGACAACGACAGACGTGCAGGATTGCAAAGCCGTCGCGAAATAGTTCCACGGAACGAGCGCGCAAAAGTAGAAAACGGGATAAGCGAGGCCGTCGGAAGGCAGCTTCGCAAGCCGGCCAAAAAAAAGCGTGAAAACTCCCATCGTCATCAGCGGCTGCAGCACGACCCACGCGACGCCGATGACAGTTTGTTTGTACCGGACTTTGATGTCGCGCCAGACGAAAAAATAAAGAAGCTCGCGGTAGGCCCACACCTCGCCCAAACGCAGATCGAGCCAGCCGCGCGGCGGTTCAATGCGCACGATGGCGGGCGCGGCGTGCTGCACCGGAACGGGCGATGCGGGTGCGGTGAGGGATGCCATCAAGTCTCAGTAAAACTCCGGGACAATTGGAGAATTCACCAAGTAGAGTAGCAGAGAAGCAAGCCTCTCGCGATATTCGCAGCGCCACAAATTACCTGAAGGAAACGAAAATTACTGGGGAGGTGGGTTCTGCTTCATCTGTTCCAGATCGCGCTGCTCGATTTGTTGCATCATGGCCTTTCGGCGGAACAGATAAGTTTCGAGCTGCGCGGTAATCTGGCGGGGCACGGTCAAGAATTGGTTTCGGATCATCTGCGGAAAAGAGATTGGACCGCGAGCGGGAATCAGGTGCGAGCCCCACTGGAACATCAATCCGGCGTTCCAAAAAACAAAGCAAGCCAGAAAAACGCAAGACGCTGTGAGAGCCGCGCCGCGTTTTCGAAAGCTGCGCGTGAAACGGTCCAGAAAAACGGCGAGCCCCAGAACAAAAAGCGCGGTGAGCGAAACAAAAAAGCGGCTGCCATACGAAGAGATGCCCGCCCAATCCGGATAAGAAGCGATGAAATAATAAAACGCAATGGCCGCAAGCAGAAAGGCTCCGCCAACGCGCGGCACGCTCCGCCAAAAGGCCACGAGGCCAATCACGGCGAAGAGCAGAATCGGCGTCCAGGAAATCATTCCGTGATTCGAGGAAAACAAGACAGACAAGAGATACGGCGAACCCCAATTCCACTGGCTGACCGAACCATAGCCCGTTTCGAATATGCCTCCGTAAATGATGCGGTGGGCGATAAATGTTGGCAGCAGAGAAAGTATGAGCGTCAGAGCGAAGGCGGCGTGACGCGCCAGGAGCTGCGCAACGGTCGGCGTGGTGGGCGTTGCTTTGCGAAACGCGGCGCCGTAGTCGCGCAGCGCTTCGAACGGGAGAATTGCGAATAGCATAAGATTGGCGTAATAGACGTTGAGCATCAATCCCGCCAGCGCGCCCAGCAAAATCCACTGCCCCAGAGAGCGCGCGTCCCGCGTTTCGTGCCAATACCACAAAAAAAGCGCGACAACGAAAGCCGAATGCGCGTGCGACCAAGCTGGATTGAAGTACATGTAAACGGGGAGCGAACTGGCCCACCAGATGGCTAGCGTGGCAAGCAAGGCCCAGGTTTCGTCTACATATTTGCGGGCGATTCGAAAGGCAATGAGCAGACCGAGAAAACCGTAGAGCGCCGTGGCGAGCGCCATGGCAATGCGGTACGGTGAGGAAAAACCGTCGGCGGGAATCGCCGAGCCGAAGGAACGCGCAAGAAGAACGCCGGCGTGGGCGGCGAGCAGAAAGGGAGCCCAGAGGATTGCGGGACCGACGGTGAAGTGATTTTCAAGGTGGCCGGTGCGCGTGCGAAATGCAGCGGTGGGCTGGCCGTTTTCGTCGAGGCGATTCTCACGGAAGCTGACATTGGCTTGCTGATAGTCGTGAGTGAAATCGAGATTGTGCTCGATGAGCGGAGCACGGGCGAACGCGTAATAGCCGACGCCGTCTCCGCGCACCCAGGGATTGAGCATGGGCAGAGAGAAAAGAAAGAGCACGAGGAGAAGGCGTTCGGCTTTGCGCGGACCTGATTGAGGCGAAGAGGTCAAACTTTAGGACTCCGAAAAACGCGACTCCATAAAACAACCCCCAGCAAAACTAGCACCCGACATACGAGTTATACGCAACCGTAGAATTCCCTGCAAAATAAAACCCTGCTCAGGCGGCAATACATATTTACTCCGAGCGAAATCTTCGTTCGAGTGGGAAGCATTATCTCTTTTTGAATTCGCTTTGTCTTGTTGACAGTTTTGTTTGCTCTTCGAGAGAAGAGCGGGCACAGCGGTGCGCGCCCCTACGGGAGACTGGGCGAAGGGATTGGGCCGCGGCGCCACATGCGGTCGGCGCAGATGACGGCGATGGCGAAAAGGACGACGAGAGCGAAGGCGGGTTGGTAATATGGGAGGACGAAGGGAAAGGTGTTCATCCCGGCGTGGAAGATGATTGTAGTGAGAAGGGAGCAGCTGGAGCGGTTGTAGAACCAGGTGAGGATGACAGTGATAGGGATTAGGAAGACTACGCGAATTAAGAGATAGGTCAACAGAGTGAAGCGCGCCGGACGGTGGAAGTCGAGCGGGGCGTGCCAGAAGGCCCACGGGAACCACACCAGGAGGCTTGCGACGAGAGGCGAGAAGCGTTGTTGGAGGCGAGGGAGGAGAAAGCCGCGCCAGCCGGGTTCTTCGAGAGCGGCGGTGAAAAGGAAATTGCTGAGGAAAGAGATTCCGGCGTAGGCGGCGGAGAGTGGAACGGTGTCGTGAGGTTGCGGGCGGGTGAGCGGCTGGTGGGCGAAATGCGCGATGACGGCAGGAATTAGCAAGAGGGCGGGCCAGAAGAAAAACGCGGTGGCTTGCCAGCGCCAGTTGCTGGGATGGATGACGGAATGAAGAAGATCGCGGACGCCGGAGTCGCGGGTGAAGGCGCCGGAGAGAATCCACGCGGGGATCGCGGCAAGGAGCGCGACGAGAAAATAATAAGTGAGGGAAGAGGGGGCGTGGATGCCGCGGAGTTTGTCGTTAGCGATATAGATCGTCCAGGCGAAAAGCCAGAGCAGCGCGAAAGCGAGAAGGCGCGCGGGGAGGGGCTCGCCGACGGTGTCGTGTCCTCGGCGCGAAAGGAAGATGGCGGCGAGTGCGGGGCCGGCCGTGCCGAAGGCGGCAATGTATTCGCCGCGATCAGGGCCGACGCCGAAATGCCCGGCGGTGATCCAGATCAACCACGTGAACGCGTAGGCGAGGATTAGGTAGAGCCAGACTTGGCGCTTCATTTGGTGCGAGAGATATCACTAAAAACAGTTCGCGGCAATCGAGGCCATTGAAGTGTGATTTTGCGTGGAGGACAACACTTCATGTTCTTGCCAACATCGCGACACCGGGGGAAAAGAGCGGGCACGGCGTCCCGTTCCCCTACGAAAAGACAATTATGGATTTGAAATGAAGGTAGAATCGCGGCGCGCGGGCGCGGACTGCTGCGCGGAGGTTTGTGTGAGACGAGGATTGGGCTTGGTTGCTGTAATGGTGATCGGGAGTGGATCGGGCGCGGGCGTGGCGATGGCGCAGAAGCCGCCGCTATTGCCGGAGAAGGATGTGGCGGCTTTGGCGTATGAGTTGAGCGGGGAGACGGCGAAGAGAAATTTGGAGGTGATTGCTACGTTTCACCGGCAACGCGGATCGAAGGGATTCCATTCGGCGGCGGAGTTGGTGGCGGAGCGAGCGCGTGCTTATGGGTTGAGCGATGTGCAGATACTGGAGTTTCCGGCGGATGGGAAGATTTTTTATGGGACGCAGCGGTCGCGCCCGGC
>Ga0210390_10001882_pt1 | contig 19309 bp, 19 predicted proteins | sample IncBWH11OmetaG_FD_161050 | JGI IMG/M metagenome (GOLD analysis project Ga0210390, IMG submission 161050) | Forest soil microbial communities from Barre Woods Harvard Forest LTER site, Petersham, Massachusetts, United States - Inc-BW-H-11-O ... | reverse complement strand
GGCTGCCGCTGAACCAGAAGTCGCTGGCGGCGGAATAACGTTAATCCCCCGCCGACGCGGCCCGATCCCGGCCCTTCGGCCGCTCACGCGCCGTGCTTTGCCGCTTCAATCCGGCTATACTCCCCACGGCCTCGTGGTCCGAGACGCGCGGCCATAGCCCGCGAAGAGGTGCGAAGCGCCTTCGCGAAGGAGAAGCCGCCGAACGTTAAGGGAGTAAGCAGCGATGCTGCACGACTGGGGCGTGATTGCGGCCGCCTTCGGCTACATCGGGTTCCTGTTTTTCGTGGCTAGCTACGGCGACCGCCTGTCGTCGACGCAGCGCGGCCGCGCCAGCGGGCTGATCTATCCCCTGTCGCTGGCGATCTATTGCACGTCCTGGACGTTCTTCGGCTCGGTCGGGTTCGCCACCCGAACCAGCGTCGATTTTCTCGCCATCTATATCGGCCCGATCCTGATGATCGGGCTTTGCACGCCATTGCTGCGCCGCGTGATCAAGCTGGCAAAGTCGCAAAACATCACCTCGATCGCCGATTTCATCGCCGCGCGATACGGCAAGAGCCAGGCGGTGGCCGCGACCGTCGCCTTGATCGCGATGATCGGATCGGTCCCCTATATCGCCCTTCAGCTCAAGGCGGTGGCCTCGTCGCTTGAAACAATCCTGAGCGAAGACCAGGCGATCTCCTCAATTCCGATCCTGGGCGACATCGCGCTCACCGCCACGCTGGCGATGGCGGCTTTCGCCGTATTGTTCGGAACCCGCCAGGCTGATGCGACCGAGCACCAGCACGGCCTGATGCTGGCGATCGCCACCGAATCCATCGTCAAACTCGTCGCCTTTATCGCCGCCGGCGCTTTCGTCACCTTCTGGATGTTCACCCCGGTCGAGCTGGTCGAGCGTGCAATGAAGACGCCGGAGGCGGTGCGCGCCATCGAGTATGCGCCATCCGTCGGCAATTTCCTGACCATGGTGCTGTTGTCGTTTTGCGCGATCATGCTGCTGCCGCGCCAGTTCCACGTCAGCGTGGTCGAGAACTCGAGCAATGCCGAAGTGGGCCGCGCGCGCTGGCTGTTCCCGCTCTATCTGGTCGCGATCAACCTGTTCGTGATTCCGATCGCGCTCGCAGGGCTCATAACCTTTCCCTTCGGCGTGGTCGATAGCGACATGTTTGTGCTGGCGCTGCCGGTGGAGGGAAATGCGCCATTGCTCAGCATCGCCGTCTTTGTCGGAGGCCTGTCGGCGGCAACCGCAATGGTGATCGTGGAGTGCGTGGCACTTTCGGTGATGGTTTCGAACGATATCGTGATGCCGCTGGTACTGCAGCGTCGGCGCGAATCGCGCGCGGGCCAGAAGAATTTCGGCCGCTTCCTGCTCGGCGTTCGCCGTTTCGCGATCTTCGCCATCATGGCGATGGCCTATTCCTACTATCGGGTGCTCGGCAATGCGCAATTGGCGGCGATCGGCCTGTTGTCGTTTGCGGCCATCGCCCAGCTTGCGCCGGCGTTCTTCGGCGGCCTGTTCTGGCAACGCGCCACTGCGCGCGGCGCCATGGCGGGCATGCTGGTCGGCTTTGCGGTGTGGAGCTACACGCTGTTTCTGCCGAGCTTCCTCGACGGCACGACTTCGGGTTTGGAATTACTGCAGCACGGCCCGTTCGGCATCGAAGCATTGCGCCCGCAGGCGCTGTTCGGCGCCGATTTGCCGCCGCTTCTGCACGGCGTGCTCTGGTCGCTCTCGCTCAACCTTCTGGCCTATTTCGGGCTGTCGCTCGGCCGGCAGCCTTCATCGATCGAACGGTTGCAGGCGGACCTGTTCGCACCCCACGTGCTGGCGCCGATGACGCCGACGTTCCGGCGCTGGCGCACCACGGTAACGGTGCAGGACATCCAGAGCACGGTTGCGCAATATCTCGGGCCGGACCGCGCCCGCGAATCGTTCGAAGCCTTTGCCGTCGCCCACAACACCGATCTCGACCCCGCGGCACCGGCGGATTTCGAACTGCTCCGGCATGCCGAACACCTGATCGCATCCTCGATCGGGGCGGCGTCGTCGCGCCTGGTGATGTCACTGCTCTTGCGCAAGCGCACTGTCTCGGCCAAGGCCGCGCTCAAACTGCTCGACGATTCCCATGCCGCGCTTCATTTCAACCGCGAGATATTGCAGACAGCGCTGAACCATGTGCGGCAGGGCATCGCCGTGTTCGACGCCGATCTGCAGCTGATCTGCTCCAACCGCCAGTTCGGTGAAATCCCGGGGCTGCCGCCGCACCTCGTGCAGATCGGGATTCCCTTGAGCGAAATCCTTGAATTCATGACGGCCATCACCCCTTCGGGCTTCGGCGAGGAGGATCAGCTGATGGCGAAGCGGCTGGCCGCCTATACCACCGAAGGCGAGCCCTATCTGGAGCGACTGCCCGATCGGCATATGGTGATCGAAGTCCGCTCGAACCGGATGCCCGGCGGCGGTCTCGTCATCACCTTTTCCGACGTCACGCCGTCCTTCGAGGCGGCCGAGGCGCTGGAACGCGCCAACGCCACGCTGGAAAAGCGCGTGCGCGACCGGACCGAGGAGCTGACGCGGCTGAATTCGGAACTGGCGCTCGCCAAGAGCACCGCCGAGGATGCCAGTATTTCGAAGACACGTTTCCTGGCGGCGGCGAGTCACGACATCCTTCAGCCGCTCAACGCCGCGCGGCTTTACGTGACGAGCCTCGTTGAGCGCCAGAACGGCGGCGAGGATTCGAGGCTCGTTGAGAACATCGACGATTCGCTGGAGGCGATCGAGGAAATCCTCGGCGCGCTCCTGGATATTTCCCGGCTCGATGCCGGCGCCATGACGACCTCGACCACGAGTTTCAAGATCGGCGACCTGATGCGTTCGCTGGAAATTGAGTTTGCGCCGATCGCGCGGGCCAAGGGATTGAAGCTGACATTCGTGCCTTGCTCGCTGCCGGTCGAATCCGATCGTCTGCTGCTGCGGCGGCTGTTGCAGAACCTGATCTCCAACGCCATCAAATATACCCCGCGCGGGCGGGTACTGGTCGGATGCCGCCGTCGCGGCCAGTCGCTGCAGATCGGCATCTACGACACCGGCGTCGGCATTCCCGTTCTCAAGCGCGGCGAAATTTTCAAGGAATTTCACCGCCTGGAGCAGGGTGCGCGGATCGCGCGCGGGCTCGGGTTGGGATTGTCGATCGTCGAGCGGCTGGCCCGCGTTCTCAACCACGGCATCGCGCTTGATTCCAACGCCAGCGGCGGCTCGTTCTTTTCCGTGACGGTGCCGACCGCCAGGGCCGTCAACCACACCGCGGCCGTCACCAGCGCGACGCCGCTTTCCAGAACGCCGATGAGCGGCTCCCTGATCGTGTGCATCGAAAACGACGCCGCGATCCTGGATGGGATGAAGACGCTATTGACCGGTTGGGACGCCGAGGTCATCGCGGTGACCGAACCCGAAGCCGCCATCGAGGCAATCGCGGCCGCGAGCAAACGGGTGACCGGCCTCTTGGTCGACTATCACCTCGATCGCGGCAACGGCATCGCCGCCATCCGAGACATCCGCCGCCGGTTTGGCGATGGCATTCCGGCGATTCTGATTACCGCCGATCGTAGCCCGCATGTGCGGGCTGCTGCGCGGGAGGAGAACGTCGCGGTGCTCAACAAACCGGTCAAGCCGGCATCGCTGCGGGCGCTGCTGGGTCAGTGGCGCACGCAGCAGTTGGTTGCGGCGGAATAATCGTGGCGGCACGGTTTTGCGAAAACGGCACTTGTCGTAACCTCCAGATGAGGATCGCCATGCGAATTGGTCGTCTCCTCGTCCGCGCAATGATTGCAATGGCCGTCCCTGTCACGATGTCGGATGCAGTATCAGCCAAGGATGCGCGCGACGTGTTGGCGCCGCAGGGCCGGCTGCGCGTCGGCGTTTACCTGGGAAGTCCCACATCGATGGTCCGGAATTCAAATTCCGGCGAAACCCATGGGTTGAGCTTCGACCTCGGCAAGGAAATGGCGAAACACCTCGGCGTGCCGTTCGAGCAAGTCAACTATGAGCGAATTGCCGATGTGCTCGCCGGGATGAAGGCCGGCGAGGTCGACTTCACCGTCAGCAACGCGACAGCCTCACGGGCGCTCGACGTGTTATTCAGCCAGACGCTGATTTCGCTCGAGCTGGGCTATCTGGTGACCGGGACCTCCCCGATCGCGACAGCCGTGGACGTCGACCGGCCCGGCATGCGGATAGGCGTTACCCAAGGCAGCACGTCGGAGCGCACGCTTCCGAAACTGCTGGCAAACGCGACAGTGGTGCCGGCGCAGAACCTGAACGACGCGATAAAGATGCTGGATGATCGCGAACTGGATACGTTCGCGACCAACAAACCCACATTGTTTGAGATGTCCGACCGGATGCCGGACGCGCGAATTCTGGATGGAAGATGGGGCGAAGAGCACCTCGCCATCGCAATTCCGAAAGGCCGCGAGGGTGGAATGGAAGTCGTGCGCCGCTTTGTCGAGGAAGTGCAATCGAATGGATTGCTGGCAAAGGCCGTGGCGCAGGCGGGCCTTAGAGGCGCGATAGAGAGCAAATAATCACACGCTTGGCCGCCACTGGCCGCCGGCGATTTTCGCGGCCGCAATCACGGCTTGCGTCCGGCTCTCGACGCCGAGCTTTTGCAGGATCGCCGATACGTGCGCCTTGATGGTCGCCTCCGACACCCCGAGTTCGTAGGCGATCTGCTTGTTGAGCAGGCCTTCCGAGAGCATCATCAGCACGCGCACCTGTTGCGGTGTCAGCGTCACCAGACGGTCGCGCAGGCGCGCCAATTCCGGATCGGTGGCCGACGACAGATCGGTGTCCGGCGGTATCCAGACGTCACCGTCCATGACCCTCATGATTGCATCGCGCAGCGTATCGACGCCGAAGCGCTTCGGAATGAACCCGGAGGCGCCAAAATCCAGCGACCGGCGAATCGTGCCGCCATCGTCGCTGGCGGATACAATCACCACGGGAATGGCCGGATATTGCGCACGCAGGTAAATTAGTCCCGAAAAGCCCGAGATTCCCGGCATCGTCAGGTCGAGCAGAACCAGATCGACATCGGAATCCTGCTCAAGCAAAGCCGTCAGCTCTTCAAACGAACCGGCCTCGTCAATTTTGGCCGATGCTACGACGCTCGCCACCGCTTGCCGCAGCGCGTCGCGGAACAGCGGATGGTCGTCGGCAATCACAAGGTGGGTGCGGGCAGCAGCGGTCATCTATTTCTTGCAAAGGGTTACGGCAAACCCGTGACCGGCTCCCGGAGACTTGCAGAGCCGTTGTCTCGAGCGAATTGTCCCCCGGCGAACGACGGCATGCAAGCGCACAATATCGCCATGCGAAATGGCGGTTAATCGGCGCGCCCCTTGTGCGCCGCAATAGGGCAAAAGCCGCGCAGGTGATCCAGTACCCCGAAACGTGGAACTAGAGCGGACGTTCCGACGCTGCGGGCCGAAAGTCTTATTGGGAGAGTTTTCACGGCGATGTTACCGTGCACACAACCTCGTGGCCCAATCCGAGCCAGATCCGGCGCATGGGGACGAGCCTGGCAACAACAGTTCGGGGAGAGCGAACAAATGGCAATGGCAGCAATAGCGGGTAGCGACGACGTCCGCACGGGAGGGATGACCGCCGAAGAGCGAAAAGTCATTTTCGCCTCCTCGTTGGGCACCGTGTTCGAGTGGTATGATTTCTACATCTACGGAACGCTAGGTGCCTTCCTCGCAAAATACTTCTTCTCCAACGTGCCGCCGAATGTCGGCTTCATCTTCGCGCTGCTCGCCTTTGCCGCGGGCTTTGCCGTGCGGCCATTCGGAGCGCTGATCTTCGGCCGTCTCGGCGACATGATCGGCCGTAAATACACCTTCCTGATCACGATGACGCTGATGGGCATCGGCACCTTCTTCATCGGCGTGATCCCCGGCTACGCCACCTGGGGTATCGTGGCCCCGATCGTGCTGATCGGCTTGCGCCTGGTGCAGGGCCTTGCGCTCGGCGGCGAATATGGCGGTGCTGCGATTTACGTCGCCGAGCATGCGCCGAGGAACAAGCGCGGCTATTACACTTCCTGGATCCAGACCACCGCAACGCTTGGTCTGTTCATGGCCTTGCTGCTTATTCTGGGGATTCGCACCTGGATGGGCGAAGAAACGTTCGGCGATTGGGGTTGGCGCATTCCGTTCCTTCTCTCGGGCATCCTTCTGATCATCTCGATCTGGATCCGGTTGAGCCTGAACGAGTCACCGATCTTCCAGAAGATGAAGGAGGAGGGCAAGACCTCGAAGCGGCCGCTGGGCGAAGCCTTTGCCGAATGGTCGAACGCCAAGATCGCGCTCCTTGCGTTGTTTGGCGCGACCGCCGGTGAAGCCGTGGTGTGGTACGGCGGACAATTCTATGCACTGTTCTTCCTGACCCAAACCCTCAAGGTGCCCGGTGTCAGCGCGCAGATCATGATTGTAGTGGCGCTCGCACTCGGCACGCCGGGCTTTGTCTTCTTCGGCTGGCTTTCAGACCGGATCGGCCGCAAGCCGATCATCCTGGCCGGCTTCCTGCTGGCGGCGCTGACGTACTTCCCGATCTTCAAGGGGATTACCCACTTCGCCAATCCCAAGCTTGAAGCTGCGCTGGCCTCAGCACCGGTGACGGTCATCTCCGACCCCGCCGAATGCTCGTTCCAGTTCAAGGCGACCGGAACCGAGAAATTCACCACGGGCTGCGATATCGCCAAGTCCGCTCTGGTCAATTTGTCGGTGAACTACCAGAACCAGGATGCGCCCAAGGGAACGCCGGCACAGGTGAAGATCGGCGAGCAGACGTTGACCACCGCGTCGCCGGACTTCGCCAAGGCATTGCCCGCGGCCATCAAAGCCCATGGCTATCCGGCTTCGGCCGATCCCGCCGACATCAACCAGATGATGACGGTGGTCCTGCTGTGGGTACTGGTGATTTACGTGACGCTGGTCTATGCGCCCATTGCGGCGTGGCTGGTTGAACTGTTCCCCAGCCGCATCCGCTACAGCGGCATGTCGCTGCCCTACCACATTGGCAACGGCTGGTTCGGCGGCTTCCTGCCGGCCACCGTGTTCGCGATCGTGGCCGCGACCGGAAACATTTACTCCGGTCTGTGGTATCCGGTCGGCGTCGCGGTCATGAGCCTTATCGTCGGCTTCCTGTTCCTGCCGGAAACCAAGGACGTCGATATCAGGACAAACTGATCGCCGCTGGATAACGGGAGTTATCCTCGACGAGATTGATGCATGCAGCAAGCCGGCCGCGGATCGCTTCCGCGGCCGGCTTCGTTTTGGCGCCGCTCATGCGCCGCCGGCGCCGACAAATTGCAGCACGATCTCGCGGCGATGCGGACGCCGACGATGTTCGATCAAATAGATCGCCTGCCACGTTCCGAGCATCAGCCTGCCCTTCAGGACCGGGATTTGCAGTGAGGTCGTGGTCAGCATGGTCTTGACATGGGCAGGCATGTCGTCGGGGCCTTCGGTGTCGTGGCTCCATCCGGCATCCTCGGGCGCAAGGCGGGCAAGGGCGGTCGTCAAATCCGCAAGCACCGACGGATCGGCGTTTTCCTGGATCGTGAGCGACGCCGAAGTATGGCGGATGAATAGCGTGACCATGCCCTCGATGGCGTGAGCATCCCTCAGGAATTCGGCGATCTCGGCTGTGAGGTCGACAAAGCCGCGTCCGGAGGTTTGGACGGTGAGGACTGACGATACGACGTTGGTGATGTTCACCGTCGACGGCGGCGTGCGTGATTTGTGCGAAGTCATGATGAACTCTCGGCATGTCGTCCCCGCGAACGCGGGTCGCTGCCTCAAATCTTGCCGCCGACGTCCTTCTGCATCCGATTGGCCATCTCGATCAGCCGTCGCCACGCCCGCTCGACAAACGACATCACGCGATCCACGTCGCGGTCGCTCGGTAATGGAATCTCGATTTTGCGCTCACCGTCGGCTACTTTCGGCTCGGCCGGCTTGAGCGAGTCGGATTTCGGCAGCGGCTCGTCGATCTTACCGGGAACGGTCGCCGCCAACTCAGCCTTGAGTTTTTCCAGCTCGGCCCTCGACTTTTCGTTCTCCGCCTGCAGCCGGCCGATTTCCGCGTCAAGCGCGGCACGTTCGTCGGGCACGGCATAGCAGGCCCAGCCCGCGCCGGTGTTGTTGCAGGTCGAGACGGCACCGGTGCGGGTGTCCAGCCTGATCACGCCATCGGAGACCTGCGACAGAACATAGCGGCCATTCTCGCCGTCGGGCATCGATTGCGCGGCAACACCGGGCATTCCACCAAGAATCAACATAGCAAGGGCGATAGCGAATTTCGGCAATGTTGCTGTGCTCATGGGGATGCTCCGCCTCGAGGCCGATTTCACTCTTCCCTGTTCTTTCCTGCCTAGACTTGCGAGAGGTAGGGCGCGCGACCTGACTTCAACGCGTCCACCAGCAATTCGATCCGATCCTGCCCCCAGAATACCTCGCCGTCCAGAACATAGGCGGGCGAGCCGAAAACGTCGGCGGCGAGCGCATCCTGGCGGTTCTGCTCGTAGATCTTGCCGATCTCCTCGTTCCCCGACCGCTCCACCAATTGTCGACCGGGCAGTCCGGAATCGTCGGCCAATCCGATCAGGGTCGCAGGTTCAGCCAGATTGAGCTGGCCTTCCCATACAGCCGGGAAAGCCCGGCGCAGGAAAGGATCGGGATCGTGACCGGCATCGATCGCCGCGATCACGAGGCCATCGGCGAGCCTCACGTTGAAGGGCCAATTCGCCGGCTGAAGATGGAAATTCAGCCCGCGCTTTTCGCGCCAGCGCTGCAGCTCAACCATGCGATAGCGCTGCCTCACCGGATGACGCTTCGGCAACGGCAGCCCTCCGGTTTCCGAAAACAGATCGGCAAGCACCACCGGCTTGTGATTCACTTTGAGATCGTAAGTACTGACGACCTCCCGAAACAACCGGTGCCCGATATACGCCCAGGGGGATAGAAGCGAGAAATAATAGTCGATCCGGCGCGGCATGCGGTCTCCTGAAAATTCCGGCGATCGCAGACATCCCAACAGAGGTGCCCGCACGATGCAAGATTGATCGTCGACAGAGAGCTTCCGGCAGCGGCAAATCGCGATGGGATACCAACACGCCGATCGGGACGCGGGCTCGTGCCGCGTCGACCGCGCCCCGCGCATTTATTTCACCATCGATCACACAAAGGCGGGTGCGATGGCGGTCATCTTGAGGCAATGCCGGGCCGTCGAGCCCCGCGGCATCGGAGAGGAAGCTCGCGCGGCGAACACGTCTGTGGCCTGCCCGGCCAAAATTTTGCCTGTGATAATGCCGTGCTGCTGCAGTGCGGCGACCGGTCCACAGGCGGCCTCCGCAATCCGAAGAAATCCAGTTATTTCAATGGAATAGATGGCTGTGACGTAATCTTGACTTGATTCGGTGCGGTCAGTATGGTCCGCGCGGCTTTTGAGGGTGACGGGGCGTCGTTTTCCTTTCAACGCAGCATCGTTTCGGGTCTCCGCACCATGGCGCAAGGCACGAATCACGGCGAAGATGGAAGTGGCAACAAATCGTCCCCCGATGAGGCCGCGCTTTCCGCAAGGCTCGGAAGTCTGGATCACCGGTTGTCCGAAATTAGGGACAGCCGAAACATCGGGACTGAGCAACCCGGGGTTGGAAGTGGAGACGGCGCCGCCAGGGCCTCGGCGATGGCGCGCGGTTTTCGGCTTTCTTCGGAGTTGGTCGCCGGCGTTGTCGTCGGAGCGCTGATTGGCTGGGGTTTCGACCGTTTGCTGTCGACGTCGCCCTTCGGGCTCATCTTGTTCTTCCTGCTCGGCTTCGCAGCCGGCGTGCTGAACGTGGTCAGATCGGCAGGTGTTGCTCCGGACAGAACCGGCCGCTAAGAAAAGCCGGACGATTTGGTTGCAGAACGCCGGCGTGGCCGGCGCTACCTCAAGAAGATACCGCGCGGATGATCGATCCGATCCATCAGTTCAACATCGACAAGATCTTCACGATTGGCCATATCGGCAATCAGGAGATCGCCTTCACCAACTCGTCGGCCTACATGTTCGTCTCGGTGGCGCTGATCTCGCTGCTGATGATCGGTGCCGGCCGACAACTGGTCCCTGGTCGCCTGCAGTCGGTGGCCGAAATCAGCTACGAATTTGTGGCCAACACGGTCCGAAGCAGCGCCGGTTCGGAGGGCATGAAGTTCTTCCCGCTGGTGTTCTCGCTGTTCATGTTCATTGGCGTTTCGAACATAATCGGGATTATTCCCTACACGTTCACGGTATCGAGCCACATCATCGTCACCGCCGCGCTGGCGCTGCTGGTGTTTCTCACGGTGCTGGTTTACGGCTTCTACAAGAACGGCCTGAAGTTCTTCAAGCTATTCGTGCCGACGGGCATTCCGATCGCGATTCTGCCGCTGGTGGTTCTGATCGAGATCATCTCGTTCCTGTCGCGGCCGATTTCGCACAGCGTGCGTCTGTTCGCCAACATGCTGGCCGGACATATCACCCTGAAGGTATTTGCAAGCTTCGTCACCATGCTTGGCGCGATGGGCATCGCCGGCTGGGCAGGCGCCATATTGCCGTTGGGCCTTACCGTCGCGCTGACCGCGCTCGAACTGCTGGTCGCGTTTCTTCAGGCTTACGTCTTCACCATCCTCACCTGCATCTACATCAACGATGCTATCCATCCGGGCCACTGATCCGGCCTCACTACCAAACCTCAAGAAGGAGTTCGTTTCATGGATCCGATTGCCGCGAAGTACATTGGCGCTGGTATTGCCTGCATTGGCATGGGTGGCGCCGGCGCGGGCGTGGGCATCATCTTCGGCAACTACCTTGCCGCTGCGGTGCGCAATCCCTCCGCTGCCCAGGGTCAGTTCGGCAACCTGATTTTCGGTTTCGCCGTCACCGAGGCGCTCGGCATCTTCTCGCTGCTGATCGCACTTTTGCTGCTGTTCGCGCTCTAATCCAACACCGATTCTCGGCCAATGAGATTCTGGAATCGAATCTCACTTAGCCGGACAGGAGAAGCCCGTGGCTGAAAGTCATGGCAACGCCAAGGGCGCGGCCGCCCATACCGGGGCCGAGGGCGGCCACAAGGCGCCGTTCCCGCCGTTCCAGAAGGACACCTTTGCTTCGCAGCTGGTGTCGCTTCTGATCGCGTTTGTCGCGCTGTATCTGATCGTCTCGCGCATCGCGCTGCCGCGCGTCGGCAAGACGATCGACATGCGCCAAGACACGATCGACGCAGATCTGGCTCAGGCGCAAAAACTGAAGGACGAGTCCGACAGCGCGCTGAAGGCATACGAAGCCGAATTGGCGGCGGCGCGTTCCCGCGCCCAGGCGATCGGCGCCGAGACCCGCGAAAAGTTGAGCGCTGCGTCCGAAGCCGAGCGCAAGAGGTTGGAAGAGCGGTTGGCGCTCAAACTTGCCGATGCCGAAAAGACCATCGCATCCACCCGCGAGGCGGCAATGAGCAACGTTCGCGGGATCGCCGCGGACGCGGCCTCCGCCATCGTGCAGCGGCTGACCGGCGTCGTACCGGACGGCAAGTCGGTGGGACAGGCCGTCGACGCTTCCTTGAAGGGATAAGTTAGATGTTCGCCGAACCGGAATTTTGGGTCGCCGTCGCCTTCGTCATCCTGATGAGCGTGTTCGCCTATCTCGGCATCCACCGCACGGTGCTGAAGGCGCTGGACCATCGCAGCGAGCGCATCAAGGCCGAGCTCGACGACGCCCGTCGTCTCAAGGAAGAGGCGGCAAAGCTGTTGGCGGAATACAAGGCGCGCCGTGCCAGCGCGGAACGCGAGGCCCAGGACATCATCGCTTCGGCAAAGACCGAGGCCGAGCGCATCGCGTCCGAAGCCAAGACCAAGATGGAAGATTTTGTTGCGCGGCGCACCAAGACCGCCGAGAGCAAGATCGCGCTGGCCGAGGCGCAGGCGCTCGCGGACGTACGCGCCGCCGCGGCCGACGCCGCGGTGACCGCCGCCTCCACCATCCTGTCGCAAACGGTGAAGGGCGGCCTCGCCGAGGATCTGCTGGCGAAAGGCATCGCCGAAGTTCGCGAAAAGCTGAACTAACGATTTTCAAATTAGAAAAAGCAAAGGCCGGCACGAGACGATCGCGCCGGCCTTTGCTTCGCCTCCAGCGATAGCTGCTATCTCTTTCGCGACGGTTTCGGCTCCGGCGTCAGCGCCTGCGGGTCGAAGCCAATGTAGAAGATATAGTTTTCACTGGTGAGGCCGGACGGCATGGTATAGGCGAGGTCTTCCCCGACCAGGCTGAACGGCACGCCGGCGTCTTCCGACATCGCCACCGTAGTCCGATAGACCTTGGTGGAAATCACTTTCTCATGGACACCGGTCTGCACCACGGCGACACGAAGCGGGATTTCGACCGTCGCCGGCGCTCCGGCAGGACCAGCAATGACACGGCCCTGAATGCCGATCCGGGCAATGATCTGGCCGCTCGATCGCGTACAGTCGCGCGCGGTCCGCGTGATGGTCGCCTGATAGCGTAGCTCGCTTGCAACAGGCTGCTTGCCGGGCGGCGCCACCGAATAGGTGGAGGCTCCGGCACGAATTTTAACGACCGGACAATCCAGTTCGACGCCATCCGGTGCCGGCGCCGCTTCACCGACGGCCTGCGATTTCCGGCCGAACAGCTGGTTGAACCTGTCGCCGATCGTTGGAAGCGAGCCGTCATCCTGCGAGGCTGAGAACGTGTTGCTGGTCCCGCTGCATCCCGCAAGCAGGACGCCGGCGATCGCAAGCCCGAGCGCGACGCGCGCGCGGCCTTCCCGACCAGCCACCGCAGCCCGCCTGATCCGCCTGTGACGCATTATCCGGAAATCCCCGACAGAAACTGCCCGCTCAGTCGGCGCCCGTCGCAGGGCGCACGCCGCTGCTTATAGCAGCGCAATGGCGGCAAACCCAAGGCGCCTGTCACAATCTTGAAACCAAAGGTTAACCGCGGAAATCCTCATGCAATAAGCCAAACAACAGGTGGTCCTGCCAGACCCCGTTGATGCAGAGATAGCGCCGCGCGAGGCCCTCGCGGGTGAAGCCGCACTTCTCCAGCACCCGGATCGATGGCGCGTTGGAGGGGATACAGGCGGCTTCGATGCGATGCAGATTGAGCTCTCCGAACAGCGAGGGCAACAGCACGCGCAGGGCCGCAGTCATGTGGCCGCGATGGGCGTGCGGCTGTCCCACCCAGTAGCCGATCGTGCCGGCCTGGACGATGCCGCGTCGGACGTTTGCCAGCGTGACCCCGCCGATCATCGCGCCATCGGACTCCCGGAACACGATGAACGGATAGGACCTGTCGGCGGCGATATCCTCGGCGTAGCGGCGCAGCCGACGGCGGAAGCCCGAACGCGTCAGATCGTCGGACGGCCAGATCGGCTCCCACGGTGTCAGATAATTCCGGCTGGTTTCGCGCAAATGCGCCCACTGCAAAAAATCCGACATCTGCGGGGCGCGCAGCAACAGCCCATGGCCACGCGGCGCAAGCGCGGCCGGTCCGCTCGACGGCAAACGAAACAGGGCCATGCGTGAAACTCTCCGATGCTTTAACCTTGCCGCGGCGCAAGGCCTTCAATGAAGGCGCGCCTTGGCCTTCGACCTGGTCAATCCTTCCGCAAAAGCGGCTGCCGTGTCCAGCCCCCTTCCGCTGCCAAGCGCCACCACGGCCGGGCGGCTGCGCGACAACAGGCCCCGCGCCGCGTTACGTGTCGATTCCACGTTCACGGCATCGATCCGGGCGACCAATTCCTCGACCGCCAAAGGCCGCCCATAGGCCAGTACATGACGCGCGAGCTGCTCGGCGCGAGAGCTGCAGCTCTCCAGCGCCATCAACAGCCCCGCCTTCATCTGCGCCTTGGCGCGCGCGATCTCGGCCTCGGTCAGCGTTTCGACCGCATCGTTGATGACGTCGACGATCACTTCCATCATCTCCGGCGCGTCGCCGGGGTCGGTACCGGTATAGAGCCCGAAAAAGCCGGTATCGGTATAGGGCGCATGGAAGGCGTAGATCGAATAGCACAGCCCGCGCTTCTCGCGCACTTCCTGGAACAGCCGCGACGACATCCCGCCACCGAGGATGTTGGTAAACACCTGAAGGGAAAACAGCGAAAGATCGGTTTGCGGCACTCCCTCGAGCGCCAGCGTCAGATGCGCCTGCTCGAGTTCCCGGTGCACGACGCGGGAGCCGCCCTTGCCGAACATCGCCGGTTGCGGCTTCGGCGCCGGCGCGCCGTCGAAGGTGGCAAATCGCGCCGCCACCTCATCGACCACGCGCTTGTGATCGACGGCGCCGGCGGCAGCGACCACCATGTCGGGGCCGCGATAATGGGTCGAAAGATAACCCCGCAACATCTCGCGGTTGAAGGTTTTCAGCGTCTTTGCCGTTCCCAAGAGCGAACGCCCCATCGGCTGATCCGGGTAGCAGAGTTCGTTGAGGTGCTCGAACACGACATCGTCGGGCGTATCCTGCGCCGCGCCGATCTCCTGCACGATCACGCCTTTCTCGCGCTCCAGTTCATCGGGCACGAATGAGGGGTTGGTGAGAATGTCGGAGAGCACGTCGAGCGCCAGCGGAACGTCGGCTTTCAAGACGCGCGCATAATAGGCGGTGGTTTCCGTCGAGGTGCCGGCGTTGAGGTCGCCGCCGACCGCCTCGATTTCCTCGACGATTTCGCGCGAGGAGCGCCGCGTCGTGCCCTTGAAAGCCATATGTTCGAGCAGATGCGAGATGCCGTGTTCGTTGGGTTTTTCGTCGCGGCCGCCGACGCCGGCCCACACCCCGAGAGCTGCGGTCTCAAGATGCGGCATCGTATCGGTGATGACGGTCAGGCCGGAAGACAGCTTGGTCACTTCAACGCTCATCCGGCAGCTCCTTGCTTCGCAGCACGGCTGACCGACTGCACAAACCGCGCGACTTCGTTCCTGTCGCTCTTCATGACTTCGATGCGTTCCGGCTTTGTCATCAACCCCTCAAGCCAGGGCGGCAATCCCGGTCTCACGCCGCAGGCGGCTTCCACCGCATCGGGAAATTTCGCCGCGTGTGCCGTCGACAGCACAATGTTGGGAATCTTCGAATCCGACGCATCGCGGTCGGCTACAGCCAGCGCAACCGCGGTATGCGGATCGACGAGATCGCCGGCTTCGCGCCAGGCCGCGCGGATGGCAGCGCTGGTCTCGGTCTCATCGGCCCGTCCGGCGTCGAATTCCTCCCGGATCGCCGCCAGTACCGCGTCGGGCAGCACGAAGCGCCCTGACTGCTTCAGCGATGCCATCAACCTGCGGACGAGGTTCGCGTCGCGGTTGCTCGCCTCGAACAACAGCCGCTCGAAATTCGACGAGACCTGAATGTCCATCGAGGGCGAGGTCGAGGCGTGAACCTCGCGCACCTCGTAGATGCCGGTCTTGAGCGTGCGCGGCAGGATATCGTTGACGTTGGCGGCAATTCGCAGCCACCTGACCGGCAAGCCCATGCGCTTGGCGACGAAGCCTGCGAAAATGTCGCCGAAATTTCCGGTCGGCACGGTGAAGTCCACGGTCCGCGCGGGCGCGCCGAGGGCCACCGCGGAGGTGAAGTAATACACCACCTGCGCCACGATCCTCGCCCAGTTGATGGAGTTCACTCCCGACAGCGCGACGGCATCGCGAAAATGGTGATCGTTGAACAGTTCTTTCACGATCGCCTGACAATCGTCGAAGGTGCCCTCGACGGCGATCGCGTGAACATTGCCGGCGCCGGATGTGGTCATCATTCTGCGCTGCACGTCGGAGATCCGGCCGTGCGGAAACAGCACGATCAAATCGACATTGTCGAGGTTGGCAAACGCATCGACCGCGGCCCCGCCGGTGTCGCCGGAAGTGGCGACCACGATGGTGGTGCGCTGCGCCCGCTTCGCCAGCACGTGATCCATCAGCCGCGAGATCAGCTGCATGGCGACGTCCTTGAACGCCAGCGTCGGACCGTGAAACAACTCCAGCAGGAACTGGTTCGGCCCGAGCTGGTCGAGCGGAACCACCGCAGGGTGGCGGAAGGTGGCGTAGGCCTCGTTGGCCATGCGCCCAAGATCGGCGTCGGAAATCTCGTCGCCGACAAATGGACGGATCACATCGACCGCGACTTCCCAATAGGGTCGTCCGAAAAATCCGGCGATGGTTTGGGGCAGGAGCTGCGGCCAGGTTTCGGGCACGTAAAGGCCGCCGTCGCGCGCGAGCCCGGTCAGCATCACGTCGCAGAAACTTAAGGCGGGAGCCTCCCCCCGCGTCGAAATGTAATGCGCCAAACCGCCCTCCAAAGGCTCAAGAATTCCACCAAGCCTTTGATTTTAATAAATAATATTACTTTGCCGGAGGCAAAGTCGCGCGGCACCATAATGCGTTTTCCGGTGAAGTGGAAACCGGTTCTTGTTCCCGGACAGGAATGTTACCGGCGGGGGCGCTCCTTCGGCGAATTCATTCCCGTTTTCGAACGGGAGTTCCCCGCCTCTGCCCTCGCCACCAAATCCCGAAGGCGATCACCACGGCGCCGGCCAGGGCAAACCAGGTGATGGCGTATTGCAGGTGATCGTCCTTGAGATGCACCTCGAGCGGGCCAGGTTTCGGGATGCCATTTGCAGGCACCGGCTGTTCAAGATCGATATAGAACGGCGCGACCTCGCCCCAGCCGAGGGCACGCGCGATCGCAAGGTGGTCGCGGGTGAACCACAGACGTTTGGCAATGTTTTCCGCGGGCGTCAGCACGCCGGCGGATTCGGGAAAACGGATGTAGCCGGTCAGCATCACCGGCTCGCCGGTGACGAGCCGCGCCACCGCGCGATCCTGCTGGGGCCGATCCTGCATCATGTTCTGCACAAAGCCGGCATTGATCACGACGATTTCACCGCTTGAGAGCCGCGCCGGCATGAAGGCCCAGGTGCCGGGCCCGGCAATATCGTCGCGCACGGCAGAGCCTGCGCTATAGACCATGGCGTCGGGTACGGATTCATACGTCGCCGTGAAACTGACGCGGCGAAATTCGTCCCGAGCCTGCTTCAACGCACTCCACTGCGAAGACGGAGGCAGCGGCGCGGGCGCGGCCGCGAGACGTTCGGTCAGGGCCGCAACAAGCGCGTGTTTTTCAACGCGGCGCTGCAGCTGCCACAAGCCAAGGCCTATAAACAGCGCCACCATGGCAAAGGTGAAGACGCCAAAGCCGAAGCCACGCCGGCCTTGCGGTCCCGCCGTCGCGCTCATTTCGACTCGCGGTCGATCAGGCGGCCCGGAGCTGCCTTGTGATGGAATTGCAGCGCGATCAGAAGCGCCTTCATCGCGCGCAGCGGCAGCAGCGTGGTGGCGAGAATCAGCGGCAGCCAAAGCACCATGTGCAGCCAGAACGGCGGCTGATACTTGACCTCCACGATCAGCGCGCAGGCAACGACAATCGCTCCCGCCAGCATGATGATGAAGATCGCGGGCCCATCTCCGCTGTCGATAAAGGCGTAATCGAGTCCGCAAGATTCACACCGCGGCCGAAGCGTGAGAAAGCCCGCGTAAAGCGCGCCATGGCCGCAGCGCGGACATTTGCAGGCGAGCCCGCGCAATGCGCTCTGCAGGACCGTCGGTGCATCCGGTTCTTGGCTGGCAGGCTGGTTCATGTGGAGTGATCTTATCACAGCGCGAGCCGCTGCTGTCCTTCGAGAAAAGGATTCATGCCGTAGTCTTGTAGCGGGTCGCCAAACAAGAAGGGCGGCCTTTCGGCCGCCCTTTCAATACGGGTCCGGTCGGCGTTTCAGTGCGCCCCGTGCGCCATGCTTTCCGCACCATGACCCCAGACATAGATGCAGGCGAACAGGAACAGCCAAACCACGTCGACGAAGTGCCAGTACCAGGCGGCGAATTCGAAACCGAGATGCTGCTTCGGATTGAAGTGCCCGGCATAGGCGCGCCCCAGGCACACGATGAGGAAGACGGTGCCGATCAGCACATGGAAGCCATGGAAGCCGGTCGCCATGAAGAAGGTCGCACCGTAGACATTGCCCGCGAACGAGAAGGCGGCGTGGGCGTATTCATATGCCTGCACGCAGGTGAAGCTCGCGCCCAGCAGGATCGTCAGGATCAAGCCGTATTTCAGGCCCTGACGGTCGTTCTCGAGCAGCGCGTGATGCGCCCAGGTTACGGTGGTGCCCGAAGTCAGCAGCAACAACGTATTCAACAGCGGCAGATGCCAGGGATCGAAGGTCTCGATGCCCTTGGGCGGCCAGACCCCGCCGAACAGCGCCTCGCGGGTGGCATGAACCGGATCGGCGGGGAACAGGGCCGAATTGAAGAACGCCCAGAACCAGGCGACGAAGAACATGACTTCGGAAGCAATAAACAGGATCATGCCGTAGCGGTGGCTGATCTGCACCACGCGGGTGTGATCGCCCTTGTACTGTGCCTCGCGGATCACGTCCGTCCACCAGCTCGCCATGGTGTAGAGCACACCGATGACGCCGATGAAGAAGACGATCGGCGCCATCGCACCGAACATATGGTGCATCCAGGTGATCGCGCCGACCGCCATGATGAAGGCCGAAACGGCGCCGACGATCGGCCACGGGCTCGGATCGACGAGGTGATAGTCGTGTTGCTTGACTTGCGCCGTAGCCATTTGCGGTCTCTCCGTTAGCGGTGCCTGTTCGGCACTGTTCGTTTCAAAAATTCAGTCTCCGAAGGCGATCATCAGAGGCTAAAGGTTTCCTCTCGGTTTCTCCGGTTCGCCCGCAGCAATCGGCTTGGGTGCCGCCTCGCGCACAGGATAAAAGGTGTAGGACAGCGTAATGGTGTTCAACCCGTCATTGTCGCCGTCATTGACGATCGACGGATCGACATAGAACACCACCGGCATTTCGCGTTTTTCACCGGGAGCCATGGTCTGCTCGGTGAAGCAGAAGCAATTGATCTTCTGGAAATACGCCCCGACCGTCAGCGGCGCCACATTATAGGCGGCCTGCCCGGTCGTGGTCCGCGCCGATTGATTGGTCACGGCATAATACACGGTGACCACCTCGCCGACCCTGACCTCGATTTCGGTCTGCTCCGGCTCGAACTTCCAGGGCAGCCCTCCCGCCACATTGGAATCGAAACGTACACTGACCTTGCGCGCCAACGGCGCGCCTGAAGGCGCCGAAGTCGCAACCTGCGTGGTGCCGTTGAACCCGGTGGCGCGACAGAACCAGTTGTAGAACGGCACCGCCGCGTAGGAGGCTCCCACCAT
>Ga0210390_10001880_pt1 | contig 19318 bp, 16 predicted proteins | sample IncBWH11OmetaG_FD_161050 | JGI IMG/M metagenome (GOLD analysis project Ga0210390, IMG submission 161050) | Forest soil microbial communities from Barre Woods Harvard Forest LTER site, Petersham, Massachusetts, United States - Inc-BW-H-11-O ... | reverse complement strand
CCCCTTGAGCAGCAGTTGTCAGGCGTTACTGGCATGAACTACATGTACTCATTAAGCGCCAGCTCCGGCGGCGGCATGACGCTGTACGTTGACTTTCAGTTGGGGACCGACATCAACACCGACCAGATTCTGGCACAGATGCGGAGTGGACAGGCCAACTCGCAACTGCCCGCCGAGGTTACACAGCAGGGCGTCATCGTGCAGCCTGGGACGACTGCCCCTTTCATGCTGCTTGATCTCTATTCGCCCACCGGTATTTACGACAATATATTCCTGGCCAACTACGCCAACATCAATTTGCAATATGCGCTGACGCGTATTAGCGGTGTCGGCCAGGTTCAGGTATTCGGCGCTGGCCCTTACGCAATGCGCATCTGGGTGAATCCTGATCGGCTGGCAAGTCTGGGCGTGACCGTGTCCGATATCACGAATGCGGTCAAAGCTCAGAACAAGGTAAACCCCGCGGGTCAGATCGGAGGTGAGCCTGTCCCGCCAGGTCAACAATTCACCTATAACGTTCGTGCTCCGGGGCGGCTGCCCACGGCCGAGGAGTTTGGCGAGATCGTCGTCCGCGCCCAGCCCGACGGGTCAATTCTGCGCCTGAAAGACGTGGCGCGTGTCGGTCTCGGATCGCAGTACTATTCGATACTCGCGCGGATGGGAACGGCGGGAGAGAATAAGCCGGCCCAGCCCGCGGCCCTCGTTGCGCTCTATCTAACTCCTGGCAGCAACGCTCTGCAGACTCGAGCCGCGGTCCTGAAAATGATGGAGGAGGCAAGCCGCCGGTTCCCGAGCGGCTTGGAATATAACGTCGCGCTGGACACGACGCTCGCCGTCAGTGCCGGGATCCATGAAATCTACAAGACGCTGTTCGAAGCCCTGATCCTGGTCATCATCGTCGTTTACATCTTTCTTCAAGGCTGGAGGGCAACGCTCATTCCGCTGCTCGCGGTTCCTGTCTCCCTGATAGGAACGTTTATGGTCTTTCCGATATTTGGGTTCTCCATTAATACCCTGTCGCTTTTCGGGCTCGTGCTTGCGATTGGACTGGTCGTTGACGATGCGATTGTGGTGGTAGAGGCAGTGGAACTACACATCGAGCACGGGCTGACGCCCCACGATGCCGCCATCAAAGCTATGGAAGAGGTCTCGGGACCGGTAATCGCGATTGCACTGATTCTCGCCGCAGTGTTCATTCCCACAGCCTTCGTTCCCGGCATTACGGGACAGCTCTATAAGCAGTTCGCCCTTACTATCGCAATTTCGGTGCTCTTCTCGGCATTCAACGCGCTCACGCTCAGCCCCGCGCTCTCCGCCCTGATGCTGCGCCCCAAGAAGCCGACGCGCGGGCCCCTCGGAGCCTTCTTCCGCGTTTTCAATCGGGGCTTCGGGCACGCTACCGACGGCTACGTGAACGTGTGCAGGCACCTCATCCACAGGGCCGGCTTTGCATTCCTCATCCTCGCCTTGCTGGCTGTTGGTGCGGGCTTCTTCGGCAAGAAAATCCCACAGAGCTTCCTCCCCGATGAAGACCAGGGATATCTTTTTGGCGGCTTGCAGCTGCCTAACGCGGCGTCGCTGCAACTCTCGTCGGAGGCAGCGCGCGAAGTAGAAAAAATCATCATGGATACGCCCGGCGTGCAATACGTCAGCTCGATCGTGGGATACAGCATGTTGAGTGGCGTGAATACCACGTATAGCTCTTTCTTCTTCATTTCGTTGAAGCCGTGGGACGAGCGCAAGACCCCCGAGACTAGCTATCAAGGGATCAAGGCTCACCTGCAACAGGCGCTCGCGAAGGTTCCGTCGGGGCTTGCTTTCTCATTCCCCCCGCCGGCCATACCGGGTGTAGGCACATCGGGTGGCGCAACTTTCATTCTTGAAGACAGGTCGGGGAGCGGCGTCGAGTTCCTCGCAAAAAATGCGCGGATATTTGGCGAAGAGGCCCGCAAGCGTCCGGAGCTGGCCGGAGTTCTAACAACCGCCCTCCTCAACGTGCCACAGGTTGGGGTAAAGGTGGACAACGCCAAGGCGATGACCCAGCAGATACCGCTGAATGATCTCTACCAGACCGTGCAGACATTCATGGGCGGTTCGCTGATTAATTTCTTCAACCGTTTTGGTCTGCAATGGCAGGTGTATGTTCAGGCCGACGGTGACTACCGGACCGACGCGGAAAATCTGGGGAAGTTTCATGTCCGTAATTCATCCGGCGATATGGTTCCCTTAAGCACGCTTACCAGTACGTATCCTCGCAACGGCCCAGAGTTCCTCATGCGGTACAACCTCTTCAACTGCGTACAAATAAATGCCTCGGCGGCGCCAGGATATAGTTCCGCTCAAGTCATGGCGGCATTAGAGGAGGTCTTCCACAAAACGATGCCCAGTCAGATGGGTTTCGACTATTCGGGTATGTCTTACCAGGAGCAGAGGGCCGCACAGGGAGTGTCGCCCGCCATCATTTTTGGTCTGGCATTCTTCGTCGTCTTCCTCATCATGGCGGCTCAGTACGAGAGCTGGACGTTGCCTTTCAGCGTGCTACTGGGCGTGCCGATCGCAGTGTTCGGGGCCTTCTTCGCACTTTTCTTCCGTCACCTTGAAAACAATGTGTACGCTCAGATTGGCTTGGTCATGCTGATCGGTCTCTCCGCCAAGAACGCCATCCTCATCGTGGAGTTTGCCAAGATCGAGTACGACAGTGGGAAGCCGCTCCTTGAAGCAACCCTGACTGGCGCAAGACTGCGGCTGCGACCCATTCTGATGACTGCCTTCGCCTTTATTTTAGGCTGCGTGCCCTTGTGGATTGCGGCTGGCGCGGGTGCGATCTCGCGCCAGGTGCTCGGAACGGTGGTTATCGGGGGCATGCTCGCATCCTCGATCATTGCGATCTTTTTCGTCCCGGTCTCCTTTGACGTCGTGGAGCGCTTCGGCAATCTGTTCAGTAAAAAGAAAGAAGGGCCGCAGTCGCCGCCGGCGGTCGGCGCTGGCCCGGGAGGAGGCAGCCATGATGCGTAGGAAAGAACGCATAGCCACCACCATGGTGTTGCTGTTCTGCGTGTCTGGGTGCACGGTGGGGCCGAACTACAAACGCCCCGACGTGAACGTCCCAAGCGACTATCGCGGACTCCCGCACGGGCCCACCGGCCAATCTGGAGGTGAAGCGTTCGCGGAAATGAAGCTGGCGGCCGTTTTTCCGGACGAAGCGCTGCAGCGCCTTCTCAAGGAAGCTCTCGTCAACAACTACGACGTGCGCATTGCCGCCGCGCGGGTGCTGGAGGCTGGCGCTGATCTTGGGATTACTCGCGCCAATCAGCTTCCCACAGTGAATGTAGCCGGGGGGATCCAGAACCAACGCATGCAGCCATTCTCAGGGAACGTGACGGCCGGCGCGGTCGCGGTGCAAGCCTCATGGATACTGGATTTCTGGGGCCAATTCCGCCGGGCGACGGAAGCGGCGCGCGCAAATCTACTGGCCACTGAATACGCGCAAGGGTTAGTTCGACTAACCCTAATTTCGGCTGTGGCGAACGCCTATTTTCAACTGCGCGCATTCGATTCTCAGCTCGAAACCTCCGAACGCACTTTGGACGCAGACAAGGAGATTGTGCGGATTAACACCATCAAATTCAAAGGTGGCGAGAGTGCGATTACGGATGTGCTTCAGGCCCAGCTTTTGCAAGAACAGGCGGAAGCAGAGATCATTTCGCTGAAGCAGGGAATTGAGCAGACCGAGAATCAGATCAGCATCCTGCTGGGAAGAAATCCTGGGCCCATTCTCCGCGGAATCCCTCTCACTCAACAGCCGCACATGCCTGAGGTTCCGGCTGGATTGCCGTCCGCAATTCTCGAACGCAGGCCGGATGTCCTCCAGACCGAGCAAGCTCTCGTAGCCGCTAATGCGAACGTTGGAGTGGCGAAGGCGGCTTACTTCCCCCAGATCTCATTGACTGGCGCATTCGGCGTGCAAAGCACTGCCTTGGAGAGTTTCCTCGGAGGAGGAGTCACCACGGCAGCCTGGACGCTCGCGGGACAAGTTGCTCAGCCCATCTTTGAGGGCGGGCGTATTACGGCGAATTACCACCTCGCCTGGGCCCAGCGAGATGAAGCCGAACTGGTTTACAAGCAGACCGTATTACAGGCGCTTGGAGATGTCTCCAATGGCCTCGTCGGCTACAGTCAATCCCAACAATTTCGCATGAAGCTGGAGGAACAAACGGCCACCTACAAGGAAACTGCGCGTCTCGCTGACGTTAGGTTTCTGGGTGGATATACCGCTTTCCTCGAGGTCCTGGTGACCCAGCAGCAATATTTCACCTCAGAGATCAGCCTAGATCAGGCCTGGCTCACAGAACTTCAGAACTACGTTCTGCTATATCAGGCGCTCGGCGGCGGTTGGCAGCAATAGAATTACCTCGGGCGTTGCGTGACCGCGCGGAGAGCGAAGTGCGTCGCTAGGACCGCCGATGTCCACCACAGTACGACCTTCGCTTCAGGCTCTTTTTATGAGACGGGTAACCCCGACCAGAATCACCGCGCCAATAAACGCCACGATGATCGAGCCGATCATCCCGCCGCCTTGCCAGATTCCCAAGGTGCCGAAGACCCACCCTCCCAATAACCCGCCGAGGATACCGAGGATGATGTCCACGAGCACACCATAACCTCCGCCTTTCATGACCTGGCCCGCGAGCCAACCTGCGATCAATCCGACAACGATCCAAGCGAGGAATCCCATGGCTTTTCTCCTTGCAGTTGCGTCGAGCCACCAAGGCGGCGACGAGCGCATTTGCCGCCTCTGGGGGTAGCTGGCCTTACTACTTTCACTTCATGATCAATTACTAATCTGGACGCCGATCACTGAACCGCTGACAATTATTTCCACACGGCGGTTGAGCTTCCGCCCGGCAGGCGTGCTGTTGTCGGCAATGGGGTTGGATTCACCCAGCCCTTTTGCGGTAATCGTGTCGGGTGACAGTCCCTGAGCAATCAGGAATGTCCGAACCGTGTCGGCTCGCTGCTGGGAAAGCGTCATGTTGAAATCGGCTGTCCCGGTAGTGTCCGTATAACCCTCGATCGCCAGGTTCAATCCCGGATGGGCCTGAATGATCCCGGAAAGCTTGGCAAGCTTCAGCTGTGCGTCGCTACTCAATGCGTACTTTGCCGTCTCGAAGAGTACGTCGGCCATGTTTACCACGAGGCCGCGCGGCGAATCCGTCGTCTGCAGCACGTCGTTGAGTTGACGCAGGAGCTCCGCACGCAAGGCCTCTGTTGCCGCACGGGCGCGCGCCGCTTCGTCCCTCGCTGCTTGTTCCTTGGCTTGCAATGCCGCTTGTTGGGCTGAAGCCTGTGCTGCCTGGGCCGCAGCCTCTGCCTTCATCTGGCCTTCTTTTGCTGCCGTCAACTCCGCCTGGCGGCGCGCTTCCTCGGCCGCCCGCGCGTCCGCTGCCGCTTTTGCCTTCGCCGCGGCTGATGCAGCAGCATCTTGCTTCTCTTTCTCGATGCGTTGCGCTGTCTCTCGGCGAACTGCCAGAGCTCGGGCGTCCTCCGCAAACTGAATCGTCTGACGGGATGCGGAGATCACTTGATTTTTGCCAGAGTCCTGGGTCAGAGCGTTTTCAGCCATCTGCAAACTAGATTGTGCTTTGGAGAAAATTTCCGGGGCGTACTGCTCGGCTCCACGTGACTTGGCAATTTCCACGGCATTTCGCGCTTCGTATATATCAAGCGGGATTTTCTTCAAGTCCGGCGTTAACGCTAGAGGATTACCTTGCTTGGCGTATTCGCTCCGCCTCATCAGCTTGTAACTGTTGTCAGGGTAGATTTTTCCCTTGGTATTTTTGCGGGTTTCGTTGACCAGAACGACGAGTTCGCTGGGGATATGAACCGCATAGTACGGTTCCGCAGTGACGATCAGAGCAAAGGTCTGCGATTGCGCAGTCGCATCCAGCTTCCCTTGGCCCGTTTTGTCTATCGGAATCTCCCCAAGATTGGTGGTGGTTCCATCGGGGGTGACTGTCCACAACACGTAGGTGAGAAACTCGGGGCCCAGCACGGTGGGTTGCGGCATTCCCGCCACCTTCAAAGAGACGTCCGTACCGCCGCGTTTGGCCTCCACTTTGGCTTCGCCGCTGGCCTGGGAGGCAGGGGGCTTTGCCACCATGGTTACCTTGGTGCCACCGCCACCGACCGGATAGCCGACCGCAGCGACGGTGCCGCTGATCACATTTTCCGAGGGCTCCGTTGGCTCTGTTTGCTGGCTTTGCGCAATACAGACACCGGCCGTTAATGCCACCCACAAAAGCACTGCAATCATCTTTTCAACGCGTTGCATTTCGTCCTCCCCACTAGGAACTTGCTGTTTACAGCCCGTTGCCGCGCATAACAAAGGCTCACCCGCTCTACACGAAATCGCGTGGGCCGGTGTCAGCCCCCAACTATTGAAATGACGAGCGGACGGGCCGCTGTCTACAGTTTAATAACTTAAGGCAGCTGGGGTGAACTGGTAAAACTACCAATAGCCTGGGAATTCGCTAGAACAGCAATTTCAGCGCGCGACCGACCAGCTGATCGGGCGAATAGACGGTTAGCATCAATGGCAGAAGAGGAGCAAGGGTCATCGCGGCCAGTATTGTCACCTCCTGAAGTCCAAATGGCACGAGGCGCATTCGGCGGACGGCGTCGTAAGTGTTCACCAGGTCCGCAAGCGATTGAATGTCGGACGTGCCTAACACTTGATCCTCTGTGGGTGCGGGTCTATTTATCCATTTCGCTTTGAACGCGGCGAGATATTGGCTGGCTAACGAACCGTATTCGCTGCGGCCCTGGCGCTTCGCCCGCCACAGATGGGGAGTAAACATTACGAGCGGACCGAGCAGGGCCAATACCCAGAAGATCGCCAGAACCGCAGCAGTCACTTTGAAATCAAGGAAGGACTCTCGTTCCAGAACCACGCGATCCGCGAACATTCAAGCGAGTACCGCACCCTGAGCTACCAGGATGGGGGCGAATGCATAGGAAGCAGTGCCCAAGAAGTTGAGTCCGCCGGCGCGATCTGGATGCGCGGGCTCCGACTCCAAGTTCAACCTCGAGACGCGCCACAGGAGTTGAAACCAAATAAAGAGCCGAAGGTACCACCGCGCCGCGATGAATCGAAAAACCGGGATGCTAAAGAAGGCGTACCAGTAGCCAGCCACAGTCAGATGCAAGTGAGTCCCCTGCAGACTTCCGTACCACGTAGATTCTCCCAACGCTACACGGCTGAGCCATAGCCAATGTCCGGCAGTGTACACGACGATGATTAGACCAATATCAATCACAAACGAGTTGCAGAGGCGTGACGCTGAGCGCATCGCCGCACGGAATGCGGGTAAATCTTCTTCGAGCACGATGCGTCGCGTGACGAAACGTTGCAACGATGGCGAAGTGCTACTATCAACGCCAACCTCGGCAGCTAGTAATATCGGCAGCGCAATCAGGAAGCGGATGTTCGCATCGAAATCGTGAAGGAATGGGACGCTGACAGCTCCGCCCAGCGCAGATCCCGCAAACGCAGACAACACCAATAACGGCAGCCAAACCAGACACAGGACGACCAGGACGCGGCGAAAAACGAGGCGAGGTTCAGCGCTCCACAAATGAGTCGTGCGAAAGAGCTGGAACAAAAGTCCGCCGGAAACGAGGGAGAAGTGAGGCGATTCGGGAGACCCTTTGTTTCACTCATCGGCTGAACCGGCGAATGAATTCTGCGAATCGTTTGGCGAAAGGCTCGATGTCATTGCCGTTGGCCTCCGGGCCTTCGCAATTCAGGGGTTACTATTCGCTCTCCGATGGCTCCCAAAGCTCGACCGGATTGCCATCTGGGTCTTTGAGCCACGCAAAGGTCCCCATGCCGGGATATTCCTCGGTCTTTTCGATCACCACGCCTTGGCTTTTAAGATGGCTGAGGGCTTCTGCCATGTTCTTCACTGTGTAATTAATCTTACCCGTTCGCGGCTTATCTTTGATGTCTTGATCCGCGGGCATAATCGCCCACGCTATCGTTCGCTTGAGCTCCGGGTTTGCAAGATCCCTATATTCGAACGATGCGTAGATTGAACTGCACTCAGCATCTTCGCCCTGAAGAACTATTCCGAGGCAATCGCGATACCAGGCTGCCAGTCTCTTTGTATCGTTAGAAAATAGAAAAGCGCCGCCAATTCCGTCGATCATAAGTTCCTCCCGTGCGCGTTGACTCGGTTATTGTTCCTCGTTTCGAGTTGCTTGCGAAATTTATGCAGTCCCTGGAAGCGCCACCATCACTAGCCCTATGTCAGCTCCGCGTTTCCGCCGGTTTACGAACCGGCAAGCATAGCTCCAATTCAAAATGCGACCAATCCGTCGCGCTTTCTTTGTTCAGGAAAACCTCAAGCGCGGGCGCATGCTCAGGCTCGTAGGCACTGTTGATAAGCCAATCTCGGTAGAGGTAGTCCCAAGCCGTGGCTACCTTATGGATGTCGCCAGAAACTTTTATGGCGGCGTAGCGCATGGCTGGAATTTTCAATTTCGACATTCCTTCCCTGCACTGGAAGGGAAAAGATGACGCAAGACAGACCTCATATCGATAAAGGTGCTTGGGGGTCACGTGTGGATCGTCTATCGTCATTCCGAAAAGAATTCCTTGCGAAAAAATATCCTGGGATTTGGCCCATTCGATCATTGTCTTCACGGCGGCAAGTACTCTATCCAGGTCGAAGGCGTTCGTAACCCGAATATACGCGACTTGCCTTTCGGGAATGTCGATCAATCTCACTGAAAACGCGGCTCTCTTTTCTTCCGCGCTCATCAGGAGACCATATTCGTCTTCCCGAGCGAGTTCTTTGCAAATCTTGCTCTTTTTGATCTTGCCGCTTTTTCGAAACTGACTGGGCGAAGTGTCGTAACCGGAGCGGAAGGCGCGCGAAAACGTGGCCGATGACGAAAAACCGCAATCTAAGGCAATATCGGTCACGCTTTGGCCGGAGTAACGAAGAAGACGAGCAGCCTTTTCAAGACGAAGCCGGTTCGTAAAATTGTTCAGGGTTTCGCCCGAAACCGCGCCAAAGATCCGATGAAAGTGAAATTCCGACAAGCAGGCAACTCTAGCCAGCTCCTTTAGTTTCACCTGGCGATCCAGATTCCCGCGAAGATAGTCGATGACCCGATCAATTCTTTGGGCGTATTCGCTATTGGCGTGGGTCTTTGCGCTTGGCACGGATTCTACTGGCATCGTGTGTTAGATATACCCCAGGTGGCTCTAGGCGGGCCAACAATTCGACTAGACGGCGACTTGGCGATTGCTGAGTGGCTCGAGGGGCGGAGCGTTGGGGGCGCGGAGGGTGCGGATATCGCGCATGGGGGGTTGGCCGAAAAGGCGGCTGTATTCGCGATTGAATTGGCTGGCGCTTTCGTAGCCGACTTCGAAGGCGGCGCTGGCGGCGTCCATCCCGTCCATGAGCATGCGTTCGCGCGCGGCGTGCAAGCGGAGTTGCTTTTGATATTGCAGAGGGCTCATGGCAGTCAGCGCGCGGAAATGATGATGGAGTGTTGAGACGCCCATGCCGGCGAGTTTCGCGAGATCATCAAGGCGCAGCGGTTTGGCGTAATTGCTCCTGACCCACGCGATTGCTTTCGCCGTGCGGTGGCTCTGGTCCCCTAGAGTCGCAATCGCGCGAAGGCGTGCGCCTTCCGGCCCGCGAAGAATGCGGTAGATAATTTCGCGTTGAATCAGGCCGCTCAGAAAAGGAATGTCTCGCGGAGTGTTCAGCAGATCCACGAGGCGGCAGCAGGCATCGAGCAATTCGGCGGTGGTCTCGCCGGTGATCATGCCAGGACTGTCCGATGGCGGCTCAGGAGCTGGAATCTCCTCGCGGCCCAGCAGCTCGCGGACCACTGGCATTTCCAGCTTCAGCAAGAAAGAGAGATACGGCGCATGCTCAGTGGCTTCAATCACATTGCAGATGACCGGCAGATCGAGCGAGGTGAGCAGGTAGCGCGACTGGTCGAAAATGAAGGTGTTTCCGGCGAGATTCGCGTGCTTGCGCCCTTGCGCGACTACGGCGAGGCTGGGCTCGTAGGTGCAGGAGGCAGGTGCGGTGGGAGCAATCCTGTGCGTCAACCGCAGGCCCGGAACCTGAGTTACTACTGTCTCTCCAGCCCCAGCAAAAAAGGCAATCTTGCGGGCCAGTTCCCTGCGCAACTCAGTTGCTCGCTGTGACAACGAAACCGCGTTTCTATTGAGTTTTTTGAGCATGATGGCTTATTTCATCCCTCCGTCAGGATATGCGTCCTACACTGGATACGCCAATACTTTTTCGCCTTGCTAGGGGAATAGGCAATAAATCGGAAGGATCGGGCTACCACTTACCGGGCGGTTGGTTTTAGTCTTGGAGTGAGAGAATGGTTTGAGAGGAGCCGAGATGCAAAAGCGCAAACTGGGAAAAAGTGGATTGGAAGTGTCGGCTTTGGGACTCGGATGTATGGGGATGAGTTTTTCTTACGGGCCGCCGAAAGACAAGACGGAGATGACTGCTCTACTACGGACTGCGGTGGATCGCGGCATCACGTTCTTTGACACTGCGGAAGTGTACGGCCCGTTCACGAATGAAGAACTGGTGGGTGAAGCGCTCGCTCCGTTTCGCAAGCAAGTGGTGATCGCCACCAAGTTCGGGTTCGATCTGAGTGGGCCCGACACGCGGCCGGGAGCAGCGCCCGTAAGCAGCCGACCTGCGCTCATGAAGCAGGCCGTCGAAGGTTCCTTGAAGCGGCTGAAGACTGATGTGATTGACCTTCTGTACCAGCATCGCGTGGACCCGAACGTGCCGATTGAAGATGTAGCGGGCGCTGTTAAGGAATTGATTCAAGCTGGCAAGGTGAAGCACTTCGGAATGTCCGAGGCCGGCGTGAAGACAATCCGCCGGGCGCACGCGGTGCAGCCGGTGACTGCACTGCAAAACGAATACTCTTTGTGGTGGAGAAAGCCCGAGGAGGAAGTGATCCCCATGCTGGAGGAACTAGGAATTGGATTGGTGCCGTACAGCCCCCTGGGCAAGGGATTTCTGACGGGGAAAATTGACGAGAACACCACCTTCGACAAAAACGATTTCCGCAATAGAGTTCCGCGGTTTACCCCGGAGGCGCGCAAGGCAAATCAGGCGGTGGTGGATCTGCTCGGCAGAATTGGCAAGCAGAAGAGCGCGACACCCGCGCAGATCGCGCTGGCTTGGCTGCTCGCGCAGAAGCCATGGATCGCGCCGATCCCGGGGACGACGAAGTTGTCGCGGCTTGATGAGAACAATGGCTCGCTCGACGTGAACCTCACGCCAGAGGACCTGCGCGAAATTGACGCTGCGGCATCGAAAATCACCGTGGAAGGCGAACGATATCCGGAGGCGCTGCAGAAAATGACTGGACTGTGAACGGCCAGAGCGCGCCGGCTCGCCCGCGCTGAACTTCGTGCGACTAACCGAAACCTGAATCTGCAATCTAGACTGCGGAATCCAATCCGATGCGATCTAATCTGATTGAGGAGAATCCTGTGCCCAACGTAAAAGCTTATTCCGCTGCCAGTGCTAAATCGCCGATGGCTTCCACGAAGATTTCCAGGCGTGACCCGACTGAAAACGACGTACAAATCGAGATTTTGTTCTGCGGCATCTGCCACTCCGATCTCCACCAAGTGCGCGACGAGTGGAGCGGCGTGATGCCCACCGTGTACCCTTGCGTTCCCGGACACGAAATCGTAGGCCGCGTGACGAAGGTTGGCTCCGGCGTCAAGAAGTTCAAGGCTGGGGACCTCGCCGCCGTCGGCTGCATGGTGGACTCCGATCGCACTTGCCCAGAGTGCAAGGCGGGCCAGGAGCAGTTCTGTCCGAATTTTACTTTGACTTACAACTTCCCCGATAAGCATTTGGGCGGCGTCACCTACGGCGGGTATTCCGAAAGCATCGTGGTAGACGAACACTTTGTGCTGCGCGTGCCCGCGAATCTGCAGCTCGCTGGCGCCGCTCCTTTGCTGTGCGCCGGAATCACGACGTACTCGCCGATGCACCACTGGAAGGTTGGCAAGGGCCAGAAGGTTGGCGTGGTTGGTCTGGGTGGGCTGGGTCACATGGGCGTTAAATTCGCACACGCACTAGGGGCGCACGTGGCGGTGTTCACCACTTCGCCGAAGAAGAAGGATGACGCGCTGCGGCTGGGCGCCGATGAGGTAGTCATCTCGACCGATGCGAACCAGATGCAAAAACACGCGAGCAGCTTCGATTTTATTCTTGACGCCGTCTCTGCCGATCACGACATCAATGTTTACCTCAATATGTTGCGACGCGATGGCCACGTCGTGATGGTCGGCGCACCGGAAAAACCGTTGGCGGTTTCGGTATTTTCGCTGATCATGGGGCGCCGCAGCCTTTCGGGTTCGCCGATTGGCGGCATCGCCGAAACGCAGGAGATGCTCGATTTCTGCGGGAAGCACAACATCACCTCGGACGTGGAGATCATTCCGATCCAGAAGGTCAACGAGGCCTACGAGCGGCTGCTCAGGTCTGACGTTAAGTACCGCTTCTCAATTGATATGGCTTCGCTGAAATCGGCATAAAGCGAATTCAGCGCGGGGGGAAACTTCGATGCCACTGAAGTCCCACGGGTCACACGCGGCGCGCGGGGACCGCGGGGCGCTGGCTGACATTCGCGATTCGTTGCTGGAAACTTATGCCTGCAACGACGCGATGAACCAGCTGATCCTGACGGAGCTGGACCCGCGGGCGTGGCGTGCGCAACTGCCGGGTGAAAAACGCGGCGGGCGGACGATCGCGGCTATCTTCGCGCATCTGCACAACGTTCGTCTTTCGTGGCTGAAGAACTCGGCGCCGCATTTGAAGTGTCCTGCGCCGCTGGATCCGGACCGCTGCACGATCAGGCAGGCTTCAGCCGCGCACGCAAAAAGTGGAGCACAGTGTTTGCGCATGTTGAGCGATGCGCTTTCGGCTGCGCCGAATCGCCGCGTGGCTAAATTCGCGCGCGGCAGTTGGGCGCAGACGTGGCCAGCCGGCGGAACGATGTTTGCTTACATGTTCTCGCACGAGGCGCATCATCGCGGTCAGATTTTGATGCTGGCGCATCAGCTCGGCTATCGCATGCTTCATACGACTCCCGGCGTGTGGCACTGGGAGAAGTTGTGGAAGCAAGCGGGCCTCACGACGCGGCCGCGTTGAGTGGAGCCTGCCTGCGGCAGGCGGGCCCGCTTGCCGCGCGATCCTGCCCGAGGTGCTGCACTCAGACCAGCAAGCGATCCCGCGTGCCACCATACCTAATTGCACGAACCATGTCTTTGTCATAAAGACGCTCGGGGAATCCGGGTTCGATGCGGCTCGCTTCGTCAAGCCATTTCAGTTGTTCGGTGGAGAGTTCCAGATCCAGGCTGGCAAGGTTGTCCTGAAGTTGCGATACCTTCCGCGCTCCAATGATCGGAATTACTGGCACCGCTCGATGGTGCAGCCAGGCGAGTGCGACTTGCGCCATGCTGCGACCGGCCTGCGCCGAGACTGACTTCAGCGCTGCGACAATCCGCGCCGCGCGCTTTTCCTCGGGAATGAAGTCCTTCATTCCCTCGCCGGACAGCCTGGCCCCTTCGGCCTTACCCTCACCGTGATATTTTCCTGTGAGCACGCCGCTCGCTAACGGCGACCAAGCCACTACCCCCACGCTGAAAGCCTTCGCCATGGGAATCAGTTCGCGCTCGACGGTCCGCTCAATGAGGCTGTATTCGATCTGCAGCCCGACAAACTGTGTCCAGCCTCGAAGCTCCGCAAGAGTATTTGCCTGGGCGATCCACCAAGCGGGAGCGTCCGAGATGCCGGCGTAGAGAATCTTTCCCTGGCGAACGAGATCGTCCAGGCCGCGCAACACTTCTTCCACTGGTGTGATCGCATCCCAGATGTGCACCCAGTACAGGTCGATGTAGTCAGTTTGCAATCGCTTCAGACTGGCTTCCACTGCCTGCATCATGCTCTTGCGGTGATTGCCCGCCGCATTGGGATCATTGCCCGGCGCGGCGTTGGAATATTTTGTCGCTAGAACAACACTGTCGCGATGGCCCTGCATGAATTCACCCAGAAACTTTTCGCTGGTGCCGCCGGTGTAGAAATTCGCCGTGTCAATAAAGTTTCCGCCCGCGTCGCGGTAGGCTTCGTAGACTTTCTGCGATTCAGCCTTCGGTGATCCCCATCCCCACTCGTCGCCGAAAGTCATGGTGCCCAGTGACGCTTCAGAAACGCGGAGTCCGCTCTTGCCGAGTAGTCTGTGCTTCATCTTCACGCTCCTTTCATGGAACTCAGGAATTGATTCCGCTGTTCGCCGCATTCAACCGGCTGTCGAACCGCTCATCTTCGAAAACCGTGGAGTGCGTGAGATGTCGAAATTTCTCAGCCTCGCTCGCTCGCGCAGCTTCGGCTTTTTGCACCCGCTGTTCCGCATCTACACCGAGGATCAGCCTCGTGGGGACGTCCTCGCTATTCGCCAGTTGCACGATTACGTCCGCGATTTTCCGGGGATCGCCTTCCGCATGCCCTTCGAGGCCTCGCAATATCTTCGTGAACGAACCGACCGTGGCCTCGTACTCCGGCAGCAACTCCGGCGCATTCTGGCTGGCCCGCCGTAGCCAGTTGGTCCGAATACCTCCCGGCTCCAGTGTGCAGACCTTGACGCCGAACGCCCCGACTTCCATCGCCAGCGAGTCGCTGAAACCGCCCACGGCCCACTTTGCCGCGTGATACGGCGTATTGCCGGGAATCCCCAGGCGGCCGCCGACGGAAGAGACCTGAAAAATGTGCCCGGACTTTTGCTTGCGCATCACCGGAATCGCGGCGCGCGTGGTGTACACGACGCCGTAAAAGCAGGTGTCCATGACGGCCTGGAAATCCTCCGCGCTCATTTGTTCGAACGGGGCAAACTGGCCGTAACCGGCGTTGTTGACGAGCACGTCGAGGCGCCCGAAGCCGTCCACCGCCGACTGCACCGCTGCCTTTGCGGCGGCCTCGTCGCGCACTTCCAGCGTGATTGGCTTTACCCGCTCGCCGTACTGCGCCACGAGCGGAGCTAGTTCTTCCGTCCGACGCGCTCCGGCCACTACGCAGTCACCCGCAGCCAGCGCCGCCTTGGCGATGTCGTGGCCCAACCCGTTCCCGCTCCCCGTAATCAACCAGACTTTAGCCATTGAGATGTCCTCCGCGGGATTGGATGACGAGAATGACTGACTGGATGCTCATTTATTATGGCGTGCCAGTCTTTTAGTGCAACGCTCGCCAGAAAACCTGGAAGCCTCGTGCCATGAGCTGTTTGCGACGTCGCGGCTGCCGGGCGACGAATTCGATGGTGGCTTCCTGCAGCGCCATCATCGTGGCTGCCGCGAAACCCGCCGGCAGCCCGCGGTGCGCGGCGCGGCGGTCGAGCTCGCTGAGTGTTGCGCGAACTGCTCCGCCCGCCGCAGCGGTTTTATGGCGGGTTTCGGGCGTGATCACATCGGAGACGTTGAGCTGCACGGAAACTTTGCGTTTCTCAGGAAATGCGATAGCCCAATCGAGATAGCTCGACCAAATATGCCGCGCGCGGTGTTCGAGATTTCCCTTCCCCGGAAATTTGGCGTTGACCCGGGCATACCCTTCGCTTTTCAACTCGAGATACAGCTCGTTCAGCAGCTGTTCCTTGGTCGGGAAGTACGTGAAAAGCGTGCCGGCGGCCACACCTGCGCGACTGGCAATCTTCGCGGTGGGCGCGCCGAGCCCGGCCTGGGCGATTTCGCGCACCGCCGCGCGAAGGATCGCAGTGCGTTTTCTCGGGCTCTTTATTCGCGCCATGGCTCGTCCATGTCAGGAGATGAGCGTACAGCGATTTAGGCCTGGGAGTCACGGCAATGATGTGCTCACCGGGCTATTGTCCTCCACGCGCAATGTGTGCAATGCGGGACTGTTTCGCAATTCTCGCTGTGCGCTAATGAAGTAGTGGACAAGTCTCGACGCTGCAATTTGGGACGTGCACCATCTGCGGCCCGATTAGAGCTCGACCAGCGCTGGCTAATCCACTGTGACTTCGTGACCCCTGCGCCTACTTTGTTCGACGCGAACCGCACCAATCTCCACGGCCTAAGCGAACTTCGCGCTGCGCCTGCCTTTGTGCCTCGGAAGCGCGCCTGCGGGAAGTCCGGGCGACGGCGGCTCTATTTCATTTTCGCCTGTGCGTCCCTTTTGTGCTTTGTGGTTCCTGCGAGCGCACGCGCCCAGGAACAAAATTCTGCGCCCGCGCTACTCCCCACTTCCCTGCCCCACGGACTTCTTGCAACAGCGCCAGCAACGGAGGCATCCGCCAGCGTTGTGGGAACGGTGTTGGACGCGAGCGGTGCCAGCGTTTCCGGCGCCGAAGTCACGTTGCTGCCGCGGGATGGAACGCAATCGCACTTGATGGTATCCGAGTCCAACGGGGAATTTGATTTTATAGCGATTCTTCCCGGTTCCTATTTTGTGATCGTCGCGGCGAAGGGATTTGCGGTTTTTACATCCGCGGAATTCGTCCTGGCGGCACAACAGACTTATGACGTTCCTGATATTTCGTTGTCTCCGGCAGCGACAAGCATGGAGGTGACGGTCCGTCCGACTGACGTGATCGCCGCAGAACAGATCAGAGCCGAAGAGAAACAACGCCTGGTCGGTGTGCTACCAAACTTCTATACGAGCTATGTTCCGGACGCTGCGCCGCTCACCTGGCAGCAGAAATTTTCGTTCGCCACGCGCGGCACATTCGATCCAGTGGCGATGCTTGGCGTGGGATTCGCCGCCGGCGTGGAGCAGGCGAACAACTCATTTGCCGGGTACGGGCAAGGGGCAGCGGGCTACGGCAAGCGCTTCGCGGCAAAGTTCGCGGACGGACGGAGCAGCGATTATCTGACTCACGCGATCTTCCCGTCGCTGCTGCATCAGGATCCGCGCTACTTCTATCAGGGTACCGGCACGATGAAGTCGCGCCTGCTGCATGCGATCGGATCGGCATTTCTCACACGCGGCGATGACGGGCACACGGAGCCCAACTATTCTTACGTGCTGGGCGATATGTGCTCTGGGGCACTGTCCAATCTGTATTATCCGGCGGCGAACCGCGGCGCGCACCTGGTGTTCACGAATGCCGCCGTCGGCTTGGCGGGGCGAGTGGGTGGCAATTTGCTCCGCGAGTTCCTGCCGAGGCACTCGACGACGAACGTGCCGAGCGAACGCACGCCATGAACGCTGTCGCTTGTGCGAGGAAAGCGCCGAGCGAATGGAAAAAAGTCAGCTGAGAGTGATCTGACCCATGTCAATGGCGACGAGCAAAGGCTCTGTCACTGGCTGGTAATCGCCTTCGTACGCAAAGACGCGGCGCTTGGTGGGGATGACGATGCCTTCAACATTGCGGAAGTCGAAAGCGTAGTTGAGGCCGGTGGCGCCGCCGAGAATGTCCACGGTATAGTCGTGGCGACACAACAAACCGCTCGGTGCGAAGCAGGAAATCTGTTCGCGAGTATGGCTCTTCACGCTGTCGGGGAAAGTGACCTTGAGGCGCCGCCAGGTGGAACTCTCGACGTTGATCGGCGCGATTTCTTCCGTCTTGAATCCTTCATGAGTGTAAAGGAACGGAGTGTTGAGGTACGTCCAGAGCGCTTCGCCGGCGAAGTAGGCCACCTGAATATCGTCCCACGGAGTTTCGCGCTGCTGGCCTGCGAAGGATTTTTCCGGGTCGTCGCGGGCTTCGATCAGGGTTCCGTCGGCGGTTTCGATCACCACGCGTTCGGGCTGAAAGATGGCGCGCTTGTTCTGGCCCACGAAGTCCAGAGTGACTCGTTCTTGGCGCGTATCCGCAGTTATGACCACGTTGTTGAGACAATCTGGCTTCCCTTTGACGTGCCAGATTGCGCCGGTGATGGATGCGGCAACCTTGATCGTGGTCACTTCGTTCCAGCGCGCGAGGCCGCCGTGCGCTCTGACTGCCAGGTCTAGTAGTTCGCCCATGGAGAATTCCTTTTTTTGGTTTCGAGTCTTCGTCGCAGCGGAAACTCAAGCAGCTTGGAGTCTAGCAGCACGAGCAGGAAGCTGGGCGAGCAAATCTCTGAAATGGCCCGCGACATTCGTCTATTATTGACCGAAGGAATCGAAGGAGCGATTCATGGCCGACATCGTGGTGGACGCGCTAATTCTCGACCTCCTCGAATGGCTGGCGGCGCGGGAGCGGAGCTACGAAGAGGTCATGGAAGCATGGCGAACTTCGTGCCCGAAGCTTCCGGTTTGGGAAGAAGCCAACGATCGCGGACTTGTGGACAGACAGGACGCGGACGGGAGCAGCGTCGTGAGAGTCAGTGCAGCGGGGCGCGCTCTTCTGACAGGCAACAGGCCTAGGCACGGCTGCGGGCAGTCTGTCAGCATGAAATGAAGTCACGACCTGCAAAGATCCCGCGCCTCCGTAAGAACGAAGAGACTACAGGCCTCCGCTAATTCTGAGCCGCGACCTGGAACTGTTCCAGCTTGCCATCCGGCATTTCGAAGGTCCAAGCTTGTAAAGTCGTTTTTGGAAATTTGATGGTGTACTCACGCAGCTTCATGCCTCCGCGCAACGCTTGGCGAGTCTGTTTGAATTCTTCCGGCGTTCCCAGCGGACCCAAGCTGCCAGCGAAGTCTTTTAACGCCTGATCATTGAAATAGAAATTGGCGTTGTCGGTGAAAAGAGAACGATCGATGGTGCCGTGCTGTAAACCTTCGAAAATATTGCGTGCTTGCGCAAGCTTTTCTGGAGTAGCCGGATCATCACTGGCGAGCAGCAAAGGCGCAATGCCCGAGGCAATCGCTCCCGAAACATCGGAGGCGTCTTGGTTTGTGAGCACAACCACCGCAGCGCGTTCGTCCGGAAATACCAGATTTTCCGACGTGAAGCCCGAAACCTCACCGCCGTGTGACAACGAACGATGGCCAAGCTTAGCGCTGACATCCACTCCGAGTCCATATTGCGTCCCCAATCCATTCTTGAGCAGAACCTCGGTTTCAAAATCTCGATAGGAAGCGGGTTTCAGCAATTCCTGATTGATGATCGAAATGTCCCACTTCGCTAGGTCTTCGGCGGGCATGGCTAGCTCACCTGCGGCGAAGAGCCAGCCAGTTCCTTCCTTTGGAGCCGGCCGCGGCGGTCCGAGGGCATAACGCATGTAACCGGCGGGATCGGTGTCGCCAAGCTTCGCCTTATCAGTGTCTGCAACGCTCTTCATGTTCAGGGGAACAAATATAAGTTGCTGCAG